>BNJV01001494.1_pt1 | contig 113349 bp, 159 predicted proteins | sample 8540591 | NCBI WGS metagenome assembly BNJV01 (sample SAMD00202457, study PRJDB9452) | human saliva metagenome | host: Homo sapiens
TTTTTTTCGAATAATAGAAGTAGAGGGACCTTCCCTCTATTTTTTATCGAAAAGGAGTAGGGATGCAAAAGAGACACGCGCATGTATCGCCGACCTTGGACATCATGGCCAAGAAGATTTTTAGTTTGCCAGAGGTGACGGCAGCATTTATTCGAGACATTTTGGAGCTGGATGTGGCGGACGCTCAGATAGTGGAGGGAAGCCAGCCCCACAGCATGGCTTATGAGGAGGATGACTTGTTCTCTACTGCGGTGGATGTGAGAGCCAAGCTCCATGATGGAAGCGAGGTGATCATCGAGATCCAGATTCGCAAGCAGCAGTATTTCTTGAATCGGTTCCATTACTATTTGGCCAATCAGCTGGTGGAGAATGTACAAAAACTGCGCCAGCAAGGACAGACACATAAGATGTACGAGCAGATGGAGCCCGTCTATGGGATTGCGATTTTGGAGAAGTCGCTCTTACTGGACGAAGAGGCCGCCATCAATAAATACTGGCTGACCAATAGCCGGTCCGGGAAGCAACTCAAGGCTTATTATAAGAAATGGCAAGCACCAAAATCTTCTGCAGGTTGCCTTTTTAGAGCTAGACAAGTATAATAAAGATGAGAACCTGACAGATGCAGGCAGACAGTGGTTGGAGTTTTTTGGGAATCTTCCCTTCACAAAAGCTCCCAGTCAGGCTGTGGCTCATGCAGATTCATTACTAGATTCATCTAGCTGGACCAAGGAGGAGAAGACCATGATAGACGAGCGTATTCGTATTCAAGAAAATTATGATATGACCCTGGAGATAGCGATTGATGAAGCGCGTGAAGAAGGTTTAGTACAAGGATTGGAACGTGGTCTGGAACGTGGTCTGGAACAAGGTCTAGAGAAAGGCTTGGAACAAGGTCGTAATGAAGAACGTCTGCAGTTAATCCGCAAAATGGTCTCACGAGGAATGACGCCTGAGCTTATCTCAGAGATGACGGGTTTGTCGCTTGAAGAGATTGAAACTCTTCTTTCCTGAGTCGTTAAAAGAGGCAGCGCCTCTTTTCTTTTTGAAAAAACTTGAAAATTTTCCCAATTTTTTCAATCCGCCTTTCTAGAATTGTGGTAGAATAGAGTCAACAAAGAGCTATCCTCACCAACAGTGTGATCGATACTAGAAAAGAGGATTCTGATGACAAGAAAAATTGGTATTATTGGTTTGGGGCATGTGGGTGCGACCTTGGCCCACAGCATGATTTTAAAACACACCTGTGATCACTTGGTCTTGATTGATACCAATGAGAAAAAGGTCAAGGCAGATGCCTTGGATTTCTGTGATACAGTTGCCAATACGGGGTATCCGGTTCATATCACGGTCAATGACTACGCGGCTTTAAAAGATGCGGATGTTGTGGTATCGACTCTTGGAAATATCGAGTTGCAGGCTAATAACACAGATGACCGTTTTGCGGAGCTTCCTTTTACTAGCAAGCAAGTAGTGCAAGTAGCGCGTGATTTGAAGGCTTCTGGCTTTAGTGGGGTCTTATTGGTCGTGACCAATCCGGTCGATGCAGTCACTCAACTCTATCAACAATATACCGACCTTCCAAAAGAGCAGGTGATTGGGACAGGAACCTTGCTGGATACAGCTCGGATGAAGCGCGCAGTCGCCGATCGTTTGCAGGTTTCTCCTGCTAGTGTATCAGGCTATAACCTTGGTGAGCATGGAAATTCCCAATTTGTTGCTTGGAGCCAGGTCCGTGTCAAAGGACACGCCATTACCGATCTCTTCTCTCAAGAAGAGCTGGACGCCATTAACTACGAGTCCTTGCGTGGTGGTCACACGGTTTTCTTTGGTAAATTCTATACCAACTTTGGGATTGCAGCAGCAGCCCAACGCTTAGTAGAAGCTGTGATCAATGATAGCCACGAGGAAATGCCGGTCTCTAACTATCGTCCAGAATATGGAACCTATCTTGGCTATCCAGCGATTGTAGGTCGAAAAGGAATTCTTGAACGATTGGACTTGCATTTGACAGAAGAAGAAAAAGAAAAATTACTCCATTCAGCCGAAACTATCAAAGAAAATACACGAAAAGGATTAGAGCATGCATAAAAGCAAAGAGAGTGGGACAGAAATCGGTAATTCGTTAGAATTTGATTTCGTCGTCCCACCTCCGCACAGTTGAGTAGGGCTGTAAAAGCTGATGAAATCAGCGTAGTAGAGCCCACTCAACCACTGCGTCTTGCTCGACAATCCAAAAATAATTGAGAGGCTAGGACTCTTGTCCCACTCTCATTTTCTGCAATTTTTTCGAATGGTATAAGTGAGGGGATTCCCTATACGAAATCATCGGAGGTTGCTATGAAGAAACGACACGAGTATGTATCGCCCACCTTGGATTTAATGGCGAAAAAGATTTTTAGTCTACCGGATGTGACAGCCAAATTCATCCGCGAAGTCTTGGATCTGCCAGTAGAGTCCGTTGAGATTTAGAAGGAGACCAGATCCATGAGCAGGGGTTTTTAGGAGATCTTCCTTTTGAAACATCCGTTGATGTGAGAGCAAGACTAGATAGTGGGCTTGAAGTGATCATTGAGATTCAAGTTTTGAAGCAAGAGTATTTCTTGAATCGTTTCCACTATTATTTAGCCAATCAACTGGTAGAAAATGTCCAACGCAAGCGAAAGAAAGGAGCGACCCATTCTATGTACCAGGAGCTGGAGCCGGTCTATGGGATCGCTATCTTGGAGCGAAGTATTTTTCCTCATTTAGATTCACCTGTCAATGTCTATGAAATGCGCCATACGGTAGATGGGACACCTCTTTATAGCTCTCGAAAGAATGGAGTAGCGCACAATATGTTAAAGGTTGCCTTTTTAGAGTTGGATAAGTATAATGAAAGTAGAGATACGGAGTTGAATGCTCACTGGAGACAATGGCTTGAATTTTTTGGCAATCACCCATTCAGTCATCAACCAGATCAAGTGATCGAGCAGGCAGAATCACTCCTGATCCCATCAAATTGGACAAGGGAGGAAAAAGAAATGATTGATGAACGGATTCGTATCAGAGAAAATTGGGAAATGAGCATGGATACCTTTCGGAAAGAACAACTGGAAGCCGGTTTTCAGAAAGGGTTGAAACAAGGACTCGAACAAGGACTCGAACAAGGACTCGAACAAGGTCTTGAGCGTGGACTCGAGCGTGGTCTTGAACAGGGATTGGAACAAGGCAGACAAGAAGGCATGGAGTTGGGAGTTCAAGCTGGTCAGCAGTCTCTGATTCAGAAACTGGCTTTGAAGGGGATGAGTATCGAGATGATTGCTGAAATGACGGATTTATCCAGGGGAATCCATCAAAAAAATGTTGGCTACTGATTCGTCTAACGAGGAGTAGTAGCGCGAACAGAATTTGTGGAACAAAGAAACTTTGAGAATTATCTTGCTTAGAAAAAAGTAGTTCTAGAATGGATTGTAAAGATCGTCAGGAGTTCGTTATTCTTGGATCTTGATCCTCTACAGATTTATACGGTTATGATTTATTGATGGTTGGATACTTTTGTCCAACCTTTTTTCTCATTCTTCTTGGCCCATCCTTAGTGAAATGGAATAAAAGTTTAAAATGTCCGAGTTGTAATCCTTGACATTACATTATGATCGTGTATAATAGCTATTGTAACAAAAAATCTTACAACAGAAAGAGGAAACAACTATGAAAAACATTTTATTTATCGTCGGATCTCTTCGTCAAGGATCTTTTAACCACCAAATGGCTAAGAAAGCAGAAAGTCTTCTTGAAGGAAAAGCAACTGTGACTTACTTGGACTACAAGGACATCCCAATGATGAACCAAGATTTGGAAACACCAACCTTGCCAGCTGTACAAGCAGCGCGTGATGCAGTTCTTGCTGCAGATGCCATCTGGATTTTCTCGCCAGTTTATAACTTTGCGATTCCAGGCGTAGTGAAAAACCTGATCGACTGGCTGAGCCGTGCCCTTGACCTGTCAGAAACGCGTGGTCCATCTGCCCTTCAAGACAAGATCGTAACGGTTTCTTCAGTAGCCAATGCCGGACACGAACCAATGTTTGCGGCTTACCAAGCGCTCTTGCCTTTCGTTCGGACTCAAGTGGTTGGAGAGTTTACTGGAACAACCGTTAACCCAGAAGCTTGGGAAACAGGTGAATTGGTCTTGACAGATGAAGCGGTCGCAGGGCTGGAAAAACAAGCACAAGCCTTATTAGAAGCATAAGAAAAGCTGAGACAGAAGTCTCAGCTTTTTAGATACTAAAGAGTTGTCCGAAGAAGTATGTCACACCCATGGTGAGAAGGCCAATGATGAGGTTGCGAAGCATGGCTTGCTTGGTTGGAGCTTTTCCCAGTTTTGCACTGGTATAGCCAGTGAAGATCAAGGATAGTCCAACAACGAAGACCGTCACCGGAATACGATAGGCAGTTGGAAAGAGAATAATAGAGAGCATTGGAGGAAGGGAACCAACCGAAAAAGCAAGGAAGCTAGAGGCAGCAGCATGCCAAGGATTGGTAAACTCCTCGTATTCGATACCATATTTTTCTTCAACCAGGGCTTTGAGGGGATGTTTCAGAAAGGCCCGTTCTGTCAAAATCTTTGCGGAAGTTTCGCATTCTCCATTTTGAAGATAAGCGTGGTAGAGAGATTCTCTCGCTAACTTTGGATCGCGATCCAACAAGGCTTGTTCGCGGTTCACAGCGGCTTCTTCCGTGTCTTTTTGTGTGGAAACAGAGACATACTCACCGCCCGCCATCGAAAAGGCACCTGCCAGAATCGCCGACAAGCCAGATAGGAAAATGATCCAGATGTTTGGTGTGGCACTGGCTACCCCAATCACCACCCCAGCAATAGAAATAATCCCATCATTGGCCCCGAGAACAGCGGCTCTCAAGATATTCAATCGGTCGTTAAATGATTCATCTACTCCATGTTTCATTTCAGTCATACAATGTCTCCTTTATCTTATTTAGAATGATTATAAATAAAATACAAAAAGAAAGCAAGGATTTTAACTCAAATGATAAAAGTTCGACAATTTAATGAAGTTTAAGTTGTAATATTTGACATTATAACTTAAAGAGGTATAATGTAACAAATGTAATTACAACAAAAAAGAGAAAGAATATGGTATACGCCTATTCTAGCAAGGTTTATTTAGCGGAAGTGGCCTTACCTTTCAAGATCCTGATGGCATTGTCACACGGGTAAGAAAAGGATAATAAAAAAACAGCAAATTTTGCTGTTTTTTATGAGATAAATTAGTTCATTTCATTTTCTTTTCCGACAACCCAAAATAAGAGAAGGAGTTGGAAGATGCCTAAGGCAAATAGGACCATAAAACCGTTGCGACTTCCCTTAGCAGTGGCTTGGGTGAAGTCCATCTTTTGATTAGCTTGGCTCATGGCAACAATCAGCGAAGCCAGGGTTGTTCCGACAGCGCCTGCAAATTGTTGCAGGGTGTTAAAGATCGCGTTCGCATCGGGTTGCTCTTCCAGAGAAAGTTGTTTTTGTCCGTTGGTCATGATATTGCCAAAGGCCAGTCCCATACCGGTCATGAAGATCATGTAAAAGATGAGAATCAAGCCATTTGTCAGCTTCAGGGCAAAAAGGGTGAAGTGGAAATGGGCCAGAAGGATTAAAGCAGCTCCAAGGAGAATCGGTTTGCGAGCGCCCAACTTATCTAGAATGAGACCAGAGAAGGGAGCAAAACCTGCTCCCAATGATGGCTCCTGGAAGCAACATCAAGGCTGCAAGCGTGGTGCTCGAGTGGTTGACCAATTGGACATAATTGGGCAAGAGGAAACTCATGGCCAGAGAACCTAATTGGAAGGTGAAAAAGGCAAGAACATGGCCAGTGAGGAGATGGTTCTTTAAGATGGCAAGGTTGATAATGGGAGTCTCTAACTGATTGGACCGCCAGACTAAGAGAACCAGTCCCAAAAACCCAATCACCAGCCAACCAAGGACAGAAAAACTAAAGAAAGCATGATCAGAAAGACCGTGAATCCCTAAAATCAAGCCTAAAAATGAAGCAATAATGGCGAGAAGGCTCATGATATCAAGCGTTTCTCGTTTGACTGTACTGATTTGTTCAATGGAGCGAAGTCCTGCAACTAGCGAAGCTAGAAGGATCGGGAATTGAACCAAAAAGATGGACCGCCAACCGAAGTTAGCTGTCAAGAGACCACCGACAGTAGGCCCAATGGCGGGAGCGATAGCTGTAATCAGGGTACCCACTCCCATCATGAGACCGATCTTGCGTTTTGGGACCTGCTCTAAAATGATATTAAACATCAGAGGAAGGGCAAAACCAACCCCCATTCCTTGGACCAATCGCCCCAGAACCACAAAGCCAAAACTTGGAGCCAGGAAGTCAATGAGAACACCTAAAACAGACAGGAGATTTCCAACTAAAAAGATGGACTTCATTTTAAAAGAGCGTTTGAGGTAGGCAGATAAGGGGACTACACAGGCAACCACTAGAAGATAGATGGTGGTGACCCACTGGACGGTTGCGGTATTGATCTCAAATTCCTTCATCAATATTGGGAAGGTGATATTCATGGCAGTTTCTCCAGCCACCCCGCAAAAGGAAAGGATCCCTGTTGCAAAAATAGCATACAGGACCTTGGCTGAAATTTTTTCTTGTGACATCGGTGTCTGATTCCTCCTAAATCTTCCTAAAGATATGGACTATGGTATAAAAATCATGGTAACGATCTGATTTTCCGTCAGCTCCAATCGCTATGAGCATAGCAAGACCAACGGTAACCTGATCCATCGTTTTGTTAGCTAACAAATAGTATAGAGGAAATGAAGACCCCTGTCAAAGAGTTTTTGAAAAGTTTTGAAAATATTAACAGCATTCTCAACTGATGACGTCTCTCCAAACGAAAGGAAAGGCTCGCCAGTATGATATAATAAGAAGAAAGCAGTAAACGTGAATAAGTCAATCAACTCGAACAGGAGGCCCCATGACCAAGTATTTAGTCCAGAAGTTTTTCTGGTTACGAGAAAAAAGTTTGATTCAAATTTCCCAGAAAACTCTGGTTTCCTTATTTCCTTTTTTTCTATTTTCAGGAATCATTCGGGTGATCGCTCTATCGGTCTTCTCCGATCGAGGCTATATCCATCAGCTCTTTTCGATGGATAGCTGGTTGCTATGGGATCAGGCCATCAGCCAGGTCCTCGGTAATATTTCCAACTTTCTAGGAGGTCTAGCTGGACCGTTAGCGACCTACTTCGCTGGAAAATACACAGCTGGGCACTACGGTAGAAGTACAGGGACAGCAGGTGTCACCGCTCTTTTGGTCAGCTTGATTGTAGGGTCCCAGGAATTGTTGGTGAGACCACTCAATGATGGGCAACTGACGCGTATCAACTTACCTGCGACGACCAATATCGTCTTAGCGATTTTTTTAGGCTATCTAATTGGGCAGATCTTTCGTCTATCCAAGGCCAGTGACGACCAGATTGTAGACAAGGATTTCATCTATCAACCCAAGACGGTGCGTCCCATTTTCTTATCCTTAGTTCTAGGGGTCAGCCTCAATCTTCTTGTGGTTCTTGGAAATCAATTTAATATTTTTCAGACTATCCGACAGTTCTTGGCTTCTCTAATGGTAAGCAGTCATCATCTGCTGTCCACCTTTGTCATGGGACTATTTAGTGGGCTATCTGCTTGGTTTGGTAATAGTCAATCCTTTGCCTTGAACTCAATTGCGGATGATAACTTTGCTTTGGAAAATCTTACCTACGCTGTGACGCATCATACAACGACAGGCATTCCTCATCTCTATACCTTGACCAATTTGTACCGCAGTTTTGGTCTGGTAGCTGGAATTGGTGCAGTTCTAGCCTTATTGGTAGCGATCCTGCTGGTTTCACGAAGTCAAAAGGACAAGAAAGTCAGCCTCCTCAGTCTGTTTCCAAGTCTCTTTAACAATGGGGCGTCTTTCATGGTAGGGATACCGGTCCTTCTCAACCTGCTTTATGTGATTCCTTTCTTGTTGATCCCTTTGGTGAATATGGCGATAGCAGCTCTAGCTTTGTGCCTCAAACTGATGCCAGCAGCCGTCTATCCGGTGCCAGATGGGACTCCTAGCCTTCTCTATGCTTTTATTGGAACAGGAGGTAGTCTGAGAGCCTTAGCTGTAAGTATATTTTGTTTTGCCGTCGATGTGCTCCTTTATCTACCATTTGTCCGCATGGGAAATCGTATCCGAAAAGATTTAAAAGTGAAAGGAGAAAGCGGTGAAACAATCTAAAAAAACAGCAATCGTCCTTACTTTGGTCAGTCTTTTCTTAATCGCTTTAGCCATTCCATCTTATAGCTGGACTCGGACCAATGTTTCAAAAATTGAGAAATTTTATAATTCAAAATTGTCTCCCATCATCATGATCCCGGGAAGCTCTGCGACAGAGAACCGCTTTGATGGCTTGGTGACCAAGCTCAACCAAGACCGCCAAGGAACTAAACACAGCCTGCTCAAGGTCAAAGTTTGGAATGATGGGCATATCACCTATAGTGGAAGTATTGATGCCAAGGACAATGAGCCGGTAATTGTGGTTGGTTTTGAAAACAACAAAGATGGCTATAGCAACATTAAAAAGCAGGCTAAACTATTTAATCAAGCCTTTGAAGCCCTTCAAGAAAAATATAATTTTAATAATTTTAAGGGCTTGGGTCATTCCAACGGTGGCTTGATCTATACAGCCTTTATTGAAAATTATCTAGGGGAATTATGATGTGGATCTCAAGACCCTTATGACCATCGGAACTCCCTACAATTTCACGGAGACCAATATCAAAAATAAATCTGAGATGTTGGCTGACTTTATCAAGGGAAAAGAAGCCATCCCGACAACCCTCCATATGTATTCAGTAGCAGGGACCATCACCTATGATTCAGATGAGTTGGTCCCAGATGCCAGTGTTTCTGCTGGGAAATATATCTACCAAAACCAAGCAGCTAGCTATACGGAGATTACGGTGACGGGGGAAGATGCCCAGCACTCGGATCTTCCGACCAATGATGAGGTGGTTGCCTTGGTGAAAGAGCATATTGAAAGTCAAACGGATAGTCGTGCCAAACCGAATAAAATAAACTAAGTGTGAAGAAGGGATTCCTTCCTCATGTTTTTTTTAGTATAATAAAGATCAGTATGAAAACATGGGAGACTAAAGGAGAAAAGATGAAAAGAAAACAATGGATGCCCTTAGGCTTAGTGGCTTCAAGTATGGTCATGTTAACAGGATGTTACCAAAGATACCAACGCCAGTCCAGTCCCAAAAAAGAGGCTGCAACAAGCCAGACCTCAGCAAAGAAACAAGCGAAAAAAGCAGATAACAAACAATTATACCAGTCTGTTTTTTCAGACTACCAAAAGATTTTTACCACTTCAAAAGATTTAGATGCTATTTCCAAATTGAATGATGCATTAGCCAAAGAAGATCGGATGATCAATAGCTGGGTGATCGAGACTATCATCAATCAGCCAGATGCCGTTCGCTATGCCTTAAGGACTTAAATAACGATGGGGTAGATGAGATGATCATCGCCAATCAGCAGACTGATGGAAGCTACTTTGTGACAGGAGTTTATTACCTCAAGAACCAAAAACCGACTCTACTAGCTGAAGGTTTCGTCGCTGGACACGGTGGAGCGCGCAATGCGACGACCCTCTATCAGGGAGGAGAAGTCTTAGAAGTCAGCTGGATGTCAGGAACTGGCCGTGGTGTAGCTGTGCTCTCACGGATAGAAAAGGCGCCTCAAGCTGCGACCAAAGTCCAGGAAGAAGAGGTCCAAGTACCTGGTTCAGATCTGAATAGCCTCTTTGGAAAATCGGATGAGGAAAAATTGGATCTCAAGAGTTTTGACTGGCAAACTTTTGACAGCACACCATCGGCGGGAAATAGCCAAAGCCAGGAAAAAACGCCTTGGAATGCTGAGAAATCAGCAAAATTGGCAGAATTTATGAAGACCTGGGGCGAAAAGATGGGCCAACCCAACTATCAAAAAGGCATCGCTGGCGGTGATGTAGGACCAGACAACCTCTATACTCTAGGGGAAAATAGTAAGATGGATGCCATTTATACAGATACTGGTCAAGGAAATGCAAAATACCGCATCGTGGAACGCTATAGCAATTGGGACAAGTATCCAGATGTGCATAGTTATTTCTTTGCCATTACAGATACAGGAGAAGGTATTGTCTTTCATTCTCCAACGACTAATGGTGGAAAGATGTATCTAAAACCAACGGACAACAAGGAACTTCAAGAAGAGTTCAATCAATTACTTCATCAATGAAAAAAAGAAACAGGAGCGAAATCTTGTTTCACACATTTTATGCACTGTTGCAGTTAAAAGGCAAATAAATATGTTAGAAACTTACTTTAATACCTCGATGTAGTTCTTTAAACAATCAGCTACGGGCTTATTCAGTTATTTCAAGCATTCATCAAAGATTGGACGTTTTGTCTAATCTTTTACTTTATTCGCAGAATAAATAAAAATTTATTTTCTGGTTTTTGTGAAGAGGACGGCAAAATATGTTAAGAGTTAGTGATAAAAGCTGGTATAAAAAGGATTAAGTGCATAAAATATTTGACAATAAAAAGATTTCATTTTAAAATATAATTAATCAATATCTATAGGAGAAAAAATATGAAAAAACTTCTTACAGCCGGTGTGGCTCTCTTGTCGGTTGCAACGTTAGCAGCTTGTTCTGGTAAAACTGCTTCAGAATCATCAAGCAAGGATTCAAAAGCTTCTTCTAGCAAAGTAGAAAAATCATCTACTTCAGAAAGCAAATCAAGCAGTTCATCAAAATCAGCGACATCTTCTGTTGAAATTCCAGAAGTTGTCTTGTTGACTGATGAAGAAATCGATAATGCCAAAACAATTGGTGATTTTAAAAATCTTTATACTAAATTAATCGATAATTACAAAAAGTATGCACAAGATATCGGTCAGAAAATGCCGGCTTCACAACGTGATAGCTATAATCAACAAGTAGAACCAGCTATGAAAGCGATGGATGAATCAAAAACTCAATTTGATACTATGCTTTCAAGTGCGGGTTCAGATGATACGGTTGTTCCTGACCAAGGACGTACACCTTTCTTACAACAAATTAAAACATCTCGTGACTCATTGAAAAAAATTCTTGATAGTGTATATACAGCTCTTGGATCATACACATCTTCATCAGCTGAATAATCAAAGAAAAAAATAGGGTAGGACCTCAAGTCCTAGCCTATTTTTGTTTTCTTACAAAAATGTAAGAAATAAAGGGTAAAATGTAAGGTTATGTTATGGTGAAAGCGTTTCAGTTTTAGTACAATAGATTTGTAAAAAACGATTGAAGCTTTTATCGAGCTAGAAAGGAATGGACCATGACCCTACTAGACGTTCAACATATCAAAAAAATCTACAAAACCCGCTTTCAAGGAACGCAGGTTGAAGCCCTAAAAGACATCCATTTCACCGTGGAGAAAGGGGAATACGTTGCCATCATGGGGGAATCAGGATCCGGGAAATCCACCCTCCTCAACATCCTAGCCATGCTGGACCAGCCGACCGAAGGCCGGGTCTACCTCAATGGCACCGACACCTCGACCATCAAGAACAAGGATGCGTCGAGGTGTCGTCGGGAAAAACTAGGCTTTGTCTTTCAAGATTTCAATTTGCTTGATACCTTGTCTGTCAAGGACAATATCCTTCTCCCTCTGGTCCTTTCTCGCAGACCGGTCAAGGAAATGATGAGCAAGGTCGATAGCGTCAGTCGGGAGTTGGGCATTCACCAACTGCTTGAAAAATACCCTTACGAAATCTCTGGTGGGCAAAAAGCAAACGGGTGGCCGTAGCGCGGGCCATCATCACCTCGCCTGAAATCCTCCTGGCGGATGAGCCAACAGGGGCGCTGGATTCCAAGTCTTCAGCTGCGTTTCTAGATGTCTTTGAAGATATTAATAGCATGGGGCAAACCATCCTCATGGTGACCCACTCAACCGCAGCGGCAGCTCGGGCCAAGCGCGTGCTCTTTATCAAGGATGGGATCCTTTACAACCAGATTTTCCGCGGGGAAAAGCCAGAGCGTCAGATGTTCCAAGAAATCTCGGATACCCTGACGGTCATGGCGGGAAAGGAGGATCGTGATGTTTAAATTAACAAGTAAATTAGCTCTTTCCAACCTCAAACAAAATCGCAAGTTGTATTACCCTTTCGCTATAGCTGTCATTTTAACGACCATGATCCTCTATAGTTTTATCGCCTTGGCAACGACCCCTCATTTAGAGGATTCTTACGGAGGGAGAACGGGGAGAACGGTTCTTGGTTTTGGTTGTTTCGTCGTCCAGCTGGTCGTCATCATTTTAGTGGCTTATGCCAATGGCTATGTCATGAAAAATCGTTCCAAAGAACTGGGACTCTACAGTGTTTTGGGAATGGAGAAGAAGCACCTCCTCGTCATGACCTTATGGGAATTGCTTATCTTCTATATTCTCACAGTTGGCGCGGGACTGGGTTTGGGGCTCTTTATTTGATCCCTTGATTTTTGCCCTGCTCTTAAAATGTATGGGGCTTCCAGTCGTCATTCAATCAACCTTCCAGATAGGGGCTGTTCTTAACACTTTACTTGGGTTAGCCTTAGCTTTTGGCCTCATTCTTTTGTTGAATTCTTTCCGCCTCTTGCGCTACAGTTCCCTTCATCTTATGCAGCAAAAGAAAGCAGGAGAGAAGAAGGGAAGATTCTTGCTGGTCCAAACTCTTTTAGGTCTAGGGCTCTTAGGAATTGCTTTCTATTTGGCGCTAACAGCGGAGCGTCCGGTTGCGGCTGTCCAAGGATTCTTTATTGCTGTCATTTTGGTCATTCTTGCGACTTATCTCTTATTCAACGCAGGCTCCATTACCTTCTTAGATTTCTCAAAGGTCGGAAATCCTACTATTACAAGCCAGAGAATTTTATATCTGTCTCTAACTTAATAGCTCGGATGCGAAAAAATGCAGCGGGCCTTGCGACGATTAGTATTCTATCCACCATGGTTTTGGTCACCTTAACCGGGTCGCTTAATATCTTTGTTGGAGGGAAGAACTATCTAGATACTGTTTACCCTTCTGATTACATGATTAGTGTGGGGCATATGCCTTCAGATGCTGAAACAGAACCGGTTATCAAGGATGTTCAAGCTATTATTCAGAAAACAGCCGATGCGACACATCTGTCAGATTATCAGGTGACACAGACAACATACTGGTCGGCTGAAATTCGAAAGATTGATGGAAGGATCTTAGAGGTGAATGATCAGTCCACTCCATCAACTGGTCTGGAGTTGAAGTCAGAAGGAACAGTCTACTTTTTTGATCAGGCGACTTATGAGCAACTGACCGGTCAAAAAGTTGAGCTTGGGGAAAATGAAATCCTAGCCTATGGTTATCAGTATCCGGGAAGACTAGACTCGAAATTAGAAATCAATGGGAAGACCTTCACGATTAAACAAAAATTAGACTCTAACTTTATCCAAGGGAAAATCCCTCAAATCGAACTGTTTCAACATCAAATGGGCTTGCACCTTGTCCTCCCTGACTTGAACCAACTGGGACTAAAAGTTGATAAAAATTTGGAATTCTCTATTACTGCTAAAAATAAAGATAACCAAGATTTTATTTCTGGCTTGATCAAAGAGCTGTATTCGACAGACAAAATCAGTCAATATGATGCGACTTATTTTGGTGGATTTGATCGATACAGTATAGAGAAAGATTGGCGTGAAACAGCAGGGACTCTTCTATTTATCGGGATTTTTCTATCGGTGATCTTTCTATTAGCTACAGTTCTTGTCATTTACTACAAACAGATTTCAGAAGGCTATGAGGACCGGGAAAATTTTGTGATCTTGCAACAAGTAGGATTGGACCAAAAGCAAACGTCCACCACGATTCGCAAACAGATTCTCACCGTCTTTTTTTCCTTCCCATTATTCTTCTCCTTCTTGTACCTAGGAGTAGCCTACAAGATGATCGCAAAAATCGTTGCTATCTTAGGAGCAACCAATGCGGGCTTGGTCCTTCAAACAACTCTTTCTATCTGCGCTGTCTTTTTCATCTCCTATGTTCTCGTCTTTCTTCTGACTTCTAGAAGTTATCGGAAGATTGTCGTGAGATAGCGTTCGAGTCTATAAAAGATTAGAAATAAGATGAAACATACAACATTTGTTAGCACAAAAAACACCGAGGATTTTATCCTCGGTGTTTTCTTTCGTGATTATTTCACGTGTTTTGCAAGTTCTTCTTGCGCTTTTTTGTTTGATTCTTCTTTTTCTTTCAACCAATTCTTATAAGCTTTTTCGTAGTCAGCCGTTGTGACTGTCTTGTCTTGCACTTTTTGGTATTTGAAGAAGCTTGTTTCACCTTTAATACCAATTGCAGAATTTGCTGCTGAGAATGGCGTCACCTTCGTGATAGATGGAACTCCACCCTTAGAGTAGATTGGAAGAACAATGGCGTTTTCTGTCAACCAAGCTTGGGCAGCAGCGTATTTTTCATAACGTGCATTGGTATCCAATTTTTCAGCATTGGCAGCATCCAACAATTCTTTGTATTGGTTCAAACCAATTTTTTCGATGAGAGCTTGGTCTTTCTTAGGATCAAGTCCCATACCAGTCAAGGTTGAACCATCTGTTGGGTTCAAGATATCCAAGTAAGTAGATGGATCTTGGAAGTCAGGTCCCCAACCTGTGATATCCATATCAAAGTCTTTTTGGTCTGGTGATTGGGCAAAGTAAGTAGCGTTATCCGCATCGTCTGTAGACAATTTTTGCACATCGATCACGACATTGTCTTTACCAAGAGCAGCTTCGATTGAGCTCTTCATAGAGTCGGCTTGTTGGACAAGAGCATTAGAAGATTGGTCTACAACATAGTCGATATGGATTGGGAATTGAACACCTTGTGATTGCAATTCAGCCTTCGCTTTTTCAAGTTCCGCTTTGGCTTTATCCGCATTATGCAAGCTATCTTGAGCATCTGCGAAGCTAACACCTTTCCACTCATCTCCTGTTGCGGCAAGTTTTTCTTCAACGAGAGTACCGAAGTCTTTCCCGTCTGCTTGCACAAATGTCGGTGGAACTAGAAGGGTACGTAGAGTTTTTGATGCTCCGTCTTTCCCGTTAACTTGAGCGCTGTAGGAAGTTCTGTCTAAAGCAAAGTTCAAAGCTTGACGGAAGTTTTTATTTTGAAGGGCTGTCTTCGTGTTGTTCTTTTGCTCATCAGATGTCTTCTTCGTATGGCCGTAATTTTGACGGTTGACGTTGAAGTAAGCGTAGTAAACAGTAGAATCTTGTGGGGTATAAACGATGTTATCCTTGAATTTCTTCTCAATCGTACTGTAGGTTGAGCTTGTTGGGAAGAGACGAGCAGTAGATAGGTTCCCATCTGAGAAGTTACGAGCAAGGTAGTCTTGGTCGGATCCATCGAAGTAAGTCAATTTAACGGTATCGATGTGAACATTTTTCTTGTCGTAGTATTCAGGGTTCTTTTCCAACTCAATTTGTGATTTTGAAGTGAAGGATTTCAAAATGTAGGCCCCGTTGTAGAGGATCCCATTTGGTTTCACGCTACCGAAATCTTTACCAGCTGATTCCAAGAATTTTTCATTAACTGGCATCATGGTAGCAGTCGTCAATTTAGAATTCCAGAAAGATTCAGGTTGGTTCAAAGTATATTGAAGAGTATGATCATCAACAGCTTTTACCCCAACGGTTGAGAAGTCTTTGGTTTTTCCTTTCACATAATCATCCAAGCCTTTGACTGAGTTTTGAACCAAGTAAAGAGCATCAGATTTTTTATCTGCTACGTATTTTCAGAGATGTCACGAAATCTTTTGCAGTGACGTCAGCGTATTCATTTCCTTCTGAATCATACCACTTCGCATCTTTTCGAAGCTTGTAGGTATAAGTCAGACCGTCTTTTGAAACAGACCAGTCCTCAGCAAGAGCAGGCACTAGGTTACCGTATTGGTCGTTTTCAAACAAACCATCGACCAAGTTGGTAGTAATGTCGCTTGTAGTTGAACGATTTGAAGTCAAATAGTTCAAGGAATCAGGGTCTGTACCATACACGTAGTTGTAGGTAGTCCCTTTTGACGCATTAGAAGATGAGCCACATGCTGCAAGGAAAAGCGTTGAAGCTGCGGCGACACCTGCTAAAAGAGCAAGCTTCGATTTTTTCATATTCGTGTCTCCTTTTGAATAATTTTAATTATTATACTCCAATCAATCTACAAAATAAAGTGTTTTTTGAACTTTTTTTGTATATTTACACACCAGTATACAGTGAAACCCTTGATTTTAAGGGATTTTTAAGGAATAAAAATTTTTTTGAAAAAAATTACTATTATGCTTTACATACTAGTTGAGAAAGAGTATACTGATAGTGAAACAGCTAGTATGTAAAACAAACTAGTGAAAAATGTGAAGAAAGAGGTGAGAAGGATGAAAGAGTCCCAATTACTAAAGGGAGTCTTGGAGGGCTGTGTGCTGGAGATTATTTCTAAAAAGGCTATCTATGGCTATGAATTGATCCAAAGTCTCAAAGAGATGGGATTTGATAAGATTGTCGCTGGGACCATTTATCCCCTGCTTCAAAAATTAGAAACAAGGGGTTATTCATGGGAAAATGAGGCCGTCTCCAGATGGTCCTGATCGTAAGTATTTTTCACTCAGTGATGCTGGAAGAGAGCGCTTAGAGGAATTTTGGGACCAGTGGCAGGAGCTGGTCACAAAAGTAGAACGTATCAAGAAGGAGGGAGAAGAATGGTAGAAAGTTATACCGAAAAAATGTCAGATGAATTGATTCATCTAAACAAAGAGGATCAAGTCTATGTGAAAAAAATGGTGGCCTATATTGGGGCCAAATCCTATTTTTATGATGATGAAGCACTCGGTGAACAACTCTACAATATGGTTTGCGACCTGAAAGTTGCTGAAAAAGAAGGCATTCGGGCGGTGGATTATTTTGGAAAGGATCCACGGGCGATGGTGGATCAAGTTCTTTCAGACTTGCCTAAACGCTCTTTAGGATCTTATGTGGGACTAGTCTTTATGCTTGGAGGGATCTTAGTTGGCATGCGTTATTTAATGGATTTTACCTGGATGACGCCACTGAAAATCGAACCCCTGACCTATGTTGTCATTCTACTCAATTTCTTGGTGTTCAGCCAGTTCATCACGTGGCTTTGGTCCAAACAGAGCTATGGTGAAATGAAGTGGTCGTGGGCTATGTTTATCAGTGTGATCAGCCTGATGGTGTTTCTGAACATCGTACGACTATTTTCGATCTGTTTTGGCCACATTGGGAGTCTCTTCTTATCAGATGGTTGGGCGATTGTTCTCGCTGTCCTAGTCCTACTTGGGTTTACGGTCATGGCTTTTAGAAGCAGGGATCGTCTGATGACGAGTTTACTAGTCATGGGCTTGACTTTCCTAGTTACTGGATGCTGGATTCGTCTTGTGAATCAGGAAACTGCTCATTTAATAGGCTGGCTACTTCCTCTCATAGGACTAGTCCTGACCCTTATTGTATTTTGTCTCCAAAGAAAGAAGGAAGAAGCATGAAAATCAGCTAGTTATTTTGAAGAAACGCAGGCCTTGATGCAAACCTTTAGCCAGGAGGACCAAGCTTATTTCCAAGATCTCTGGGATTATTTCAATCTTGCAGGTTTCTTATATGAGGAGAAAGCCTTAAGAGAGCAGGTCTATAATCTAGCGCTAGATTTTTCGCAAGCAAGCAGAGATGGCCTCACGGCAAAGGATTATTTTGGTCTCGATCCAAAGGGAATGGCAGACCAAATCATCGAAAATATGCCTAAAGAATCGACGCGGTCTGTTCTAAAATATGGGGCTATCTTTTCAGGTATTGTGATTTTTTATCGCCTCTTAAGTGATTTTGCTTCTCAAGCGGTCCTTGTGCTCAAGCCACTAGTCTATTTAACCGACATCATTTTGGGACTCCTAGCTGTTGGGATCATCTTCTATCTCCTTCGTCGCCTCATTTTTGCGGAAGAAAAAGCGAAAAAAGCAATTTATGTAGCATTTATTCTAGTTCTAGGATTCTATTTTGTTGGTGAAATAGTGGGGGTCCGTTTCTTGCCAGATCTTGCATGGTTTGTAGTCCCTAGTCCTTGGGATGCTCTTCTCATGACAGGGTCTAGCGGAGCTCTCATTCTTTGGCAATGGAAAGAAGAGTTTGGACGAGCTTTCATCTTTCCTATCGTCGCCTTTTAGTGGTTGGATTCTTACATCGCTGGACCTTGGTACAAGGAGTTCAGAATCTTGCTATGACGGTTCTTCTGCCCACAGTGATCATCGTCTTTGGGCTGGTTATTTATTATTGGTTTACGATTCGTACTTTGAAAAAGAATAGGACGGAAAGTGATAAATAGTAAGAAAAGGGGGAAAAAGAGTCTCCCTTTTCTTGTTCAAGTATGATAGAATAAACTCATTAGATGGGAGAATAGAGATGAATTTATTTCGAAAAAAGGGACTTGGGCAAGTACACCCGGGTCTAAATCGCCATTTACGATTGTGGGATTTGATTATTTTAGGAATTGGTGCCATGGTGGGGACAGGGATCTTCACGATTACGGGAACTGCAGCAGCGAATTTAGCTGGTCCAGCCTTGATCATTTCGATTGTGATTGCGGCTTTTTGCGTTGGCTTATCTGCCCTCTTCTTTGCTGAATTTGCGTCTCGCATCCCTTCAACTGGTGGAGCCTATAGTTACCTCTATGCTATCTTTGGAGAGTTTCCCGCCTGGATTGCCGGTTGGTTGACCGTGATGGAATTTATGACAGCCGTATCAGGGGTGGCTTCAGGTTGGGCTGCTTATTTCAAGGGTTTGTTGGCCAATCTTGGCTGGAGCCTGCCGACGGCTTTAAACGGGACTTTTGATCCAGCTAAGGGAACTTATGTGGATCTCTTGCCTATTTTGGTTATGGTCCTCGTCACAGCCTTAGTCCTTATGAATGCAAAAGCGGTTTTACGCTTTAATTCCTTGCTGGTCTTACTCAAGTTCTCCGCTCTTGCCTTGTTTATTCTTGTCGGGATTTTTCACCTAAATCCTGGCAACTGGGCAAACTTTGCTCCGTATGGATTTGGCGAAATCTATGGTGGTCAGACAGGGATTATGGCTGGAGCTTCGCTCATGTTCTTTGCCTTTCTTGGTTTTGAGTCCATTTCAATGGCGGTCGATGAAATCAAGGAACCACAAAAGAACGTCCCTCGTGGCATTGTCCTCAGTCTCTTTGATCACAACTGTTCTTTATATCTTTGGTCACCCTGGTTTTGACCGGTATGGTTCCTTTTAAGAACTTAAATGTAGAAGACGCGGTTGCCTTTGCCCTTCGTCAGGTCGGAGCCGGCTGGGCTGGAAATTATGTATCGCTAGTCGCTATTTTGACCCTGATTACCGTCTGCATTTCCATGACCTTTGCCCTTTCACGGATGATTTACAGTTTGGCGCGGGATGGTCTCTTACCAAAAGCTATGAAACAGCTCGATCCAAAAACCAGAATTCCAAAAAATGCAACACTAGTAGCTGGATCGATGGCTGCCATTGCTGGTGGAGTCTTTCCACTTGCAAGTATCGCTTCCTTCTTAAATATCTGTACCTTGGCTTACCTGGTTATGTTGGCCTTTGCCCTCTTGAAATTGCGCAAGGAACACGGGGCTCCTGGACCTGGTGAATTTAAAACACCCTTGGTTCCAGTCTTGCCAATCCTATCGATTGTGGTCTGTCTGTCCTTTATGACCCAGTATTCCCTATCGACCTGGCTGGCCTTCGGAGTTGCTCTCTTGATCGGGGTTGGAATTTATTTCGGTTATGGGTATCGCCATTCAGAAGAAAATCAATAAAAGATGAAAGCTAGAGTAGAAGAACTCTGGCTTTTTACATAGAGAAAGCTCTTTTTTTGGTATAATAAAGGGAGAAAGTTAACTAGATAACAAAGGAGAAAAACATGACATTTGAAGAGATTTTACCAGGCTTAAAGGCTAAGAAAAAATATGTGCGAACAGGTTGGGGTGGAGCAGAAAACTACGTCCAACTCTTTGATACCATTGAGCAAAATGGGGTGGCTCTGGAAGTGACACCTTATTTCCTCATCAACGTTTCTGGTGAGGGTGAAGGTTTCTCCATGTGGAGTCCAACCCCTTGTGATGTTTTAGCGACAGATTGGGTGGAAGTCCATGACTAAAAGAGTCTTGATTACAGGCGTGAGTTCCGGGATTGGTCTGGCTCAAGCTCGCCTCTTTCTAGAAAAGGGCTACCAGGTCTATGGGGTGGACCAGGGAGCGGATCCCCAGTTAGCAGGTGATTTTCACTTCTTGCAGCGGGACTTAACTCTTGATTTGACGCCGATTTTTGACTGGTGTCCTGAGGTAGAGGTCTTGTGTAATACGGCTGGGGTCTTGGATGATTACAAACCGCTTCTGGAGCAAAGCGCTCAGGAGATTCAGGAGATCTTTGAGATCAACTATGTGACTCCAGTGGAGCTGACGCGGCATTATCTGACTCAAATGTTGGAGAATAAAAAAGGTATCATCATCAATATGTGCTCCATTGCTTCTAGCCTGGCAGGAGGAGGCGGTCACGCTTATACCTCGTCCAAGCATGCTCTAGCGGGCTTTACCAAGCAGTTGGCCCTGGATTATGCAGAAGCTGGGATTCAGGTCTTTGGCATCGCGCCAGGTGCTGTCAAAACAGGCATGACCGCAGCGGACTTTGAACCAGGTGGTCTGGCAGACTGGGTAGCAAATGAAACACCGATCAAACGCTGGATTGAGCCAGAGGAAGTGGCTGAAGTCAGCTTCTTTTTGGCTAGCGGAAAGGCATCTGCCATGCAAGGGCAAATCCTGACGATTGATGGTGGTTGGAGTTTGAAGTAGGAGGATGAAAAAGCAAGAGTTGAAATCTTGCTAAGAAATGTAATTGTTTTTTCCTTACTGAAAGAGGATCAAACCTAGGTGAACAATTAAGTTAGGACAGTGGTGAGACAGGTATTTACCTCTATGCTAAAGAAGATCTTACTGAACGAAATTAAACCTACCAGAGTGATCAGGATGAATCAGATTTCTTTATGATTGGTCACGATGGAGATCTAGCCTTTTTCACCAAAAAAAGACAGGGATAATAACAATTATGAAGATAACTGAGGGTAAGTTCAGAAGAACTTTTTGAATGGGCTACCTGAAACCTTAAGAGATTGTTTTAGAAGAAACGAATAGTACAATTGATTTGCTAAGTCATTATGGAATGAAGGTGAAATCATGATTAAATTAGTGAATGTTACTAAATGTTTTAGTGATGGATCGAATGTCAGATACATTTTCAAAAATTGTAATTTTGAATTTAAAAAAGGTAGCACGACTGCAATAGTTGGCCGTTCTGGATTAGGAAAAACTACTCTTGTTAAATTAATATTAGGGATTACCAGTTTAAATGAGGGGGATATCTTAGTCTGTGGTAGTTCCATTTTAGATATGAAAAATTTGAGTAAGGTAAGGCGTAGGAATATTGGCTGTGTCTTCCAAAACTTTAATTTGATTTCAGGTTTCACGGTGAAAGAGAATATTCTACTTCCAAGATATTTTTTTGAAAATGGAGAGAATAACATTAACGAAATTTGTAACACTTTAGGTCTTTCAAAGGAAATGTTAAGCAAGAGTATTGATAAGATTAGTGGAGGTGAAAAACAAAGAGTTGCCTTGGCAAGAGCTCTTATTAATAATCCAGAAATATTGATAGCAGATGAACCTACTGGTAATTTAGACGCTGCTAACGAACAAAATATAATAGAATTGTTGAAGCGGATCAATGAGGAGTTAGGTATCACGATTATAACAGTAACTCATAGTGATAAGGTGGCGAATAGTATGCAGTCTATTTGCACAGTTGTTGATGGCAAAATTGAGTACGTAAGGAGATGATAAAATGAATCATTCCATATTATTCATTGCTAAAAGAGATTTAGAAGTTAACAAACGAAGATATAGATTAGTTCGACTGTCAATAGCGATCTCTGTTTTGCTAATTGTTTTAGTGATGCTCATTTCTAATTCTTTCTATAATAAAATGATTAAAGAAATGACTGTAGCAAATAAAAATGTTGTTACTGTTGCCTTTGGTAATAAAGAAAATTCTCTGAATTATAAAGCTTTGCCTTTGTTTTCTAATGAAGATATTGATCGAGTAAAAAAAATAGATGAAGTAAAAAATATTACAGGTGTGAAACTACTATTTACGGATGATATCAAATTCCAAAATGGCTAAAACATCGGTTTCCAATACCATCCATTGTTTAGAAGAAAAGTATTTAAAAAACCTGAATATTAGAATTGCTGAAGGGAAATTTCCAGAGAAGGACAATGAAATATTAATCGGAGATTCCGTACACAAGGCTACATCAATGAATGTCGGAGATACGGTGACTATTAAGATTGATAATCATTATGAAAAGTTTGTAATTTCTGGCATTATAGACAAGCAAGAAGCGCAGTTATTTTCTACCTTGCCAACAGAAATAAATCAAATGATGGCAATCAATGTAAAAAGTAGTAGCGTTTCATCAAATAAGTATTACTATCTGAATGCTACTGTAAAAAATGGAACCGATTTAAATGAAGTAGCAAACAAGATAGAAAAGACTGTTTTAAAAAATGAAAATTTAAAACAATCTTTATCAGGAACAGGATTAGATGTTGTTGTAGCAACACAACAGGATGTTATCAATATGCTATCCAGATGGTTTTCCTACATCGACCTTTTTATCCTCTTAATCATAGTTCTTATCTCTATTGTAGCGATTATTAATATCATCAATATTCTAGCCATTACCATTCAGGAGAATCATAAACAGATCGCAACTTTTAAAATCATCGGTGCATCTGATCGACAGATAAAAAGAATATATTTATTTGAAAGCTTTATGATGGGAGTACGAGGTACAAGCGCGGGATTGGTGATAGGAATTGCTATTTCTTATTTGATCATCTTTTTGAGTGGATTACCACTAGATATTGAACTTACCAGATTGTTGTTCCCGGTATTAATAGGGATACTCACTTCAGTTTTTGCAGGATTATTGGTATCTAGAAAAATTACTAAAATTGATATTGAAAAGGTATTAAATCAATAGAGAAGAAATGATTAGGGTCAATAAGAGATGGTGTTGCAAAAAGAATAGCTATACTGGTTTCACTATCGACTGAGCTTTGAATGAAAGTAGGAGGATTTGATGGAAATCAAAAATCACTTTGGCGTCTACGGAGTCTGTCTTCAAGAAGGGAAACTGCTCTGCATTGAAAAAACTAGAGGCCCCTATCAACATCGTTTTGATCTACCGGGTGGTAGTCAGGAACTCGGTGAGGGGTTGACAGAAACCCTCAAGAGAGAAGTTCTGGAAGAGACGGGCTATACCCTTAGCCGTTACTCAAATCCTAGGGGTTATGACGTGCTGGTTCAAAAAGAAGGGCAAGACTTCTGTCTAAGACGGTTGATTGAGCGGTCAATATGGGTTGAAAAAGTAAAATAATAAAGTAAAATAATAAGGATAAAATGAGTCTAGTAAAACCACTGGGCTCATTTTCTATTTTAGCTTTATGGAAAAGGAATATTATGGTATGATAGCCTAAAAGGGACCTGTAATATGGAGGTCAAATAAAAAAAGCCTTTGGGAAGAGAGACTCAAAAGGAGACGAGATGCTAGTATTAACAGACACAGATCCAGCTATTTCAAGCGAAGATTTTTTACAATTTGAGGAGATTCTTGGAAAGAAATTACCAAAATCTATGATGGATTTTTATCTCAAGCACAACGGTGGCCAGCCCCTAGTAATGGGTGTCCACGATGAACATCATCTCTTTCCTTTTAATTCCTTTGATTCACTTGAGGAGATGAGGAAGTCTCTTACATGGTATGACGATGAGGCTGTGCCTGCAGGATTTAGGGCTACAGACCTTCTCCATTTCGCCTATGATCCTGGTTCTGGCAACTATGCTCTTTCTCTAAGGGAAGAAGATTATGGTATGGTTTACTTCTATGTTTTAGAAGAAACAGCTGAGTTGTATGGTCAATGGCCATCTTTTGAGGTTTTTTTGAACTCCTTTGTTGAAGAGTGAGATTAAAAAGGAGAAGGGATGCGAAAACATAAATGAATAATTGCCCCTTTTAACTTGCATGTTTATGATGAGAATCCTCAAAATGTTCGAGGGTCGCTCATTTATTACCCTGATGTAGAATACAGACTAGAATTGTTTGACACTCGAGAAGAGGAGGGATTTGAAGGAAATAGCTACGATTTGGCATCTCTGGATTTGGAGAAAAAATGCCTGAATTAAGTAAAGCTATCGACTTTGATCCAGAAGGAAGTATGTTTTGTGCTTATTCTTCCAAGGTAGACGCCTTAGCTAGATTTGCACTTGGATTGAAAGAGTTTGTGATGATACCAACACTATGAAAGACTTGTTTAGCCGAGCAGAGTTGGATTAGTTGACTAAAATCTCTTTAAATTTTAAAAAAGAATAGAAAGGATTTCAGATGAAGCTATCGGAAATAGTTGAACAACTGGAAAAACATCCAGACCTACATCTCTATTTAGATAAAATTTTAAAAAAGAATAAGAAAACCCAAGCTAGCTATCTCGAATCGCTAAATCATCTGGCTTATTTACTTTATCTGAATGGTCAAGAGGAAATAGCTAAGGAATTATTAGATAGTATCATACAAGTTCCATTTGAAGGGAATTATAACACTTGGACTTTTGTTGATAGCTCTCTGGTTTTATTGGCCTATCTGGAAAGAGAGGCAGAAAATAAAGTATTCGACTATAAAAAAATCCTTTTATCTCCATTAGAACAGGGAGAAGAATCCACTCAAAACATAAGAAGGAGAGTTCATCAGAGATTTTTGAATGGTGATAGCTTGGAGCAAAAGCTTGCAAAAATCGAGCAAGCTTCAAGTACTGAATCAGAAATGGAACGCCGTCTGCTATACTTAACAGATCTACTGAAAATTTACCTCTTTATTACTGAGTCAACTTGTGAAAAGACAGATATCCAGGCAAAAATCGAAGAGAATACGGAGATACTGAAGAAGTATATCAAGGAGCATGAAATCTATAGCCTCTTTCCTTTTAAGGGATAAAGTGAGCTAGCAATCTTTAACTTTTAGAAAGAGTGGAATATGGAAATCAAAAATCACTTTGGTGTATACGGAGTCTGTCTTCAAGACGGGAAATTGCTTTGCATTGAGAAAACGAGAGGACCTTATCAACATCGTTTTGATTTACCGGGTGGTAGTCAGGAAGTAGGGGAGGGACTGACAGAAACTCTCAAGAGAGAAGTTCTGGAGGAGACAGGCTATACGCTTAGCCAGTATTCAAATCCTAGGATGTATGATGTGCTGGTTCAAGAAGAGGGCAAAGATTTCGCTGTACACCATATCATGGCCTTTTATGACGTGGTACTCGATTTCGAACGTCCTCAAAAATCCCTTCCTCATGAAGTTCTTGATGGAAGCAATGATTCAGCAAAGGCAATTTGGTTAAATTTGGAAGAGATTACTGCCGATAATGCTTCGCCTTTAGTATTAAAGGTGAAGGCAGAGTTACGAGGATTTCCAGAATTAGAACTGACAAGCTACAGGAATTGGAAAGTTAAAGAAAAGAAGGAGAAGAAATGACACCTCAAGAAATGTGGAATGCCTACAAGCAAATCAACCCCTCGATTGGAGATGAGATAGACGCCTGGGCCTTTGGAGTGGATCCAGACCTTTTAGCGGAACTGGTGTTTACAGGCGAAAAAACAGCAACAGCCTCAGCTTATGACCTCTACACAGTAGAGGACGAACCCCTTCCACAAGAAGGGACCTTTGATGTTGTTTTAGACAGTAAGGATCAAGCTGTCTGCATTATTGAAATTACAAAGGTTTCCGTTCTGCCTTTCCATCAAGTGTCAGAAGACCATGCCTATAAGGAAGGTGAGGGAGACAAATCTCTAGCTTATTGGCGTCAGGTTCATGAAGACTTTTTCAAAGACTGCTTAGGAGAAGCAGGACTGACTTTTACACCTGACAGCAAGGTGGTTTTAGAAGAATTTCGCAAGGTTTATCCATTATAGATACGCTCTCCTTTTAGGAGAGTCATTATTGAAGACAAAATCAATTTGAAAACTTTCCTTAGGTGAGTACGGACGTCAGCGAACTTCCTCGAAGTTCCATGACTAATTAAGATACAAAGAGCGTCTGCGGATACAGTCAAAATAGGAAGTTTGACGCAGAATCTTTAGATTCTAGGAGAACTTATCTTTTTGACACAATCCGCAACCCGTGTTCAATTAGTTTTGAGCCTCTTCGCTCCTTAATTGCTGGGCTCAGGCTAAAACAGTTTCCCAAACTGTTTTACTCTCAAAACTCCCGAGTGCTTGAAATGATTGTATTTCAAGCACTTTTCTCACAGCGGAAAGTTTTAGTATATTTTTGATTAATTTTTAAAATTAAAACTATTATTACTGATTTGTAGAGTAACGTTACTTATCTTACTAAAAAATAGTTTGTCTACATTCGAGCTTTCCTTATAGGAGAGTTTTTTGGTTTGGGTCTTATTTTCCAAAAGGGCTAAAAAATGGTATAATATAAGCGATATTGTACAGAAAAGAGAAATGTTATGCCAAATTATGCCATTATTTTAGCAGCGGGGAAAGGTACCCGTATGAAATCAGATTTGCCTAAGGTTCTTCACAAGGTTGCAGGGATCTCAATGTTGGAACATGTCTTCCGTAGTGTTGGAGCCATCTCACCTGAGAAGACGGTAACGGTTGTGGGCCACAAGGCGGAATTGGTGGAGCGAGTCCTAGCTGGACAAACAGAATTTGTTAAACAAACCGAACAATTGGGAACTGGTCATGCGGTAATGATGGCAGAGCCAGTTTTGGAAGGTCTTGAAGGCCACACCCTCGTCATTGCAGGGGATACTCCTTTGATTACGGGTGAAAGCCTCAAACACTTGATCGACTTCCATATCAACCACAAGAATGTGGCAACCATTTTGACAGCCGAAGCAGCCAATCCATTTGGCTATGGTCGGATTGTTCGTAATGACAATGCGGAAGTGCTTCGAATTGTTGAGCAAAAAGATGCGACAGATTTTGAAAAACAAATTAAAGAAATCAATACAGGGACTTATGTCTTTGACAATGCACGCCTCTTTGAAGCGTTGAAAAATATCAACACTAACAATGCCCAAGGTGAATACTATATCACGGACGTGATCGGTATTTTCCGAGAAGCAGGTGAAAAAGTCGGGGCCTATACGCTTAAAGACTTTGATGAAAGTCTTGGGGTCAATGACCGCGTGGCCCTTGCGACAGCAGAAGGCATCATGCGTCGTCGCATTAACCAAGCCCACATGGTTAATGGGGTGAGCTTTGTCAACCCGGATGCGGCCTATATCGATGTCGATGTTGAGATCGCACCAGAAGTGCAAATCGAAGCCAATGTTACCCTAAAAGGGCACACAAAGATTGGGGCTGAGACAGTTTTAACCAATGGAACCTATATTGTGGATAGTGAAATTGGTGCAGGTGCCGTTATTACCAACTCCATGATTGAAGAAAGCACGGTAGCAGATGGCGTGACAGTAGGACCATACGCTCATATTCGTCCAGGTTCTAGCCTCGCCAAAGATGTCCATATTGGGAAACTTTGTCGAAGTCAAAGGTTCGTCTATTGGAGAAAATACCAAAGCTGGGTCATCTGACCTACATTGGCAACTGCGAAGTCGGCAGCAACGTCAACTTTGGTGCAGGAACCATCACTGTGAATTATGATGGCCAACATAAGTTTAAAACAACGATTGGAAACAATGTCTTTGTTGGCTCCAATTCGACGATTATTGCGCCAGTTGAATTAGGCGACAATTCCTTAGTCGGTGCTGGATCAACCATTACCAAGGATGTACCAGCTGATGCGATTGCGATTGGTCGTGGCCGTCAAGTGAATAAAGAAGAGTATGCCCTTCGCTTGCCACACCATCCTAAAAATAAATAGGAGATTCTCATGCAATTTGAAGAAAAAAACCATTGAGCGCAAGGAGATTTATCAGGGACCGATTTTCCAAGTGGTCACTGATCAAGTAGAACTACCCGCTGGAAAAGGCCAAGCGCAGCGTGATTTAATCTTCCATAACGGAGCAGTAGCGGTTTTGCCGATCACAGAAGATGGGAAAGACGATCTTGGTCAAACAGTACCGCAAGGCGATTGAAAGGACCTCGGTGGAGATTCCCAGCAGGGAAGTTAGAAAAGGGAGAAAATGCAGATCCTCAAAGCGCTGCTCTGCGAGAATTGGAAGAAGAAATTGGCTACACAGCGGATCTAGAGTTGTTGTATGATTTTTTTATTCAGCCATTGGATTTTTGTAATGAGCGGATCAAACTTTATGGTGCGACCAACTTGAAAAAGGTGGAAAATCCACGTCCACAAGATGCGGATGAGACCTTAGAGTTATTAGAAGTGACCTTGAAGGAAGCGAAAGATTTGATCCAAACTGGCGAAATCTGTGATGCCAAGACCATCATGGCTATCCAATATTGGGACTTAATCAATAAATAGAGGAGGATCCGATGGGAAAACCTTTATTAACCGATGAAATGATTGAACGAGCGAGGCGAGGTGAGGACATCATCGGATCCTAAAATGGTCGATGCTGAAGAGACGAAAGATTATTCGGACAGACCACAGAGGATTTGGCTATGAACGTCCTATGAGAGAGAGTCGTATGGAGCGTCCACAAGAGCGTTATTCTCAGGATACTGTGCAGATCCAAGTGGAGCCCACAGTGACCAAGAGTCGTCGCATTGAAGAACGCAAACAAAGTGTGGTCCAATCCAAACTCAATAAGATTTTGTTCTGGATCATTGTGCTCCTCATTGCCTTGATCATTGCTATTTGGCGTCTATAAGGTCGTTACAAGGAGAGAAATGACATGAAAATTGGAATTATCGCAGCCATGCCCCAGGAGTTGAAGATCTTGGTTGAAGCCCTTGAAAATGGGGAAAAGCATCTGCGTCTTGGAAAAGTCTACTATACAGGATCTATTGGACGCCATGAGGTCGTTTTGGTTGAAAGTGGTATCGGAAAAGTCATGTCAGCCATGAGTGTAGCAGTCTTGGCCAACGATTTTAAGGTGGAAGCCATTATCAATACGGGTTCTGCAGGTGCCGTTGCCCCAGGGATGGCTGTTGGGGATATCGTCCTTGCGGACAAATTGGCCTATCATGATGTGGATGTGACAGCCTTTGGTTATAAGTACGGTCAAATGGCAGGTCAACCACTTTACTTTGAATCCAGTCGCTATTTTGTATCAGAAATGAAAAAAGTTCTGGAAGAAGAGGCTGCGACCACACATGTGGGCTTGATTACAACAGGAGATAGCTTTATCGCAAGTGAAGAAAAAGTCGCAGCGATTCGGGAGCATTTCCCAGAAGTCTTGGCAGTTGAGATGGAAGGGGCAGCCGTTGCCCAAGCCGCACACGCAGCTGGACGTCCTTTCATGGTCATTCGAGCTATGAGTGATACGGCAGATCACGCAGCCAATATCTCTTTTGATGAATTTATCGTAGAGGCTGGCGAACGCTCTGCTCGAACCCTGATTACCTTCTTGAAGAGATTGGTGTAAAATAAACAACAGAGCCAAGGAATATCTAATGATAGAAGTGGGACGAGGAATGAAGTTTGATTCAATTTCATTTCTCGTTCCATTTTTTTCTGAAGCCGATTCTTTCAGAAATAGGGAACTTTCATGCTATAATAAAGACTAGTAATGTAAAGGAGAGAATATGGTTTTATCAAAGAAACGGGCACGCCATGTGATTGAAGAAATTATCGCCCTCTTTCCAGATGCCAAGCCAAGTCTGGATTTTCGTAATCATTTTGAATTACTAGTAGCAGTCATGCTCTCAGCTCAGACGACAGATGCGGCTGTTAACAAAGCGACACCAGGTTTGTTTGCGGCTTTTCCAACCCCACAAGCCATGGCGCAGACCCAGTGAAGCCGATATCGCCAAGCATATTTCTAAATTAGGCCTCTATCGAAATAAGGCCAAATTTCTCAAAAAATGTGCCCAACAATTGCTAGACAACTTTGATGGGTCAAGTGCCTCAGACTCGTGAAGAGTTAGAAAGTCTAGCAGGAGTAGGGCGCAAGACAGCCAAATGTCGTCATGAGTGTAGGGCTTTGGGATTCCAGCCTTTTGCTGTCGATACCCATGTGGAGCGGATCTGCAAGCACCATGATATCGTCAAGAAATCAGCGACGCCATTGGAAGTTGAAAAGCGGGTCATGGATGTTCTGCCAAAGAGCGAATGGCTAGCTGCCCATCAAGCCATGATTTATTTTTGGGACGGGCTATCTGCCATCCTAAAAAAATCCTGAATGTGACCAGTACCCACAACTCTATCATTTTGATTAGAATCAGTTCCTCTGCTCGAAAGTGCAGAGGTTCTTTTTGTGATGAAACGTATATTTATTAAAAAGGATTGAAAGGTGATATCGTTTGTTGCAAATCTGTGGTGGTAGGTGCCTAGACTCGCCCTATCCAGCTTCTTTTGAGGTCGATTTCAAGATGCTTTTTTTCTTTGATATCTTATTATATTCATTCAGAAAATTAACGAACTTTTTTTAAAAATAAATTTGGTTTTTTTAAAGAAATAGTGTATAATGGTAGAAAATCTAACATAAGGAGATAGTGATGAAAGCAAAAAAAACTGTTAGCTCTTGCAGGAGTTTCTGTTGCAGGTGCCTTTTCTCTTAGCAGCGTGTGGCGGTGGTAGTAGCAATCAAGCAACCTACTCATTCGTCTATTCAGCGGATCCAAATACCTTGGATTACATCGCTGCAACTCGTACAACAACTTCAGATGTCACAAGTAACCTTGTAGATGGTCTTCTTGAAAACGACCAATACGGAAACTTTGTGCCAAGTCTAGCAGAAGATTGGACTGTCTCTGAAGATGGATTAACCTATACTTACAAACTTCGTAAGGATGCCAAATGGTATACGAGTGAAGGAGAAGAATATGGTGCTGTAACGGCTCAAGACTTTGTTACAGGGATCAAACACGCGGTTGAGTCTAAATCAGAAGGTCTCTTCTTGATTCAAAAATTCGATCAAAGGTTTGGATGCCTACGTAAAAAGGGGAAACCAAAGACTTTAACACGGTTGGAGTCAAAGCCTTTAGATGACCACACCATCCAATATACTTTGGTTCGTCCAGAAAGCTTCTGGAACTCAAAAACAACCTCAGGTGTTCTTTTTCCCAGTCAATGCGGATTTCTTGAAATCTCAAGGAAAAGATTTTTGGTTCTTTGAAACCCTAGCAGCATCTTATACAATGGTCCATATCTACTTGAAATCTTTGACTTCAAAAATCTGAAATTGAATTGGTCAAGAACAAAGACTATTACGATGCGAAAAAAATGTTCATATCGACAATGTCAAATTGACCTTTAACGATGGATCAAACCCAGATTCTATCATTAAGAACTTTGAAAAAGGTCAATATTCCTTTGCATCTGTTATGCCAAACAGCTCGACTTATAAGAGTGTCAAGAAAAAAACTTTGGCGACAACATTGTCTACGGTTTGCAATTAGGGAACATCCTACTATCTTGGATTCAACTTGGACCGTCAAAAGTATGACCACACTGCCAAAACAACGGATGAACAAAAAGCTTCTACCAAGAAAGCAATCCTGAACAAGGATTTCCGTCAAGCGGTAAACTTTGCATTTGACCGTAAATCTTATGCAGCACAAGTATCCGGGGCTGATGCGGCTGAAAATACCCTTCGTAGTACCTTGGTGCCACCAACCTATGTCCAAATCAATGGAGAAGATTTTGGTAAAGTCGTTGAAAAACAATTGGTTACCTATGGAGACCAATGGAAGGGTGTGAATCTGGACGATGGTCAAACAAGCCTTTACAGCCCAGAAAAAGCCAAGGCTTCATTTGCGAAAGCTAAAGCTGAATTGCAAAAACAAGGAGTTCAATTCCCAATTCATTTGGACTATATTGTCAGCCAAGTGGACAACAGCATGGTCCAACAAGCTAGCTCCTTCAAACAATCTGTAGAGTCAGCGCTTGGTGCAGACAATGTCGTTGTAGACCTTCAAAAGGTTTCGGATGATGATTTCCAAAATATCACCTACTTCAGCGATACTGCTGCTGCGAGAGATTACGATATCTCAGGCGGTGGTTGGGCTCCTGACTACCAAGACCCATCGACTTACCTCGAAAGTATCAGCCCAGTAAATGGTTCTGTCTTCTACTATCTTGGTATTGATGCAGGTTCAAATAATCCAGCCATTGCAACAGTTGGTTTGGATCAATACGCTAACATGTTGAAAGATGCCGATGCTGAATTGTTGGATCAAGCAAAACGCTATGAAAAATATGCAGCAGCGCAAGCATGGTTGACAGATAGCTCGATTACGCTTCCAACTGTTTCAAATGGTGGTGCTCCAATGCTTCAACGGACCGTACCATACAGCCGTGCTGCTTCATGGGTTGGTACAAAAGGAACAGGAACCTTCTACAAATACATTGAAATGTCCAAAGATGTTGTTACAACAAAAGACTTTAACAAGGCCAAAGAAGAATGGTTGAAGAAAAAAGCAGAATCCAATAAAAAAGCTCAAGAAGATCTCAAAGATCACATTGAGAAGAAAAAATAAGATCGCTTTCTCATTGAAGACGATCAACAAAAGTCGGACCCTTTGGATGGGGTCCGGCTTTTTTATGTCTCGAAAGTCAGTCTGTCTCATTTTTTAAGATGAAAGATAAATAAATCACCCGCTATTGAACTGTACTCACAAAAATAGATTTTTGGGTATGGTCCATAGACGGGTGATGATCATTCTATTCACTAAATCTTAAAAAATAGCCATCTGGATCTAAAACTGAAAATTCATGAGGATAGATATACTGTTCACCAACACGAAATTCTCTTTTGGTCAATGGACGATGAATAGGATAGTTAGATTCTAGCAATTTTTGATAGAGTCTAGGGACATCTTTTATGCCAAAGGAGATATTGACTCCACGACCAAATGGATAGGTCAGTTCAGCTAGCTCCTCCTTTGTCCCCTCCTCTATCATTAGCTGGCAATCTTCGAGAGAAAGGAAAAGGAAGTTCTCTTCTGGTCGCCCGTATTCGATGGTAAAACCCAGTAAATCACAGTAGAAGGAACGGGACTGCTCTAAATTCGATACAATAAACTCAGGAATCACTGCATTGAAATTCATAAAGACCATCCTTACAAATCAATTTCTAATACAATTGGTGTATGGTCTTGGCGAGCGCCTGAGTCGATCATATCTGACTTGGTAACTTTGTCTGCCACACGGTTACTTGTGAGCCAATAGTCGATTCTCCAGCCTGTATTGTTGATTTGAGGTTTTACTTCGTTGCGCCCACCAAGTGTAGCGTTCTGGGACATCACCATGGACATGGCGGAAGGTATCTGTAAATCCTTTGGCCAAAAGATTTGTAAATCCTTCGCGTTCTTCGTCTGTGAATCCTGGCGAACGGCGGTTGCTGGCTGGGTTAGCAAGGTCGATTTCCTTGTGAGCAACGTTGTAGTCACCGGTTGCAAGGACAGGTTTTTCTTTGTCTAATTCAGCCAAATATTCAGCATATTTGACATCCCATACTTGACGTTCTTCTAAACGTTTGAGACCATCACCAGCGTTAGGTGTGTATACCTGAGTAACGAAAAATTTATCAAATTCCAAGGTAATGATCCGACCTTCCAAGTCCATGGTCGAAGGGGCTCCGATCTCTGGGAAAGTCACAACGGGTGTGAGCTCTTTTTTATAGAGGAACATGGTTCCAGCGTAGCCTTTACGAGCCGGTTCTTGAGAAGAGCGCCAGGTGTTTTCATAGCCAGGGAAGAGTTCCTCAAGGATTTCAAGGTGTTTTTTGGTAGGTCCTTTGGCGGATAACTTGGTTTCTTGAATGGCAATGATATCCGCATCCTCAGCAACCAAGGTTTGGAGGACTTCTTGAGAAAGTTTAGCGCGTGCTGAATCACTGGTTAATGCAGCATTAAGCGAGTCGATATTCCATGAAATGAGTTTCATTGTGTTTCCTTTTCTTGACATGATGGATAATTTTATTATAACAAAAATTTAATGATTTTCTGATTAGAATGCCTTGAATTCTCTCCTGAAATACATTATAATAGCTTGAATTCATTTGGAGAAAGGGAGTTCATTATGAAATTTTACTCTTATGACTATGTATTGAGTCAGATTAGTCAGCAAAATTGGGTGACCATTGGGATCTCTGGTTTGCTCATTCTACTGACTGGTTTTTTTGCGGTGAAAGCCTATCGGGATAAGCACGATAGCAAATTCCGTGAATTATCCATTATTTCCATTTTGACTCTGGTTGCAGTGGTCTTGATCGGCATCAGCAATTTCCAAAATAGCCAAAGTAATAATGACCAATTCCAACGTTCTCTGCATTTTATTGAGGTCATCTCAAAGGAGTTGGATGTCAAAAAAGAAGACGTCTATGTCAATACTTCAGCAGCCACAGATGGGGCGATCCTGAAGGTTGGAGAGGTTTATTACCGAGCTATCGCAGGATCTGACCCAGATAGCTACCTATTAGAAAAGATGGATCTGTATAAAACAGACGTGGAACTTGTGGAGGTGAACAAATGATAGTAAATTTTTTAAACATCTTGATTAAATTAGCTTTGGGCTTGATTTCCTTGGTATTTGTCATCAATGTGACCGGGAAAGGAAACTTAGCACCAAATTCTGCAGTAGACCAGATACAGAACTTTGTTCTTGGGGGCATTATTGGTGGGGTCATCTACAATAGCTCCATTACCATTCTTCAATACATTGTGATTCTCTTAATGTGGACTATTTTGATCTTGCTCTTAAAATGGCTCAATACCAATGTTCGTTTTATGAAGCACTGATTGATGGAAAACCAACTGTCATCATTAAAAATGGGAAACTGGATCCGGAAGCGTGTCGTTCCAAAGGACTTTCTGCTTCAGATGTTGCTTTGAAACTACGTGGACAAGGGATTTTTCAATTAAAAGATGTGAAGCGCGCTGTTATTGAACAAAATGGTCAATTGATTGTTGTCCGTGCGGGGGATGAAAATCCTAAATATCCGATCATTACGGATGGAGTGGTTCAGCTTGAAATTTTGGAAACAATTGGAAAAAGCGAAGAGTGGTTGCTGGCTGAATTGGAAAAAGAAGGCTATGACAACGTTCTGGACATTTTCATTGCCGAGTATGACAAAGGCAAGATCAATGTTGTGACCTATTAGAAGAAGGGATTGGACGAGCCTGTCCAATCTTTTTTCTTTGTAAAATTCCAGGAAAGGGCTCTTCCTTTTCTTGAGATACTCTGGGAAAAATAGTAAAATGGAAGGTAAGTGTTGATTAGAAAAGAAGGATAGAAAATTTCATGAAGAAGAAAATACGGAAGTTTGAGAATCATTCGATTACACGCAGACTCTACCTGCTGTTTAGTTTGATTTGCCTTCTTTTTTTGGTGCTGATTGCCCGACTTGGCTATATGCAGATCACTCACCAAGCCTACTATACGGATAAATTGGCAAAAGCTACGAAAAAGACGGTCAAACAAGGGAGTGTGCGAGGGCAAATCTATGATGCTTCTGGTAAGCCCTTGGTGGAAAATGTGGGAAAACAAGTCCTGACTTTTACGCGCGATCGTAAAATGACGGCCCAAGAAATGCGAGAGACAGCTGGGAAACTCCTGCAGTATGTCGACGTAGAAAATCCTCAAGTAACCGAACGGCAAGAAGTGGATTACTATCTAGCCAATACCAAGGTCTACCAAGAGGTCGTGGAACACCTGCCTGAGAAAAAGAAATTTGATACCGATGGCAACCGCCTGCCGGAAGCCAAGATTTATCAAGCGGCAGTGGATAGTATCGACCCTTCAAAACTCGGCTATACAGATGATGAGAAAAAGATTATTTATCTCTATAGCCAGATGAATGCGGTAGAGAATTTTGCGACTGGGATCATTACGACGCAGGCACTAGGAGCTGAGCAGATTGCGACCATCGCTGCGGACAGTCAGGACCTTCCGGGAATTGCCATCACGACTAGCTGGGACCGCAAGGTTTTGGATACTCCTTTAGCTTCTATTATTGGAAATGTATCGACCGAGCAGGCGGGACTTCCAGCAGAAGAGGTTGAAGATTATGTCAAAAAAGGCTATGCTCTCAATGACCGGGTTGGCACCTCTTATTTGGAGAAAGAATACGAAAATGTCCTTCAAGGAAAACGCAGTGAAAAAGAAATTCTCCTAGATAAAAATGGCAACATGGAGAAAGTGGTCGACGTTTCAAAAGGGGCCAAAGGAGAAAACCTCAAGCTCTCGATTGATTTGGATTTCCAAAAAGGAGTGGAAGATATCCTTCGCTCCGCCTTTAGCGCAGAGTTGCAAGCTGGAAATGCGACCTACTCCGAAGGTGTCTATGCCGTAGCTCTGGAGCCCGATACAGGAAAGGTCCTTGCCATGGCAGGGATTAAACACCAGGCTGGTAGTCAAGATCTATCAGCAGATGCTTTGGGAACAGTGACCAACGTCTTCGTTCCAGGATCCGTGGTCAAAGGAGCGACCTTGACTTCTGGATGGGAAAATGGAGCCATTTCTGGGAATCAGGTTCTGACCGATCAGCCGATTGTTTTTGCAGGATCAGCACCTATCAATTCTTGGTTTACCCAATACGGTAGTCGTTCCATCAATGCGGTGGAAGCCTTGGAATACTCTTCTAATACCTATATGGTTCAAATTGCCCTTAAGATGATGGGGCAACCCTACACTCCAAACATGACCTTACAAGTGGATCAGGTTGAACCCTGCTATGAAAAAACTGCGCTCTACTTTTGCAGAGTATGGTCTTGGAACGATCAACGGGGATTGACCTTCCCAATGAATCGACCGGTTTTATTCCAAAAGACTACACAGTCGGCAATTATTTGACCAATGCCTTTGGTCAGTTTGACAACTATACACCGATGCAATTGGCCCAGTATGCGGCAACAGTAGCGAATGATGGGAAGAGGGTGAGTCCTCATGTCGTTGAAGGCATCTATGACAATAATGATCAAGGGGGCCTTGGTCAGTTGAAAAAAGCGATCGAAACCAAGGAGCTCAATCAGGTCCATATCTCAGCGGAGGACATGGCCTTGATCAAGCAAGGATTCTACCAGGTTGCGAATGGTACGAGTGGGTTGACGACAGGGAAAACCGTCGGTCAAGGTGCTAGTGTCTCCATTAGTGCCAAGACCGGTACGGCTGAAACCACAGTCGATGGAGGCAAACAAGCCATTAATACCAATGTGGTGGCGTATGCACCATCAAACAATCCAAAAGATTGCGGTAGCAGTGGTTTTTTCCACATAATACCAATCTACAAGCGACGGTCAGTCATTCCATTACGCGTGACATTATTAACTTTATACAATCAGAAACACCCCATGAATTAGAAAGGAAACTATGCTTTATCCAGCACCTATTGCAAAAATTAATTGACAGCTATTCGAAGTTGCCAGGAATTGGGATCAAAACAGCGACTCGTCTGGCTTTTTACACCATTGGTATGTCAGATGATGATGTCAATGAATTTGCCAAAAACTTACTGAATGCCAAGCGTGAGCTAGGGTATTGCAGTATTTGTGGCAATTTAACCGATGAAGAAACCTGCGAGATTTGTCGAGATGAAACGCGGGATCCATCCCTCATTCTTGTTGTAGAAGATAGCAGGGATGTATCTGCTATGGAAAATATCCAGGAATACCACGGTCGCTATCATGTCTTACATGGCTTGATCTCGCCCATGAATGGCGTGGGACCCGATGACATCAATCTCAAGACTTTGATTAGTCGCTTGATGGATGGAACAGTCACAGAGGTCATTGTTGCGACCAATGCGACTGCAGACGGGGAAGCGACATCTATGTATATCTCGCGTGTGCTCAAGCCAGCAGGGATCAAAGTGACTCGTTTGGCACGTGGTCTGGCAGTTGGAGCCGATATCGAGTATGCGGACGAAGTGACCTTGCTTCGTGCGATTGAAAATCGGACAGAATTATAAGAGAAGTTCTTTCGAAAGGGCTATCATTGTGGTATACTATCAAGTAAGAAATCAAGGGAACAATTAGGGAGAAACTATGAGTAAACAAGACTTAATCCTGTTGTATGGTGGACGTAGTGCAGAACGTGAAGTATCTGTTCTTTCAGCAGAAAGCGTGATGCGCGCGATTGATTACCAAGCATTTTCGGTTCAAACCTACTTTATTACGCAGTCAGGAGACTTCATCCAGACGCAAGCTTTTGAAGAGAAACCAGCGGATGATGAGAAATTGATGACCAATGAGACAGTGGACTGGTCTAAAAAAGTGGCTCCATCTGCGATTTACAAGGAAGGAGCAGTGGTCTTTCCAGTTCTTCATGGACCGATGGGAGAAGATGGTTCCATTCAAGGCTTCTTAGAAGTCTTGAAAGATGCCTTATGTCGGCTGTGGCATCCTAGCTTCCAGTGTGGCCATGGACAAGATCACGACCAAACGGGTTTGGAGTCTGCAGGGATTCCACAAGTTCCTTATGTAGCTGTAGTGGAAGGCGATGACTTGGAAGAGAAAATTGCTACAATTGAAGCTAATCTCCCTTATCCTGTCTTTACCAAACCATCCAATATGGGCTCTAGTGTAGGGATTTCAAAATCTGAAAACCAAACAGAGCTTCGGGCTGCTCTTGAATTAGCCTTTAAATACGATAGCCGTGTCTTAGTAGAGCAAGGGGTTAATGCGCGTGAGATCGAAGTTGGACTGCTTGGAAACTATGATGTGAAGAGCACCTTGCCAGGTGAAGTTGTGAAAGATGTGGCCTTCTATGATTATGATGCCAAATACATCGACAACAAAATTACCATGGCGATTCCAGCTCAATTGGATCCTGAGGTTGTGAAAACCATGCGGACCAACGCAGAAAAAGCCTTTCGTGCAATCGGTGGTCTAGGTTTAGCGCGTTGTGATTTCTTCTATACCGATAAAGGAGAGATCTTCTTAAACGAACTCAATACCATGCCAGGATTTACCCAATGGTCTATGTATCCTCTACTTTGGGACAATATGGGACTCAACTATACAGATTTGATTACCAAGTTAGTAGAGCTTGGAAAAGAAGTCTTCCAAAAACACGAAGCGCATTTGTTGTAAGAAAAGAGAGAGGTGGGACAGAAATCGGTAATTCGTTAGAATTCGATTTCGTCGTCCCACCTCCGCACAGTTGAGTAGGGCTGTAAAAGCTGATGAAATCAGCGTAGTAGAGCCCACTCAACCACTGCGTCTTGCTCGACAATCCAAAAACAATCAAGAGGCTAGGACTTCTGTCCCAGCCACTTTTTTTGTGGTCTAGAATATGGTATAATGAGAAGAATTTGAAACGAGCGTTTAGACCTTTGGGGAAGACGCTACGGAGAACTGAGGAGTCGGATATGAATCTCACATTACATGAAGTTGCTCATCTAGTACATGCAAAAAATGATATCAGCCAATTTGAAGATGTGGCCCTCGTCAAGCCGGAATTTGACAGCCGTTTGATTGGGCCTGGAGACCTGTTTTGTTCCGTTTAAAGGGAGCGCGTGATGGTCATGACTTTATTGAGACTGCTTTTGAAAATGGAGCCGTAGCCACTTTTTCAGAGAAAGTGGTAGAAGGCCACCCTTATATTTTGGTGGAAGATGTGCTGAGTGCTTTTCAAACACTAGCTGCAGCCTATCTTCAAAAGACAAAAGTGGATGTTTTTGCAGTGACAGGGTCAAATGGTAAAACAACCACAAAAGATATGTTGGCACAGCTTTTGTCCACCACCTACCTGACCTATAAAACACAGGGAAACTATAATAACGAAATTGGTCTTCCTTATACGGTTTTGCATATGCCAGAAGGGACAGACAAACTGGTCCTTGAAATGGGGCAAGACCATCTAGGAGATATCCATCTCTTGTCAGAACTGGCGCATCCAAAAGCTGCTATTGTCACCTTGATTGGGGAAGCCCATTTGGAATTCTTTTCAAAGATCGAAGCGAGATCGCAAAAGGAAAACTCCAGATTGCGGATGGCATGCCAGAAGGTGGCCTTCTGGTGGTTCCAGCTGATCCGATCGTCAATGCCTACCTTCCTGAAAAAAATCAAAACAGTCGTCCGCTTTGGTCCAGACGAGGAGATTTTTATTACCGAGTTAGTCGAGCGAAAGGATAGCTTAACTTTCCGAGCGAATTTCTTAGAAGAAGCGATTGATCTTCCAGTAACAGGAAAATACAATGCGACCAATGCCATGATTGCAGCTTATGTTGCCTTGCAAGAAGGAGTGAGTGAAGCTGCGATTCGTGATAGTTTCGAAACCTTGCAATTGACGCGCAACCGGACAGAATGGAAGAAGGCAAGTAACGGAGCGGATATCCTATCCGATGTCTACAATGCCAATCCGACAGCTATGCGCCTGATTTTAGAAACCTTCTCGACTATTCCTGCGAATCCAAATGGTCGAAAATTAGCCGTCCTGGCAGATATGAAAGAACTAGGGGAAGCAATCTATTGATCTGCACAACCAAATGATTCTCAGCCTCTCGCCAGATGTCTTGGATACGGTTATTTTCTACGGCCAAGACATTGCGGGATTGGCTCAGTTAGCGAGTCAGATGTTCCCACTCGGACATGTCTATTATTTCAAGAAGACAGCTGAGGAAGACCAGTTTGAGGACATGGTCAAACAAGTCAAGGAAAGCTTGAAAGAGCAAGACCAAATCCTTATCAAGGGAAGCAATTCCATGAATTTGGGCAAATTGGTAGAGGAATTGGAGAATGGTAAGTAATAATGTACTGAAGGACATTCAGCGCTTGATTTCAATCACCAATACAGGCTTAGCCTTCTCAAAAGATCCATTTGATCAAGAGCGCTACCAGGATATTCGTGAAATTTTACAGGATCTTGTGAGAGAAACGACTGATCTGAATTCACAAGAATTATCGGATTTGTTTCGACCGACAAACTATTATGACACCCCCTTAATTGATGTTAGGGCTTGGATTGTCAAAGATAGAAAACTTTGTCTGGTGAAAGGTCAGGGAGAAGAGACCTGGGCTTTGCCGGGTGGTTTTGGTGAGGTTGGCTATTCTCCTAAAGAAAATATTTTAAAGGAAATCCAAGAAGAAACGGGCTATGTAGCACGTGTCAATCGGTTGTTGGCAGTATTTGATACCAATCGCTACCAATTGCAAAGTCGCCAATATGTGAAATTGGTATTTGAATGTGAATTGCTGGATGGAAGTTTTCAACAGAATCAGGAAATTTCCGATCTTGCATTTTTTGTGAGAGAGAAAATGCCTGCTCTTTCTACCAAGCGCAATACAGAGGAACAATTGAATTTCCTTTGGGAGGTTTATGATGGGAAACGAGATTTGTATTGTGATTAAAAACGATCTATAAACTAAAGGGAATATAAACATGACACTTTGGGATTTATTGTTTACGAACCAAAAATCAGCCCCGCCTGAGTTTGGGACTCTGGTATTTCATTCTGCCAGCTTCTTTGTTGGTGGTTGGCTACTTTTCCATCAAATATGCACAGTCTAAAAGCTACCAACGCTTTTGGTATTGGGCACAATTGATTCAAGTTTTGACCATCAATGCTTGGTATATTCTCGCCCACATGCCTTTGACAGATAATTTACCCTTTTATCATTGTCGCTTGGCTATGCTTGCGATCCTCTTTGCTCCTAGAGGGACCTATATCAAGCAATATTTTGCCTTGTTGGGTGTTCTAGGATCCATTGCGGCTTTGGTTTATCCGGCCTTTGACCCCTTCCCATTCCCCCATATTACTGTACTCAACCTGATTTTTAGTCACTGGGCCTTGTTTGCCAATAGTTTGATTTACCTACAGGATTTTTATCAGTCGGAAAAACAGGACACCTTACGGATTGTTAAGATCACCTTTGGTATGAATGCAGTCATCTTTTTGGTTAATCTTTTGACCAGAGGAGATTACGGCTTCTTACGACGTCCACCAATCATTGGAGACCACGGTGCTCTTTTGAACTACCTCTTGGTCAGTATCGTGATGGTGGCTGGTATTTGCTTGGTCAACCAGCGCTACAAATACAAGATGGTTGAAGAGACTGTCGTTTCGCGTTCGGAATAGAAAAAAGAGTAGATGAGGGAAAGAAATCATGGCACTTTGGGACTTATTTTTCACTAGTCAACCAACCTCCCCTCCTCAATTGGGGGTCTGGTATTTCTTATTGCCGACTTCTTTGGTGGTGGTGGGAGTTCTGTCCGTTCGATTTGCTCACTCCAAAAGCTACCAAAACCCTTTTGGTATTGGGGACAGTTGATCCAGTTGCTCATCATCAACTCTTGGTATTTAGCAGCTCGCTTGCCTTTTTCAGAGAGTCTTCCCTTCTATCATAGCCGGATGGCCATGTGGATTATCCTTTTGGCCCCCAAGGGAAGCTTCAAGCAATATTTTGCCTTAGTCGGAGTCTTTGGCTCTATTATGGCCTTGGTTCATCCCGTTTTTTATCCCTATCCCTTCCCTCATGTATCCTCGATCAACAATGTCTTTGGTCACTGGGCTCTCTTGGCCAACTGTTTGATCTATCTGGTTCAATCCTACCAGGTGGAAGAAGGGGCTGTTTGGAAAATCTGTCAGATGACTTTTGGGGTCAATGCCATTATTCAGCTTGCGAATCTCGCAACAGGTGGAAACTACGGTTTTATGCGTCGCCCTCCTGTGATCGGTGACCATGGCCTTGTGCTCAACTATTTGATCGTGACAGTCCTCATGACGGGGACACTGATCCTCATCAATACAATCGTTCAGTACAGTAAGAAAAGAAGAATACCTGAATCTGTTTAAATAAGGAGATTTTATGCATCATTTTTTCACTACAGAATCAACAGCACCACCAGCAATCTCAGCGCTTTGGTATAGTGTGATGGTCTTGTTAATTGTGACAGCGATCATGATGTCACTTCGCTATTATCAGAATGAGCAATTTCGCAAATGCTTTCAATACTTACAGGGCTTCCAGTTAATTTGCTTGTATCTTTGGTATTTTGCCTACCACATTCCTTGGTCCAACAGTTTACCATTTTATCATTGCCGCTTGGCCATGTTTGCGGTCTTGTTTTTACCAGACAGATGGAAAAGCAAACAGTTCTTTGCCTTGATGGGAGTGAGTGGAGCCATCTTTGCTTTGGGCTATCCAGTCTTTGACCCCTACACTTTCCCTCATATTACGAGCTTTTCTTTCCTCCTCGGACATTACTGTCTCCTGATCAATTCCTTGATTTATCTCTTGAGATGGTATGATCGAAACCTCTTAAAAAATAGTCAGATTGTTCTCTATACCTTTGTTTTAGATTTATTTCTGGTTGGAGTCAATCAATTGACGGGAGGTAATTATGGTTTGATGGCCCGCCCTCCGATTATGAGAGGAGATAAAGTGTGGCTCAACTATCTGGTTGTATCTAGTATTTTAGCCCTTGCTTTATTACTCTTTAATCAGATCTTCAATCGTAGAAGTGAGCGGGTGAAAGTGAGAAAATAACCATGATTGAAGAAGACTAGAATCTACGGATTTTGGTCTTTTTTTGCGTCCCCAAAAAGATCCATCATTGAAAAAAGTGCCTACTTTTCGCTATAATAGGACAGATAGAGAAATTGAGGAGAAATCCGATGTAGAGATGAATTTGTAAATTTATCAGAAAAATAAGAAGAGAAAGAATTAGGAATATGAACGTACAAGAAGAAATTAAAAAACGCCGTACCTTTGCCATCATCTCCCACCCGGATGCTGGTAAAACGACGATTACAGAGCAGTTGCTCTACTTTGGGGGAGAGATTCGGGAAGCCGGTACTGTTCAAAGGGAAGAAAACAGGAAACTTTGCTAAATCTGACTGGATGGATATCGAGAAACAACGTGGGATTTCGGTAACCTCATCTGTCATGCAGTTTGATTACGATGGAAAACGGGTCAATATCCTAGATACCCCAGGGCACGAGGACTTCTCAGAAGATACTTACCGGACCTTGATGGCGGTGGATGCGGCGGTTATGGTCGTAGACTCTGCCAAAGGGATCGAGGCTCAAACCAAGAAATTGTTTGAGGTTGTGAAACACCGTGGCATTCCAGTCTTTACCTTTATGAATAAGCTGGACCGTGATGGTCGTGAGCCACTGGACCTCTTGCAAGAATTGGAAGAAGTCTTGGGCATCGCGAGTTACCCAATGAACTGGCCGATCGGGATGGGGAAAGCCTTTGAGGGGACTCTACGACCTCTATAACCAACGCTTTGGAACTCTATAAAGGGAGATGAACGCTTTTGCTAGTCTAGAAGATGGAGACAAGCTTTTTGCCAACAATCCATTTCTACGAGCAAGTGAAAAGACGATATCGAACTCTTTGCAAGAAGCAGGAAATGACTTTCTCAGAAGAAGCCATCCTTGCGGGTGAATTGACTCCCAGTCTTCTTCGGCTCAGCCTTAACCAACTTTGGAGTACAGACTTTCTTGGAAACCTTTCCTCAAGTTTGCTCCAGAACCACACGGCCACAAGAAGACAGATGGAGAAATGGTCGATCCTTATGACAAGGATTTCTCAGGCTTTGTCTTTAAAATCCAAGCCAATATGGACCCTCGTCACCGTGACCGGATTGCCTTTGTGCGGATCGTATCTGGTGAATTTGAGCGTGGGATGAGCGTCAACCTGCCTCGTACTGGTAAGGGCGCTAAGTTATCTAACGTGACTCAATTTATGGCCGAAAGCCGTGAGAATGTCAGCAATGCTGTAGCAGGAGACATCATCGGGGTCTACGATACAGGGACTTATCAGGTTGGAGATACTTTGACAGTTGGTAAAAACAAGTTTGAATTTGAACCACTGCCAACCTTTACGCCTGAAATCTTCATGAAAGTGTCAGCTAAGAACGTCATGAAGCAAAAATCCTTCCACAAAGGGATTGAGCAATTGGTGCAAGAAGGAGCTATTCAGCTCTATACCAACTACCAAACAGGTGAATACATGTTAGGGTGCCGTTGGTCAACTTCAGTTTGAAGTCTTTAAGCACCGGATGGAAAATGAATACAATGCCGAAGTGGTCATGAGCCCAATGGGTAAAAAGACCGTTCGCTGGATCAAACCAGAAGACTTAGATGAGCGCATGTCTTCAAGCCGAAATATCTTGGCCAAGGACCGCTTTGACCAGCCAGTCTTCCTCTTTGAAAATGACTTTGCCCTCCGCTGGTTTGCGGACAAGTATCCAGACGTTGAGTTGGAAGAAAAGATGGGATAAGGAACGATTTCAAAACCGATCCATAACAATAGAAATAAGAAAAACGGAAAATCTATCCGTTTTCGCTTATAAAGGAGAAATGATGGGATTATTAAGTGGTTTGATGGGCAATGCCTCTCAAAAAGAATGTTGATAAAGTAGAAAGAGATCTAGAAGATATCTTGGTGCCTGGAGAGCAAGTCACTCTCGCTTTTAGCCTGATTCGTGATTTAATCGTCTTTACAGAGTTTCGTTTGATCTTGGTGGATAAGCAAGGAGTAACAGGAAAGAAAACGTCCTACAAATCCCTTCCTTATCGCTCGATCTCTCGTTTTTCAGTCGAAACTTCCGGTCATTTTGATTTGGATGCCGAATTAAAAATCTGGGTTTCTTCTGCAGTCGAGCCTTCAGAAGTTTTACAATTCAAGAGTGACAACAGCGTCATTGAAATCCAGCAAGCATTAGCCAGTGCGGTCTTTAAATAAAAGAAATCGATTTGATAGAGAACAGTTGAGAAAGGAGACGGAATGTTTATCGATAAACAATTGGGTCAAGATCGGAAATGGATCAATATCGACTCGGATATGATTGCTGAAAATTCATATCTTTATAAAAATACGAGATTGACAAAGAAACCATTGAGTACGCGATGGATAAGAACGAACGTGCCCATATGGATTACAATCGAGAAAACGGTACGATCACCTTTATCTACAATGTATTGGATTTAGAAAAGGACAAGGAATACTACGAAACCATTCCTATGACCTTTATCGTTCAAGATACGCGACTCGTCACCATCAGTAACCAAGACAATGCCTATATCATTGAACAAATGGTTCGCTATTTGGAAAGCCATGAGGAACTATCGATCTATAAACTGCTTTTTGCAGGTCTTGAAATGATCAGTAATGCTTATTATCCGATTATTGATCGCTTAGATAAGCACAAGGATGAACTCAATCGCTTGCTTCGAAAAACTACAACGACCAAGAATCTCTATGCCCTGTCTGACCTTGAGACCGGTATGGTTTATCTAGTTGCAGCAGCCAAGCAAAATCGGATGTTGCTAGAGCATATTAAAGCGCACGCCATCTATCGAAGGATGGATGATGTTGAAAAAGAGCAGTTTGATGATGCCATGATCGAAGCGCGTCAGTTGGTTTCAATGACTGAGTTGATTTCCAACGTCTTGCAACAGTTGTCTGGATCTACAATAATATCCTAAACAATAACCTGAATGACAACCTGACCACCCTAACCATCTTTGAAGCCTTGTTGGCTGTTTTAGCCGTGATCACAGGTTTCTTCGGTATGAACATCCCTCTTCCATTGACACAAGATCCCAATGCATGGATTTATGTGTCGGTATGTAGCTTTATTTTATGGCTCCTTTTGGCAAAAGTGATGCGGTGGATTGTGAAAAAAAGATAAAAAAAGAGGCTTGGAGAAATCCGAGCCTCTTCGTATCTAAATAATCTGAGAAATAGGAACCATCTAGACACCTGCCCTCCTCTCCAAAGAAGGGGCAGTGTGAATAGTTCATTGACTGTACAAAATCTTCTTGGAAATAGTAGGAGTAGATTTAATAGTACTGAGTGGTTTCTAAAAAAATTAGAACGTAGAATAAATCGTTGAATCAGATAAAATGATCCTATTCTTTATACAGAAATATTTTAGATACTAACTGTATTATACATATTTATTTGTAAAAAAACGCAAGATAAGAACTACCAAAAAAAATAAAAAGTTTTTTTCCGAAATTTTTTTATACTCCTATGATGAAAGTATATGAGATGGTGTGCATGAAGAAAAGCAGTCCTGGATCTAGGGCTACTCGTCACTTTTTACTGATTTTCAAGTTTATCAAGGATTTTTTTCCTAAAAAAATAAAAATTATTCTCCTTTGACTATCATTTGCCTCTTCCATTGTGTTATACTAGATAAGTTGCAAACTTGTATGAGAGAAATGGTGGGGAGGCGGAGCAGATAGAAGGCTTCTGTTCGAAAGAAGACTCCCGCAAAAAGGATCTTGGTGTCTCTTCGTTTGAAAAACGACTCTAATCAACCAAATCCGCTAGTGCGAAAACATTTTTCGCCAAAGGGAATTCCATTGAAAAACGATTGGCTTTTCCTTTAGATGAGTCTTGCGACAGGTAACCGGGAAGGTGACTTCCTATGCAATCAGTGCGTTTTCGCATTGAAAGAAGTTTGATAAAGTGGCTTCGCACCACTTTTTAGAAAGAAGAAAGAATTGAAATTCAATGAATTTAACTTATCTGCTGAATTATTAGCAGAAATTGAAAAAGCTGGCTTTGTAGAAGCAAGCCCGATCCAAGAACAAACCATTCCGTTGGCTCTTGAAGGAAAAGATGTCATCGGTCAAGCGCAAACAGGGACTGGTAAAACAGCCGCTTTCGGTCTTCCAACGTTGGAGAAGATTGATGTCGATAACACAGTGATTCAAGCCCTTGTCATTGCTCCGACGCGTGAGTTGGCGGTTCAAAGTCAGGAAGAACTCTTCCGCTTTTGGACGCAGTAAGGGTGTCAAAGTTCGCTCTGTCTATGGTGGATCAAGCATTGAAAAGCAAATTAAAGCTTTGAAGTCAGGTGCTCACATCGTTGTGGGAACACCCTGGACGCTTGCTAGATTTGATCAAGCGCAAGGCCTTGAAACTCGATCATATTGAAACCTTGATCCTGGATGAAGCAGATGAAATGCTCAATATGGGCTTTTTGGAAGATATCGAAGCTATCATTAGCCGTGTTCCAGAAACACGCCAGACCTTGCTCTTTTCAGCAACGATGCCAGAAGCCATCAAACGCATCGGTGTTCAGTTTATGAAAGAGCCAGAACACGTTAAGATTGCGGCCAAAGAATTGACAACCGACTTTGGTCGATCAATACTATATTCGTGTCAAAGAAGGCGAAAAATTTGATACCATGACTCGATTGATGGATGTCGAGCAACCTGAACTTGCCATTGTCTTTGGTCGGACGAAACGCCGGGTTGATGAATTGACTCGTGGCCTGAAGATTCGTGGTTTCCGAGCAGAAGGGATTCACGGAGATTTGGATCAAAACAAACGTCTTCGTGTCCTTCGTGATTTCAAAAATGGGAACTTGGACGTCTTGGTCGCAACGGACGTTGCGGCACGTGGGTTGGACATTTCAGGTGTGACCCATGTCTACAACTACGATATTCCACAAGATCCAGAAAGCTATGTTCACCGGATCGGACGGACAGGTCGTGCTGGGAAAACTGGGCAATCCATTACCTTTGTATCGCCAAATGAAATGGGCTATTTGCAAATCATTGAGAACTTGACCAAAAAGCGGATGAAGGGAATGAAACCTGCAACAGCAGAAGAAGCCTTCCAAGCGAAAAAACAAGTAGCACTGAAGAAAATTGAGCGAGACTTTGAAGATGAAAAAATCCGGACCAACTTTGAGAAGTTTGGCAAGGATGCTCGCAAATTGGCTGCAGAATTCACTCCTGAAGAATTGGCTATGTATATTTTGAGCTTGACCGTTCAAGATCCAGACAGTCTTCCAGAAGTTGAAATTGCGCGTGAAAAACCATTGCCATTTAAACCATCCGGTGGTGGCTTTGGTGGAAAAGGCAAAGGTGGCCGTGGAAATGGCCGTCGTGGAGACCAACGCCGTGACCGAAATCGCAGAGATGACCGTGAAGGTGGACGCCGTGATTTCAAACGCAAGTCCAATAAAAATAGCCGAGACTTTGAAGGCAAAGGCAACAAACGTCCTCATCGTACTTCCAATGAAAAGAAAAATGGATTTGTCATCCGCAACAAAGGGGATAAATAAGTCCCTAAGGACGGTCTAGCAATAGGCCGTTTTTTTATGAAAATCAAAAATACAAGGGTTAACCAGCTGTTAACCCTTGTATATTTATAAGGAGACCTAAATGATAACTGACTCTTTTAGAAAAATGTATCATGATAAGGAGCATCCCTAAAAAAGTCAGACAACAGAAAGAATGAATTCCTAAAATGGAATATTTCTGTTAACATATTAAGTCTACAATTATTTCTAAGCTTTGTCAAGAATTTTTTCTTATTTTTTTAAAATTTTTGACTAGAAAAATAAAAATTGACAATCTCTTCTAAAAGTTTATAATGAATATAATAACCATACTAATTATAAAGAGGTGTCGTCCCATGGTGATTGCATTAAAAAATGATGATCTAGAAGTACAATTTAAGACATTTGGAGGGGAATTGTGCTCCATTCGAAGTAAAGAAGGCATAGAATATCTCTGGCAAGGGGATCCAGAGTATTGGTCAGGACAAGCGCCCGTTCTGTTTCCGATTTGCGGGAGCGTTCGTAATGGTCAAGTGCAGTATCATCTAAAAGATGGAGTGAAGACAGGCCAGCTTCCAAGACACGGCCTCATTCGCAAGAGAGAGTTTGAACTCAAAGAACAAACAGACAATCGTCTTGTTTTTAAAATCACCTCTAACGACGAAAGCTTACAAAATTATCCCTACCATTTTCGAGTGGAAATCGCTTATGAATTGAAAGGGAAAGAAATCACCATCACCTATCGCGTGCAAAATCTAGAGTCAGATCAAGTCATGCCTTATTTCATTGGAGGGCATCCAGCCTTTCGTTGTCCCCTTTTAGCAGATGAAGACTATGAAGACTACGAGTTGATTTTTGAAAAAGAAGAAAGCTGTAGCGTTCCTCTCTTGTTCACAGAAACCGGTTTGGTCGATCGCCTGCAGCGGACGCCATTTTTAGACCATAGTCCTAGCCTACCTTTGCGCCATGAACTGTTTGAAAAAGATGCCATTATTTTAGATCAATTAGCGTCCAAATCTGTGCAGCTCCTCTCGAAAAAATCTGGTAAAGGTTTGGAATTTTCCTTTGCAGATTTTGAGAATCTCGTCCTTTGGTCTACCAATAACAAGGGCCCTTTCATTGCTTTAGAGCCTTGGACGGGTATTTCCACATCTGCAGAAGAGGGCGATTTCTTCGAAGATAAAAAAGGGGTGATCCAGTTGGCTCCTCAAGAGACACGGAGTCACCAGTACCGTATCACCATTTTGTAAATGAAAAACCGTTGGACTATGGAGTCCGACGGTTCTTTTTGATATAGTTTAGCTTTGCTTGGCGTGATTTCTTTTTAAAGAGAGCCTCGGCAGACATAGCAGAGGGTTTATCTGGATAGGATTCTTGGTAAAGAAGTTTAACGGGGAGGCGAGCCCGTGTGTATTTGGCGCCTTTTCCAGCATTGTGAGTCTTTAGGCGTTTTTCGACATCCGTGGTGTAGCCAGTGTAGAGGGAGCCATCCGCACACTCTAGGACATACATGTAAGCCTTAGTTTCCATAGTAGATCTCATGAATCTCGTCTGTATAGCTGCCGTCTTCATTGTGAATAAAGAGGGGAGGCAGAATTTTTAAACCATCCAGTGAGCCATCCTTGATCGCCTCAATCAATAACATATTCGCCTCTTTGGTCACTTTTGGGATAGACAAACTGGATCCGCTTGGGTGCAAGATTGTAACGCTTTCATGGTTTCGATGATATCTAAAAAGCGATCTGGACGATGGACCATCGCTAAGCGACCATTTGATTTGAGAACCCGCTGGGCCACATGGCAAATCTCATCTAAATTGGTCGTAATTTCATGCCGAGCTAAGAGGTAGTGTTCACTCTCATTGAGATTGGAATGCTCATCCACCTTGAAATAAGGAGGATTGCAGAGGATGATATCCACCTTACTCCCCTTGATATGTTGAGGCAAATGCTTGAGGTCATCGGTGATCATGGACATTTGCTGGTTCAAGCCATTGAGAGCAATGGAGCGGGTAGCCATATCCGCTAGACGTTCCTGTATTTCGACACCAATGATCTGGGCCTCTGTCCGAGTACTCGCAAAAAGTCCCACGGCCCCATTTCCAGCGCAGAGATCTACGATCAATCCCCGCTTGGGCAATTTTGGAAAGCGCGAGAGCAGGACGCTATCCACGGAGTAACTAAAGACTTCCCGATTTTGTATGATTTTCACATCACTTGAAAAGAGTTGATTGACGCGCTCGCCGTCTTTTAATTCGATATCTGTCATGGCTCTATTATAGCATGAAAAGAGGCTTGGGGAAAGATCGATAAAACATAAAAAGAGGCTGGGACAAAGTCCTAGCCTCTCAATTATTTTTGGATTGTCGAGCAAGACGCAGTGGTTGAGTGGGCTCTACTACGCTGATTTCATCAGCTTTTACAGCCCTACTCAACTGTGCGGAGGTGGGACGACGAAATCGAATTCTAACGAATTACCGATTTCTGTCCCACTCTCTTTTTTCAATCAAATTCATATTTTTGGAGAATCGTAGTGAGGATAAAGACTCCTGTAAAGATAGCCATCAATGCCAGATAAACTGGGAAAGTAGTGGCTGTAAGGAGGGAAATCTCGATCAAGTTTTTTAGCACGACCGCAGATGCGTAGAATCCTACTACAGAGAAGACGATGAGGAGGGCCCGCCAGATATTTAGTGGTAGGCAAGCACGGATAACGGATAGGAAACCGATGGATCCAAGTAAGTAGTAGGATACAGTAGACATATCGGCTGCAGACCAACCATGGCTTGCTCCCCAAAGGCGAATGAACAAGACACTAAAGACGACCATCAAGGCGCTTGGTAAGGCTAACAGAAGGGAACGTCTCAAGAAGTGTTTTTCAACCGGTTTGATATTGCGTTCAAAGGTCAACACAAATGGTGGGAATCCTTCGACGAATTGGTCGATCAGGGTGATTTGAATAGGGATGAAAGGGAAAATCAGCAAATAGTTGACGTTAAAGAAGAGAGCACTGGCAATACAAATGATAGCCAAGAGGAAGGAATAGATCGTTTTGATAAAGAAGATTGGAGCGATTCGTCCAATGTTATTCACCACACGACGGCCTTCAAAAAGAATTTCTGGAACGTCATTAAAGTCAGAGTTCAAAAGAACAATATTGGCAATTTGACGGGTTGCTGGATCTCCCTCGGCCATCACGATGGAACAGTCTGCTTCGCGAAGAGCAAGGATATCATTGACCCCATCTCCGTCATGGCAGTTGTCCGACCAGCTGCTTTCAAGGTTTGGATGAGCAGTTTCTTTTGGTGAGGGGACACGCGTCCAAAGATAGCTGTTTCTTCTGCTTGATCCACTAATTGATCATCAGAAATTTTTGAACAATCGATGTAGTTCTCATAATTTTTGAAGCCAGCTTGTTGAGCGATATAAGAGACCGTCACAGGGTTATCACCGGAGATGATTTTGAGATCCACTCCTTGAGAGCGCAAATACTCAAGAGTATCTGAAGCCCCTTCACGAATGGGGTCTGTAATCTCAATAACCGCAATCCCTTCAAGATTTTCAGGCAGTTTCAATTCCTGCATGCTGATCAGTTCTGAACTGTGAGCCAAAACGAGCACGCGCGATCCACGAGCTTGTGCTTCGACGACAGGAGCGGGATTTTCTTTAAGGAGCATTTCAGGAGCACCGAGAAAGACGGTTCCAAGGTTGGATAGGTGCATGGCTCCCCATTTCCGATCACTTGAGAAAGGAATAATGTTTTCCGCAGTATAAGCATGCTCCAACTCCCCATAAGCCTTGCGAATAGCTTGAGCAGTAGGATTGGTGTCCTCGCTATATTGCATGTAAGCAGAGAGGATGACCTGGATCGTTTGTTCAGAAAAATGATCAGATAAACTATGGAGAGCTTCGACTGTCATCTTCCCTTGGGTGATGGTACCGGTCTTATCAAGACACAAGGTATCCACACGCGCCAGGGTTTCTACTGAGTACATTTCTTGGACAAGAACCTTGCGCATACCGAGCTTAATAACCGCTGTCAAAAGAGACGTAACTGTCAGTAAGGCGATTCCCTTTTGGCAACATTCCCAAGAGAGCTGTGGAAGAATTCACGACAGAATCTTTGATTGGCAGCATCTTGATCAACAATGCTTCAAAGAAGAGGGCAAGGCCAAATGGGATGATAATTTTACCAGTGAAGCTAGAAATTTTCGCTAAATTATAAAGAATACGCGAATTGATAGGCTTCAAGGTTTTGGCTTCCATCATCAGTTTGTTGGCATAGTTGTTTGCTCCAACTCGCTTGACACGGGCATAGACTTGACCACTGGCAATATAACTACCAGAAAGCAGTTCATCGCCAACTTCTTTTAAGACCAGATCACTCTCACCAGTCAGCATAGCCTCATTGGCTTCAGCGATACCGGACATGACTTCGGCATCACTAGGGATCTGCTCACCCGAAGACAAGAGCATTAAATCACCCAGAACAAGCTTTTCTGGTGGAATCGCATCTTTTTCCCCGTCTCGAATGACAGTCACTAGCTCACGACTCATGAGGTTGAGCTTATCAATCATCCGCTTGGCGCGCATCTCGGTCATGATCCCTGTAATGGCATTGAAGCAAATGACTGCGAAAAAGATCATATTGCTCCAAGCCTGTACAGCAGCCAAGGCTACAGCAATCACAAAGTTTAAGGTATTAAACAAGGTGAAGACGTTGCGCTTGATAATTTGCCAGGTACTGGTACTTGTATTCGTTGTAAAATCATTGGTTTGTCCGCGATCCATTTTCTTGCGGACTTCACTGAGGGACAAGCCCTTTAAATCAATAGTTTCCATAGACAATATGATATCATTTTTTTGAGAAAAAGACTATCTAGAATCGGTCCGCTGAGACATTTTTTATCTAAAAAAAGGTTTGCGGTCAAAATCAGGATACGGTATAATAAGAAAGAACCTTTTTACAGGATGGAATATCTTGTAGAGAGACGAAATGAAATGGATTTGAGGAACAACTATGTTTTTATACCTATTTACGTGGCCTTGTTGCCTTTATTCTTTGGGTTTTAAATGGGAATGCCCATTACCATCATAAGGACAATATTCCAGATCGAGAAGAGAACTACATCTTGGTATCCCCTCACCGAACTTGGTGGGATCCAGTCTATATGGCCTTTGCAACCAAGCCAAAACAATTTATCTTTATGGCTAAAAAAGAACTCTTCACCAATCGTATTTTTGGCTGGTGGATTCGCATGTGTGGGGCTTTTCCGATCGACCGTGAAAATCCAGGAGCAGAAGCTATTAAGTATCCTGTCAATATGCTGAAAAAGAGCAACCGTTCCTTGATTATGTTCCCAAGTGGAAGTCGTCATTCTCAAGACGTCAAAGGTGGTGTTGCCATCATTGCCAAAATGGCGAAGGTCCGTATCATGCCAGTGACTTATACTGGTCCAAGAGACTTGAAAGGGTTGGCAACGGGTGAACGCATTGATATGAACTTTGGACATCCCATTGATATTTCGGATATTAAAAAGATGAATGACGAAGGAGTGGCAGAAGTTGCCCGCCGTATCCAAGAGGAGTTTGATCGCTTGGATGCGGAAGCACAAGCAATCAACACCCCAACAAAACCTTTTATCTTGATTCGTTTGTTAAAAATCCTTTTGATTCCCCTTGTCTTAGTCGTGGGCATCTTGACCTTGCTCTTTAGTTACCTAGCAAGCTTTGTATGGGATCCAGACAAACATCGGAAAAATAAGTAAAAAAGCTGAGAGTTTTTCTCAGTTTTTTTTTATTTTTACGAATAATAAAAGTGAGAGGAGGTTTCTTATGGAGGATATCATCGAAAAAATCAAAGAATATAAGCTCTTTTTAGCTCTTACTGCTATTGGACTCTTAATTGGAGGGTATTTTCTTTTCCATCGACCTCAGTCAAGTGCATCAACCATACCGGATCTTTATCAAGCTTCTAGTTCAACTTCGAGCAAAGAAAAGGTGCAGACCACTAGTTCCAAAGAAGAAAAGACGGTTACTTCAGTGTCTGCTGCACCCGAGATCATTACGGTCGATGTCAAAGGAGCTGTCAAACAACCAGGTGTCTATGAGCTACGCTCCAATAGCAGAGTCCACGATGCCATTCATAAGGCGGGTGGGATGACAGCAGATGCCAATAGCCAATCGGTCAACTTTGGCGCAAAAACTCTCTGATGAAGCAGTGATCTATGTTGCCAAAGAAGGAGAGGATGTTCCAGCACTTGGAAGTTCAGAAAGTCCTGCAACTTCGTCAGCGCCAGCAGAAAAAACAGGCAAGGTCCATTTAAATCGAGCGACCGAGTCAGAGCTCCAAACGGTATCAGGCATTGGTCAGAAACGAGCCCAGGACATTATCGCCTATCGCGACGCAAATGGTCCCTTTTCGATCAGTGGATGATCTTAAAAATGTTTCAGGAATCGGAGAGAAAACACTGGAGAAACTAAGAGATGCTTTCACGGTGGATTAAAGACCTTCCCTTTTTCGCTTGTCCATCTCGCCTTTTTACTCCTATGGCTGTATTTTAGTGTTTATCAACCATCTTGGCTTTCGATCAGCGGTCTAGTAGTAGTGGGAATGTTTAGTGGTTCATCATTATAAAGGGGATCGCTCTAGTTTGCTAGGTCTTGCTTTAGCAACCCTTTTGTTTTGCGACCTTCTTTGTCTTTTCAGCGAGTACAGGATCATCCAGTACAAGTCAGAAAGTCAGCCCCCATCCCATTTACGCCTGATTCCCAGATACCATCAAGATCAATGGGAGATGCCCTGTCTTTTTCGTGCTAAAAGATCAGGGAAGGACCTACCAAGTCTTCTACACTTTGAAAATCAGAGAAAAGAAAAAAACAGCAGTGGCAAAGGTCAAACCCACTTGCTGGAGTTGACGTATAAAGGTGTTATAGAAGAGCCAGAAGGGACAACGAAATTTTTAGAGGATTTGACTACCGGTCTTATTTGAAAACACAGGGGATTCACTATCAAATAAAAATTGAAGCGATCCAATCCGCGCTTCCCATCCAGACGTGGAATGTTTTTCGATTGGCTATCTCAATGGAGGCGCCAAGCCATTGTTTGGAGCAAGGAGCACTTTCCACAGCCAATGAACCAGTATATGACCGGCCTTCTTTTTGGCTATTTAGATACGGATTTTGAAGAGATGGATCAGCTTTACACGAGTTTAGGAATCATCCATTTATTCGCCTTATCTGGGATGCAGGTCGGCTTTTTCATCAATGGGATCCGAAAAGCTCTCTTACGTCTAGGAATCTTGCAAGAGACAGTCGATATCTGGATGGTTCCAATTTCTTTGGTCTATGCTGGCTTGACAGGTTTTTCAGTTTCAGTGGTTCGCAGTCTCTTGCAGAAGATCCTCTCTCAAAAGGGCATCCGAGGGATGGAAAATATGGCGATGACCTTGATGCTCTTAATGATTCTCATGCCCAAGTTTCTCCTGACAGCTGGAGGCGTCTTGAGTTGTGCCTATGCCTTTATTTTGACCTTGGTAGATACTAATTCTTATTCAGGAATTAAAAAGGTGCTAGTGGAAAGTTTCTGGATTAGTCTGGGGATCTTGCCGCTTTTGACCTATTATTTTAGTGTCTTTCAACCATGGTCACTCCCATTAACCTTCCTATTTTCTTTCTTGTTTGATCTTGTTCTCCTTCCAGGGTTAACAGTGCTGTTTATCTTATCGATTCTAAAGCGCTTACGATTTTTAATAGTTTCTTTCTACTCATAGAGGAGTGTATTCGTTGGATCTCAAAGCTCACGTCGCTACCGTTGGTATTTGGTCAACCGACGGGATTAGCTCTGATCGTCCTCTTACTTCTTTTAGGGACCTTATATGATCTTCGAAAGCAAAAGAACCTTCGTTTTCTGTTCATCGGTATGATTCTAGTCATCTTTTGTTGGACCAAGCATCCTTTAGAAAATGAGATCACCATGGTGGATATCGGTCAAGGAGACAGTATCTTTTTACGCGATTGGAAAGGAAGGACCATTTTGATTGATGTCGGAGGACGCGTCACTTTTAAAAGTGGAGACAAGTGGCAAGAGCGCAGTCAATCTGCCAATGCGGATCAAACCCTGATTCCCTATCTCAAGAGTCGAGGTGTTGGAAAACTCGATGCTTTGGTCTTGACTCATACAGACCAGGACCATATGGGCGATATGTTAGAGGTTGCAAGACAAATCCCGGTTAAAAAAGTGTATGTCAGTCCAGGAAGTCTAACCAGTTCGAAATTTCAAGAGAAATTGAAACAGCTTCATAGTCCGATTAAAGTAGTCCAGAGAGGGGATCGTCTTCCTATTTTTGATCATGATCTAGAAGTCTTATCCCCTGATGAAGTGGGGGATGGTAAAAATGATGATTCGATTGTCCTCTATGGGCAGTTCTATCAGAAACGATTTTTGTTCACGGGTGATCTGGAAGAAGCTGGAGAGAAAAAACTTTTGGAAAACTATCCACAATTACAAGTGGATGTCTTGAAAGTAGGCCACCACGGTTCTAAAGGTTCCTCTAGTGATGTGTTTTTGGATCAGGTACATCCTCAATTGGCCTTGATCTCTGTTGGAAAGAAAAATCGCTACCAGCATCCCCATAAAGAATTGCTCGATCGTTTAGAGGAACGATCTATTTCTTATCTTCGTACCGATGAAAGAGGAGCGATTCGCTTGATTGGGATGGGACCATTGGAGGGTAGAAACGGTCCGCTAGAGATGAGGAGAGGTTTGCTTTCTATGCTGAAAATTGCTATTATAGAAGGTGAAATCAATGTAAAGGTAGAATCGTATGAACGCATTTAAGCAATTTTGGATACAGTATGCAGATTTTTCAAGTAAGACCAGTCGAGCCCATTTTTGGCTAGCTTTTTTCTGGAATTTCCTGATTTCTTTGCCTCTTTGGGTTTTTTACATCGTGACTTCTTTATCCCATCAAAATGCTCAAGAAACGCTCAATTTTTCAACTGTTCATTCTAAAGACAGGTCTATGGGCGCTCGCTTTCTTAGCATTCTTTTACTTCCTCATTTTAGTACCCAGTCAAGCCATTTGTGTGCGTCGCTTGCGGGATGCTGGGAATCCATTGGTCTTGGATCTTTTTGAACCTTGGTCCGGTTCTGCTCTATTTGTTGACGGGGCTAGATATTTTCCTATTTCTTTGGGTGATTACAGTTATTTCTCTCTTGATTCTCATGATGCTTCCAGGGAAAAACACCTTCCCACAACCAGTAGAAACTCCTATGGGAGTGGCTTCTGAACCACAGGTTACAGCGACAGGGGGAGCCTTTGGAGGCAACTCGTTTGAGCAAATTCCTAATTTTGTAGCAGCACCTGATTTGTCCGACGAAAAACCACCATTGGAACAAAAAATGGCTGCTGAACACGAAATACACTAAACTGATAAAGATAAGAGAGTTTCATGCAAGCAATTACCGACACTAAACATCTGACGGTTCAAACTCTGCCTCCTATTCTTGTCTTGACAGGGTGAGGATGTAGGTCAATTTGAATGGTTAAAAAAAGACATTTTAAAAAAAATAGGCTATGATCCCTTCAGATTTGAATTATTCTTATTTTGATATGAAGGAAGCCTCCTATGCTGAGGTCGAGCTGGATTTGGTCAGTCTTCCCTTTTTTGCAGATGAAAAAATCGTGATTTTGGATCACTTATTGGATGTGACCACTGCCAAAAAACGCAATTTAACAGATGAAGATCTAAAGCAATTTGAAAACTATCTGGAAAATCCTTCTGAATCGACCCGTTTGGTGATATTTGCAGAAGGAAAATTAGATAGTAAGCGTCGCTTGGTCAAACTCCTAAAACGGGATGCCCAAATCATTGAAGCGACAACGCCTAAAGAGCAAGAGGTAAAGCGTTATTTTGCAAGTCAGGCCCAAGAATTGGGCTTGCAGTTTGAGGGCGATTCCTTGGACCAGCTACTCTTAAAATCTGGCTATGATTTTGGAGAGTTACAGAAGAATATCGCTCTACTGCAGGCTTATAAAGAAGATGGTCAGATTACCCTCGAAGATATCGAGGAGGTTGTTCCAAAGTCCTTGCAAGATAATATTTTTGATCTGACACAAATGATTCTCAAACGCCAAATCGATCAAGCCCGGAATTTGGTGAAGGATCTCCGCTTACAAGGAGAAGATGAGATAAAATTGATCGCTATTCTGTTGGGGCAATTCCGAATGTTTTCTCAAGTTAAAATTTTCTCAGAAGAAGGCCAATCCGAAAGCCAAATTGTAGCGAGCTTGTCGGAGTTGTCAGGACGCAAGGTCAATCCTTACCAGGTGAAGTTTGCCTTACGGGATAGCCGCAGGCTTTCCCTGTCCTTTTTGAAGCAGGCTATGATGACTTTCATCGAGACGGATTATGCGATTAAAAGTGGAACATATGAAAAAGACTACTTATTTGATTTGGCCCTGTTGAAAGTAGCGAATAGCGTCTAAATACGAATGAATCGCAAGCAGATTAGTTGAATAATTTAGCTGTTTGCGTTATCATCAAGTCAGTAATAAAGAAAAGAGGACCATAAAATGGCTATCATTTTACCAGAATTACCATATGCTTATGATGCATTGGAACCTTATATCGATGAAGAAACCATGCATTTGCACCATGATAAACACCATCAAACATATGTAAACAATGTGAATGCAGCTCTTGAAAAACATCCTGAAATTGGAGAAGACCTTGAAAGCTTGTTAGCTGATGTTGAATCCATTCCAGCTGACATTCGCCAAGCTGTAATCAACAATGGTGGTGGTCATTTGAACCATGCTCTTTTCTGGGAATTGATGACTCCAGAACAAACAGCTCCTTCAGCAGAACTTGCTGCAGCGATTGATGCTACATTTGGTTCATTTGAAGACTTTAAAGCAGCCTTCACAGCAGCAGCAACGACACGTTTTGGTTCTGGGTGGGCATGGTTGGTTGTCAACAAAGAAGGCAAACTCGAAGTGACTTCAACAGCAAACCAAGATACACCACTCTCTGAAGGTAAAACACCAATCCTTGGTTTGGATGTCTGGGAACACGCTTACTACGTGAAATACCGTAACGTACGTCCTGACTACATCAAAGCTTTCTTCTCAGTGATCAACTGGAATAAAGTTAATGAATTGTTTGTAGCAGCAAAATAATAATCCATAATGAATCTATAGGAACAAGTATTGGCTCTTTATAGATTTTTTTATGTCATCTGAAAAATCGGAGTATAATTTCTTGCGTTTGGTCAGGAAAAATGATACACTAGTAGAAAGTGTGTCTTACTTATCTGAAAGCCTGGTTTGAAAGGGCCTAGGTAGGACGAAGATAAAACCGATAAATGAAAAATCTGAAACATTCAGGGAGAAATGAAATGACTAGTATTACCATTACTAAAGGAGCTGTTGAGACGCCTATCTATTTGCGGATGTTGAATCGTCATGGCTTGATTGCAGGGTGCAACAGGGACAGGGAAAAACAGTTACTCTCAAGGTCCTAACAGAAAAAAATTAAGCAAAGAAGGTATTCCGGTCTTTTCTAGCAGATATCAAAGGGAGATTTATCTGGCTTAGCCAAAAGCCGGGGCAATGGACACCAAAACTGGAAGAACGCTATAAGCTTATTGGAATCACAGATCCTTTTGAGCCACAAGCTTTTCCTGTCCGATTGTGGGATGTCTTTGGCCAAGCAGGCCATCCTGTCCGTGCGACTGTTGAAGGAATGGGGTCATTGCTTCTTTCTCGTCTGCTTGATTTGAAATGAGACTCAGATCAGGGAATTTCTCGCAATTGTCTTTTAAAGTAGCCCAAGAGAAAGATTGGCCTTTGATAGATTTGAAGGACTTGCAAAGTCTTTTAAAGGAAGTCTATGAACATAGTTCGGAATATTCAGCCCATTATGGCAATATCACCAAACAATCTGTCGGAGCGATCCAAAGAAGTCTCTTGGTTTTGGAAGAAGAAGGAGCAGATCAGTTTTTCGGAGAGCCAGCACTTGATTTAAATGATTTCATGCAACTCGATGCATCTGGTCGTGGTTATATCAATATTCTTTCTGCTACAAAGCTCTTTCATTCACCTAAATTGTATTCAACCCTTTTTGATCTGGATGCTGTCTCGTCTCTTTTGAAACACTTCCAGAGGTTGGGGATCCTGAAAAAGCCAAAATTGGTCTTCTTCTTTGATGAAGCGCATCTCCTCTTTAAGGATGCAAGCAAGCTCTTTCTTGAGAAGGTCGAGCAAGTGGTACGCCTGATTCGTTCGAAAGGGTGTAGGGATTTACTTTATTACCCAAAAATCCTCAAGACCTACCAGAGTCTGTTTTTAGCGCAACTTGGGAATCGTATTCAGCATGCTCTTCGAGCTTATACACTCCAAAAGAAATGAAGGCGATTAAGGTTGCTGCCCAAAGTTTTTCGTCCGAATCCAGATTTTGATACAGAAACAGTGATCACAGAATTAGGGACAGGGGAAGCCTTGGTTTCTTTCCTGAATGAAAAGGGACAGCCTAGTGTGGTTGAGCGTGCTTATATTCTCTCTCCTCAATCGAGTTTTGACCTCTTAAATGAGAGTGAACAATTGGCCTTGATCACAACATCGCCTTTCCATCAAAAGTATGCGACAGCGATTGACCGAGAATCTGCCTATGAAAAATTAGCGGCTAAAGCAAGCAAGGAAGTGCAAGAAGAGAAAAAAGAAGCAGAAAAAGAACGGTCTGCAACAGAAAAAACAGAGCAAAAACGCAGTCCAGGTCGTCCAAGGAAATCCAGTCTTGAAAAGGCAAAAGATTCCTTCTTGAGTTCTTTATTCCGGACGATCGCGCGTGAAATTGCTAAGCTCATTATGGGCTCCTTTAAACAGAAGTAATTTCTTTAAAGAAGAGGGATATTTTTTTAAAAAATAAACCGTTTTCCCCTTCTGATTATTCTTGTTATTTTTAGTAGAATCTTTTATAATTAATTCTATATGAAAAAATTTTTTAATCTACGCTCGATTATGATTGGAATCAGCATCCTTTTGTGCCTGGTGGGAACAGGTGTATTGGGGTATTTGCATCTCACGCAACCAACAGTATCAGCAATTGAAAACAAAGCAAAGAAAACAAAAAAATTAGATGTAGAAAAGTCAACCCCAGAGACCAAAAAACCACGTGTCAAATCTCCAGAAGCTAAGCAAGCAGTTGTAGACGCAGATATGGAGACGATGAGCGCTTATGGCCTTGTCTATGATTATGCTAATAAAGGTTTGGTAGAGGTTGTTCAGGATTTCTTAGCAGAAAGTGGAATTGATCCATCACAAATTGCCTTTACTTATCGTAATGCCATTACAGGAGAGCAGTTTGCGATGAATGATCTTCAACCAATGACTGCAGGAAGTACCTACAAGTTGCCGTTGAATATGTTGGTGGTGGATGAAGTCGCAAAAGGCAAACTCAATTTAACAGACCGGTTTGACATTACCAATACCTACTATGAATATGTCGGTGAGCATGACAATTACGTTGCTGCCTTTGATGGAGCCATGTCTATCCCTGATATGCAACGCTATTCATTGGTTTACTCTGAAAATACCCCAGCTTATGCCTTAGCAGATCGATTGGGTGGCATGGAGCAAGCGCGGAAGCTATTCAGTCGCTATGGTCAATCCCGTTCACCAGAAGTAAAGACCTTTAGCGATGAAAATAAAACGACAACAGATTACTATATCCATGTTTTGGAATATCTTTGGAATCATCAAGAAAAATATGCAGATTTGTTGGAATTGATTGGGGAGTCTTTCCCAGGTGAGTACTATAAGAAATTCTTACCGGATTTGGTCATTCAACAAAAACCAGGCTATGTTGCTGAAGCTTTGAATGTGGACGCTATTGTGCGTGAATCTACTCCGTATCTGATCGCCATTTATACCGCAGGTCTTGGAGGAACGACTCCAGAAAGTTCTGAGATCAGTGGTGTCGGTCTGTATCAATTGGGTCAATTGGCTTATGTTATCAATGAATGGCATCGAGTTAATATGAATGAATAATCGACAAAAGGTCTGAGGGTTGCTCAGGCCTTTTATTCTATTAAAGTAGGATGAAATTCACTTGTTGTTTTGAATTACTTTTCTGTTCTAAAGAGACTTCTTTCCCTTTTCTATAAAAAGTATGTTATACTAATAATAGTAATAAGAGGAAGTATAGACATGATTACAAAGGAAGATTACCAGTTGCTTCGCTTGCATCCTGCATTTTCTGCGTTGCCAGTGGAGCTTTTTGATAAATTAGCTGTTGAAATTCATGCCAGGGATATCCCTAAAGGACAAATTTTATTTTTTGCAGGAGATAGACGGGATCGCATATTCCTTCTAGTGGAGGGCTTTGTTCGCATTGAGCAATTTGATTTTTCTGACCAATTCTCCTATATGGATTATATTAAGAAAGGGGGCTCTGTTTCCCTTATGGTGGGATGTTCCAGGATGAGCGTTACCACTATACAGCTAGTGCGGTGACGGATTTGCGTTGTTTTCGTGATTCCCGTCAATCTCTATGAGATTATATGCCCAAGAGAGTAAGGAGCAGTTGCTCTTTATTATGAGAAAGCTCTCGTCCATCCTAGAATTTCAAGAGTTGCGCTCTGCGTAATGTCGTGACAGCTAGTGCCAGTGAGCGCGTGATTCAATCTTAGCCATTCTGTGCAAGGACTATGAAAGCCTTGGAAATCAACTTCCATTTCCGATTAGTATGAAGGAAATGGCCAAATTAGCGGCAACAACTCGAGAAACCGTCAATCAAGTTTTTAAAGAAACTCATCGATTCTCATAAGATCCAGTATGAGAGAAAACAACTAACTTTTCTAGATACAGCCTACTTTTTAAAGAGTTTTGAAGAGATCAACTAATTTGTTGATCTTTTTTTATTTTTTACAAAAAAATATATATTCATAAAAATAATATAAAAGGCAAAAATATGCAAAGAAAACGCTTCATATTAACTAAAAAATAGGAAGGATTCAAAAAAAAGCCAAATTCTTTGCATTCAAAAAGTAGAATCCTTTGTGAAAGCGGTACCAATAAAGAATATAATAACAATTGTAATAAGCTTGTGAACAAGCTCAAAGAAAAAAGGAGGACTATAGATGTCTACACACCCAATTCATGTTTTCTCAGAAATTGGAAAACTGAAAAAAGTTTGTTTGCACCGTCCAGGTAAAGAGTTGGAAAACTTGATGCCTGACTATCTTGAACGTCTTCTTTTTGATGATATTCCATTCTTGGAAGATGCTCAAAAAGAACACGACGCATTTGCTCAAGCACTTCGTAACGAAGGAATCGAAGTACTTTATCTTGAACAGTTGGCTGCTGAGTCATTGACTTCTCCAGAAATTCGCGATCAGTTCATCGAAGAATACCTTGAAGAAGCGAACATTCGTGGACGCCAAACAAAAATTGCGATCCGTGAATTGCTTCACAGCATTGAAGACAACCAAGAATTGGTTGAAAAAACAATGGAAGGGGTTCAAAAAGCTGAACTTCCAGAAATTCCTGAAGAAGCAAAAGGATTGACAGACCTTGTTGAATCTGACTACCCATTTGCGATTGATCCAATGACAAACTTGTACTTCACACGTGACCCATTTGCAACAATTGGTAATGCAGTATCATTGAACCACATGTACGCAGATACACGTAACCGTGAAACTTTGTATGGTAAATACATCTTCAAATACCACCCAGTTTACGGTGGAAAAGTTGAACTTGTCTACAACCGTGAAGAAGATACTCGTATCGAAGGTGGAGATGAGTTGGTACTTTCTAAAGATGTATTGGCAGTTGGTATCTCACAACGTACTGATGCTGCATCAATCGAAAAATTGTTGGTAAACATCTTCAAGAAGAACGTTGGCTTCAAGAAAGTATTGGCCTTCGAATTTGCGAACAACCGTAAATTCATGCACTTGGATACAGTATTCACAATGGTGGACTACGATAAATTCACAATCCACCCAGAAATCCAAGGCAACCTTCGCGTCTTCTCTGTAACTTATGAAAACGAACAATTGAAGATCGTTGAAGAAAAAGGTGATTTGGCTGAATTGCTTGCTGAAAACCTTGGTGTTGAAAAAGTTACATTGATTCCATGTGGAGGTGGCAACGTCGTTGCTGCTGCACGTGAACAATGGAACGACGGATCAAATACTCTTACAATCGCACCAGGTGTGGTAGTAGTATACGACCGTAACACTGTTACCAACAAGAAATTAGAAGAATACGGACTTCGTTTGATTAAGATCCGCGGAAGTGAATTGGTTCGCGGTCGTGGTGGACCTCGTTGTATGTCAATGCCATTTCGAACGTGAAGAAATCTAATGTAGAAGACCGAGAGCTGGTCTTGAGGGATCAGCTCTTCCTTCTTACTGATCAATACTAGAAAGAAAATAGGAGACAATTAGAATGACAAATTCAGTGTTCCAAGGACGTAGCTTCTTGGCAGAAAAAGACTTTACACGTGCAGAGTTAGAATACCTTATCGGACTTTCAGCTCACTTGAAAGACCTTAAAAAACGCAACATTGAACACCACTATCTTGCTGGTAAAAACATTGCGCTTTTGTTTGAAAAAACTTCAACTCGTACTCGTGCTGCCTTCACAACAGCAGCTATCGACCTTGGTGCTCACCCAGAATACCTAGGTGCAAACGACATCCAACTTGGTAAAAAAGAATCTACAGAAGATACTGCTAAAGTTCTTGGACGTATGTTTGATGGTATTGAATTCCGTGGTTTCAGCCAACGTATGGTTGAAGAATTGGCTGAATTCTCAGGTGTTCCAGTATGGAATGGTTTGACTGACGAATGGCACCCAACTCAAATGCTTGCAGACTACTTGACAGTTCAAGAAAACTTTGGACGTTTGGAAGGTTTGACACTTGTATACTGTGGTGATGGACGTAACAACGTTGCGAAACAGCCTTCTTGTAACAGGTGCTATCCTTGGTGTGAACGTACACATCTTCTCACCAAAAGAACTCTTCCCAGAACAAGAAATTGTTGAATTGGCAGAAGGATTTGCAAAAGAAAGTGGCGCTCATATCTTGATCACTGAAGATGCTGACGAAGCAGTGAAAGGTGCAGACGTACTTTACACTGACGTTTGGGTATCAATGGGTGAAGAAGACAAATTTGCAGAACGTGTTGCCCTTTTGAAACCTTACCAAGTAAACATGGATTTGATTAAGAAAGCTGATAACGAAGACTTGATCTTCTTGCACTGCTTGCCAGCCTTCCACGATACAAATACTGTTTACGGTAAAGATGTTGCTGAAAAATTCGGCGTAGAAGAAATGGAAGTTACTGACGAAGTGTTCCGCAGCAAATATGCTCGTCACTTTGACCAAGCTGAAAACCGTATGCACACAATCAAAGCGGTTATGGCAGCTACTCTTGGTAACTTGTACATTCCAAAGTTTAAGACTTTATAACCGTATACCAACAGCTATAGGGGCTGGACTGCTAGCTTTAGTCCTGCCCCTATTTTTTATAGAAAGGGAAAACTTATGTCAAGAAAAATCGTCGTTGCTTTGGGAGGAAATGCTATTCTCTCATCTGATCCTTCTGCTCAAGCTCAACAAGAAGCACTTGTAGAAACAGCAAAACACTTAGTCAAATTAATCAAAAACGGGGATGACTTGATCATCACTCACGGTAATGGTCCTCAAGTAGGGAACCTTTTGCTCCAACACTTGGCAGCAAACTCTGAAAAAAACCCTGCTTTCCCACTTGATTCATTAGTTGCTATGACCGAAGGAAGCATTGGTTACTGGCTTCAAAATGCTCTTCAAAATGCTCTTCTTGAAGAAGGAATTGAAAAAGATGTGGCTTCTGTTGTGACACAAGTCGTTGTTGATAAGAACGACCCAGCTTTTGTCAACCTCAGCAAACCAATCGGTCCATTCTACTCAGAAGAAGAAGCAAAAGCAGAAGCTGAAAAATCAGGAGCAACTTTCAAAGAAGATGCTGGTCGTGGCTGGCGTAAAGTTGTTGCTTCACCAAAACCAGTGGATATCAAAGAAATCAATACCATCCGTACTTTGTTGAACGACGGTCAAGTCGTTGTGGCAGCCGGTGGTGGCGGTATCCCAGTTGTGAAAGAAGCAGATGGTAGCCTATCTGGTGTTGAAGCTGTCATCGATAAAGACTTCGCATCTCAACGTTTGGCTGAATTAGTAGAAGCAGACCTCTTCATCGTCTTGACTGGTGTCGATTATGTCTTTGTGAACTACAACAAACCAGACCAAGCAAAATTGGAACATGTTAATGTGGCTCAATTGGAAGAATACATCAAACAAGACCAATTTGCACCAGGAAGCATGCTTCCTAAAGTGGAAGCTGCCATTGCCTTTGTAAATGGTCGCCCAGAAGGAAAAGCAGTTATTACATCACTTGAAAAACCTTGGGAGCTTTGATTGAGTCTGAAAGTGGAACAATCATCCAAAAAGACTAATGAAAAATTAGGAAAAAACTAGTATTTTAAAGCTTATTGTGATAGAATAAAGTCTATAGGTAAGCGTTTTACAAGAGACTCTTGTAAAACATCACTCACACTTTGTTGCGTTAGGAGGAAGACAAATGAGTGAAAAAACGAAAAAAGGATTTAAGATGCCTTCATCTTTTTCCGTATTGTTAATTATCATTGCTATTATGGCAGTGTTAACTTGGATTATTCCAGCTGGTCAATACAAGGTTGACGATGCAGGTGCTATCATTGCAGGTAGTTATGAATCTGTAAAAGCACATCCTCAAGGGATTTGGGATGTCTTTGATGGCCCCAATCAATGCCATGCTTGGTAAAGCACCAACTAGTGCAGCGATTGACGTAGCCTTCTTCATCTTGATGGTCGGTGGTTTCCTTGGAGTTGTAAACGAAACAGGTACCCTTGATGTAGGGATTGCTTCTATCGTTCGTAAATACAAAGGCCGCGAAAAAATGTTGATTTTGATCTTGATGCCATTGTTTGCCCTTGGTGGTACAACTTATGGTATGGGTGAAGAAACCATGGCCTTCTATCCACTTCTTGTACCTGTTATGATGTCCGTTGGTTTTGACAGCTTGACAGGGGTAGCCATTATCCTTTTAGGATCACAAATCGGATGTTTGGCGTCAACATTGAACCCATTTGCGACAGTTATCGCATCTGATACTGCAGGTATCTCAAGTGCTTCAGGTCTCTTACTTCGTGTGATCTTCTGGATCGTATTGACAGGACTTAGCACATACTATGTATACCGTTATGCAGATAAGGTTCAAAAAGACCCAACCAAATCTCTCACCTATGCAACTCGTGAAGAAGATTTGAAACACTTCAATGTTGATAGTGGTGAAGAAATTCCTTCACAAATGAACAAGAAACAAAAAAACGTGTCTTGGTCGTCTTCATCTCAACATTCGTTATCATGGTTGCTGGATTTATCCCATTCAAAGATTTGGGTATTAAATTCTTTGAAAGCTTTAACGAATCTCTCCATAAAATTCCAGTACTTGGTCAATTGATCGGTAACACAGATGCTCTTGGTACATGGTACTTCCCTCAAACAGCTATGCTCTTTGCCTTCATGGGAATCCTCGTTGGTATCATTTATGGCTTGAAAGAAGATAAAATCATTTCATCCTTTCATGAATGGTGCAGCTGACCTCTTGAGTGTTGCTCTTATCGTAGCAGTAGCACGTGGTATCCAAGTCATCATGAACGACGGTATGATCACTGCGACAATTCTTCACTGGGGTGAAGAAGGACTTAAAGGTCTTTCATCTCAATTGTTCATTGTCTTGACTTACATTTTCTACTTGCCAATGTCATTCTTGATCCCATCATCATCTGGTCTTGCCAGCGCAACAATGGGTATCATGGCACCTCTTGGTAAATTCGTCAATGTACCAGGTAGCTTGATTGTCACAGCTTACCAATCTGCATCTGGTGTCTTGAACTTGATTGCACCAACTTCAGGTATCGTAATGGGAGCTCTTGCTCTTGGACGTGTTGACTTGAGTGCATGGTGGAAATTCATGGGTAAATTGGTCGTAGCGATTGTTGTGATCACCATTGCCCTTCTTCTACTAGGAACAATGGTTCCATTCTTGCAATAGCATAAAGTAGGTGTTTCATGAAAAATAGAATAAAGGACGATGTAAAAGAGCAGTTTTTAAACTCGCTCCAAACCATCATTTCTTACCCTTCTGTATTAAATGAAGGGGAAAATGGAACACCGTTTGGACAAGCTATCCAAGATGTCCTAGAAAAAACCTTAGAGCTTGCTCGAGAATTAGGTTTTCAAACATATATAGATCCTGAAGGATACTATGGATATGCAGAGATCGGTCAGGGGGAAGAACTCCTGGCCGTTCTTTGTCACTTGGATGTTGTTCCAGCCGGTGATTTACAAGATTGGCAAACGCCACCTTTTGAAGCGACCGTTGTCGGTGATTATTTAGTGGGTCGTGGTGTGCAGGATGATAAGGGGCCGTCCCTCGCTGCCCTCTATGCAGTTAAGAGTTTGCTGGATGATGGCATCCAGTTTACCAAACGAATCCGCTTTATCTTTGGGACGGATGAAGAAACCTTGTGGCGCTGTATGAACCGCTACAATCAAATCGAAGAGCAAGCAGATTTAGGATTTGCACCAGATTCCTCTTTCCCCTTAACCTATGCTGAAAAAGGCTTATTACAAGTGAAATTGCATGGTCCAGGTTGGGATGATCTTCCTTTACAGGCTGGTCAGGCCCTCAATGTTGTTCCGGATAAGGCGACCTATGCTGGTCATCGTTTGGAAGAGTTGCTTCCTGTTTTGGATCAAAGTGGGGTTCAGTATAGCCAAACAGCAGATTCTGTAACGGTTTTGGGTGTTTCGAAACACTCTAAAGATGCAGCCGAAGGAGTGAATGCTATTGTCGGTTTAGCGGAAAGTTTATCCCTCATCCAACCCCATCCAGCTTTGCTCTTTATCGCAGATGCTGTTGGTGAGGATGCAACGGGAGAAGCTCTATTTGGCAAAATTACAGATGAACCAAGTGGAGATCTTTCCTTCAATCTTGCGACCCTTGTGATCGATCAAGAACAATCGGAAATCGGAATTGATATTCGGATCCCCGTCTTAGCAGACAAGGATGCCTTAGTAGCTCGTTTGCAAGAAATTGCAGCTAGTTATCAGTTGGAATATGAAGAGTTTGATTATTTGGCTCCTTTATATGTTCCTTTGGATAGTCCTTTAGTCAGCTCTTTGATGGCCGTCTATCAGGAAGAAACTGGTGATAAGACGCCAGCTATGTCTTCTGGTGGTGCGACATTTGCGCGGACCATGGAAAATTGTGTCGCTTTTGGGGCTCTTTTCCCAGGTGCGGAACAGACCGAGCACCAAGCCAATGAACGAGCAAAAATTGACGATCTCTATGCTGCGATGGAAATCTATCGAGAAGCCATTCAACGCTTAGCTACAACATAAAAAGTTTGGAAACTTGGTTTCCAAACTTTTTATTTACTAAAGAAGAAGGGTGGGGTGAATTCTTTTAATTTTTCAAAGCAATCCAAAGCTCCTTGGTTGTCTTCGCAGATAACCAAACAGACATCGTCTCCACAGATGGTGGCTACAATTTCTTGGAGTTCCAATGCATCTAAGATAGCTCCAAAGGATTGGGCCAGACCTGGAAGAGTTTTTACAACGACCTGGTTTTGAACGGGCCGTAACATAACTAAGGCATCTTCCATATACATCCGCAGGCGCTTTTCCCAACGGGAAGGAGCGATGGTGTTCATGGCATAGTAGGAACTATCCCCCTCGTTAATTTTTACCAAATTCAAGGATTTGACATCCCGTGAAAGGGTAGACTGGGTAACGAGAACGCCATTGGCTTCTAAGGCTTCTTGGAGTTCTTGTTGGGTATGAATCCTACGCTCAGAAATGATCGAGCGGATCAAGCGGTGGCGGCTTTCAATTTTATTCATGAGAGACTCCTTTACTTGATGAACATAGCATCCCCAAAACTGAAGAAGCGGTAGCGTTCTTGAATCGCATGGTGGTATGCTTCGAGGGTTAATTCACGGCCGGCAAAGGCAGAAACCAACATGACCAGAGTTGATTTTGGAAGGTGGAAGTTGGTTGAAAAGGCATCGACGACTTTCCATTCATAACCTGGTTTGATAAAAATATTGGTCCAGCCTGAATCGGCTTGGATGTCTCCATCAAATTTGTTGCCAATCGTTTCAAGGGTCCGAATAGAAGTCGTTCCGACGGCTACGATGCGTTTCCCAGCAGCTTTTACCTGGCGAAGAGTCGCAGCAGCCTCTTCAGAAAGTTGGTAAAATTCAGAGTGCATCTCATGGTCTTCAAGATTGTCCACGGATACTGGACGGAAGGTTCCCAGGCCCACATGAAGGGTCAAATAGACCAGGTGAACCCCTTTTGCTTCAATCTTTTGGAGCAATTCTTGGGTGAAATGAAGACCTGCCGTTGGAGCTGCAGCAGAACCATTTTCTTTGGCGTAAACGGTTTGGTAGCGCTCGCGGTCAGCAAGTTTTTCGTGAATATAGGGAGGAAGTGGCATTTCACCAAGGCTTTCTAGAACTTCTAAAAAGATCCCTTGGTAGTGGAAGCGAACGATACGGCCTCCGTGCTCTAATTCTTCCTCAACGGTTGCGGTCAAACGACCATCTCCGAAGCTGACTGTGGCCCCTACCTTTAAGCGTTTTGCAGGTTTTGCCAAGACTTCCCAACAGTCATCTTGCGTATTTTTAAGGAGAAGGAATTCGACGTGACCACCTGTTTCTGGTTTGACTCCATGAAGACGGGCAGGTAGAACGCGCGTATTGTTCATGACAAGAGCATCTCCTGGCTCCAATTCATCCAAAATTGCATCAAAATGACGGTCTTGGAATTGCCCTGTTTTTCGATCGAGGATCAAGAGTTTAGAGGCATCTCGTTTTTCAAGAGGGGTTTGGGCAATCAGTTCTTCAGGCAAATCAAAGTCAAAGTCGTTGGTATTCATTTGTGCTCCTTTTATAATAAATTTGTGAGTAGATAGATGGTAGTCCCGACAGCTAAGAGCATCAGGCAGATTCCCATCAAAAAGATCAGGACCTTGAGAATCTTTCTTTGATGAATCAAGAAAGATAAGAGAAAGACAAGGAGTCCGATCAAAAAAATGATGAATAATAGTGATACAATCATACCTTTCATTATATCACGAATCGACTTGAAAATGAAAAAAATGCCAGAAAAAGATAGCGGTTTCACTTGACAAAAATTGGTCTATACCATATAATAAAAGCATAGAGAAATAGGAGGTCTATCCAATGAAAATTATTGAAGTAAAGGACCAAATTGAGGGTGGAAAAGTTGCCTTTGATATATTGAAAGAAACCCTTTAAAGGAAGGTGCTCAAACCTTAGGTCTTGCGACTGGAAGCAGTCCCCTTGAGTTTTATAAACAAATTCGTGAAAGTGATTTGGATCTGTCTAATCTAATCAGTGTTAACTTAGATGAATACGTAGGGATTGACGGGAGATGATCCTCAATCTTATCGGTATTTCATGGAGAAAAATCTCTTTGATGCCAAACCATTCAAAGAAAGCTATCTCCCATCAGGTGTAGAAGAATCTGCCGATCAAGAAGTGATCCGTTATAACAAAATACTCGAAGAGCATCCAGTGGACCTCCAAATCTTGGGAATCGGACGCAATGGGCATATCGGTTTTAATGAGCCAGGGACATCCTTTGATAGTCAGACCCACTTAGTTCAGTTGGATGACTCTACGATTGAAGCCAATTCTCGTTTCTTTGATAAGATCGAAGATGTACCAACCCAAGCCATTTCGATGGGAATTGCTAATATCTTAGCAGCGAAATCGATTGTCTTGTTTGCCTATGGGGAATCAAAAGCCCAAGCAATCAAAGGTACAGTAGAGGGTGAAAGGACAGAAAAAGTGCCAGCTAGTGCCCTTCAAGGACATCCAAATGTGACCATTATTGCGGATAAGGAAGCCTTGAGCTTGTTAAGTCGATAAAAAACAGGACCTATCGCCGATTTATTCGTGCTAGATAGGTTTTTTTCTGCTTCAAAGTATGGTACAATACAAGTAATTATCTGCTGGGATTAGCTCTTTTCATCTACTGGGAGACAAGAGGAAAGGGCATGAGGGCTAGAAGCTTATTTTAGCCTCCAGCTGATTAGTCTGTTATAAAGGAAAAGTTTATGATAAAAAAATATTTGATCCATATTTGCCTCCTTCTGAGTCTCTTATGCCAGCCAATTCTAGCGAGTGCGGATGAATTGGTGGATATGGCGCAAAAGATGTATCCAAATGACAATGTCCAAGCCATTAACCGTCCGCATTCTTCTCTCATTATTGACGGCAATACGGGAAATGTTCTTTGGAAAGACAATATCGATGAAGTCAGAGATCCTGCCAGCATGAGTAAGCTCATGACGCTCTATCTCTTGTTTGAAGATATGGCAAATGGCAAGATCAGTAAGGATACAGTGATCAAGGCGACCGCTTCAGACCAAGCGATCGGAAAGATCTATGAAATCTCCAACAATAATATTGTTGCTGGGGTAGACTACACAATTCCTGAGTTGATTACCATGACAGTGGTTCCATCCTCAAATGTATCGACCCTCATGTTGGCCAATCTCATGTCCAACAATGATCCAGATGCCTTTATCGAGCGCATGAATGCCAAGGCTAAGGAATTAGGGATGACCAATACGGTCTGGAATAACCCGAGTGGGGCGGCCATCTCCACCTTGCAAGGCTACTATCAGGTAAACAATTATCCAAATGATGCGGCCAACCAGACAACTGCGCGTGATTTAGGGATTTTGGTCTATCATTTTATCAATCAATACCCAGATATTTTAAACTATACCAATCAAGCACAAGTCACGGTCAAAAAAGGGACTCCGTATGAGGAAACCTTTGATACCTACAATTATTCATTGCCAGGAGCCAAGTATGCTTTGAAAGGTGTGGATGGTTTGAAAACTGGATCAAGTCCCTCGTGGAGCTTTCAACTATATCGCGACCATCAAACGGGGCAATCAGCGCTTAATTGCTGTCATTATGGGCGTAGGAGATTGGGCAGACCAAGATGGGGAATATTACCGTCACCCGTTTGGCAATGCTTTGATCGAAAAAGCTTATAAAGATTTTGGCTATAAAAAATTGTTAGATGCAGGTGTCCAGAAGATTGACGGCAAAGACCTATACACTTGAAAAAAACCCTTCTATGCAACGGTTAAAAAAGGTGCTAAAGAACCGACCCTTGCGGTAAAAGATGGCTATCTGACAGTAGATAATGATCTCTACACTTTGTCTGAAGGTATCCGAGATGATATGAAGGTGGAAGAAGGGGCTAAGCCAGAGCTTGTCAAAGAAAAAGCTGATGGAAAAAAGACAACGGCTAAGCAAAGTAAATGGCTTTCGCTGGATCACTTCCTGATTTTGATTCCGATTCTCATTCTTGTCATCATTCTCTCGATTGAAAAACAAAGTCGTGAGAGACGCAAAAAAGAGGCTCAAAAGCGCTATAATAAAGAATAAAATAAAACCTAACTGATTGTCAGTTGGGTTTTGTCATTGTCTCATTCCGATATTTTTAGAAAGGATTTCATATGAAAAAATTCCGAAATTCTTATGCGGCTTATATGCTGCTCTATAGTTTTTATTTTATGTCCACATCTCTCTTTACGACCCTCATTTCCGTCTATTTGATGGGAAAGCACTATAGTGCAACCCAAGTGTCGACCTTTGGTATCGGTTGCCTTTTTCTTATCCATGGTAGCCCAACCCTTTCTTTTGGGTATATCAATGAGCGATTTGGAATCGTAAAAATGACGACCCTCAGTCTGAGTGTGATCATTGGTGGTGTCTTAGGTTTTCTTTGGGCACCTAATCTCTTTTGGCTGACCGTTTTTTATGGGATTGTTCTAGTCTGTTTGAATGGGACAGCTCCCATGATGGAAGTATTTGCAACGCAAAGTCCATACGCTTTTGGGAAGATTCGCGTTTGGGGAACCATTGGCTACTCGGTCGGTGTTCAAATAGCCGGCTGGGTCTATCATCAGTTTAGCCCCCAAGCTGTCTATTATACGGTTTTGATCACCATTGTACTCAGCATTTTCTGTCTGAGTGCCGTTCGGATGAAGACAAGAGAGAAAAAAGAAGAAAAGGTTAAAGAGCCTGTCTCTATTCGTCCTCTTCTTCACAATGGACCTTATCTCTTCTTTATCATTTTGATTGGCTTGGCTTCAGGTGTTGGAAATATTGGTCATACCTATATTCCTGAGCTACTCATGGATAGTGGTCTACCAGTTCATATTGCCTCAACAGTTGTGGCTATCTCCGTCGTAGTGGAAGCTCCCTTGATCTTTTTCTCTGATCGATTCATGGACCACTGGCCTTTACGGGTTTTTGATCGCTCTTCCAATCGGGATTATTTTTCGCTCAATATGTTGTCTACGCTCTTCCAAGTCCTGTCTTCTTAAAAAGTGATAATGACTCTTTAGCTAAGCATACAACAGGGATGGTTTTGATTATGGTCTCCTTACGGTTTATTGCCCAACAGGTGAAATGGCAAAGACTTGGTTCTTGCCATGGCCATTGTCCAAGGAGCTCGTTATTTAGGAACCATTCTTTTTACAACCCTCTCGCGACCCTCTGTATTGAAAGAGGTGGTTACCAAGTCATGAGTTTCTTTTTTTAGCAGGGGTTGTAGGGATCGTCTTTTTGCTGAGCTTTTGCCTTTAAAAAAATGCCCCCAAGGGAAAGGCTCACGGCCTTTTTGGTGGTAAAAGTAGACTAATGAAATTGTTACAATTGTATGACTAATCATCGAGGAGTTGGACAGAAACACTGATTTCACAGTGTTTTGTCCAACTTTTTTGCTAATATTAAGAACTAGTGATTAATTTGACAGTCAAAGTATTCGATGGTAGAATGAGGTAAAATAAATATAAAGGAGACCATTTTATGAAAAAAATGATCTTATCGACAGCTGCTCTTTTGACGATTGTTTCACTTGCTGCTTGTTCAAACAAACAAGACACAAAGAAGGAAACTTCAAACAGTCAATCAACGACTAAAGTGACGAGCAAATCTGCCAACACTTCAAAAAGTAAGGATACTTCAACAGATTCAGAAGATACTTCATCTTCTAGTCTCTTAACGGATGCTGAAATCAGTAAAGCAAAAACAGTTGGAGACTTCAAAAAGTTGTTTGCAAAATTAATGGATCAATCTGTATCTATTACTGAAGAAGCAGGTGGTTCTGTGACGGGTTCTGCAAAAGAGCAATACGATGCAACGATTAGTGCCTTGAAGCAAGGATTGGAAAACCAAAAAGATATCTTTAATGAAGGCTTGGAAAGCATCGGTTCAGATAGCACTGTTGTTCCTAAAGAAGACCGTGAAGCTCTGATCGAAAGCTTGAAAGATGCTCGAGAAGAGTTGGAAAGCGCTCGTAAAGAAATGAAAGATTTGCAGAAAGAATTGAGTAAATCTCCTGTTGCAGATGATAACAGTGATGATTCGGATTCAGATTCTGAAGAATAAAAGGAAGAAAAGGTTGGAAATTTCCAGCCTTTTTCTTATTTTTTTCGAATGATATAGATGAGGAGGTGGGGCTATGTTTATTGCCATGGATAACAATCAAAAGCGGTGGAACTGTATGGAAGAGATCCCAGCTGTGACAGAAGGTCCCTTCTATTGCTTGGCTTGTCATAGTCCAGTGCGTCTAAAAAATGGCTCGGTTCTACGGGCTCATTTTGCTCATGTAGAAATTACAGCATTGTCCCTATCATCACGAAGCTGAGAGTTTTGAACATCTGGAATTGAAAGCCAGTCTTTATGACTGGGCCTCTAAGGAGTCTCATACAGAAGTAGAAAGTTATTTAGCAGATTTTCAACAAATTGCCGATCTTTTGGTAGTAGACAAGAACTTTAGCTTTGGAAGTGCAGTGCAGCTCCCTATCTTTAGAACGCTTGAAGGAGAGAAGCGATGCGTATCGATCCCATGGTTACCAGGTCTATTGGTTACTTGGTAAAAAGTTGTGGCTCAAGGAAAGGTTAACAAAACTGCAGGCTGGTTTTCTTTATTTTAGTCAGAATCGAGGGTTCCATCTTTGGGAATTGGATTTGACAAAGAAAGAGCTACGTTTACAATACCTCATTCATGAGGATTTACGAGGGCGATTGCATTATCAAACAGAAATTTTCCCTTTTGGTCAAAGGTCTTTACTGGAAGTCTTACGGACCCCTTACCTTTCGCAGCCCATGCAGCATATGGCAGTCGAGCTCGATCGTACATTTTTAACGTATATACAGCAGCAACTCTTTTATCGTCACCCAAAGTGGATGAGGTTTCAGGAAGAACTCTATTTGCAGGGACACCATCTACTGGAACTAGGCTTGGATTTCTTTTATCCTCTTTGTCGTCCGATCCTTTCACAGAACTTACTCCAAATTGAAGAGGATGTAGAAGGTTACTACCAGCAGTTTATGACCTATTATCAGTCGCAAGGGATCCAACCTGTTCAGATCCTCTATCCCCCACGTTTTTATGCTCAGCAGAAAAGCTAACTTTCTAAGATAGAAATCCTCCCGAAATGTTCATTTTTATGCTAAAATAGTGATATTCACCCCCTAAACCCTTGGTAACACTGACTTTCTGAGGTGCTGGAAGTGACTGAATACGGGATTGAATACGACATATTTATATTACCATGTATTCGATAAGTTTTTCTACTGTATCGGCCCGCTGTTCTTCCGTTATGTGGGTGTATAAATCTAGCGTGATTTTAATAGTGCTATGTCCCTAACCTATCGGAAATATTTTTTTAGGGGCTCCACACCAGCGCTAAATAACAATGAAGCGTGTGTATGCCGTAAAACCGTGGGGCGTGATTGGTTTTTAGTTTATGGTCAGTTATGAAACGTTTGAAGTATGGTATAAAATTGTGAATATGTACCCAATCGCCCCGCTGGTTTGTAAAAATGAAATTATCATCACCTTCAAAGTGCTTACCATTTTTTTGAAGTAAATCTTTATTTGGTTCTTTTTTTCCAATTCTTCAGAGATTGAAAGAGTGTTAGGATCAATAGAAATCGCGCGCTTACTATTTTTTTGTTTTTTAGCGTTTGAAGACTTTGTTTTTCCTTTGATCCTGACCGCTGTTTTATTGACAGTGATTTTTTTACCTTCAAAAGTCAATATCAGACCATTTTCAGGGCTAGGGCTTCCCCTTGTCTAAGGCCGGTATAAGCCATTAAATGAACCAGCGGGAAGAAATAAGATAGCGTAGTATTTTTGCGCTAGTTTTAGAAACTCTTTTTAATTCTTCCTTGGTTAAGAAAGTTCCCCTTCCTTTGGGTTTGCCGGCTTTTTCGGTTTGATCACCTTATCAAAAGGGATTTGAATGAAGTACATCCATTAAAGACGGCGTATTTAAAAAAATTCGGTTAATAACTGAAAGATAATGATTATAAAGGACGTAACTTTTACTCAATTCAATTACTACCTTTTGGCAATATGTGACTGTAATTTGTTTTTAGCTTCAGCCCCTTTAAAAGTGTTCTTCAGTCATTTTTCTCAACTTTGGACCGGACATTTTTCAAATGTGGTAGGTTTAACCGTGGTTTTGTAATTTTTCCAACCACAGGGAAGCTAGCTCCTCAAATGTCGGGTTTGGAATTTGGGAAGCCCCGACACTTGGAAGGCCGTTTTCTTCAATGTCTAAAGAGTAAGTTTCTTTCAGCTTGTTTAGCTTCCTTTTGAGTTTTGAACCCCCGGCGCGTGGTCCTTCTTTCCTTACCGGTCAAAGGATCAACACCTAAATAGGTTTGGAATAGATAGCGAGTTTCCCCGCTTGTAGTAGTATATTTCTTTATCATTGTCTTTTTCCTTTCTTGCTTGCCCGCATAGTTGAAAAAAAGTGAAATGAATTTGTTATACTACCCTTGTACATAGTATTTCTTTATCTTTTTCCTTTCCAGCTTGCCAAAGCCGGGAAGGTTTTTTTATTTATATAAAAGTTCGATTAGTTCTATTCCTGAATCTGAAAAGATTCCCTGAATCAATTAACTTTTTTTGTTTGCTAGCTTCCAAATATTCCGGGTTATCTGACCTTTTTAGAGATTTCTGACTGTTCGGAATAATAACGTTTAATGAAATTACTTTTCTTCACCTTCTAAGCCTTTATACATTCCCTTCAACGGATTCAGCAAAAGCCCCTAACTTCCTTATTTTTCCGGAAAGGCTTCACATAATGGCGCTAGTTTAGAAAGATTGTCTAAGGTATTCTTTTAACGAATCTGAATAGACTCCAAGATCTGAAGTAGTCATTAATGGAATAGAATACTTCTCTATTTGTTTCATGGCTTCACTTGCCCCGGCAAGTTTGATCCGTTTTTATTTTTTTCTTTATCAATTATCTTTTATATTTCCCGTTTGTATCAGCCTTTTAAAAAAACAAGGCTACTAAGGCACAATATAGACCAACAAAGAAAAGGTACAGTAGTCCAAAAGAAAGCACAGGGACAGGAAAGCCTTTTTTTCTTTTTGGCCTGAATAGAAGTATTGCGCCCCAAAAAAATTCCTAAGAATACAGCTAAAAAGAATGTACATTACTTTATTACAAATATATTCTTTAGTTTCAATCCTATAAAAGCTATACCCTACCAATTCAGGTTCCGGCGCCGTTCGCTTGGTATTATTACGGCTTCCGTTCTTTAATGGTTTTAAAGGGTCAACCGTTAATTTATGATAAGCCTTATTGTAAATCGCCTTTTTAGGGTTCTTAATATACCCCATTCCTTTTCTTTTCCGTATAAAGGGTTTACTGATTTTTTTAAAGTTCTATTTATTCTTCCGGTTGTCCTAGCCTTAAAACTCTTTTTAAGGCTGGGTGTTCTAACTCCAATTTTCATTTTTAAAATTCCTTTCCCTAAATCAAGGCCTTATATTCTTCCTTGATCATGATTTCATCCGTGACAGTAGTAAGCTGGTAATACTCCATGAATTTCATATAATTAAAATCCGCCTTATTTTTCTAATTGAGAAAGGGCGTCTTTTAATAAATGATGAATCATGTTTCCTATTCGCTTCATTCTCACAGCGTACCCTAGCGTTAGTATATTCCGCCGTGGTATGGTCAAGGTGGCCCTAATTCGTGAAGTAACACTTTCATTCTTTTCCCGCTTGTTTAGCTTATCGGAAATGAAAGCAGTCCGGGTTTTAGGATCGTAAAAACCGACTTCATCCGGCAACAGATCGCCGTTAAAATGTGTGTACAGTAATATCATAACCCTTTTAAAAATTTCTTTGTTCAGTCAAGGCGTTATACCTATTCTTCAGTCCCCTTTAGATATGCTTCTATAATGGATTGAATTACTTTCTTCTTTTTCTTCAGTTAATTCACGCCCGCCGAACATCATGACATTTTTGGGCCATGTCTTCAACATTAAGGGCGGTTTGGCCTGATTGATCATTAGAAGCAATAGTAGGGGCTTTCCGACTTCCCTAGTAAATAATCAACAGACACTTCTAAATAGTCCGCAATTTCTTGCAGGCGCTTTGGTGCTGACATTTTGACGTTTTTAAAGAATACAAAGTATTTCTACTATAACCCAGCTTTTTCTTCTAGCTGATTTAAAGAAAGACCCCGTTTTTTTCGATAATTCTTTAATTTTTTCAAACGTGTAAAGCATTGATTTATCAACCTTTCTTGGAGATTGACAAAAATATTTTAAATTATTTTATTAAAAACTATTGACAATTTTAAATAATTGATTTAAAAATGATTTTTTGTAAGTGATAAGCAACTAAAAAAACAACTAAAAAAACAACTAAAAAAATAAAATGATAAAATCAAGTTTTGACGAACCGGTTTTTATTAAATTTGCTAGTGTTTTCTTATGTCTTCATTTTAAATTATCTGTTTAAAATTGTCAACAATAATTTTTAAAATATATTTAATTTTTTTAGTTGCTTTCCATTTTACAAAAATAGCAGAAAGGGGGAAAACATATATGCCGGATATTGACGTAGGACGAAAAAAAGTAGTTGCCTTCTTGGAAAAGAACAACATTAAAAAAAGCGATTTGGCTTCTGTATACGGCCGGGACCGTCAAGAAGTAACTAACATTTTGAACGGTTCAACCCGTGGGCCAAAAGCGAACAAATTTATTCTGCAAGTCATTGCTGATTACAACATTGACTAAATAAAAAGAAGCACCCAAAGAATTGAGCGCTTCGGAAAATTTTAACTACTTACATTATAACACAAACTAGCTTGCCCGCATAGTTGAGGGGGTGGAAATGGAAAATATAAGTTTACCGCCTTTGTTAAATGATGAAATAGCAAAAATGGCCATTAAAGAGCTTCTTCAATTCGCAAAAGAAGAAGTTAGAAAAGAAATGGAAGCTGAACAGCTCCCAATTAACCAAAAGACTTTATGTAAGAAATTTGGATTTGACCACAGCTATATTAAATATTTAAGACGGAAAGGCCTGAAATACCGAAAGCAAGGCCGGGATAATATGTACGACTTAAAGGACGTATACGAAATTTTTGAACAATTAAAGGAGATTGAACAATGTTAGAACCAAGCCAAACAAGCCAACTTTTAGGCACGGTAATGGCCGGGACATTATTCTTTAGCGCTGGTTTCCTTGCTTCAGTGATTGACCATAGAATAGCAAAGAAACGCGAAAAGAAAGCGCAAAAGATCGCAGAATTACAAGCCTTTTGGGATCAAGAAATAGCTGAGCATGATCAAAAAGTTATCGAAGAATACAATAACCAAATGGCGGTTTTAAGAAAACAGTCTATTTCTGATAATGATTGGAGCCTAGACAATGTTCTTTAAAAAAGCTAGGAAGATCAAGAAACTTGAAAAAATTATTGAGATCCAAGACAGCCGAATACTTGAACAAGGTGACCTTCTACGGGTGACACTTGAAAGAGAAAAAAGGCTAACAAGGATCAAAAACAAACAAGATGTCCTTATCAGAAATCAAAAAGAATTGATTCTGAAATACAAATTAATGATTAAGGGATACCAAGATAAAGAAAGAAATATGAGGTTTTAACCATGCTTTATGAATTAGTAGGGCAATACCTAGATATCTATAATATGGATATTGATGAAGAAACCAAGCTGGACACTATCGAAGCGCTGGGGCTGGATGAAGAAATAGAAACCAAGGCGGAAAATTACGCCATGGTAATTCGGAACCTTGAAGCAGAAAATACAGCTTACAAGGCTGAAGAAGAACGCCTTAAAAAGAAACGTGAAACCAATACTAAAAAAATTGATTGGTTGAAACGTAACCTTCAGGGCGCTATGGAAGTAACAGGAAAAACCAAGATCAAAGGTAAGCTGTTCACTCTATCGGTCCAAAACTCAAAAGAAAGCGTTATTGTGGATGAAGCAAGCCTTCCTAAAAAATATTGGGTGAAAAAGGTTACTGAAGCCCCTGACAAAAAGGGACTGTACGACCTTTTGAAAGAAGGTAAAAAAGTGAAGGGCGCAAGCCTTCAAGAAAATCGTAGTTTAAGGATTCGATAAGATGAAAATACTAGCTATTGACCCTTCTTCAAACAAGGCCAAAGATAGCACTTCCGGGATTGTTTACCTCAATAATGCCCGTTTAATTAATCATTGGGTAGTACCTAAAGGCTTACCAGCTATTAAACAGTGGTTTTGTGAAATAGGCTATGAACTAAAACCGGACGTGGTAATAATTGAAATTTGAAGCGCGTGACAATGACTTATCTAAAGATAATTCAGTTTTGGAAACTATCGCTTACTTTCAGTTGTTTTTTCCGGACGCTATTTTACAACGTAACGCCGGGTATCAATCAGATATACCAAATGAACTACTAAAGGCCCTGAACCTTTGGAAGTTTAGCAAAAGTCATCACCAAGACGTGAGGGCGTCGGTCCGGCTTGGCTTGTTTTGGGCCGTAAGAAATGACATTGAAGAAGTCGTTTCAGATATTGGAAAGGCGGTGATAGAAAATAGCGATACAGCTTAAAAAATGGCAAGAAGAAGCCGTTAAGCGTAGCGATAGACTAACAAACGGTATCTTTTTAGAAGCCCTTGGGGGCCGTGGCAAAACAATTTGCGCCCTTGAAATCTGCAAACACAAGAAAGCTAAGAAAGTCTTAATCTTAAATAACCGCTTATCCATTCTTGAGGGGTGGAAAGACACGGTTCAAAAGTTTAACTATTCGGATAATTGCGATTTTGAAATTATCACGGATAGAACTTTACAGAATAGGGTTAAAAAGGGTCTTAAAATCGCTTGTGATGTCTTAATAATAGACGAATGGCAGAATATGAGCAGTGACAAATTAAGGGGCTTATATCGCAAAATAAAGCGTAAATACACTATAGGGCTATCCGCTACCCCAATTCGGAAAAAGGGTTTGAATTTCTACCCGCTTGAAAAAACAATCTTTGGGCGCGCTGATCCAAATAATAAATTTGATTGGCAAAAAACACATGGCCAAATGGTTTACGATCCGTTTTCTTACTCTAAAGAAAAATGGAAAGACTTTAAAAACTATGAAAGCTATGTTAATAATCTCCCTAACTTCTTCCGCTGGGAAGAAATTGAAAAGATTGAACAGGCAACGGAAAACAACGGCTACAAGATCCGCTTTTATAAGAATAGTTTGAAAGTCGGAAATCCGGAACTTTTGAAGAAGTTCAGAAAGTTGAATCTAGTAACGGTTGACGGAAAAACGGCCATAGCAAAACAATCCTTTGGCCGGGCTACCTTTGAACGGTACTTACAACAAACAGGGGTAGAAGTTGACTTTCCAAAGCTGAAACCAACAAACCAAGATACCCCGCTACTGACCACGCTTGACGGTTTAATAAAGCGAACCCCTGAAGATATGCTTATAGTCAGCAAGTCCAAACAGATTGTAAACGTGATCCATGAACGACACCCGAAAATAGGAATATGGACCGGGGACCGACAGGAAGGACTAGAAAACAAGGTAGTAGTTGCTACTAGTCAAGTCCTAGGCGTCGGAGTGGATGGCTTACAACACAAATACAAGACTATTGTAGTGCTGGACCCGGTAAGTGAAGAATCCGGGGAGTATGATGATTATAGGCAACTTCTTTGGAGGATCACGGGAAGCAGGCAACAACATGATGTGAACGTGATAGAGTTTATTTTAAGGAAGGATAACAGATGAATATTGAAACAATCGTATTCAGTACACTTATTTTCCTAGTAGGTTTCTTACTAGGAGAACGCGCAACAAAAGAAGAAAAGAAAGATAATGAGGAACAAAACAATGACTAAAGTAACAACTAAATATTATGTATTCCGTGACAAAGAAGCAGGCGAATTTCTAGCAAAATACCAAAGCAAAGGCACACTAGCATACCGTGCAGAATATACGGATGAAATTCACAAGGCTTTAACAATGATTCCGGAAGCTTATGAAGCGCAAAAGAAACAAATGAAATTGCTTGCTAAAACGCTAGGCGCTGAAATCATTGAAGTTAACGCAACCTTTGAACTCACTTACCCTAACGGGGATGAAATTCGTGAAATCGAAAAAGATGATTTAGATGGCCTTGGTGACTTTGGCGAATTTCTAAAACGCCGTTTAGCTGAAGCAATTTTTGGGGAAGGTGAATAAAATGGCCTTTAAACTACCTGAAAATAAACCACAGATCCCAAAGGACACGCCCCGGAACTTCTTCTTCTATGGTGAAACCATGTCAGGGAAAAGCTATTTGGCGAATGAGTTCCCGGCGCCTATCGTCTTAAATACAGATGGTAACGCTGAAGCTAACACCGTCCCTTCAATCCAGCTTGTGAATGAAAAGGATGAACAAGGGCGAATTACTAAAAGTGTCATTTCTCAGATTGGTGAAATTCTTTTGGCCTTACAAACTCAAAAACATACCTATCAAACCGTAGTAGTGGATGTAATTGATGATGTGATAGAAATGATCAAAATTGCCGTTTGTGATGAATTGACACCGCCCGGTAAGCCCCGCTTGAAATCTTTGTCAGAAATTCCTTATGGGAAAGGATATGATTTCTTCAATCAGGCGATCACTGAAATGGTAATCGACTTAAAGGCCCTACCTATGAACGTCATTTATATCAGCCGGCAAGTGTCTGAATATGATGATAATGGCAACGCTACCAAGGATAAACCAAGCCTAAAGGATAAGTATGTAAACCTAATTAATGGTAATTCTGATTTGATGATCCATACTGAAAAAGTTGGTAACAACTATAACAGGGAAGTAGAACGCAAACGCAAAAAATACTACATGGATCAGGTTGATGATAAGGCTATCTTGAAGATCTTGTCAACAATCCGCGGGGCCTTGGAACCAGCAAAAGCACCAAGCAAGCCGGCACCAGCTAAGAAAGAAGAAGCCAAGGAAGAAAAACCAAAGGCAACTAAACCACAGAAACAAGAAAACATTTCTGAAGATGATCTTTTCTAATTTTTTAATACAATAATTTTAAATAAATAATTTAAACACAAAAGGAGAATTAAACAATGAGTTTACTAGACATTGCACAATCAATTAAAAAAGAAGGGTTTGACCCTCGCAAAGACAGCGCAAACGGCCCGGCACCAATTCCAGCCGGCGAGTATCAAGCTATTCTAAAATCGGTACAGTTTAACGTAGCAGAAAGCGGATGGGAAAGCCTACAATACCGCTTTGAGATCCGCGGGGGTGATTACGACGGCCGGACCGAATACGTTTCATTCGGTACGCTTGACACTTGGAACGGAAAAGATATTGGATGGTCTGTACAACGTACAATCAAGTTTTTCCAAAAAGCCTTGGCCTTTGCTGACGACGCGCCCCTAAAATCTGATTTTGATGATGGTAAAGCCCTTGAAGAAGCCCTTAACCGTAAAGCGGTTGGAACTTACTATACTTTGGTAATCATTGAAACAGAAAGCAAAGGTAAAACATACCGCAACTATGATCTTGATGAAGCTGAAGGCCTACCAAATACAAGCGCCGTAGAAGTAAATGATGATGATCTACCATTCTAATTTTTAGGAGTAAATGGGAATGGCTAGCATGAAGCACTACGCTTTACAATATCAAAAGTTAGGCTTTGCCGTCATTCCTATCAACCCTAAAAATAAAAGGCCTATGATAGAGTTTGCGGACAAGCCAAAAATGACAGCGGAAGAAATAGAAAGTTTTTGGGACCAGCACCCAAATGCTAACATAGCCTTAAAGACTACTAACTTTTTCGTAATTGATATTGATAAGCACGGCAAAGAAAACGGGTTTGAATCTCTCAAACGCTGGAAGTATTTAAACCTGATTGAACCGACCTTACAAGCCAAAACCGCAAGCGGTGGAAAGCATTTATTCTACTTCAAACGGGAAGACAGCCCAATCACTCAAATGATCGGGTTTCTCCCCGGTGTGGATATAAAAGCGCATGAAAATAATTATGTTTTGGTTGCACCTTCCGCGACTGATAAGGGTATGTATGAATGGGACTTGGAGAAGTCAAGTAAAGGCGGGACAATGGTAACACCTTCTAAAGAGCTGATTCAAGCCCTGAAGAAGACTTACCAAGAAACACACGGGTACAGATCTGAAGGCCTAAAAGACCTGAAAGAAAGAAGTCTATACCGGGAGAAAAACCAAACAACGGATTTATTTGAAACTATCGCGGTAGGTTTTGGGGATGAAGGCGGACGCAATGACAAACTAGCGAAGTTTGTAGGCGGTTTACTTTTCCGGGCCGTGGATGAAGAATATGTTTTAAAACTTGCAGAAATCGCAAACGGAAACAGTATAAACCCTTTACCTGATATTGAGGTAAGGCGGACGGTTGAAAGTATGATCAAGAAAGATAGAAGGGGGTGAGAGAGATTGGTAATGTAGTAAGTATAGACAAAAACCCTAAATTAGTTTTAACAGCTAGCGGGGATATAAAAAGCACCAGCCCGGCTAATGTGGTAATGTCCCTTAAAGCAGATGAACAGCTAGGGCAATATCTAAGGCGGAATGACTTTTCACAAGAATATGAGCTTACGCAAGAAATCCGGTTAGGAAATACCACGTTTCAGGCCGGGGAATTGCCCGCTAGTTTTGTAAGTGTTCTTACAGTTTACTTTGAAAATAATTTAGGGGTTGTTTATTCACCAAACGCCATGAAAGCCGGCCTTGAAACCTTCTTTTCTGAACGGTCTTACAATCCGGTAATGGAATACATGGAGCGCGTGGCCAAAGAGTGGGACGGCCGGGAGCGGATCGGGAAAATGTTTCAGCACTACCTAGGTGCTGAAGATACCCCCTTAATTTCCAAAATAGCGGAAATGTGGCTAGTCGGAGCCGTGGCCAAAGTCTATGAACCCTTTACCAAGTTTGATTATGTTTTAGACTTGGTAGGCGGTCAGGGTGTGGGTAAAACGTCCCTACTTCAGAAAATCGGTGGGCCTTGGTATACCGACGCCGTGACCGACTTCAACAATAAGGATAATTTTGACATTATGTTAAAAAGCCTGATCGTCAATGATGATGAAATGGTAGCAAGTAACCGGATGTCATTCGCGGAAACCAAAGCTTTTATTTCAAAGACTAGCTTACGTTATCGCCGGCCTTATATGTCCAAAACGGAAGAATTTGCCAAAAACTTTATTTTGGCCCGGACCACAAACCAAAGGGAGTATTTGAAGGACAAGACCGGTGAGCGTCGCTTTCTCCCCGTGCTGGTTGATGGTGCTAAACAAAAAAAGCACCCTATGGAAATTGAACAAAATACCATAGATCAGATCTGGGGGGAAGCCGTTTCAATCTTTAAAGAAGGCTTTGAATTAAAATTTGACGCGGAAACTGAAGAAGAACTTGAAACGTACCGAGAAACATTCATGTACCGTGATGAAGTTGAAATTCAGGTAATGGATTATCTTGAAATGCCTATTCCTTCCCATTGGGAACGTATGCCGGCACAACGTCAACACCAGTACACCGCTTCATGGTTCGACAATTCTTCAGAAGTTGAATTTGGGACGGAAGAACTCAAGAGAGTTTCAACCCGCGAAATCATGTATAACTTATTCATGAAAAATTCAAATGATCGGAAGCTTTCCGCAAAGATCAATTTGATTATTGACCATCTCCCGAATTGGGAGAAAAAAGCTTATAAAGCAAACGGAAAAACTATAAAAGGTTTTGTCAAAATTAACTAAAATATTATAACTTTGTGAAAAAAATTTACGGTAACCGATCGGTAACCTACGGTAACTTTCGGTAACTTTTGGGGTGGAGATCGGTAACTTTTTGGGAGATCGGTAACCTTACGGTAACCGTGAAAACCCTTGGTATTACTGACTTTATTAGTACTAATTATATAAAAAGTTACCGAGTTACCGTATTTTTATAAAAAAAGTATAAAAAAATATTTATAAATAATAAGAAAGCCTATTATATCAACATTTGTAAAAATAAAAATTAAAAAAAGTTTTTAAAAATACGGTAACCCGGTAACCGGGAAAATTTCACAAACTTTTTTTGAAAGGATAAATATGGAAAAAGAAAAGAGCTTTTGAGCAAGTTTTTAACAGAACTTGTGGAGAAAGATTTGATTAATGAGCCAGACCATTACAAAGGTAAAAAAACGGAATGGAAGTAATTGACGTGATCAAAAAAATTTTTGCACCATGTCCGGAATATGCTGAAGGGTTCTTTTTTTCGGGAATGTTGTTAAGTATGTTTTTGCGACATTCAAAAAAAAGAATGGCCTGGAAGATTTAAAAAAAGCCCAAAAAAATATTTGGGGTGGTTAATTGAGGTTTTAGAAAGTGGAAATAGATAAGGAACAGATAAAAAAAGCTATTTCCAAATATGAGGAACAGCTAGCAGATAAAGAACACTTTGAACGGCTACGCCCGCAATTTACAAAAAGGGGCGATAGTACACCGGCGAAGTTGGTTGAAATCAAAAAAATTAAGGAATTGAAGGAGTTATTAGAAGATGGAACTGAATAAAAAAAGTAAGTGATTTACTTTTTTTAATACTAAGAATTGGTTTATTGCCCGCGATATTGCTCAAGGGGATATAGACAAGCAAGGTTTAAAGCTGATTGAAGAAACCGGCGAACTGGTTTCAGGGTATTTCAAAAACAAGGAAGATGTTATTAAGGATTCTATTGGTGATGTGGCCGTGGTTGTCGTAGGCTATGCTATGATGGCCGGTGTCAATCCGGAACAAGTGTTTTTCACTAAAAAGGAAGATTATATTCCTGATTTTGGTGGGGTGACCGCTTGGATTTGGATGATCACAGATAGCGCCTTTCAGGCTAAAGTTGCGCAAGATTTAGGGATTGAAACTTCTCTAAAAACTAATCTTCAAAATATTATTTGTTACCTGGATCTTATTTGTAGAGAGTTAGGCTATGACTTCACAGAATGTTTTGAAAGTGCTTATAACGAAATTAAGGACCGGAAAGGGCGCTGGGTTAATGGTTCCTTCGTCAAGGAAGAAGATTTATAAAAAGAGTGAATACGGATGAAATACAGGGAACAGCTTTTACAAGAAATCGAACAAACGGAATCACAGCTAAAGAAGCTAGAGAAAGCGGAACGGTCCAAAATGAGGGAACGGAACCGACTGAATCAGGAAATTCTAAAAATTTTGATGAATAAACAGGAAGTGGAAAAGGAATTGAAGAAAAAGCGGGAAATCCTACGGGATTTGTCAAGCATGACAATGGTTTTTAAATAATCAAAAAGGAGGGATAAAAAACAATGAATAAACAAAAGCTGATAGAGAAGTATGAGGAAAAATATGAAACTATTTTTGGTTTCCCGGTCATCCAGCTTAATCAAATTTTGGAAGATCTAAAACAACTAGACGAACCGCAGAAACCAGTTATCCCACAGTTTGTTGCGGATTTAATTGAAGAAGCAAGAATCTATGAGTGGGATTTGGATGATTTATTTGAACAAATTTCCCAATATTCGGGAAGCTCAGAAGTTTCTATATGGTTTTACACGCTGGGGAATATTGACGTTCTCGCTAGAGCATGGCTTGACGGCTACGAGGTCGAGAATGAGAAACGGTATTTGGTGAAGATTAAAGGGCTCGATATTGATGAGGCTTTTTTAAAATTTCAGTTAGATGATGAATATTGGTACATGGGCATTGCAGGTGAATACAAGCACGCTAGAGGAAGACACACCCGGGAAGAACTTGAAAGCGCCGGCTTCGGCTGGGTGTTTGATTCCCCAGGTGTCGAAATAGATGAGGTGGAAGAATGATAATATCAGATGAAGAATACCTAAAATTCATAGAAAACGGTCAAAAGCACGCTTTGGAGATCCTTAGAGAATATTTCAAAAACGATGATGATGAGGTGAGTGATGGAAGAAATCAGAATACTTGACGCTTGTTGTGGAAGTCGTATGTTTTGGTTTGATAAAAACGAAAGCCATACAACTTTCATGGATATTAGACAAGAAAAGTTTGATATACATGGGAAAAAGGTCAATGTAGACCCTGATATTATCGGTGATTTTCGTGACATGCCTTTTGAAGACAACACATTTAATCTAGTTGTGTTCGATCCACCACATCTAAAATGGGCTGGACCTAATTCGATAATGAAAGCTCAGTATGGACAGCTGGACAAAGTTACCTGGTCGGAAGATTTGGCCAAAGGTTTTGAAGAATGTATGAGAGTTCTAAAAATTGGAGGCACGCTAGTTTTTAAATGGTCTGATTGTCAGATAAATGTAAAAAAATTACTAGACGTGATACCATTCAAGCCCTTATTTGGTCAGCAAAGAGGCACAACACACTGGCTGACATTTATGAAATTTGAGGAGAAGGAATGAATAAAGAAAAAATTTACGCCCTTTATAGAGGGGAAAAATTTCTAGGGGTAGGGACTAAGAAAGAACTTGCTGAACTCTTAAATGTAAAAAGTAGAAACAATAAGTTTTTACGCTACGCCAGCTTATAAAAAAAAGGACGAACCAGGCTAAAAAGCCGGCGCTTGGTTCTTATAGAGTAGAAAGGAAAAAAATGAATTTGTTAGATTTTTATATTCTTTGTCCTTTGGTTTTTTTGGCTGATTGGTTTTGCTGGGGCTTGTATCACGTCCTACAAAGCACACAGAAAGGAAGAAGATGAATAAAAAAGAAGCATTTATTTTCTTTCTTGCTTTCCTTGCGATCTTTCAAATTGTTATGCTTAATTGGGAAGTCATTGAACAAAGGAACAAAATTAAAAGACTTGAAAACCAGCCTAAAACGATCATTTACAAGGTTGATAATTCCGGTGGTATAATCGACCAAACCGGGAAAATAAGCGCTAAAAACATCCTAGAAGGGCGCTATACGGTGACTATAAACGGTTATGGGAATTTCCTAGTGACTAAGGAGCAATATGACAGTCTAAAAGTAGGGGATCCAATACCTGATTATCTTAAAGAAAGGGGGAATTAAGAAGAATGACGCTAGATGATCTTATTAAGAAATATGAATCTTGGAAAGATCACGCGAGTGATGAAGTAGAATTGGCCTACGTAACCTTATTTCTTGCGGACCTGAAGAGCTTGAATAAGAATCAAGCTGGTGAATCTGCTCCTAAGAGCGAGGGGGTCCAGCTACTATGACGAATCTTCAAAAATTCTTTGAAGAATATGACCTTTTGCGCTACGAGTTTAATTCTACTGAAGCTTTTATAGCTTCCCTAGGAGTGGAAAAACCGCTTACTTTGATTTCAAGAATTAACCTTTATCGTAGGACCAGAACCATGCCCCCGCCTTCCGTGCTTCAGCTTTTTGAATTGGTCATGGATCCGGTATTAATTACAAATTGCATGGCTGACTATCTGAACGAAAATGAAACTCAAAATAGTAGGAAGTTTGACAACATAACAATGGAATACATCGATAAGTACAGGAAGGCAGAAAGCCAAAAAGTCAAAGAAGAAAGAAAAGCACGGAAAGAGGCCTATAGAAACCTTATCAAAGAAAGGTGCTTACTGTTTGGGGTTTAATTACTTTTACGCCCACAAACCGTCAAAAGTTTGCGGGTGGTTAGTGTATCAAGAAAGTTTTGAGAAAGGGGGTTTGAAACTCCTTCAAAGAAATATAAATCTATCGGGCGTCTGATACACGCGCCCAAAATAAAAAAAGCCGGCGTACTGCAAAACCGACTTTCTCTCACGAAACAAAAAAATATATTAAATAAGGAGTATTCTTATTATATCATTTTTCAAAAGGAGTTACGGGGTTTGAGTATCAAGGCACAGGAATTACTTGATGAATTGCAAAAATTAGACATTGACATAAAAAGCCGAATGGATGAAATTAACGAATTAGAAGCCGGGTTATTATCAAGCCCTAAATTTAAGACGGATAAAATTTCAGGCGGTAAAAGCCGAAAGGTTGATGATGTCTATACACAGTTGATTGTTATGAAGGAAGCTATAGAACAAGACACGGCCGAAATTATTGATAGAAAACTAGAATTAGGTAGAATGATCAATAAATTAAAGGACCCTAAACAAAGGACCGTGCTAAGGCTTACTTACATAGTCAAGAAACACGTTTTGGATATCTGCAACGATTTGGACGGTATTTCATTACCTACCTACTACCGTTTGAAGCGGTCCGCAATTTGTGAATTAAATAAAATCTTGAATGATAGTGAATGACATTCAGTGTTAAGGCACGATTTAGGCAATGTGTTACAATGGTATTTGTCAAGTAATGGGGATAAATCAACGGCGATTTATCCTTTTTTTATTGTATTTTTATCAGAAAGGAGCCAAAAGAATTTGGGAATGACGGAAAGGCAAAAGATTTTTGCAGATCATTATATCATTTCATTAAATGCTACGGAAGCTTATAAGAAGGCGTATCCGAAAATTAAAAAAGATGAAGTTGCAAGAGCTAGCGGAAGTCGTTTGTTAACAGATGTTAATGTTAAAAACTATATAGATGAACAGCTTGAAAAACTAAAGTCCGAACGTATCGCAGATCAACAGGAAGTGCTAGAATTTCTTACTTCTGTTATGCGTGGTGAAGTCACTGAACCGCTTTTGGTCCTTGACGGTGAAGGTTATCAAAGAATTGTGGAAGCAAAACCATCAGTAGCAACAAGGCGGGCTTCAGCGGTTGACCTTGGTAAGCGTTACGGCTTATTTGTGGATAGGCAAGAAATCACTCAACGGGTGGTAGAAATTGAGCTGGGAAGCTGGGACGATGAAGAAACCACAGATTAAAATAAAAATCAAAAGCCCCAGCCGGGTCTTTAATAAGCATATATACGACCACTTGACCGACTATGACACCTTCACAGAAATACACTACGGCGGTGCTTCATCCGGGAAAAGTCACGGAGTTATTCAAAAGATAGTATTTAAGAGCCTTCAGCCTTGGAAGCACCCAAGGAAGGTTCTTTTTTTGCGTAAAGTCGGTTCTAGTGTTTATGATTCAATCTTTGAAGATGTCAAACAATGCTTGGAAACGTGGGGTCTGCTTGGTGCTTGTAAGGTTAATAATTCCGCTTACCGGATAGAGTTGCCAAACGGCGCCCAATTTATTTTCAAGGGGTTAGATAACCCGGAAAAAATCAAGTCAATCAAAGGGATTTCAGACGTAATCATGGAAGAAGCTTCAGAATTTACCTTGGACGATTACACACAATTAACCCTACGGCTACGGGATAAGAAACACCCTAAGAAGCAGATCTATTTGATGTTTAACCCGGTATCTAAAGTGAATTGGGTATATAACGCCTTCTTTGTTAAGAAGCCCAAAAATACCGTTATCTATCAAACGACTTACAGGGATAACAGATTTCTTGATGATCTTACAAAAGAGAATATAGAGGAACTAGCTAACAGGAATGAAGCTTATTACAAAATTTACGCGCTGGGCGAGTTCGCAACGCTGGATAAGCTGGTATTTCCAAAGTATAAGAAGCAACTCTTAAACAAGGAAGAATTAAAACAATTCCCGTCTTATTTTGGCCTTGACTATGGTTTTATCAATGACCCATCAGCCTTCATGCATATAAAGATAGATGATGAAAATAGACGCTTGTATATCGTAGAAGAATATGTAAGAAAGGGCCTGACTAATGACAAGATCGCTGAAGCAATTAAAGCCCTTGGATATGCAAAGGAAATCATTCGGGCGGATAGTGCTGAAAGAAATCTAATCAGGAATTAAGAAACCTAGATATTCCACGGGTGATTGATGTACTAAAAGGCCCCGGCTCAGTTATGCAAGGGATTCAGTACATACTTCAATATGAAATCATTGTGGATGAAAGATGTGTAAAGACTATTGAGGAATTAGAGAATTACACTTGGAAGAAGGACCGGGCAACTAATGAATACATTAATGAACCGGTGGACAGCTATAACCACTGTTTGGACGCTATGCGCTACGCAATTCAAGATAGAATTTTTCAAGCTAAGAAAGAATTAGACGTTAATAAGACGATTTCAAAAGTAAATCGCTTATTTAGAAGGTAGGTAGAAAATGGATCATGTAAACGAATTTGAACACGGTTTAGATATTGAGGTAGGAACTAGAAGCGATTCACTACGCTTTGATAGTATCTCAAATGAACCATTTAGATATTCTTCTAGTGAAGCTTTGCTAGAAACCCCTGAAGGTAAGAAGGCCTTGAAGGATATGTTAGGCGTGTTCTTTGACAGTCAGAAAAAACGCTTGCGTATTTTGGCTTCTTACGCCAAAGGGGAAAACCACAGTATTTTATACGGTAAGCGCCGGCTAGACAAAGAGAAAGCTGATTACCGGGTAAGGCACCGCTGGGGCGGTTATATTTCCAGCTTTGCTACTTCTTACGTTATCGGTAACCCCGTAACCGTGGGAGTGCTGGAAGGTGGGAATAAAGACCAGCTTCAGGCCATTAAAGAAATTGAATGGAATAATGATATTAACGCCCTGAATAATGATCTAGCCTTTGACGCTTCGGTCTATGGCCGGGCCTATGAATATCACTTCCGGGACCGGGATAATATGGATCGGGTTGTCTTGATCAGTCCCCTTGAAATGTTTGTTATTCGTGATTTAACGGTAGAACAAAACATAATCGGGGCGGTTCACCTTCCAATCTATAACGGAATGGTAAACATGACGGTGTACACCAAAGATCAGGTTATCACCTATAAACCTTTTGTCCATTATTCGCCTAGCCTTGAAGTGGATGAAATCACCAAACACAACTATAACGATATCCCGGTTGTGGAGTGGTGGAACAATCGCTATAGAATGGGCGACTATGAAAGTGAAATTTCCCTTATTGACGCTTACGACGCTAGCGAATCAGACACAGCGAACTACATGAGCGATCTCAATGACGCTATGTTATTGATCAAGGGCGATTTGGAAGCTATCGGGGCAACGGCTGACAATGTGGCCAAATGAAGGACGCTAATACGCTACTACTTCAAACCGGAATCAGCGCAACAGGCCAGCAAACGACAGCGGACGCCGGCTATATTTATAAACAATACGACGTAAGCGGAACGGAAGCTTATAAGAACCGTTTGGCGAATGACATTCACCGCTTCAGTCGTATTCCTAATTTAGATGATGATCGCTTCAATTCCACACAGTCCGGAATTGCCTTACTTTATAAGATGATCGGGCTGGAACAGGTACGCAAAGACAAAGAAACCTACTTTACTAAGGCTTTGCGCCGGCGTTATGAATTGATCAGTAACATTCATAAGGCCGTTAATGATCCGGTAATCGAAGCTAACAAGCTAACCTTTACTTTTCACCCTAACATTCCGCAAGATGTATGGACGGAAATAAAGGCTTACATTGAAGCGGGTGGGGAAGTATCGCAAGAAACCCTACTTAATAACGCAAGCTTTACCGACTATGAAACGGAAGTAGACCGGATCAAGAAAGAAGAAGGCGCAAGCGATTTTGAAAGAGCAAAAAGCGTAGGTATTACGGATGAATCTGAAGATAGCGGACAATAAGAGATACAACGCCGAACGGAAAGCCCAAACCGCTTTAATGAAAAGGGATTTGGACCGTGAAAGAATCTTGGTAGAAATCTATCAGGAATCTTATAACCGTCTTCAGGCTCAAATAGATCGGTTTTATATCAATTATGCGGGGCGTGAGGGCTTGACTAAACAGGAAGCCATGAAACGGGCCGACAGAATGGACGTTACCAAGTTCAATAAAAAGGCCTATAAAGCCGTTAAAGAAAAAGATTTTAGCCCGGCTACTAATGAATGGTTAAGAGTTTATAACTTAAAAATGAAAGTAAGCCGGCTGGAACTCTTAAAGGCTGAATTAGACTTGGAAATACAAAACCTTACAGCGGAAACCTATGAAATGTTTGATCAGGCCCGTAGGAGCGAAATACTAAGCGAATTTGAGCGTCAAGCGGGGATTTTGGGTAATTCATCCAAGGGAGTGAAAAAGCGCCTAGAAGCGATTCTAGACGCTGATTTTTACGGCGAATCTTTCTCTAACCGTGTTTGGGGTAAGACGGGCTTACAACAAACTTTACAAAAGGATGTTTTTGCTTCTCTTAACCGTATTTATACGGATATGATGGGGTATAAACAGGAACGGGACAGGCTAGCTAAGAAATACGGCGCTAGCCGGTCAAGTGCTGAAAGGTTGATCAAGACGGAAATAGCCCGAATCAATGCAGATACACAAAAAGAAATGCTGGTGGATGGTGAGTTCACACATTTTATTTTTGTAGCTGAACCGGGAGCGTGTAAAATATGCGCCCCTTTGGACGGCAAGGCCTTTCCGGTTGATGAATTGGAAAAGGGCGTGAATATGTACCCTATGCACCCAAACTGTAGGTGCTCAGGCTATGGACATATTGAACTAAAATATAAAAAGGGCGGTAGCACCTTAAACGATTTTAAACTAAATGAAGAAGATGAAATTTAGAATTTCACCTTCTTTTTTTCTTTGTCCAAACCGTGCTGAAGACGTTAAAAGTTGCATGAGTTCGGGGGGGTTGCCCGTAAAAGCGTAGAAAGGAGCCTACTAATGGCAGAAGAACAAAATACACAGGTTGTTGAACCACAAGCACCGGAAACAGTTGAGGAACAAGCTAGCACTCCGACACAGGAAACCGAAAAGATGGTATCAGTGGCCGAAATGCAACGCCGTTTGAAATCCTTGGAAGAAAAACATTCCAAAGACACAGCGGACGCAATTTCTAAAGCCTTGGAAAAATACAAGGCAGAAAGCGAACTGACCGGCAAGGAATTAGAAGAATACCGCCGGAAAGAAGCTGAAGCAGAAAAGCAAGCTTTACTAGACAAGATCGCAGGTTTAGAGAAAGAACAAACCAAGCGAGAATTGACAGATGAAGCGATTAAAACACTTTCTAGCCGGAAACTTCCGGTTAATGATAAAGTAATTTCTTTTGTTGTTAAAGATACCGCTGAAGGTACTTACAAGCTATTTCAGACCTTGAAAGCATTATCAGCGAGATCAAGGCCGAATATTCGCAATCTGAACCCCCTAAAGTTTCTTCCGAACTTAACGGGGCAGAAAGCAAAGACAAAGGGGATATCTTCCGAAATTCCCGAATCATTAAATAAGACACCTTAAAGGAGAAATTTAAAATATGACAGTACAAACTTTTAACCCTGATAAAGTCCTAGTTTCAGAAAAGAAAGACGGAACTTTTACTAAACAAATGACCGACATTATTATGAAAGATGTCGCAGAAAATTCCCTTGTAATGCAACTTGGACAGTACCACGAAATGGACGGCTTGCAAGAAAAGACCGTTTATGTCCAAACAGACGGGGTTTCAGCTTATTGGGTAAATGAAACTGAAAAAATCAAGACTGATAAACCTGAAGTCGTTCCGGTTTCTTTGAAAGCTCACAAATTGGGTATCATCCTTGTGGCTTCCCGTGAAGCCTTGAACTACACATGGCAAAAATTCTTTGAAGACATGAAACCGCAGATCGTGGAAGCTTTCCATACTAAAATTGATGAAGCTGGTCTTTTGGGACATGAAACACCTTTCGCTAACTCAGTAGCCAAGGCCGCCAAAGATTCAAGCCAAGTTGTAGTTGGTCCTATCAACTATCAAAATATTCTTGAGTTGGAAGATAAGCTTTATGAAGCGGACATTAATCCTAATGCCTTTGTTTCTAAAGTTCAAAACCGTTCTGCATTGCGTGAAAGCCGTGACGGTGATAAGAAATCAATTTACGACAAGGCAACCAATACCATTGATGGTATTACTACCGTAGATCTGAAATCAAAACAATTTAAGAAAGGCGACCTTTTGGCCGGTGACTTTAACAGCTTGATTTATGGTGTCCCTTACAATATCAACTTTAAGATTTCTGAAGAAGGCCAAATTTCAACTATGAAATTCAGACGGTACACCAATCAACCTATTCGAACAAGAAATGGTGGCAATTCGTGTAACTATGGACATTGCTGTAATGGTTACTAAAGCAAACGCCTTTGCCAAATTGACCGCTACCGCTGAAAACGTCTAATTAATTAGAAAGGGGTAACCAATGGCCTATATTGTAACCCGAAATATTATCGACACAAAAGATAATAACCGCTTTTATGAAGTCGGTGACCTATACCCGCGCCCTGATTTTACTGTATCAGGCGCCCGAATCGCTGAATTGGTTGGTAAAGGTGTAATTATTGCGGAAGGTAAAGCGGAAGCACCAGCACCAGCACCAACTGAAGAAGTGGCACCGGCTGAAGAAGCTGAAGAAAAACCACTTGAAAAATTGAAAGTGGCAGAATTGAAAGAGTTACTAGAAAAATCAGGCGTAGAATATGAAGCGGACGCCAAAAAAGCGGATCTAGTAGCGCTTGCCCAAACTATCGAAGGGGAATAAAAGCAGATGGAAGTAACCCAACTTGCAAAAATTAAACGTCGGTTGGGTATTGATCCGACTGACAATTTAGAAAACGATCTGTTGACGGATTTAGTGGAAGACGCTGAAAGTTATTTCAAAGGCCTGACAGGCACGGCAGAAATAGCTAGTAAGTATAATTTCATGATTGAAAATGTGGTGTATAAGCTATACGGCCGGAAAGGTTCCGAGGGTGTAACGTCTGAAACGGTTGACGGTTATTCTGTTACCTATCAGGAATGGGATAACCTATTTAAACCATACATGGCCATTCTTAACAAAGATTTTGGCCTAGACGGTTCACAGCGTGAGCGTGGAAAGGTGTTTTTCCTATGAAGACACCAAACCGAATTACCTTAATTTGTGGGGGGCGTAAGAAATACAATCCGGAAACGGATAAGTATGAAACGGAAGCAAGAAAGACAGTAATAGTCCCTTGCTTGGTGAATAAAGTCACTCAATCAAAGGTGTTTGAAAACTACGGGAGCCGGACAGATACAGTCATTTCTTGCCGGTTTCAAAAAGAGCAAGCGCCTTTTGATCAGGCCGTTTTTAACGGCGATACCTATGAACCTATTGAAGCGATTGACGCCCCAATAAAAGGGGCTGTACGCTTGAAAAAGGTAGGGCCTAGCAATGGTTAGTGTTAAATGGCACGGCTTGGAAAAGCTGACAATGACGATTTCAAACGCACACCCAAACGCCGTAAAGCTTTCTATAGCGGTCTTGAAAAACAACGGTGAGCGCACTAAAGCGGTAGCAAAGAAGAAAGCCCCTGAAGACACGGGCTTTTTGAAAAACCATATTACTACTTCTTACCCCGGTATGGAAGCACATATTCACGCACAAGCCGGATATTCCGGATATCAGGAATATGGGACCCGGTTTCAACCGGGGACGCCATTCATGCGCCCGGCGGTTAAGGAAATTCAACCGCAATTTCAAGAAGACATGACAAACGTAATGAAAGGGGTGTTTAAATGACGCCGAACCATGAATTATTTAGATTAATTTATCAGTTGGCTGAAGCTAAAGCACCAACTTTTGATTTTTTGCCGGAAGCTGGAACAAAATACCCCTTTATTTATATTGGTGAAAATACGGCACAGGAAGCCCAAAATAACGACCTTTGGGGAACGGTGGGCCAAACGGTCCACATTTACGCTACAAGGGCACAGCGGGCCATTATGGACGATATTTCGGCCTATTTAGAAACGCTTGTCAAGAATATTTCCGGGAAGTGGGAATATAACTTGAATCACACTACAACAGATAAACAGATCATACCCGATAACACAGATGTCCAGCCATTGCTTCATGTGGTCTTGGACTTTTCTTTTACCTATACGAAAAAGGAGAAAAACAACTAATGGCAGAATTAATGCAAGGAAAAGACTATATCGCTTTTTTCCGACGCGTCAAAGATCAAAAGAAACAAGACGCCGGAAAAGTAAGATTTCAAACGGAATTAACCCTTAACGCTGAAAAAGAAGTTGAAACCACGAAAACAAAAGACGGAGTAGTTAACTCAGTTTCAGACGGTGAAACTTCAGCCGAATTTACTTCACTTGCTTACCGTGAAGATAAAGACACGGTCAATATGTGGAAAGAAATGCGAACTTGGTTCCGCAATACCGATAAAATTGAAGTTTGGCTTGTGGATCTTGCAAGTAAGTTTGAAGACGGCGGTAAGGAAAAATATGATGTGGAATATTACCAAGGATTCTTCAAAAACTTTGAAATTTCCGCGCCCGCTGATGATAAGGTAGAGCTTACTTATGAAATGGCTATTGATGGAAATGGTGTGATCAGCACTGACACGCTTACAGAAACCCAAAAATCAGCCATTAACAAGGCGCAATATGAATACCATACTTTTGGCTAAAGAGGGCGAAGGTACAGGGTTACCAGCCCTAATTTTTTTCAGGGGCTTTAAAAGCCCCTTATTTTTGGATTTAAAGGAGAAAAAAAGACATGATTTTAACTATCGGCGGAAAAGAATATACTTTACATTTCGGAATTGGTTTTTTGCGTGAAATGAACAAACTTCATTCAGCGGAACTTGAAGGAATGAAAACCGGTTACGGTGCTATGACACTATTCAATGCTGGGAAAGCCTTAAATGACCCTTTGGCCTTTATCGACGTGATCAAAGCCGGGACAGTTACGGAAGCACAAAAGCCGTCTAATGAAGCTATTGAGAAATACCTTGAAGAACTGATTGTAAATGAACAGTATGACAAAGTTATTGAAGACTTGGTTAATGAGTTAAAAGCGTCGCCCCCTACTCAAAAAAAGGCCATGAACCTAGTAGAGTAGGGAACTCCGACCCGTCAAGTTCTAATTTTGGCTATGATGAAGCCCTAGCGCTCCTTATCGCCCGGCACGGTATGACCTTCCGGGAAGCAATGCGGACCACGCTAGAAGAATTTGAGATTTATAACATGGCCTACGCTATTCAGCAAGAAGATAAGCGCCTAAACTCCGCTATTCAGGCTTGGTTTAATCAATCTGTTAAAGCGCAAAAAGGCCGGGGCAAGTCAGCCCGTCCAGCGTTTAAGAATTTTGAAGAATTTTATAACCATAAAGAAGAATTTGACAGGATTTTCCAAAAAAATCAACCTACAAAAGAAACCGTACCGCCTAGAAAACTAGACATGGCGGAACGGAACAGATTAATAAATCAAGCAAGGAAAGGGGGTAATTAATGGGAGCAGATTTTGACGTAACGGCCATACTGAAAGCGAACGTTTCAGACTTTAGAAGCGGTTTAAAGGAAGCCCAAAGTTCTTTGGAAAGCTTACGGAACCAAACCGGGTCAAGTCTTGAAAAACTAAGCGGTTCACTTCATGGCGTCGGTGATTCCATGATCAAGGTAGGGGCCGGAATGACAGCCGGTTTCACTTTGCCGGTGGTTGGTGCTATCGGTGGAGTTGTCAAGTCGTTTGCAAGTCTTGAACAGGCTGTAGGTGGTATTGAAACCATGTTCAAGGGTTCCGCTGATACTGTTATCAAAAATTCAGAAACAGCATACAAGCGGGCCGGTGTTTCCGGTGTGAAATACATGGAACAAGTCACTTCATTCAGTGCTAGCTTGCTTCAGGGGCTTGGTGGTGACACAGCACAGGCCGCCAAATATGCGGATATGGCTATAGTTGATATGTCTGATAATGCGAACAAGTTCGGTACTAACATTTCAGACATTCAAAACGCTTACCAAGGTTTTGCAAAAGATAACTATACCATGCTTGATAACTTGAAACTTGGTTATGGTGGTACACAGGAAGAAATGGCCCGGCTGGTTAATGAATCCGGCGTAATGGGTGACAGCTTCAAGGCTACGGCCAAAAACGTGAAAGATATTCCGTTTGATAAACTGATCCAAGCTATCCACGTTACACAGGAACGGCTAGGAGTAACCGGAACCACGGCAAAAGAAGCAAGTGAAACAGTTTCCGGATCCTTTGAAGCTATGAAAGCTTCAGCCCAAAACCTTGTGGCCGGCCTTGGTCAGAAAAACGCCGATATAAAAGGCCTAATGCAAAACCTAAAAGATACAATTATCAACTTTAAGAATAACATTGTACGGGTTTTGGGTACAATTTGGGATAACTTACCACTTTCACCACTTCAAAAGTGGATCGGCGCTATTGTGGTTTCCGCTGGTCCAATCCTTACGGTAGTAGGAACGGTAACAAAGGTAGTAGGTACCATTGTTGGAATTGTAAGTAAGGTTTCAGGCGCTATTTCTAGCCTGATCGCTGGTTTTCAAAGTGCTACCGCTGGGGGTTCAGCTATTTCCGGCGTGTTTGGTTCGATTGGTACCGCTATAGGTTCCATTTCCGCCCCGGTTTGGGCTGTAATTGGTCTTATTGGGCTATTTGTGGCCGGTTTAGTGGGTCTTTATAAATCTAGTGAGGAATTTAGGGACAAGGTTAATTCAGCCTTTCAGGCTGTTTCTAAGGCTGTTTCAAGCGCCATTAATGAAGTAGTGGCCTTTGTAAAACAGATCTTTGGAAGCCTTATTTCTTGGTGGAATGAAAATCACCAGCTTATTCTTCAAACCGCTGAAACTGTATGGAACGCTATCAAGTCGGTAGTAGAAACGATTGTAAACGCCATTGCCCCAATTATTGAAGCAGGCTGGAACGCTATAGTTCCAATGGTTAAAACTGTTTGGGACTTGATCAAGAACGTAGTTGAAACCGGTTTAAATGTAATTCTAGGAATTATTAAAACGATCATGCAGATCATTAACGGCGATTGGTCCGGGGCGTGGGAAACGCTCAAAGGGATTGCCTTGAGTATTTGGGAAGGTATCAAAACGGCGGTAGGAATCGCTATTCAGGGCCTTACTCAAGTCATTCAAGCAGGCCTTGAATTGTTGAACCAAATTTGGACAGCTATCTGGAATACTATTGTAGCGGTTGTGGGTCCTATTTGGGATGTGATTGTAAGTTTAGTTACAACAGCGGTTACAGCGGTTTGGAACGTAATTCAAACAATCATGACTACAATTTCAGATGTTTGGAATACTATTTGGAACACACTTTCTACAGTGGTTTCAACCGTTTGGAACGCTATTTCTCAAACAGTTACAACGGTATTTACAGCTATTTGGAATACTATTCAAACGATCCTTAACACTATTTCAGAAATTTGGTCAAATATTTGGAACGCCATTAAGGCGGTGTTTGCTGGGATCTTGCTAACTATCGTAGGACTTGTTACAGGTAACTTTGATCTTATCAAACAAGCCATTACAGGCGCTTGGAATGTTATCGTACAAAGTACGCAAGCAATTTGGAATACTATCGTTTCCTTTTTGGGTTCAATTTGGAATGGTATTACTTCAACAGCAACAGCAATTTGGAATGGAATAAGTTCGCTTATCTCAAATGTAATGAACGCTATCTTTTCAACTATTTCAAGTATTTGGAATAGTATAAGTTCATTCATTTCCGGAATTTAAGCGGTATTTCTTCAACCGTTTCAAGTATTTGGAGTGGAATAACTTCTTCTATTAGTAGTTTCATGTCTAATATCGGAAGCACTATTTCCAACGGCTGGAATACTGTAGTAAGTACGGTCACTAGTGCTGGGTCCCGTTTGGTTTCAGCGGTTAAAACAGCCTTTACAAACGCCGTTAATGGCGCTAAAAACTTCATTAGTGGAGCTATTAACGTCGGTAAGGATTTGATCCTAGGATTTGTTAAAGGTGTAACCGGGTTCGCTGGTAAACTTATTGACGCCGTGGGTGGTGCTGTTAAAGGCGCCATTGATTGGGCCAAAGGTTTGCTAGGTATTAAATCACCTTCACGGGTATTCCGTCAATTCGGGGTATATACTGACCAAGGTTTCATTATTGGGGTAGACAGTAAGGCCGAACAGGTAGCGAAATCAGTAGGAAATATGGCGCAAGGCGCTATTAATGCCTTTACTGATAAGGACCTATCAGGAACATTCCAAGATGAATTAAGTTCCGTAGATGGCGCACTAGGAAGCCTTACCGCTTATGATCCAAACGTTAACTTTGAAGGTGGTAGCCTGACAGTCGGACAACAGCCGGCAGATATTACCTTAAAACTTGGTAATACGGCTTATAGAGCCTTTACAAACGATATTACAAATGAACAAGAAATGGAATTGATTTTAGATAGTTACTAGGAAGGGGAAAAAGTATGTACAATTACGCTAATCTGAAAAAATTAGATCAAGCCGTTACAGCTTTAGAGCCTAGCGACAATCTAATGATTAACGGCCAGCCCCTTAATAATTTAATTGAGGGGTACCGCCATTTAACAGTTTCAGGCCGTGGCCTATTGGGCCGAAATGTTTCAACTACCAAGGTTACAGGCCGGCGCGGTGTTTGGGTGGATGATTATGAGGATGAAGAACGCACCCTAGAAATCAAATACCAGCTTACAGCGGACACCAGCGCCCAAATGCGGGACAAGTTCGCCAAACTAAATAAAATTTTAAGGACACACGCCCAAAGCGGGTTCCTTGAAATTTCTTTCAGGGATGAACCTGAATATATTTATTATGGTTATTTCAACGGGGCAGATAGCTTTGAAGAAACTAGCCTAAGTGTTGTCAGTAAGTTCAGCTTACTAATTCCGGACGGATATAAGAAGAAACAGCCCCAAACTTCAACAGGGCCTATTTCTCTTATTGACGCCGTGGAAGTCTTGCCGGAATCAATCACAGTCACACCGTCAAAAACCACTGACCGGGTGCAGATTGTGAACGGGTCTAAAATTATTTCTTTTTCGGGAAGTTATGCACCCGGCAAAGATATTGTAATTTCTTTTGATCCGGATGAAGTCAAGGCAACTTACGGGGGCCGGAATATTTTGAGCGAATTAGACCGATTCAGCCCGCTGGAATTGTTTAAAGTCCGGGACGGCGACACAATAACGGCGGTTAATGCGACAGTAAAGAAAGTAGTTTGGAGGGATGAAAGAGCGTGATTTATTTATTTGATAATGAAGAACGGCTTTTAAAAGTCGTAAGAAGAAACGCTATCAAGTCAGCACTTCAGAAATACGCACTTACTACTGAAAACTACGTTTCTGATCGCTTGACGGTTGAGATGAAGGCGCTGAATGATGATGAATTTGAAAAGGTGGAGTATATGGCCATTCAATCAATGGAAGATACACACCTTTTTTTCATTATTTTTTTTATATCGCCCAAAAATCAACTAAAGGGGAAATTTCAACCTTTACCGGGGTTCAATCCGGTATAGAAGAATTGAGAAAAACCCCGGTATTTGATAAACGCCCTAAAAATACACCGGCTAAACCGGTGATCAATGAACTATTACAGGGTACGAATTGGCAGGCCCGTTTTATTGCTGATACCACAAACCACAGCACGAATTTTTACTATACCTCAGTATTTGACGCCCTCAAAAAACTTTGTAAGGTTTGGGGGCTTGAAATGCAGTTCTTTGTAGAAATGAACAGCAACGGAATAGGCGCCCGGTACATTGATTTTAAAAAGAAAATCGGTGAAGCCGTAGGGAAACGGGTAGTCTATGGCCATAATGCGCTGGAAATTTTGAAGGAAGTAGAAAGAACCAACATTTTCACGGCCTTAATTGGACGCGGAAAAGGTGAACAGGTTTCAAGCGCTGAAGAAAGTGGAAAAGGTGGGGACGGTTACGGCCGCAAAATCACCTTTGAAGATGTGGTATGGTCCAAAGCTAAAGGGGACCCGCTGGATAAACCAAAAGGCCAAAAATACCTAGAAATTCCGGAAATGACTAGGACTTACGGGATCAAAAATTCAGACGGTACCATGAGGCCTAAGATTGGTTTTACGGAATTTAGTGAGGAAGAAGACCCGAACGAATTGATCAAACTTACTTACCAAACCTTGATTAATTCAGCACGTCCACAATTAACCTTGAAAACTTCAAGCGTTTATTTACGGGGCGTAAAAATCGGGGACACTATCCGGGTAGTCCGACATGATAAGAAGTTAGACTATGATACACGGATCTTTGAAATTACTTTCAACCGTTTAAACAATCAGTCTAGTGATATCAAGTTAGGGGATCAGATCGGTGAAAGTTCTTCTTCCAAGGTTCAGGCCGTAGCAGATAAAGCTGTAGAAGAATTTATCAATAATGAATTTAATAGCTTTATAGAAAACTTGCCGGACTTTATTAAAACGGCGGACGGTTTTAATACAAATTGGTACAGCGAGGAAGATCCTACCAAAAAATATCCTAAGAAAGTATTGGTTAACGATATTTGGTACAAACCGGATCCGGAACATGAAGGCCATAAAATCATGCTACGATGGACCGGGGAAGTTTGGGAAGAAATCCTAAGGACTTACAATGAAGTAAGTTTAAGAGAAAAGATTGATCAGAAATTCAATGAGCTGAAACAGGCTATGGACCAACAAAGCGTAAAGACTGAACAACAGATCAATGACGCTTTGAATAAATCCGGGCTTGGTAAGCTTGCGGACGACGCTAAGAAAATAGCGGAGCAGGCAAAAGGCGAACTTGAAACGATTAAACAGCAAAACCAAACGGCCCAAAATGAGCTAACTACTTTTAAAACCAAGATTCAGGCAGATTTGGACGGTAAACCAAGCAAAGCGGAAGTAACTGAACTGATTGACGGGGTGAAGGAAAAATTTACTACTAATATCGGATTGAGAAACTACGTTTTAGGCACAGGGAAGCCGGCAAACGTCGGGAATAATACCAAACTTTATACATTTTCAAAAGATTCCCACGGCTGGGGGACGGATCAAAAGTTAAGACTTTCTTTTGACTATCAGGCGGAAGACGCTGTAAAGAAATTCCGTATTAATCGGGTAGTTAGGTACAAACGGTAAAGTACAGTGGGACTTTGCGATAAACAACCTTACAACCGGTAAAGCGTTTATTGATGTTTCCGGCGAGAAATCCGGGAAGTATTCAGATCCTTTTATTTGGAAACCTTACAATCAGGGGAACCCTGAAGACATTGAAAGCATTGAACTTTATTTAAACCTTGATGAAGGAAGCGGAAACGTACAGATTAAAAATTTGATTGTTTCCGCTGGAACGAATGAAACCGATTGGGTCCCGGCCCCTGAAGATCAAGAATATTTAGTAACACAGGCACAGGCTGAATTTGAAAGAACAGCGCAAGGCCTGAAGACTAAATTAGACACGATTTCTACAAACTTCAACCCGGACGGGACAACTTCAGAAAAGTTTAACCGCTTTTTGGAAACCAAAACCGCTGAAGGTATCAGCCGGGAGCGCGCTGAATTTGGGAAAAACTACGTCGCCAAAAATACTTATAACGAAAAAATTAGTGAGATTGAACAGAAATTTAATCAAACAGATGGGCAATTATCACAGTTTGCGACTTATAAGAACGGCTTGGACGGTCAGTATGCGACAATCACAAGGGAGCTTTCAGACAATAAGCGGGCTTATAGTGATTTTGTCCGGACGTCGGATGTATTTGTACAGGCCTTTGGTACCGTGGGGAGTGAAATAGCTAGCAATATTTCCCGGATGGTTTTGAATGATCAAATTTTTCAAACGGAAGTAGGGAAATATGTAACAGATGATAACAACTTGATTGTTAATTCAATGTCTATGGCAACCAATACCCTTGTTAATGCGAACAGAAACGGCGTAGAAGTTACCCTAAATGATGGAGTTTTCAGCATTAAAGCGCAAGGTTTAACCGGGTTTAACTTCACAGGTTTTTCGTTGCCTATCTATGTCAAAAAAATTTATCACGGTGAAACCTATACCCTAGGTTTTAAATACCGCTTTAAAACTTATCCGGATCATGATTTTGCTTTTAACGTAAAAAACCACAAATTAAATAAGATCTTATTAAATGCCGATATCGGCAAGAATAGACCCCCACTTAATGAGTGGCAGGAATTTCAACAAACTTTCACAGTTAGGGAAGATTTCGCTTTCGGTGAAGATCGTAATTTTCCTTTTTATATCTACCTAGTTAAAAACGGCTGGGTAGAATTTAAGGAACCTATTTTGGTCCGTGGATCAAATACAGGGCCATACAAACCAAGTCAATTTGACGACGCCTATAAGGCCAGCAATGAAGCGAAAGAACTTGCTAGCGACGCGCAAGCAAAAGCGATCCAAGTTGCACAAGGGACTGAAGCAGTCCGGACACAAGTAACACAGCTAAATAAAAGCTGGTCAGTCCGGAACCTGAACAGCGCCGGGGACGTGCTGGGGCAATTAAATTTGAACCCGGACGGATCAATTAAAATTAATGAAGGTTTGCTTTCAATCGGGGAGAAAACCTATATTAAAGATGGTGTTATTAAAAATCAATGATTGGGAACGCCCAAATTGACACGGCACACATTAAGGAAATTGACGCTTCACAAGCTAACATTTTCAATCTGAATGTTAATAATATCAACGGTTTAAACGCTGAATTTATTAAGGCTAAGATTGAATATGCCTTGGTGGATTGGATGAAGGGCAAGAAAATTTCAGCCGTGAATGATAAGACGGTAATAGATTTGAATGAAGGTACAATTAATCTTTTTTCAAACACCGGAACCATTCGCCGGATTGATGATACAAACTCTTCACAATTTATTAAGTTGACAAAAAGCGGGTTTGTCGCCGAACAATTTAGAGATACAAATGCCGCCCTTATGATCTTTGGTACTAACCACAATAAAGACCCTAAAGAAGTTGAGCGACACGATAACGAAACTTTTGCAGGCGTTCGCTTGTGGTCGGGTAAAGGAAACGGGGCAGAAGAAAGCCTAACTGAATTTATCGGTGATCGTGTGCTTATCTACAATAACGGAAAATATCGTAGCCCTTGGAATTTCCATAATAACACTAATGACGGGAATACCTATCTTATTCCACAGAATGAAAACCGTGTAAAACATTTTATCGGCCGTGGAGATAAATTTCTTGAAGGAGTTTATTCAAAACATTTCTACATGAGTGGCGGGGTTGACATTGGCCAATATCTATGGGACTTATTAACTTGTTTTGGTCAAATGGTCAAGTATAATGAGTTCAAAAGTCAAGATGTCAAAAATCACATTAAAACCGTTGTTAATGGACACGGTTTTAGATAAAAAGAAAGGAGAATCAATGAACGAAGATTTTTATAATAGTGTACATTTTGAACTAGCTTCAGAAATTGGGCAGAAAGCGGTAATTATTGCGACGCTTCAAGCGCAATTAAAAAATTGCCGTGAATACACCCAAAAGCTGGAAGGGGAAAAACAAGAACTTCAGAAAGCTAAAGATGAATTACAAGCAGATTTTGAAGCCCTTCAAAAAGAAAAAGAAGAACTTCAAAACCAACTCAATGAATTAAAAGTAGAAGGAGCTGAATAATGCGGACTTATGCAGTTGTCGGGAAATACCCGGTATATGATGAAGATGGAAAAATCACACACACAGACATTTCTTTAAATGCAACTAGTGGGGGCTTTGATAGCTTCACCCAGCGAGTGGCCGGGGATCACCGGAACAAGCCGGACACTGAAGCGATTGAGCTTGCTAAAGACGCTTACTTTAAATCGGAATACGCTGAAAAAGCCATGTCTGAAAGCGTTCAGGAAATTGATAACCTGAAGATCAAGGCCAAAGAACGGGATTTGAAAGTACAAGAGCAAAAAGAACAGCTTGAAACCATTAATAAGTTAGTGGAAAACAACGCTAAATTGACACACGTTTCAATTTTAAACGCTGTAATGTCCAAAAATATCACTTATGGAACTATCTATAAACAATATATGGACCTTTTGCCTATCGCTAAAACCGGCGACACTTTCCAAACAGATGATTTATTTGTATTGGAAGACCCTAGCCATGAAGAAGTGGACGGGGAAGGAATTAAGATTTTAATTCAGGCCCAAAAGGCTTTCACATATAATGGCGAACCAATCAGCGAATTTATGAAAGGCGGTAAGCTGGAACTAGGTACAGCAACAGCATGGCCTTTTGTTGGAAAGGAATAAGGGTGACTTGTGGAAGTAATTGAACAACCGGATGGAATTTTTGGAATTTTTGAGGTAGTAAAGGACTTCTACGCCCACGGGATTGATGAACATTTTATCGTTTTTTTGCCTTAATGCTGATCGTGGCCCTTGATATTGTTTTTAGGAGTATCAAGGGCGTGGGCTTACTATGACTTTTCCAGCCGGAAATGGCGGAAAGGTTTAGTCAGCCATACGGCCATGATCTTAATAACAGCGATTGGGTACCCGTTCGCGTTATATATGAATCTAGCGCCCATTGTGGACGCTTTTTATAATGGCCATGATGGCGGCCTATGGATCCAGCATTTTTGGCTAGTTTGTCAGCGCTGGGCGTAGAAATTCCGGGCCTTGATCATTTTATCAAGAAAAATATAGATCACGAAAAGTTTCAACTAAAAAGAAGGACTAGAAGAACCTAGTAAATTAATTAAAAAAAGAAAAAAAAGGAGAAAAAAAGATGAATCAAATTACTGATATTGTTGTAAGTGGGGCTATGAGTATTCTTGTAGTATTAGTGGGAATTGTGGTTAATTCTGTTAAACAGTACCTTCTAACCCGTGGCGGTAAGAAAGCACTTGAAACCGCTGAAATCCTAGCTAAAAACGCCGTACAGGCTACCGAACAAGTGGCCGATAAATTGGACATTCACGGCGCTGAAAAGCTAGAACACGCTAAAACAAGCCTTATTGAAGGCCTTGAAGCTTATAACATTTATTTAACTAATGATCAGTTAAATACATTTATTGAATCAGCTGTAAAAACAGCTAATGACGCTTGGAAAAAATAACAGGGGCTTTAAAAATGGATAAAATTCAATTATTTCAAAATGAAGTGCTAGGCTACGGCTTTGATATTGATGGATCTTACGGGTGGCAATGCTGGGACGGTTACGCTAAATATTGTATTTGGCTAGGCGTTCCCTTTGCAAACTGTACCGTATCGGGCTATGTGAAAGATATTTGGGAACAGCGTTATAATAACGGTATTCTTGATTACTTTGATGAAGTAGAAAAGCTTGAAGGCGGTGAAGTTTGTATTTCACAGAAAACGAATGGACCCCGGTTTCTCACGTCGCTATCTTTGTAAGTGATATTGACGGAAACCAAGGCTGGTTCCTTGGTCAAAACCAAGGTGGGACACCGGGGCCAAATGGCGGGGGTGCTTTCAACCTTATGGCCTTCCCTTATTCTGCTCTTTACCCTACGGCTTTCCGACCTAAAGGCGAACCACTTCCAAAAGAAGAACTCAAAGAAATCGTTACCGAAGTCATGGAAAGTCATGAAGTACCTTTCTTCCCTGAAGAAGCTACTTTTACAGTGGGTGATAGTCCTATCAATGTCCGCCGTTATCCGGATCTGACCGGTGAAATTGTGGCAACTTACCAACCGGGCGAAAAGGTTCGCTACGATTCTAAGGGATCAAATGCAGGCTATCGCTGGATCTCTTACGTGGGAGCTTCAGGAAACCGCAATTATATGGCTATCGGTCCGACAGATGAAGCCGGAAACCGTACTGATCTATGGGGTATGCTTGAATGATGGGAATTAATTCTACAAACCTAAAGCAAACCAAAGGCGGGGAAGTCATAAAACAAGGTGATTTTGGTTCAACCTTTGAATTTGAATTACTTGATTATGCTGGAAAGCCTATTGAAGCCCTAGACGGTCAAAATGCAAAAGTAAAACTAGCTGGGTCAAAAGGTAAACTAGTGATTGAAACCACAGTAGAAGGCTCAAAAGTGAGCTTTAAGATCTTGAAGATCTTACCGGTGGGAGTTTATCAACTAGAAATTGAATCCGGTGACTATGTTTTTCCAAGCGATCAAAGCGCCAAAATTGACGTTATTCAGTCGGTTGAAAACTATCAAGCCCCTGAAGTGGTGGAGCTTGGAAAAGTCAATATTCAACATGAAATTTCTGAATACTTGACTATTCACCCCGTGGATATTTCTGAAACCGTTAAACGGTATTTAGAAAGTCACCCTATTCAGCCTTATAATGACAGCACCCTAGTCCAGCGAATTGAAGCGCTGGAAGCTAGACCAGCCGGGCAAACGGTGGATCTAAGCACTTACTTAACTAGTGAGTTCGCCTATCAAACTTTCGTAAACTATACGGCACTTCAAAGCCAAATGACGGAAACCATTAAAAACAAGCATTTAGAACTTGGTTTGGACGCCTTAATAGATACTAAGTTATTAAATGACGGGGATCCGTTCCTTACTTTAAGTAAAGTTAAGGAAGAATTAACAAGATTAATCTCCCGGATTGAAGCCCCTAGAAAAATAAAAAAACCAATATCGGTTAACCCCTTCCGAATGGAAGGGGCTTTTTTATTGCCGTTATAACGGAAATTTTTTTAAGAATGTCTATTAGAATAGACAAATAAAAAGAACTGTTTTCAGTTCGCTTTTTTAACTATACGGGCAAGAAAATTGAATACGGTTTTTGAATACGGTTTTTATAAACTATTGGAAAAATAATAGATAACTATTAAAAATCAGAAAGCCTTATTTTATAAGTTTTTCAAGTATTAATAGAAATTAATAGAAAGCATTTTTTTCAAATATGCTAAA
>BNJV01000138.1_pt1 | contig 113313 bp, 154 predicted proteins | sample 8540591 | NCBI WGS metagenome assembly BNJV01 (sample SAMD00202457, study PRJDB9452) | human saliva metagenome | host: Homo sapiens
GAACGCTCCAAAGGTCTCTCGACCATTCGGCGCGCACGAGCCAGCGGTGCCAGTCGCGTACGCAGCGTTGGCACTGCGGTGCGCAGGCTCGGTACCAGATGACCTGGCCGCGGCGCACGCGGTGGGTCCGTCACTGACCACGCGCTCGGCGTCAGCCGCCAGAGTCCTTCCGCACTGGGTCTCGCCGATGCCGCGCCGCGCGTGGGCGCGTGTGGACCAGCCCGGACGACAGCGCCGTGGCGGGTCACGCCCGTGCCGGCGAGCTCGACAGCCAGCCCTCGGTGAACCCGGAGCACCCAGGCCTTGTGGGCCGAGTAGGTACCTACGACATTGTGCGCGGCAACGGAGAGACGTTGAGAATGGCGCCGCGTCCGCGCCGCACCATGGCGTCGGCCGCCGCGTGGGAGGCCACCATGACCGCCCGGACCATGACGTCGGGGGCCTGCTCCTCACAGGCCAGGTCTCCCCCGACGAAGGGCTGCCCCAGGCCGAAGCCGGCGTTGTTGACCAGGAGCCCTACGGGTTTACTCGGCTCGCGCAGACGCTCGGCGACGTCTCAGGCTCATCACGCTGGGACAGGTCGGCCTGCGGGACCTCCACCTGGACGCCGGCGAACTGCCGCATCTCCTCAGCCACCTGCCGCAGGCGCTCGAGAGTGCGCGCGAGCACGAGGACGAGGTCATGACGCGCTGGGCGAGCTGCCAGGCGAACTCCAGGCCAGAGACCGCTCGTGGCCCCCGGTGACAAGCGCTGTTCCCATGACGGCAGATTAAGGATGCTACTGGTGATCAATGGGAACCCGCCCTGCCGCCGGTTACCCTGCTGCCATGCGTCTGGCCTGGAACGTCAACTCCATCCCGTACCCCGCGTCGACCGCGTCCTGGCCTTCCTGGGCGGGAGAACATCGGCTGCCCTGGCGATGCAGGAGATCAGTGCCGCCCCGACCGGTTCCCGGTCGGGCCCTTCGAGGCCGCCGGCTATGAGCTGGCCATCCACGGCCTCAACCGGTGGAGCAGGGTGGCGATCGCCTCACGCGTGGGACTCGATGACGTCGACGCAGCTCCTGCCGGAGCCAGCGGATGGGCAATGGCAGCGAGGCAGAAGCGGTCGTCGAGGCGCGGGCGCTCAGGGCGACGGTGGGCGCCGACTCAGAATCGAGGCCGGTGCGCCTGTGCCAAGCTGTGCGTGCCCAGCGGCCGGGGGCTCGCTCATCCGGCGCACTACACGTACAAAGCTCGACTGGCTTTCGGGTGCTGCGCGGCGAACGGCGCCGCCGCCTGGCTGGAGGCCGGGCCGACCTGCCGCGCTGCGCGCTGGCGCTGGTGGGCGACTGGAACGTGGCACCGAGGAATGAGGACGTGCGGGATAACAGGTGTCTTCGAGGCGCGACCCACGTCTCGACGCGTTCCGGAGCGAGCCTTCCGACGCCTTCGCCGAGGCGGGCATGAGTGAGGTCACGCGCAGGCGGGTCGCCATTACCACGTACTGGGACTGCAGGCGCTGCGCTTCCCGAGGAATGAGGCATGCGCTGCATCGACTTCGTCTACGCCTCGCCGGCTCTGGCCGGCAGTGTCGCAGCGCCGCCATCGACCGCGACGAGCGCAAAGAGCGCGAGGCGCCTCCGACCACGTCCCGATCATCGTCGCGGCGAGGTCGACTGAGGCCGAGGGTCACAGCTGGGACGAGCAACAGGAGGTCGGCCGAGACCAACTCCTCCTCAATCATGACGGCAGTAAGTATGGAATTCCAGTTCCATCACTGCAGTCATGCCTTGTCACCTGGGCGATGGGCGGCGGCAGTGAAAACTCTTCCAGCCTCAAAGCCGACAACACATCAGGTGAACACGCTTTTTCACCAGGCGGGAGTCCGGGCAGCCACTGTCCGAACCACCTGACGGCGACACCCTACCCCGAACAAATCCAGATAAATAAGACCGAAACTCCTAGGGGACTACACCCATCTCGGCAAGGATACCGAAAACACGCACCGACAGGTTGTCAAAATTACCCTCAGACATTCAGATTTCTCCACGACAACAACGCTTCGCCACGCCCCACAAAACATATTATCTTGCTCGGTCGAACTGAATATTCTTCTTTCTGTCGGATCGGGATCCAGATTCACAGCAGAATTACTGACCAACGCCGCTATTCTCGCGCCATGAGCTCCTCGAAACTCTCCTCATCGCGTCGAAGTCGCCGCCGTCCTTCTTCCCATCACCGCCCTGTCCCTGACCGCCTGCAACAGCCTGCCCGTCGGCTCCAGGACGCCTCCCCCACCAGGAGATTGAGCACCACTGCCCCCTTCCCCACGCCCACCTACTCCGTCCGGGTCGGCGGCCTCACGCCATCAGCCAGTGCTACTTCGAGATGACTTCACCCCGGAGAACAGCAAGGGACGCGAGCTCAGACTCTCGGACTTCCAGGAGCCCCTCAGCGACGAGGCGACTGGCAGGAGAAAAGCGCTGCTGACGTCGCCTCGACTACCAACATCATGAGGATCGGCACCAACCTCGACTGGCGGAGAACAAGGGCGAGATCGAGCTGCGTCTGGCCAACAAGTTCCAGAAGGTCACGTTTCACGCCGGTCAGCCAATGACGCCAAGAGCTCCGACCTCATCGCGAGGGTCGCGATCTTCGCTGACAGCAAGGAGATCGAGACGGTTGACGTTCCTTCAACGACGCCCACGCATTCGAGGTCAAGGCCGCGAACGTCAACGCCCTGAAGATCACTCTCCACCCGCTGACCAGAAGCAGGAAGTGCCGGTCATATGCAGAGCACCACCGGCGTCATCTTCAACGTCAAGGCCGAGTGATGATCAGCGGGCCGCCGTCGCCGGTGCGCCTGCTCTACAACGCCGGGATCTGGTCGCCCAGCGGGCCACGTCTTCCGGTGAACGCTGCGAAGAGCTCGGCTCCCCAGGAAGACGGCCTGGCGCTCGGCGACCGGATCCACCCAGATGAAGGGAGCCGGACTGGCCGAAGTGCCCGAAGGTCCGCTGACTGTTGCCCGTCCCGGTCCAGTGCGGGGACTTGGCCCACGCACCCACCCCAGGCCCGAAGGGGTTTGGGGACCTGTCGCCCATAGCCGGGCAGGACGCCGTCGAGCTCGGGCAGGACCGGCGCGCGTGGGCGTCCGCGAGCGCCGGCGAGACGAGCCTCGGCGACGCCAGCTCGCGGGCGAACAGCGACAGGTCGCGGGCGCTGCCCTCCCCGGGAGTGGGGCGAGCGGGATGAGGACGCTGGCCATCCCCAGGGCTCGAGCACCGTGGTCTCCACCCAGGTCTCCAGGGGTGCTGCGGTCGGCCTCCTGAAGCCTGCCCCCAGGATCTCGATGCCGCGGTTGGAGTAGATGCGACGCGTGCCCGAGGCCAGGCGCTCGTCGGAGTCGGCGGCGATCCCCGAGGAGTGGGACAGCAGGTGCCCGATGGTCGCGCCGTCGGGAGCGGGTGCGCCCGCGGGCATCCAGGTCCAGCAGTCGGTCGACGGCGACCAGGGCGGACCAGGCGACGATCGGCTTGGTGACCGGGAGGCGAAGGGAAGATCTCATCGACGTCGCCGGACTCGTGGAGCACGCCGCCGTCGGGAGCGGGTGCACTGCTGACCACGAGTGCGGTCGGGAAGGGGAAGGCCAGGCCGTAGCAGCGCAGGGAGCCTGCGTCTGAGGGGTGTCCGGGCGGTCATCGCTCCTCCTCGCCAGGATGGTGTTCCGACGCGGGAGGCCGCGCTCCCCGCGTTTGTACCTTACGCCTCGGGGCTGAGCCCTCGGTGCCGTCCACAAGGCGTCAGGTACGGTCGCGAACGCCGACCCCAGGACCGGATCCGGTCCGGCGGCACACGATGCGCCATGATCCTGCAGAATCGCCTTGACTCGAGAGAGGATCAGGGCGATGCCCTTCTACCACCGCCCGCCCGCCGACCGCGCGCCCGCTGCGTCCCCGCTCCCCCATGGCTTCCGGCCAGGCGGCCGCCTACCCCACACCTGCTGAGCTGGCCGGGGCCGCTGGTATCGGCTATCGCCGTCGTCGATCTGGAGACCACGGGACTGTCCCCCGGCAACGGACTCGATCCTGGAGATTGCGCTCGTGCTCACCGACGCCGCCGGGCGGGTCGAGCGCTGCTGGTCCACACTCATCGACCCCGGCGCGGGCGTGGACGTCAGCTCCCACCCACATTCACGGGCTCGTCGCCGAGGAGCGCATCGGGGCACCCAGGCTCGACGACGTCGCGGACCTGTTCGTGGCCGACCTTGCCGGGCGAGCGGTCGTCGCTCACAACGCCCGCTCGACGTCGGCTTCCTCACCCAGGCGTTGGGGACGAGGGCTGCTGGACCGCGGCGCGGGTGCCGCGGGTGTGCACGATGGAGTGGGCGCGCCACTTCGTGACGACGCCGTCACGCCGACTGACGACGTGCTGCGAGGTCGCCGGGGTGGAGATCGGCCGCCACCACAACGCGCTCGACGACGCCCTGGCCGCCGCCGGGCTCCTGCGCCACTACCTGGGGTGGGGCAGCAGCGCGGCGAGGAACCGGTGGCCTGGGTCGGCGCGCTGGTCGACGCCCACCGCTTCACCGGTTGGCACTGGGATGCTCAGCGGGCGCGAGGCCGGCGTCGAGCTCCTCACGGCGCGCACCACACGCCCGGGGCTGAGAGCGAGCCCGCCCTGAGCCCGAGTCCTCGGGGTCGCGTCAGTAGCGTCTGGACTGGCGGGTGATGGCTGGGCTACCGGTCTTGTGCGCACCCAGCCTCTCCCTGCCGAGTACAGCTCGGATGTCGACAGCGGCATAGATGTCCATATCTGCAGCAAAGACCGGTACTCGGTCTTTGAACTTGGAGACAGAACCGCAAGATTCTGCGGATTGTGTGACAGCTCTCAAGGGGCGCCGCCCCCTTTGCTGCAGATAGGGACACCACCGACTGGTTCTGTCCCCATCCAGCACCTCGGGACGAGCCGTCGAGCCACGCTGGTCCACTCGGGACAAGAACCGCAGGCCAGAATTGTCGCACCGCACCGCCCCTGATCGGGGACTTACTTTTCCCACGAGGACTGCAGTTTTCCTGCAGACAACTGGAGTACGGCCTCAGTCGTCCGCGGGAGAAGTACGTTCTGGACAGAAAACGCAGTTCCCGGTCCGCTTGGCCGGCCTCCTACGCGACCGCCGGAGCCGGCCGGGACCAGCGCAGTCCTGGCGGCCCCTGCAGACCTCTCAGGCCTCCTCGGCATCCTCACCCAGGGAGACGAGGATCAGTCGTCGTCCACGGCCACCCCGGAGACGGCGGCGACCAGGACGGTGGCGAGCTCCCTCGACCAGGTCCCGGGCCGTCTGACGCTCACGGCGCCGGGAGCGGGAGACCACCCTCGGCGTAGGCGTCGGCCTGGTCCTGGGGGATCCAGCGCGAGGTCGGTGGGACTAGTGACCGCCTCGCGCCCACGGCTCTCCGCGCACAGCCAGCGGAAGCCCGTCGGTGGCGCCGGCGCGCACCCTCGATGCGGCCCCAGCCCCTCGTGCTCGGGGTCGACCGGAGTGACCACCGCGCAGCCGTCGCGCAGCTCCTCGATGACGTTACCGGTGGCGCAGCGACGATCTCCTGACGCATCGTGTCCTGGCGGACTTCTCCGAGCTGCGCCAGGCCTCTCCGAGACCTCCGGGCCGATGCGCTCGACGAGGCGCTCCAGCTGCTCAGGGTCGATGGCGTCCAGTCCGACGGCGCCCTGGGGCCGGACCGCCTCAAGGGCCGCGCTCGTCTCCCGGCGCGCACGGGATGCAGGACGGCCACCAGGTCGTCCGCCGAGCCATACGGGCGTAGACAGTCAGGGAGGCGGAGACCGGGCTGGGCTCTGACCAGGACCGGCCCTCCTTATCCCCGCCGATGAGTCGCAGGGCTCCGGCCCAAGCGCCGGGCGATGGCGCGCAGGCGGGTGAGGGCCACCAGCTCGGCCCCGCGTGGGGCTGGGCGGAAGGCGTCGGAGAGCGGGTCCAGGCCCGCCAGCTCCGGGGCAGGGCACCTGCGCGAATACGAGGCAGTCCAGGATCATCAGCTGCGTAGTCCACCCGGCGCCCCGAGGAGGCGGCGCATCTCGGCGTCGACCTTCCAGGGCCCCATGTAGGGAGACCCCGGGAAGAGCTGAGGCTGGAGACCCCCACCCAGCCGGACTGGATGTCCTGCGACAGGGCCAGGGCCTCGACCTCGTCGGGGCGACGTCGTCAGCCAGCGGCAGGACGTGGTTGGTGTCAGCAGCCGACCGGCAGCATGGAGGAGGCCGTGAAAGTGCCGGTGTCGGTGGGCAGGGAGACGGCGAAGTCGGTCGAGTCGCTCATGCGTGCTTCTCCTGGGGACGGGACCGGCGCCGTCGGCGGGAGGCCGCCGGGCGTCAGGGATGCGGGTGCGGTGGAAGGACTGGTGGGGAGCGGGAGGCCGTCGGTCCCGGCGCTGCCCCTGGTAGCGCGAGCCCGTGGCGCCCGAGCCGTACGGGGGCCTGGGCGGGGCTGGACAGGCGGAAGAAGCACAGCTGCCCCACCTTCATCCCCGGCCCAGAGCTGATGGGCATGGTGGCCGTGTTGGACAGCTCCAGGGTGACGTGCCCGGTGAGCGGGGTCGATGAAAACCCGGCCGTGGGTGGGTCAGCGAGGCCCAGGCGGCCCAGGCTCGACTGCCCTCAGGCGGGCGCGGCGACGTCGTCGGGCGAGGGTGATGCGCTCGTAGGTGGCGCCCAGGACGAACTCGCCGGGGTGCAGGACGAAGGGGTTCGTCGGCTGACGTCGACCAGGTGGGTCAGCCCCTCCTGGTCGGCGGCCGGGTCGATGACCGGGTAGCGGTGGTTGTCGAAGAGACGGAACCAGCGGTCCAGGCGCACGTCGATGGAGGCCGGCTGGATCATCTCAGGGTCGTAGGGGTCGAGGACGACCCGTCCGGCGTCGAGCTCGGTGCGGATATCGCGGTCTGAGAGCAGCATCGGGCTCCGGTGTGCCAGGTCCGCAGGAACAGTCATGACCGGGTGCCCGACTGCAGCCGGATGAGGTCACATGCTCCCCGCCCCGGAGCCGAGCCGTCAGGTCTGCTCCGGTCCTCAGGCGCTCAGCGGCACGCCATCGGCGTCGACGCCCCATGGCGGCTCGCCCGGCCGAGCCGCCAGGATGAGGATCCCCTCGATAATGCTCCAGATGGCGATCGGGATAACGAGGATCCCGCAGCTGAATAACGTGCCCAGGAGCTGGATGAGAGCCTTGCTCGTGTAGCCGAGGTAGAGTTGTGGATCCCGAAGGATCCGAGGAACAGCGCCAGGATGCCGGCGGCACGCTTGACTGCCCGGGTAGATCGGCGGACCGTAACCGGTAGGGCCCGTATCCGGTGGTGCGTCCCGTATCGGGACCGTAGCCCGGCGGTGGACCGTAGCGCCCCTGCTGGCCGTATCCCGGCTGTGCGTCGAAACCGGGCTGCCCGGCGTAGGGCGGGTACTCACCACCCCGGTACTCCCCCTCGGTGGGGCCCGGAGGAAGCGCCGGCACATCCGGCTGAGAGCCCATGGGATCGTAGGGATTGGTTGGATAGCTCATGTATTCACCGCGCCTTTGAGGAGTCCGGGAACGGCTGCGAGTGTAGCGGACACGATCCCCGCGGACGGGCTGTCGTCATGGACCCGCCACAGAACCGGAACCGAGACGGCGAGCGGGTCTGAGATCGATTTGCGCAGACGGCCGGAGTCTGGGTTAGACTTCCGCACGCACCTGGGGCGCACGTCCACTGGTGCCACGCGGGTGTAGTTCAATGGTAGAACTTCAGCTTCCCAAGCTGACAGCGCGGGTTCGATTCCCGTCACCCGCTCCATCTGCACGTCACTCTGGACACAAGGACTCCTGGCCTGACCGGGAGGTGTCCGGGTGGCGTTCTTGCTGTTCCAGGACGGTCGTGGTGGAGATGACATCAGTGCGGGCTCCTCAGGGACGAGGGATTGATGAAGCGCCACTCGTCGTCACGACGGGCCCCGCCCCCAATCCCAGCGATACGCCACCCCTGTCCAACCGCCCCAGACACCCTCACCCACCGACTTTCGCCGCCCCTGGACGGCTGATCGGCCCATCCCTATACTTTTGTGTGCCAGATCACGAATATTCCGTATGCGTGGAGTGGACAGGCAACCTGGGTAGGGGCACGTCCGGATACCGCGCCTACTCGCGCGACCATGACGTCCGGGGGATCACCGCCGACCTGCCGGTGATCCCCGGATCAGCAGATCCTGCGTTCCGAGGGACGCCGACAGGTGGAACCGGAACAGCTCCTGCTCGCCTCGCTCTCGCAGTGCCACATGCTGTGGTACCTCCACCTCGCAGCAGACGCGGGCGTCACCGTCACCGCGTACTCAGACACCCTACCGGCATCATGGTCGAACGCCCAGGCGGGCTGGGGAGTTCACTTCAGCAACCCTTCACCCCGCAGTGACCATTGCTCCCGGCAGTGATCCTGAGCGTGCAGCCGCACTGCACGACCGAGCCGCCGAGTACTGCTTCATTGCCCGATCAGTGCGCTTCCCAGTCCATCACGAAGCCGTCATCACGACTGAGCAATAGGGAGAAGAGGGCGGAACGTTGGGTCCTGTTGCGATTGTCCGGATAGAGGCCAGTTCTCACCAGTCGTTGACGTCACGAGTGAGATCCGGCGAGATCTCTTGCTCCTGCGCTCTGTGCCTGCCCTGTCGGGGCGGTTCCGACATCGTCAGCCGGCGCCGCCCCGCGACATCAGGACAGGATGGCCTGCAGGTTCACCTGTGCGCTGTTCAGGATGCCGGCGGGGATCTCCCCCAGCCAGGCCCGGCAGCTCGTTGTCGAAGGTGGCGACGATGTCGGAGACACCGGAGGCGGACGGCACGGCCTGGGAGTACTCGACGCCGGCCAGGAAGGCCGCCTGGTCGGCGTGACCCTTCCAGGTCTCTCCAGCGGACTTGCTGGCGGGCACGGTGCCCGCCGCAGTGGCCAGGGTCACCTGCCGCTCGGCGGCGGTGAGGTACTCGACGAGCTGGATGGCGTCGGCCTTGTGCTTGGAGGCCTCGACCACGCCGTGAGAGGTGGGGAACTGCAGGGTCCCCTTGCCGCCGCTGCCGGCCGGCAGCTCGACGACCTGTGTAGGAGATGCTCGGTAGGCATCCCCAGGGTCTTCACCAGGGCCTCGGACTCCACCGCCATGGCGGCCTGTGCCTGGCCGAAGGCGTCCGCGGCTGACCCAGCGGGCAGGTCCGCACCCCAGCCGGCCGAGCCGGAGGACAGAAGATTCTTGACCTCAGTCAGCCCCGCGACCGATCCCTCGGAGGAGGCCGTTGCCTGGGTGCCGTCAGCACTGGTCAGTCCCCCACCTCCTGAACCATGAAGGCTCCGACGCGCGAGTAGGAGGCATCCAGGGTCAGGCCAACGACCCCACCAGAGGTGAGCTTGGCGGCCACCTGACCGAGCTGCTCCCAGGTGGTCGGGTAGTCCGACTCACTCAAGCCTGCCGCCTGCCACAGCGAGGTGTTGATGAACAGGGCGAGCGTGGAGACGTCCTTGGGCGCGGCGTTGATCGTCCCCTTCCTGGTGGCGCTGGTCAGCAGTGCGGGATGCGCGTCCTTCACAGCGGGCGAGTTCTTGTCCCAGGCGTGCAGGGAACCGGCATAGCTGGACAGCTGCGCCGGGTCGAGGACGACGACGTCGACGGTCGGTTCGGCGGTGATCCCGCGGGCCAGCTCCTGGGAGACGTCGGAAACGGCCTTGACGTCCACCTCCACCTTGGTCTCTTGGTGAAGGCCTCCACCGCCTTGACGGCTCCTCGGCGGCGGCCTCACCCGCGTCGGAGACGATGAGCGCCATCTTGCCCTCCTCAGTGGCCTCGTCCTGAGACTTGGACGAGCAGGCGGCGAGCGTGGCAGAGACGGCCAGTCCCAGGGCGGTCAGGCCGAGTGCCCGGCAGGGTCAGCATCATGTGTTCTCCGAGGAATCCCGGGCCGCCCGGGAGCAGGGTGAGGTCCCGGCCACCGGCTGCGCGGGCGCGCAGTGGTTGATGCCGGGCGGGACGGCGGGCGGGCCGGCGGGCCCGATGTCGCCAGGACGAAGCGTAGGCCATGTTGGCGACCGCCCAGGTCCTGATCCCGCCCGGTCAGGAACGTCGTTGACTCTCCTCGGGACCCAACTCACAGAAGATCGCGCAGAGCCAGCACGACGACGCCGGTGGCCGCGGCATCCACCAGGAACCAGCTGGCCAACCACACTCCGGCAGGAACCCGGGTCAGCTGGGCCAGCGTGCGGTGGTCCTGCTGCGGATCGCGAGAGGCCGCGACATCACGCAGGGAGTCCCAGGCTCCGACGATGAGGCCAGCCCGACACCGGCCACGACGCCGTCGCGCCACGGCCCGCCCCACCACCACAGCGCCCCGGTGAGAACCGCGACCAGCAGGACGAGGAGCACCGTGCGCACCGACGGGACATGACCAGCAGGACCACCAGGAGGACCAGCCCGAGCAGGAGGACTGCGCTCGCCCAGCCGTTCAGTGCCAGAAGCACGACGACGGCGCCCAGGACCGCGGGTGCCGGGTAGCGGCCCAGGAGGTGGCCACGCGGCCGGGTCCGGTGGACTTGCCGGCGGTCACGGCGTGTCCGGACAGGTCCCGGCTGACGACGAAGCCGAGGAATCGCCGGCCCACCATGAGCCCGACGGCGGCGTGCCCGGCCTCGTGGACGATCGTCACCAGGGTTCGTCCCCAGCGTCGGGCCGGGGCCCAGGCCAGGACGATGACGAGGATGGCCAGCGCCGGCCACAGCACGCCGGGATCCAGGCCGACGACGCTCGAGGCGCGCGCCAGCAGGTCGTTCAGGTATCAGTCCAGCTCGGATTCACGGGTGGAAGTCTGCCAGGCGCACCTGTGTGCCCGGCACTCCCCGGCGCACGCCGTCAGCCAACCGCGCTGTGACGAACCGAACCGGATGGCTGACGGCATCCGCTGGATCGGCACCGTGGGGGTGAGGAATGGCCGGAACCGCGTGGGCGGGCTGATGGGCTCCCACCGCCCGCAGCACGAAGGCGTCGAGGGAGTCCAGGTAGGCCCGGCGCCGCTCCGGGTCCGTGGGGGTCGGACGCCCACCCATGACGGTGGCGTGGATGAGGGGGATGACCTGCTCGGGCTCCTGGGCGGGGATGAGCCCCTGGTCCATGGCGTCGGTGAGGATCGAGGAGAGCATCTGGGCCACGAGCGCGCCATGGGCCCGCAGACGGCCGGCGGTACCACGCGAGACGGAGTCGGCCAGCGGTCCCGACGTCGGGAAGTGGAAGTGTCGTGCGATGAGGGCCTGCTGACGCACGTAGACACGCAGACGGTCGATCGGGTCCTGGATCCCGGCCAGCGCCCGGGAGAGCTCCTCGGCGTAGCGACCTGCCTCGTGCTCCATGAGAGGCCAGGAGGAGGTCCTCCTTGTCCGCGAAAGTGGTTGTAGACGGCCGTCCGGCCCACGCCCGCGTGGTTGGCGACATCGGACAGCGTGATCTTGTCGAAGCTGCGCCGGCTCGATGAGCTCGGAGAGCGCGCGGAACAGGGCCGTGCGCGTGCGCTCTCGATGCTCGGCCAATGAGGAACCCAGGATCTTCGGCATGAGGCAAACCCTAACTCAGGAGATGACGTGGCTGGTAGAAGTGTCAGGAAACCGAGGGAGCAGCGGTTCCGGCGGTGTCGGAGCACGCACCACTCGACCGCGTCGGCGCCCCATCAGCGTCCCAGCGCCGTCACCAGCGCATCGATGATGGGCAGGTCCGCCTCCAGCCACGGCAGCCGGCGCAGCCGGTCGGGCGGGGTCCAGGCTCACCCACTCCAGGCTCAGGTGGTCGGCACCGACCCGCCCCTGGTCCCCGAGCCGAGCGGGCTCTGCCAGCCAGACACGCATCCTGAAACCGTGCATGGCCGGCCAGGCCGGGGCGTCGTCGCCAGGACCGCCCTCCAGTGGCACGGGAACCGCCAGGCCCCGGGGCGGGATGAGCTCGGGTCCCAGACGCGCGCTCAGGCCGATCTCTTCATCCAGCTCGCGAGCCAGGGCCTGCTCGGGCCGTTCTGCCGGCTCGACCTTGCCCCCGGGCAGCTCGAACTGCCCCGCGTGCTCGGGCGGGTAGGAACGGGCTGCGCACAGCAGCGTCGTCGGGCGCTCCAGCCGGTCCAGGACAGCGGCCGCCACGACGAGCCGGGAGGCACTCACCGCATCGGAGCCGCTCACCAGGGCTTGCCCCCGCCACCACCGTCCTTGGGCTTCGTAGTCGGCCCCGAGCTGGAGTTGTTGCGGTCCCGCAGGCGTTGGGGCCCGGTCATCGGCAGTCGGTGAGCTGGAGGGGTCTCACCCGGAGAGCCTCGAGGCCGACGACGACGGGTCCGAGCTGGGAGTGGAGCTCGGGTCCGAGCTGGGCGTGGCGCTCTGAATCAGAGCTGGGGGTGGCGCTCGGCTGGCTGGAGGAGCTGGCCGAGGGGTCCGAGCTGGGCGTGGCACTGGGGTCGGAGCTGGGCGTTGCCGACGGATTCGGGCTCTGTGAGGGGTTCTGCTCAGGCGGGGGCGGCACCTCACAGGTGTCGGCGGCCTTCTTGGCCTCCTCAGCATGCTCGCCCGCCGAGGCGGAGTCGCCACTCTCCTGGGCCTTGGCGGCCAGCGACAGGTGCGCGACGTACAGGTTGACGCGAACCATGCACTCCGGGGAGCGGGCATCCTTCACCTTGGTCTGGGGATCGGCCTTGCCTTCGGAGCCTTGGCGAGCGCCTGGTTGAGGCTGGTGACCGCGGCGGTCGGATCATCCGCGGCGAGCTGCCCGGTCCCCAGATTGAAGTAGACGCGCCACTGCTCCAACCAGGGGTTGATCCTGGCCACTGTGCGGTAGCGGGACAGCGCAGTGTCGTAGTGGCCGGCGGCTGCCGCACGGTTGCCGGGCCAGGAGATGAGGAAGATCGAGCCGAGCCACAGGGAGATGATGGTGGCCAGCACTGCCGGCACTCCCACCGATCTTGAGGAGCCGGCGGCGTCGGCAGACGGGCCTCACGCCGTCGAGGATCCTCGGGGCGGAGGGGTCCGGGGATGCGTCCGAGCCCGGTTCGTGCAGGTAATCGAAGGTGTCGCCTTCGGCGCCGGCAGCCTCCGGGGAGCCCCTGCCCGGGAGTGTTTCCTGTCGTCATCATCTTCCCCTTCCCGTGAGAAGACGCAGGCGGCGGTCGGCTCGCATCAGGTCGATGATCTCCCACAGCAGCAGGCCGAAGGCGATGATTCCCAGAGGCCAGGTCAGGTAGAGCCCGGGCGTTGGTCTTGGCCCGTCCGTCGGAGGTGACGGCCTCAATGTTCAGGTTGGTGAACTTGCTCGTCGGGTCGTCGCCAGAGCCACCAGTACGGTGGTAGTAGGGCAACCCCATGTCGGTGGCCACGCTCTGGAGCTCGTCGGCGTCGATCTTCGACACCCCGGGCTGCCCACCCTGGCCGTCGGCGATGTAGTCGGACTGGGTGTGCTCACCGGTGGAGGATGAGCCGTCGTAGCTGCGCATCTTCCACCCTCGGTGGTTCCGTAGCCCAGCACCGCGCCCCCGTCGACAAGACCGGCCAGTGACTTCCAGGAGATGCCGGCGCTGTCGGCCGCTTGAGCGCCACGACCGTCGTCGGTGGCCTCCCGTCGGAGAAGATGTAGACGAGACGGATGTCCTTGGGACTCGGACTGACGGGCCTGCACCAGGGACTGGCCCAGCATCGGCAGGGCCACCTCGGCGAGGAGCCGGTGGCGGGGCTGAGACCTCCTGCTTGAGTGAGCCGATCCAGGCGTCGACGGCGTTGGTGTCACGGGTCAGAGGCAGCTCGGTGGCAGCGGTGTTGTCCAAGGCGATGATGGAGAACCGCGAATCCGGGAAGGCCTCCCGGATGGCGCGCATATCGGAGCGCACGCCGTCAAGCCTGGTGGAGGCGGCCCTGGTCGACGCCGTCGGCCCCTTGCCCCTGGTAGTCCTCCGCGGCCAGTGGACCCGGTGCGGTCCACCACCATGTAGATCTCCACGTTGGAGACACTGATGGCCTCGCTGCCGCGGATCGCCGGCCCCGCCATCGCCAGCGTCATGACGACGACGATGGCCCAGGCGCCGCCACCAGGCTCGGCGGGCGATCGGCTCAGCCCCGTCCCGATTCAGACGGCGCCGGGAGACGACGAGCAGGACCACCAGGGCTGCGCTCACCAGGAACACGAGGATCCACCAGGTGACCGGGATGAACGCGAAGTCTCCGATGACAGGAACCGGTCTCATGCTCGCCTCCAGGTGGTTAGCCCCAGATAGCCCAGAAGGACAAGTGAGAGGGTGATGATGGGCATCTGGGGACATCGGTGCGACGGGTCTGCTTTCGGCCTCCGAGGGCGCTGACCCTCGGTCTTCCAGCTGCTTGACGATGTCGCCGCCGGTACCCGAGTCCTCGACGTCGTAGAAGCGGCCCTTCCCCTGCTTCTCGGTGAGGTCTTGAGCTCCTCGCGCGACTCCTCGGGGGTCTGCTCGAGCTCGTACTGGTAGGACTGCTGATCGTCCGCACCGTAGATGGAGAACAGGCGGATCTTGCGCTCGGACAGGAGGTCGACGGCGTCGGGCAGGGAGTAGATCTGCTCCCTGTCGGGGTCGATGACCTGGTTGTCGGTGGCGAGGATGATCGAGCGGGAGCGCTCCAGCCCCTGGTTGTCGAATGCCTGGGCACAGGAGGCGAGCCCGTCACCGGCCGGGGAGGAGCCGTTGACGCTGGAGTTCACCGTGCCGCTGAAGGCCTCGGCGTACCGGAGCTGCTGCTTGTAGGTGGCGTTGTCCGGGTCGATGTCCAGGACATCACCCAGGTCCTCCATCTGCTGACGCAGCAGGTCGTAGTCGTCCGTCAGCGGGACGATGGTCTGGGCCGCGGAGTTCCAGGCGACGAGCCCCACACGCTCGCCGTCGAAGTCCTCCAGGATGTCGGAGAAGGTCGTCAGAACCGAGGAGTCGATCCTCACCATCGACGACGATACGTCCAGGCACAGGACGATATCCCGGTTGGCCAAGGCGTCAGAGCGCTCGGTGACGCGTACGGGACGGCCGGCGATGGCTGAGGCGCCGAGCAGGCACGCGACCAGTAGAACCGCCAGGAGCGCGTGCAGCCGGCGCTGGGACCTGATGCGGGCGTACACCGCCGGCAGCTGGAACAGGCTCGCGGAGTTGGCCAGCCGCCGCGGAAGCTCCGCGACTGCTGCGCTCCCCAGCGGCTCCAGGGCCGTCTCGGGCGCTTGCAGGGCGCCGGAACCGCATCCCTCGGGAGCGGCGATCGGTGACGAAGACCCAGATGATCGCTCACTGCGGCGATGACGACAAGAATGGCGAACAGCCAGGGCATCACCATTGGGTGATCACCTCCCGTGCGTGAGTAAGGGCCTCTTGCGCGGCGGCCTGCGGCTCACGATCGAAGGAGGGCTGCTCCCACACGGCGAGCAGCTCTCCAATATGCCCCAGCAGGGTTGGTGTCGAGGGCAGCCCGCCTGACGCACCCTGCGCCGACGCTCCTCCACCGAGCGTGGACCGGCGGTAGCGGCCATGTCGAGGATCTCCGAGACCGTGGCGGTGGTGATCTCCTCACCGCTGCGGGCCTCGGCGAAGCCCCGCAGCAGAGCCGCCAGCTCCAGGTGAAGGTCTCGCAGGTCCAGCTCGCCGCCGTCCCAGCGCTGGGCGATCTCGGTGAGACGCTCGCCCCCTGACGGCGGCTCACGAGGCGCCATCGGGATGTCGCCCGACCTCGAGGGAGGTGTCTCTGCGAGTCACCAGGAAGGTGCGCAGCAGCCAGGCGCTCACCAGGGAGGATCCCGACGATCATCACGATGACCATCCATATCGGCATGAGAACCGGGGGCATGATCTGCACGGGTCACCGCCTCCCTCTGGCCACGGCGGCGCGCTCACGCTGAAGGAGCTCGGCGATGTCATCGATGAGGGTCTCCTCGGAGGAGACGACGCCGTACTCCACGTGCCGGGGCGTCAAGCACCTGCTCGACGGTGGATCGCCACTGCTCGCGCACCAAGCCGGCCTGGGCCGCCAGGTGAGCGTCGGAGCGCAGGAAGGCCGGGGATCTCGAAAGGGCAGGTCGATGTCCCGACCGCGGCCGCCGTCCGGGCGCAGCGGGTCATCGTCCTCGATCTGCACAACGATCACCTCATGCTGGATCGACAGGCGTCTGAGCCAGATCGCGGCGTCGGGGCCGGGATGGGCGGTGTCGGTGATCAGGACGACGAGGCTGCGACGACGGTGCCAGGTGCTCACCCGCTCCATGCGAGACGCGGCAGGCTGGAGGCGGGGGCCCGGGCGCCAGCTCGAAGACGCCGTCGGGCGCCCCGTCGACAGGGCACGTCGAGATCCTCGAGGTGCGGGCCAGCAGGTCAGCAGGGTCTCGACGTGCTGGCCCCGACGCGCTGGACGCGGATCGTCCGGCCGGCGTCCCCGGCCACGAGCGCGCACCGGTCGCCGCGCATCCGAGGCCAGGTAGGCGAGAGACCTCGGCGACCCCAGGGGCCAGGTCGCGCTTGTCCTCCCCGGAGGGGCCATGCAGCCATGGTCGGCCCGGTGTCCACGGCCCAGGACCAGCGACATCATGGACTCGCGCTGGTGGCGCTTGATGACCGGCTGGCCCAGTCGGGCGGAGGACTTCCAGTCGATGTCGGAGATATCGTCCCCGGGCCCGGTAGAAGGACATGTCATCGAAGTCCTGGCCGCGCCCGACGAAGATCGACGTGGCGCCCGTCGAGCAGCCCCGTGGCCCGCCGCAGGGTCGGCAGGCTCAGGGGCCGCGCGCAGGCGCTCGATCCGCGCGCGCGCCTCCCCCGCTCGGTGACCGGAGTCGGAGTGCTCCGGCTGCGTCAGGTGCCTCCATACTCATCGTTCAGCTGGTCCCCACCGGGCTCAGGGCGTGGGGACGGCGGCGAAAGATCGCGTCGACAGATCGCCTCGGGGCGACGCCGTCGGTCAGGGGCGTCGTAGGTGAGCACCAGCCGGTGGCGCGGTACCCCGTGGCGCAGCAGGCGCACGTCGTCGGGGATGACGTAGGTGCGCCTCCTGGAGGCGACGGCGCTGAGCGACCTTCATCAGCGCGATACCGCCACGCGGAGGCACCCACGCACCTGCCGGTCCAGGCCGGGAACCGGCCGAGGCCCCCGCCACGGGAGGTGTTGATGAGGGGCGACGATGTACTGCTTGATGACGGGGTCGACGTAGACCCGTTCGGCGGCCCGTGGAGCCACTCGACGTCGTCGGTGGAGATGGGACGCCCGGTCACGGGCTGGTCAAGCTGCCGTTCGAGATGCGGTCCAGGACGTCGGCCTCCTCCGAGGGCCGCGGGTGGGTGAGCACCTCGCTTCATGAGGAAGCGGTCCATCTGGGCCTCGGAGCAGGACGTGGTGCCCTCCTCCTCGATGGGGTTCTGGGTGGCCCAGGACCGCCGAAGGATGCGGCAGCAGGTGGACGACTCCGCCGATGGAGGTCTGGCGCTCCTGCATGGCCTCGAGCATGGCCGACTGGGTCTTGGCGCTGGACCGGTTGATCTCGTCGAGCAGGACGATGTTGGCGTGGACCGGCCCCAGCTGGGTGGTCATCTCACCGGTGGAGGAGTTGAGGATCTGAGGTGCACGATGTCGTTGGGCATGAGGTCCGGCGTGCACTGGATGCGGCGGAAGGAGCCTGGGACGGCGGAGGCCAGCGTCTCGGGCGGCGGTGGTCTTGGCCAGGCGGGCACGGACTCCAGCAGGATGTGGCCACTGGACATCGAGCGAGGTGACCAGGGCCGTGCGCGGCTGCTCCTGACCGACGACTCGCTGGGAGAAGATGTCTGCGACGGACTTCAGCAGCACACCGGCGCGCTCGACGTCGGCGTCCCCGGCACCTCGGCGGCTGGAGGCGGCCCGGGCCTCACGACGCAGCGTCTCCCGGGAGGGCAGAAGGCCGGTGTGACCTTCCCTCACGCCGGCGCCGCATGGCCCGGAGGGTAGCCGGGAACCGTCACCCTCGATGACGCGGGCTGCGAGGGCGGCGGGAGCACTGGAGGTCTGCGGGCGCCCGGAGGCTGAACACGGGCGGCTGCTGGGTCATCGGCCGGACCGCCCGTCCCCGGAGAGCCGGTGGGCTGACCAGCCTGCTGCCGGGCAGCTGACCCGGCAGGCTGACCGCCGGCTGCCCAGTCGGCTGACCAGTCGGCTGACCACTGCCCCAACCACCCGACTGACCGCCGGGTTGGGCGTGGTGCTCGGGCTGCATGCTCATGGTTCTCCTTGCTCGGTTCTGGCTTGAGTTCCTCATCGCCGTGCGCTCATGCCTGGATAGGCAACGCATTGGCAGGCTATACGAGGCGACGCCCGATGAAGGGCCGCCCGAGGGAGAAGTCCTCCGCACAGGTCCGGACAGCCCCACCTTTCGCTGCCGTGATGACGTCACTTCGAGAAATGTGAGACGAGATCGTGGCCGGGCCGAGGCGCGCTGTCCTCAGGACCGAGGTTCACGCGGCTTCCGGCCAGGGGTCAGCCGGAGGCCCGTCATTGGTGACGATCGCACTGGTCGGACGCAGCCCTGAGGCAGGGATCCGGAAGGAAGCGTGATCTCAGGGAGTCCAGCCCGACGTAGCTGAGCATACCGTTCTCCCCGCACCGACGTCGACCCCGTTCTGCCTCCCCCCATCCGGGTGGAGGTGACGGTCAGGACCAGGTTGCCGTCGGCTCCTCGCCCGACGGCACGATCTCGGCCTCACCGCTCATGCCGAGCAGGCGGCCGAGGCGCTGGATGGCCCCGGGTCCTGGGCGCTCGTCCCAGTCCGCTTGGCCTGCAGCGTCATGCCCTGCATCTTCGGTGCTCCCGAGCGGCGAGCGCGGTCACCTGCCGCCAGCTGATCGTTCCGGACGCCGTCACCGTATCGGTCGGGTAGGGCGACACGCAGACTGATGCTGGCTGAGGTCGACGTCGACGTCGCTGAGCGTGACCGTGCCCCCGCCCTCACCCTTGGGGTGATCTCCAGGCTCTTGGAGTCCACCGCCAGACTGTCCAGCGAGCCACCGAGGAGCTGGCGCAGGACGATCCCCTTGGTGGTGATCACTCGCGTCCTCACTGAGGCCCGGCAGGGCGGATCGCACCGCGGCATCGACCTGCCCGCGCACGAGGTACTCCGCTCAACGGCGCCCGCGGTCAGGACGACGACGAGCACCAGCGGCACCACCAGGCCCAGCGCCGCCCACGACGCCGCACGGGGCGACGCCGATCAGGAGCAATGAATCGCGCTCCTCAGGTCCTCGGCCACGATCTCCTCGAGCGGCGCTCCTGCCCGCTTGCGCCGGTCGCGTCGCTCGGGCTCGAGCACGTCGTTGTCATCCCGCTCGTCTGTCATCCTCGCACCTCGTCAATGCCTCGATGCCGCAGGCGAGCTCCGGGCCACTGGAGCGGTGCTCGCCGAGCGCGCGGGCTCCTGGCCGGCAGTCCGCCTGGTTGAGCCCGCTCCTCATCAAGCATGTAGAGGTCCTCGGCCGTGACCATGAGGGTGGACACGGCGTGCTCCACCAGGGCGGTGCGCCCGGTTAGGGCAGCCCCGGCCACGCGTCCACCGCGCAGCCCGCGCACACCACCCGATCAGAGCTTCTCGCAGACGTTGTCGAGCTTGCGGTTGAACTTGGTCAGGGCCACCCAGACGCGCTGCTGCGGCCGCGGACGAGGGGATCTCAGCGGCTCCGGTCGGCCCGCTGAGCTCGGCTCGGACAGCGCCAGGACGAGCAGCAGCTGGGAACGGGTCATCGGGGTCACCCCGATGGTGGTCTGCCGAGGACTGGCGCACGCCGTCGATCCCGGAGTGATCCTCCCGGAGGTGACGAGGTTGATCTCGTGGGTGGTGGGCCCTGCGGAGAAGGTGAGGATGACCGGGGAAGACCAGGGATCCTGGCACCGGGGCCAGGCGCGACTGGACCAGTCCCTCGCCGTCGGTCAGCGTGGCCGACAGCCGACTTCCCTCGTTGGCGATCCACCAGAGCTTCTCCGAGAAGGCGAAGACCAGGAAGCGACGGTGAAGGTAGGGGTTGTCATCGATGTCCAGGTCGCCGCCCCGGCCGATGACGAAGGTGTCGGCGGGGGCGATCCGATGGATCTCTCCGGAGAAGTCCAGGACGAGCTCGTCAGGCTGCTCCGGATTGACCTCTGGCATCTCGGTCCAGGTCAGATCGCTCATGAAATCTCCTTCCACAGCGCCAGTGCCGCTCCGAGGCAGCCGAGGTTTGCTACGCACCACATGAATATCACGTCGTTAGGAACATTGAGGTGTCTGAGACGAGACCTGTCACCAACCCGCATCATCACCTGTGAAATCAACGGCGACGCACTGCCAGCAGAGACGTGCCCTCAGTCACTTCGCGGCCTCCAGCCATGCCGGCGGGTCGATCCGAAGCGTCACGCCGTCACCGATATCCATCAGGTCCCCATGAAGACCGGTGTCGGCATACCAGACCCCAGCAGGACGGGCGTCGCACCGGGGCGCGCGAGCACCGTGCCATTGGACGAGCCGAGGTCCTGAGCCAGGATGCTCCACCCCGAGGTCGTGAGTATGAGGTGAGAGCGCGAGACCATGTGCTGCGGACTGGGCACCGTCACCAGGGCCACGATATGCGGGTCGCCTCCACGCTGAACCTGGGGGCGCGTCCGACGACGACGTCACCGGCGACCTCGATCGCGGCGCCGGTGGACAGGGTCAGTGTGGCCAGCGCCGGCCGGCGCACGTAGGAGAACATCCCCGTCAAGGGCTGGGAGCAGGTCAGGCAGTCCCGAATCTCAGGCGGGTTGGCATGCCCCTGAGGGACAGATCGAGGCCCGCACCGGTGGTGCCGCGATGAGAGCGGCCTCGGAGGCGAGACGACCTCGGTGTTGGGCAGCGCCTCCAGAGGCTGAGGGGCCCGGACCGGCTGAGGCTGCTTGCTCTTGGAGTTGTCCGGCGCGGTGGGGGTGTCGGCGGTCGGCTGGCCGCCGAGCTCGCCGTCGGCGCCGAAGGGGCCCTGTGAGCACCGCGACGCCGACGCCCGATCCGGGTTCCGGCTCAGGGATGGTCCGAGGAACGTACTGACGTCACCGGTCTCGGAACCACCGGTTCCGGAGTCGTTCCAGCTCCCGATCCGCGGACCCGGCGGGTCATCGGGGTCCTCCCAGACGCCCGTCTCCAGCATCTCCGAGGCCGATTCAGCGACGCTCGACGCAGCAGGCTCCGCCGCGGGGTCCTCCCCGGTCGCTCCGGCGGGCGTCCCTGCGCCGCGGCCCGTCGGCGACGTCTGCACCCCCATCGCTTCCGGCGACGCCCGCAGTGGCTGCGACGAGTCCCGACGGCTGCGGGACGTCCGGGACGTCAGCGCCAGACGGGACATCGTCGGCCTCGATCCGGACGCCTTCGGCCTCCAGGGCCGTCGGGCGCCATGTCCTGCAGGAGCTCCGTCACCAGAGCGACCGGCTAGAGCAACGTGGTCTCATCACCGGGCTCCGCGGGCTGCGTCGCCTCTTCCGCTGCCGGCGTAGCCGTCGCCGTCGGCCCCACCCGGGGGAAGTACGTCCCTCCCAGGGCATCCAGGACGCGCAGCCCCGTCTCGATGGAGACGGTGCGGGAGGCAGCCCAGCAGCCGGACTGATCACGGCAACACCATCGGCGCCGTCAGCCCTCACGAACCATCCGAAAGCCGCGTCAGCCCCTCGGGCAACGGGACGCGCTCGCCAGGCAGGGACAATGCGGTCACAGCACCTCCTGGGTAGAAGCATCGCCGGGAACGACTGCGGGAGCGAGGGCCGGGGTCTCGGCGGAGTCCACGACGACGGCCGTGGTGTTGTCATGACCGCCCCCTCCAGGGAGGCGGCGACCAAACTCGAGCCGTGCGCTGCGCGCTGCAGCCGGCGGCCGGCACAGTGGCGATGGCCTCGTCGTGCGAGCTCGTCGCTCAGGCCGTCGGAACAGATCAGCAGGCGGTCTCCGGCGGCGACAGGGAACACTGTAGAGGTCGGGGACGGCGGGTCGGCGATCCCCTCCAGCGCGCGGGTGACGACATTGCGGCGAGGTCGCGCCGCGCCTGCTCGGGGTAGGCTCACCGGTCTCGATGAGGATCTGGACGGGTGGTCGCGGGTGACCTGGGACAGCATGTCATCGCGCAGCAGGTAGACCCAGGCGTCCCCGATGTTGAAGATGATCCAGGTCGGCCGCGCAATCCCTGCTGATCCTCCATCCAGGCCAGGACGACACCGGCGATCGTCGCACCGGGCAGGTAGGCGGCGTGGGACGGGATGGCGACAATCGCCTCCTGAGCGGCCATCACCGAGCGAACGACCGTCTCCCACGTCGGTGACGGTCGTGCCGGCCAGTGAGTAGAGGGGTCGAGAGCGACCTGGTGGCCATGCGGCCGGCGGCGTGCGACCATCCATCGACGACGACGAAGGCCGGGGCGGTGGCGGTAGCCATCCTCGTTGACAGTGCGCAGGCGCCCCACGTCAGTGGCCGCACCGACGACGACGCCGGAGGCCAGCGCCGTCGGCCCCACCGAATCCACGAGGGCCTCGGTGTCAGCACGAACGTGCTCGGTCATCGTCTCCCTCCCCTGCGTTGCTTGCACTCCCCTAGTAAACCCCAGCGCGGCCCAGAACCACCGCACCACGGCAGAGATTCCATCTATGTGAGCCTGGACCGGGCCAGGCGAACAATGCCGCCCCCAAGCGTCGCTCGGGCGGGATCTTCCCCCGCCTGACTCAGGTCGCTGCAGGCGTCGTGAGCCGCTGCGGGGTGCAGGCGGCGTGACCGGTCAGGCAGTCAGTATCACGAGCACTCAGGTGGTCTTTCGGCGTGGCCGGTTGACCCAGCCCATGCGCCACCAGCGCAGTACCGTCGTTCGCAGCTCGGTATCGCGTGGTTCCGACACCCAATCGGCGGACGGATGTCGGTCAACCTGGACCGACGCGAGTTTTCTGACCGAAAGGACCCAGCATGTCTCCAGGCCAAGGGACGAGCTTGTCGCGCGAGGCCCTCAGATCTAACGCGAAAGCTGGAGACCCTCCGCCGTCTGTCACAGAACTACGAGTCTGCGCCTTACATCGCCGCCAACCCGCGGACCTACCCCGCCCTCCTGGGTGGCTGGGGCACCCTGGGCGACCCTGCGGTCGACGCCGCCCCTGGCCTCTCGCAGCGGACCATCCCCAGTCGGATCCAGGCTCCACAGGCGTCTCCACCGCTGGCGGTCGTCTATCACCCCCGGGTCCCAGCCGGGATCGCCGTCGGCCATGCCTCCGAGGCCCCGACAGGTGACCCTGCCCCGTTCCACTCCAGCCCGGCAGCGCTGCTCCTGGTGTCTCAGGGGCCTCCAGGGCCTCAGCGAGCCAGCTCGAGGAGTGCCGCGAGCGCATCCAGCGCGCCTCAGCGCGGCCGGTGCCAACATCCCAGGTCGACAGCTTCCGGGCCACGGGCGATCCAGCCGTCTACATGCGACCCGCGAGCCAGGCGGTCCCGTCACGGTCACCGGCCAGACCGGCTAGCCGGCCCTGCAGCAGACCTTTCCAGCAGTCCGCGAACCTCTCCCAGCCGCAGAGCGCGGTGATTCCCGCCGCCGTAGCAGGCCTCCGCCACGACCGACGGCAACGGCGGCTGTCTTCGGCGTCGGCACCGAGGACGAGACTCCTCAGCCCCTCCTCCTTCCTGACCTCCAACCGCATCCTGCGATTCTGGCCCTCTTGGTGGCCACCATCCTGGTCTTCCTGGCGACCTGGTACTTCCGCAGCGACAACCACAAATCAGCGAACGAATCGGACACCCCAGCCCGACCCAGAGCAATCAGGCGGCCGAGCGCAGAATAACGCCTCGCACTTCCTACGGCGTCGCCACGCCGAGCGCCTCGGCGACACCCACCTCAAAGCGCCCCGCACCCAGCGGGCCCAGGGCTGTCCGCTCGACGCCCCCAGCGGCAGCATCACCTGCGCCTCGGGAAGGATGGCGCCACCTGCGTCATCAACAAGCACGCAGAGAGCTCCTGCCGTGACAAGCCTCTGATCGTCAAGATCGGCGCCAATGGCAGCCAGTCCACCGGAGTGCGGCTCGACCTTCTCCGCCAACGGGTCAGTCTCGGATACGGCTCCTCCGCCAAGAACTCCGAGTTCGCCTGCACCTCGAGCCGAAGCCGGCATGCGGTGCTGGAGCCAGGTCAGTGGCAGGGGCTTCACTCTCAGTCGCGAAAGGGTCGGGTCCACCACCACGGCCACGTAAAACGTTTTCCCCGCCTCGGCCGGTTCTGCACCGGCCGAGGCGCCGCTCGTCTTCCTTCAGTTCCCCAGCAGCTGCAGCTCCTCCCATGGCTGCCTCCCATCAACGCGATTCTCACTCGCCCACGGTGCCCGCGCCTTCCGAGCGCGGGCTGATCGCTCTTCGGTTCCCCGCTGTCGATGGTGGGGATCTCCACGATTCTCGCCGTCGAGGGCTCTGCGGCTCTACGGCTGCGGGCCTGGTCAGCGCCGCGAGCTTCGTGGCGCTGGCCATCGAAACGCGATCCTGAGCTCGGTGCGTCGATCGCTACGGTCAGTCCGGTCATGCGCTCCGGCGGTCCTCATCTCGGCGACCAGTCTGGCGGATTGATCGCCGCCGCATCGCGCACGCGCACCTAGGATCCTGGCCGTGCTGGCCGCCGCCGCAGGGAGACTGGCCAGCTCCGCTGAGCTCTTGGTGCGGGCGCCGTGCTGGACCGCGGTGCTCCTCGCGAGGACATCACGGCGCTTCTCCTGGAGGCCGCCCTGGTTGATGTGGCCTTCGTTCTGGGGCCGGTACTGGCCACCGCCAGTATGCACAACGCCGTTGCTCCCGGTGACCTCGGGATGGGTGACCTGCCTGATCATGCACGCGGCAGGCCCAGAGCGGTGTTCCTCCAGCCAGCGCGCCGCGAGCCCGTTCCACACCCTCGTCGGCACGCGGCCGAGGAAGGATGGGGGACCAGGAGGCCGGCAGGACTCGACGCACGCTGGCTTCGAGGGCAGCGCCCGGTTCTGCCACAGGGGCGGTCATGGCCACCGTCGTCGTCTTCCTGCTCTCGGGAGCCATGTTCGGGACCAACGACGTCGCCGCGATCGCCTTCAACCACCGCCGGGCACAAGTCGGCCTCGGTCTCGTCCTGGCGGTCTGGGGTGTGCGGCTCCTTCATCCAGCCCTCCTCTACGGCACGCACCTGGGGGTGGCCGCTGTGGAAGCAGTTCTGCCATGACCGGTACGGCGGCGCTGGCCATCGGCACCTCGACCTTCGTCCTGGCGAATCTCGTGGTGCTGTCGGTCCTGGCCCTCTTGACGGGACTTGCTATCGCTCGACCCTGACCAGCGGTAACAACATCATCCAGGTGACGGTCGCCTCCCAGCTCACCGAGGACTGGCCTGGGTGAGTACCGCGCTCAACGTCGGGGGTCTCGATCAGGTCCTGCTGGCAGGGCAGGCCACGGACGCCGGCGGTTCGCACGCCGGATACCTCGCGGTCGCCGGCTTCGGCTGGAGCGCCGTCCTCGCTTCGGCGTCGTGCGTCTGCGCACTCAAACGAGCACGGACCACTCGGTCGCTGGCCGCCGACTGATGATCAGGCCCGTCAGCATCGATTCCCAGCATCCTCTGTGACTCTTCTACACTCAGCACGATGTCGATCGCAGGGAATCCACAAAACGACCCCCGTTCAGCCCCTCCGGGCGCCGGCTGCGCAGAATGCCCGGACCGTGCGGGCACCACGGGCGGTGCACCGCGCCCGGTTTCCCACGCTGGTCGCGATCGCGCCGCCGGTCCTCTGCCGTCATCGGGTGGCTGACGCTGCTGGTGCCGCCTACTGGTCCCTGGTCGACGACAACGGCCAGTGGATCTTCGAGCCGGACTCCTTCGTCTACTACGAGGCCGTGCGGCAGTGGCTCGAGGGCGGGGACCTCTACGGCTGGTACGCCCTGCCGTCCAAGCACCTGTGGCCCTTCACCTACACGCCGCTGGCGGCCTGGGTGATAGCGCCCCTGACCTGGATGTCGTACCAGTCGGCCACCGTCCTGCTGTCGCTGGCCACCCCGCAACGCGCCGGCCATCGCGTGCCCTGTATGCGGGCCCTCCAGCGCCTGGGCGCCAGGGTCCCGGACTGGCGCACGACGCTGGCCACCGTGGCGCCGCGAGTATGAGGACGCGCTCGAGCCCCTTCCCCAAGACCATGCGTACGCGCGGGTCAACGCCATCCTCATGGCACTGTTCGCCCGTCTGACCTGCTCCTGGTTCCCGAGCGATCACGGTGGCGCGGGGTCCTCATGCAACCCGGCCGCCGCGAGTCAAGCGGCACCGGCGGTGGCGAGTCCTGGTCCTCCTGGCGCGCCGGGAGTGGCGGGCGGCCGCCACAATGGCGGGCAGCGCCGTCAGGCCTGACGGTCCTGGCCGGTCTGGCGGCCCCCGCCGAGTCCTGAGAAGTTCTTCACCTCGGCCATGTGGGATCCCGGGAGGCGCGCCGGTACGCCGGCTTCTCAGGCGAATCAGAACCTCTGCGATCGCCCGCTGCCAGGTCGGCCTGGAACCTCACCGGCGGCCTGCTCGCTGCTGACGGTGCCTCGCGCGCGCTGGTTTCTTGTTGCCGCCGGCTGGAACCGTGCAGGAGCCGGCAGCCGGATTGCGGATCCTGTCTCCATCACCGTAGAGTGACTACCGCTGGCGGCTCCTCCAGGCCTGGCGACGCCGGCCTGGGTGCTGGCCTCAGGTCCAGCGTGGTCGTCGCGCGTGCTCAGGCTGCTCCCTCTCATCTCCTGGTCGCACGCTGGGTGCTGGTGCCCTGCCAGCACTCATGTCGGTGTCGGCGGCGGCCCTCGCTGGCGCTCCACCACGCTCGGCATCGCCGGGCTCATGCGAGGTCCTCGTCTTCGTTCTGGCGATGCAGTGGTGGGTTTCCCGAGCAGGAACTTCACGTCCGAGCAGAACTGGCCGACCTGGGCCAAGGCCGTCGGCTCGGAGCTTCACCCTGGTGGGCCCTGGGCTGCGGACGCGTCTCCTGTGGTGGGCGTGCGGCCGGCACCTGGCGACCTTGCACCGCTGAGATCGCTCATTTCCCTACGGGCCAGAAGGCCCCTTCCGTCGACACGCGCCCGTGCAGGGCGCTGTCATCTAGGATCTAAGGATGCCCCTCTCCGACATCGCCCGCGCCGTCGAGGGCCTGTTCCACCGCGACGCCGTCCCCCGTCCTCCAAAGCGCCAGTGCAGCGCGCGCGTCATCCTACGGCTACGGCTACCCAGCTGCACTCGGCTCGGTCAGGTCCTCCGTCCGCGACAGGGCCGCGCGATCCGCCGTCGGCTCAGGCCCGCAGGACGAACCGGAGCGAGGACCGGGGCCGTCCGGCCGTGCTCCAGGCACCGCCTCCTCCTTACTCTCGACCAAAGCCTCCCCACCGCCTCCATGGCCCGAGGTCCTCGCCCGTGGTCTAGGCGCGCGCAGAACGCCCGGCGAGCCCGCTGTTCCCTGCCGGCGCGGGCGCCCTGCCCGTCAGCCCGCGCCCAGGCGGGACTTCCGCCGCTGAGCCGGGCTGCTCGGCGCCCAGCGCGGCACGCGCCTGTTCATCGAGGTGCCGGTGGCCTACTGCCGGTGACCGTCACGTGGGCCGGGCCAGCGTACGCACGAGCCGACCGCGGCGGCTACATCGACGTCGTCGTGACGCGATCACGGTTGGAGCCCGGGCTGGCTCGAGGCCCGCATCGAGGCGGCCGGGGCCGAGCGGTCGCCAGCTCAAGGTCCTCATCATTCCCCGAGGGCCCGCGCCTGGGCATCATCTCCGACATCGACGCTGACACCGCGATGATCACGCACGTCCCCCCGCGTGCTCGTGGCCGCATGAACCAGACTCGATCAAGTACTCCTCGGCGCGTAGGCGGTCCCGGATAGCCGAGCGCTACTCGCGCTCAGCCCGGCACGCGATGATGTACCTGTCCACCGGCGCATGGAACGTGGTGCCACCCGCCTTTCCTCGCGCCGCTTCCCTCGGGGCCCGCGCTCATGACCGACTGGGGGCCGACCAGCACCGGCTGGTTCCGCTCGGCATCGAGCACAAGCGCACCGAGCTGCGCCGGCTCATGATCGACCTGCCTCAGATCACCCTGGATCCTCTTCGGCGACGACGCCAGCGACCCGCACATCTACGGCGAGGCCGCCCGTCACCCACGCGACCGCGGATCGCCGCGCGTCGCCATCCGCCGCCTGACCGCCACCCAGCAGGTGCTGCCGGAGGGGCTGACCGCGCACCTGGGCATCGGCCCCCGGGCGCGGACCCTGGCGAGGCCGACGTGCCCGTCGTCGTGGGCACCGACGGCTACAGGCTGGCCCGGCTCCTGCCCGCGAGCTGTGGAGGCATCGCACGCGCTGGGCATGCCTGGGACGGCCACGGAGAGTTCACACCCTCCGCAGCCGGCGCGTGTCAGGAAGCGCGAGCCTGGGGACGCGTCGGGGGCATGACGCGAGCGCCCTGAACCAGTGATGCGGCATGTCTCCGCCGGGCGACGTCACGCCAGCCGATCCCCGGCAGCGTGCGGCTTTGGGCCAGTGCGCCACCGCTTCACAGACGATCCACAGGCGTGCCCTACAGGGCCGGCGGGTACGGCGAGTTGCCTGGTTCCGCTGCGCGACGCGTTCCCACCATCGAATCAGGAGGAAAGCACATGTCCCCCTTCTCCGCAGAACTCCGCAGGCTCCGCCAGACCGACGACAGCGTCTCGCGGGCTCGCCGCGGCGGGCTCGGCCCTCGAAACCGCCGCTTCGCTGCGGCGCCACGCGATCCTGGCCGACCTCAACGTGCTGCAGGTAGGTCACGCTCATGGGCACCGGCCTGCTGGTGGCGCTCGGCGTCGTCCTGGGTGGGCGCTCTGCATCACCACCGTCTCACCCGACGGGCACATTGATCCGGCTCCCGAGCACCCACGGGTCCAGCACCGCGGGACCCGGTGAGCGGGGACTGCTCGCCGGCTGCCGTGCGACTCGCCGTCGGTTAGTGTAGGCCAATGATCGCGCAGCACCACATCGCGCACATGACGCGGCGATCAGGCCGCCGACAGGGAGTCCTCGGCAGTCGGGCCGGATCGCGACTGGTATGGTGATGACGGCGTACCAGCGCTTCCATCAAGCTCAGGAGACGGACGTGTGGCAGGATCCTTCATCCTCGGACTCGCGCAGGATACGTGCTCGGGACCCGCGGGAGCGCGCCCAGTACGAGCGCATCAGACCACGCAGCCTCGAGGTCGCTAGGCAGCCCTTCGTGCGCACCCGGGTCGACGCCGCCTCAGCCGTGTCAAGCAGGCACGTGCGGACCCAGGGCAGGCCGTCACCCGGAGAGGTCGCCGACACCGTCGAGGAGCGGCTCTTGGGGGCTCATCAGCCCGAGGCGCTGGCCAGTCCCAGCCCGTCGACGCCGGCGCTGGCGTGCGCCCGGTCAGCGAGGCCGGCTGGGCGACGCTCGGCCTCTGGCGGGGTCGAGGGCGGCTCCGACGCGCGCACCCGTCGCTCGACTCCGCCCGCCGCGGCCGCGCGAGGCGGGGGCAAGCAGCATCATGAGTGCCCGGCGCCCAGCCGGCCACGCGCGGGACCGCTGCGGCGCCCGGCTCGGCGCCGCTCACGATCGCGATGACCGGCAGCTGCCAGGGACGCCAGTGAGCGAACGCACAGACCGGCACCCGACGGCGGTGGACACAAGCGTGGCGTGCGCGTCGGCCACCCGCGCTGCACCGCCGGGACCTGGGTGCCGGCGGCGATGAGCGCCAGGATCGCGTGAAACTTGTTGCCGCCCGAAGACGGCGGGGTCTCCCCGGCGACGATCGCGGATCATGGAGCCGCCGATCGCGGTGAGCAGCCCAGCAAAGTGCCGGCATGACACCAGAGCCCGTGGGTGAGGGCCTTCGAGGCGCCGGTGGCGCCCAGCAGCCCAGGATGACGGCGTCGGCGACCCGACGAGCGCCGGGTGGGACGCGAGGTCAGACGGGCACGAACCCGAGCCCGTCGCCCCCAGGCGGCGGTAAGAGGGTAGTACGGGTCGGTCAGGGCGAAAGGGCGGGCGGCCTGGATCATGACGTCACGCGGGATGCCGCCCGGCGGTGGCCGTGGCATGGCGGGACGACAAAGCCCGCAGGTCGAAGTTCTTGCGCCGGGCGATGAGTCCGCCAGGATCCCGTTGAGCAGGACGCCACGGGTCGAGCAGCCGGAAGGTGTCGGTGAGGGACGCCGGCATGTGCAGCGCGAGGGAGGAGACGTCCAGCACCCCCGGTGCCGCCTTTCACTCCTGTCGTGGTTGCGTCCCGCCGTCGACCCCGGTGCCGGCCCGGCAGCCCCGCCGTCGCGCACCTTAGCACGGCGGGCGCGAGGTCGGGCACGCCGCCGCGGCTGGCGCGTTGCGGCGATGCGAAACCTCGGTGGGTCAGGGCGCACCGACACGCGATAGATCGAGGGCGTGTCCTCCCGCTACTCGCCCCACAGGACCTGTTTCGTACGCGTGGCTCCATCAGCGCCGCCCTGGGACTTTGATCGCGCTCAAGGGCCGCGGCCTGGGTGACCGGCTCGGTGGGTCTGCTCCGACGCCCGCCGAATCGGTGGTCAACCTCGTCGCCGCCGTCGTCGCCCTCATCGTCCTGAAGATCGCGGCCGGGCCCGCCGACGCCGACCACCAGTTCCGGTCTCTCCAAAGGCCGAGTACTTCTCGGCCGTCGTCGAGGGGAAACGTCATGATCTTCGTGGCGGCCGCTTTCATCATCATCTCCGCCATCGGCCGCCTCATCGACCCGCAGATGCCCGAGCAGCTGGGGCTGGGTCCTGGTGGTCTCGGTCATCGCCTCGCTCCTCCAACGGCGCGGTGGCGTGGGTGCTCTACCGCGCCGGGCGCCGCAGAGCGCTCCGTGACCCTGGTGGCCGACGCCCAAGCACCTGGCCACCGACGTCATCACCTCCGCCGCGGTCCTGGTCGGGAGTGGCCCTGGTAGCCGTCTTCCACTCGGCGCTGCTCGACGCCGTCGTCGCCTGGGGCCGGGCTCAACATCATGTGGACCGGTTTCACGCTCATCCGGGACTCGGTGGGCGGGCTCGCTGGACGTCGCCCCGTCCACCGGTACTGGAGGTCGAAGGTGCTGGCGCGTCACCGCCGCCAGGCATGATCGACTTTCACGCGGTACGGGTGCGCGGGCCGGCAACGGCGATTCATGGAGCTGCACGTGCTGGTTCACGCGGTCTGGAGCGTCAAGAGGGCGACTTCACCGAGCAGGTCATCGACGAGCTGGTGGATGCTGACTCCAGCCTACCGCATCTCGGCGCACCTGGAGCCGATCGAGGGACCCCAAAGTCCTACGAGGACCTCCGAGGATATCGAGGGACATCAGTGCTCGGTTTTCATCAACGTCCCGACATGTGTCAGACTCGGCCCCATAGACGCAATGAGGCTCACTGGCTCAGCACCGTCGCTCGCGCCAGCGCAATCACCGCCCCCACAGCTGGCGCCAGCCGGACGTCGTCCTGGAGACCTGCGTGGAGGACGTCGGTGTGCGGATCTCCGCGCAGGCCGGGGCCGACCGGGGCCGAGCTGGGCGACAACCTCGCGGCCGCCGGCACCACTCCCTCGATCAGCGCCATCGAGGCCGCGATCTTCGCCGCCGCCGAGCAGGTGGAGCAGCGCCGCGCGGGCCGCGCGCCCACTGGAGACGGATAAGGCCCGAGGCCGCCGCCCCCTTCGGCCTGGATCCTCATCCGCCCCCGATGGCGGTTCTTTCGTCTACGACGGTGAGGGGCGGGCCGCGAGTCGCCGACGTGCGGCGCATCGCCTCCCTCGCCCTGGAGATGGCCAGTTCACCGCCCCCAGGCCACCGGCGGGGGCGCGAGAGCTGCCGCCGGCAATGGACCTGGGCTTCGTCGTCAGGCCCTGACAGAGGACAGGTGATCGCACCGCGGCCTGGTGCGCCTGCTGGTCGACATGTCCAATGGCGCCCGGTCACGTTCTGCCGGGCCTTCGACCACTGCCGCGACACTGTCGGGGCCTACGCGAGGACCTGGAGGGGCTCGGCGTTCGCTACTGTCCTGACCAGCGGCGCGGCGCAGACTCGCAGCCGACGGCGCCTCGGTGATCGCCGGGCTGGTGGCCAGCGCGGGCCGATCGTCGTCGCGGCCGAGGGCCGTGCGCTAACGGACTGGTCGACCTGGTGGAGTCCACCGGCGTGCGCGAGGTCCACATGCGCTGCCCGCGCGAGGCCTGTCTCCCCGACGAGCCCCAACGCACCGACGAGGCCCTGGTGCGGCGTGCCGTCGAGGGCGGTCCGCAGCGGTTCCACTGCCCTGAAGTAGCCCGACCGCAACGGTTCCTCCCCCTTCCTACGGTATTGACGGAGGGTGCCCCACACTCCCGAGGGCGGCACCCGATGTCCAGTCCCCCATACTCACTCCTTCCCAGCGTTTCCCCGCGCCCTACGCGGGCCCCTCGTCCACGACTCGCCCGATGTCCGCAATCCTCACGGTTCGTGGATATCTACAGTCCTCGGTGTGCACAACCGTCTCGACGCGTCTGTCACGCTGCAAGCGCAATCGGGACAACTACCCCCATGAGCCCCATGACCGCCCCTATTTTCTGTCTTAGGTTGACCCCATGAGCGACGTCCGTATCGATACCCCTCGCGGGATCACTCTGGCCGGTACTCTCCGCCTCTCCACCGGGGCCGCCCCAATCGATCTGGAGGTTTTCCACGACGCGGAGGATGCTCAGCCCCGCAGCCGCGCGCCGAGGGCGTGGTTCTGCTGGCGCACGACTTTCCTCACCGACCGCCATGGCCAGAACGGCCGTCTGGACCGGATCGGCGCCCGCTACCGCGAAGCGGGCCTGGCCACGCTCAGCCTGGACTTCTCCGGCCTGGGCGAGTCCGGCGACGACGTCATCCCCTGGCAGGGCGAGGCCGAGGACCTGCAGGCCGCCTCCAGCTGGCTGGCAGGCCTGCAGGCTTCAACCGGCAGATGATCCACGCCAACGGATTCGGGGCAACGGGCCCGCGCTCCTGGCCAGCCTGAACAGGTGCCACAGCCGTGCTCGTAGCGCCATCGTGGGCCCGCAGTCGATCCTGTGGGAGGAGGTCTTCTCCCCGAGCAGCTCGATGAGCTCGCCCAGCACGGCTGGCACGCGCCTGGTGGACGACAACCCCAACTCGCGCGAGGTGGAACGTGCTGTCCGAGAGACGCTGGCGGACTTCTCGATGCAGGAGCCGGAGCGCACCCTGGCGGATCTGCCCTGGCCGGTACTCATGGTGCACGGGTGCTGTCCAACGAGCTGCCGGACACCGCGGAGCGCAGCGGCGAGGGGTTTTCCCGCTGCTGCCGACTCCAGCCAGATGGTGCGTCCACGCCGAGACCCATGACCAGGCCGGAGGAGGTCGCCCGCCTGAGCCTGGAGTGGGCCCGGCGCCGCCTGCGCTGAGTCTGAGGGAGCTGCTGCGTCCCTCACGCGGCGCAGCGGCCCTGGGAGGCGATGGCGCGTATAGGGGACAATGGACCACCTATGGAACAGGGCGAGGACCGCAGCCGGGGTCACAACGGCGATCAGGCCGACCGAACAACAGCCAGAACGCAACCGCGCGAACGGTGGAGCGGGGCCAACGCCCCACGTGATCGCGGTCGCCAGGTCAACGCCCCGGCAAGGGCTCTGGCCGCGTCGGGCACGTGGAAGGGCTACTCCCCGAGCAGCTCGCCGCCCGCGCCGCCGCCGTCCCGGCGATCGTCTACCCGAGGAGCTGCCGGTCTCGGCACGCAGGAGATCGCCACCGCCATCGCCGAGCACCAGGTCGTCATCGTCGCCGGCGAGACCGGCAGCAGCAAGACCGCCCAGCTGCCCAAGATCTGCCTGGAGCTGGGCCGGGGCGTGACCGGGATGATCGGCCACGCAGCCCAGCGCGCATCGCCGCACGCGCAGCGTGGCCGAGCGCATCGCCTCCGAGCTGGGCACCCCGATCAGGGCCGCGCGGTGTCGTCGAGCTACCGGTGCGCTTCACCGAGGAGGTCGGCGGGGAACTACCTGGTCAAGCTCGCGACCGACAGGATCCTGCTGGCGGAGATCCAGTCCGACCCCCAGCTGCGCCACTGGCACGATCATCGTGGACGAGGCCCACGAGCGCAGCCTCAACATCGACTTCATCCTGGGCTACCTGGCGCGCCTACTGCCCCAGCGCCCGGACCTCAAGGTCATCATCACCTCGGCCTGCCATCGACTCCGAGCGCTTCGCCGAGCACTTCGGCCGACGAGCTCACCGGTGACCGAGGACAGCGCCTTCACCGTTCCCGCCCCGGTCACTCGCGGATCGCACACCTACCCCGTCGAGGTCACGCTACCGACCACTGGCTCCCCGACGACGTCGAGCCCGACTCCGACGACAGCCGGCGGCACGTCGGCCGACGCCTCATCCGAGATCCGCCTCGGCCGGCGGCGCCCGGCGAGCTGAGCGAGGCCGAGCTGGAGGCACTGACCTCCCCGATCCGGCGGTGCGCGCACGCGGCGCGGGCCCGCCAGGAGGCCGTCCGCTCCGGTGCCGGTTCCACCGCGCTCAGCCCACGCAACCAGGGCGCTCGCGGCGAGGGTCGGGGGCCGGGCCGGTTCTACCGGGGCGGGTGCAGGGTCCAGCTCCCGGGCCGGCGAGCCCAAGGACCAGTGACCGGGATCCTCGACGCCGTCGACGAGCTGCTGGGCGAGCCGACGGCGACATCCTCGTCTTCCTGGCCGGCGAGCGCGACATCCGCGACACCGAGGCGGCCCTCATCGACCACCTGGGAGCGCGCTACACGCCCGACGGCCGCTCACGCACGCCAGGGGCCATCGAGGTCGTGCCCCTGTACTCGCACGCCTGAGCGCCGCCGAGCAGCACCGGGTCTTCGAGGCCCACAGACGCGCCGCATCGTCCTGGCCACGAACGTGGCCGAGACCTCCTGACGGTTTCCCGGGATCCGCTACGTCATCGACCCGGGTCTGCGCGCATCCCCATACTCCAACCGCACCAAGGTCCAGCGCCTGCCCATCGGGCCGGTCAGCCGGGCCAGCGCCAACCAGCGGGCGGGCCGCTGCGGCGCACGTGGCCGACGGCATCGCCATCCGCCTGTACTCGCAAAGCGACTTCGAGGCGCGCCCGGGTACACCGAGCCGGAGATCCTGCGCACCTCGCTGGCCAGCGTCATCCTGCAGATGGCGGCCCTGGGACTAGGAGGCGGTGGAGGACTTCCCCTTCCTGGACGCCCCGACTCCCGCCAGGTCCGCTCCGGCCTGCAGCTGCTCACGGAGATCGGCGCGATCGAGCCGGCGGCACTACGTCCGCCCGGTCCGACGAGGCCCCCCGACCGGGGTCGACGCGGACCGCGCCTGACGGAGATCGGGCGGCGACTGGCCCGCCTGCCCATCGACCCTCGCCTGGGTCGCATGCTCCTGGAGGCCGGAGAACTGGGCTGCGTCGGGGAGGTCATGGTCATCGTGGCGGCCCTGTCCATCCAGGACGTCCGCGAGCGCCCGGCGGACAAGCAGGAGGCCTCCGACGCCCTGCACCGGCGCTTCGCCGACCCGACGTGACTTCCCTGACCTACCTGAACCTGTGGCGCTACCTGCGCACGCGAAAGCCGCGAGCTGTCGGATCGGCCTTCCGGCGCATGTGCCGCGCCGAGTTCCTGCACTACCTGCGGGTGCGCGAGTGGCAGGGACGTCACACCCAGCTGCGCCAGCTGGCCCGCCCGCTCAGCTGGATGCCGCCCCGGTGGAGCTGCCGACGGCCCCGCTCGATCCGAGCCGCCACCGAGGCACTGGAGCCGGGCAGCCATGCCGCCCAGATCGCCAGCAGGGCGTGGCAGCCGCCGTCGTGGCCCTGGGGCGCAGCGCGGACACGCCCGACGCCGACGCGATCCACCGCTCGCTGCTGGTGGGACTGCTGTCCAACGTGGGTAACTGGGACGAGCGTCGTCGGGAGTACGCCGGCACCGGGACCCGCTTCACGATCTGGCCGGGTTCGGGCCTGCGCCGCAAGACCTACGACTGGGTGATGACCGCCGAGCTGGTGGAGACCTCCCGGCTCTTCGCCCGGACCGTGGCAAGGTGGACTCCCGGTGGATCGAGCAGGTGGCGGACCGGGCCGGCCTGACCCGCCACGTCTTCGGTGAGCCCCTACTGGTCGACCCGCCAAGGGGCGGCCATGGTCCAGACGAAGGTGCTGCTCTACGGGATGACGCTGGTGGCGGACCGGCCGGCGACGCTGGCGAGCGTCGGGACGGACTCGGCCCGCCAGGTCGCCCGGGAGATGTTCATCCGCTCGGGCCTGGTGGAGGGCGGCTGGCACGCCCGCCACGGCTTCGTGGAGCGCAACCGGGAGCTGATCGAGGAGCTTCCAGGACGTGGAGCGGCGTCGGCGCGAGCACGGCCTGCTGGCCGACGACACCGCCCTGTTCGACTTCTCGACGACCGCGTTCCCGAGGAGGTGACCTCGGCGGCGGCCTTCGACGCCTGGTGGAAGGAGCAGCGGCGCACCACCCCGGACCTGCTGGACTTCACCCGTGAGCTGCTGCTGCCCGGCGGGGGCGATGCGAGCGGCTTCCCGGACACGTGGGTGCAGGGCGACCTGACCCTGGGCCTGGACTACGTGTTCGAGCCGGGTCACCCGAGGACGGGGTCAGCGTCCAGGTGCCGGTGGAGGTGCTGGGGAGGCTCAGCCCGGAGGGTTTCGACTGGCTGGTACCGGGGATGCGGGCCGAGCTGTGCGTGGCCACGATCCGGGCGCTGCCCAAGCGAGTGCGCCGCCAGCTGGTACCGGCCCCAGACGTGGGTGCCCAGGTGCGGGCCCAGATCGAGCAGGAGTTCCCGACGCCGCCGGGTGCGAGCTGCCCGGAGGTCCCCCTTCGAGGAGGCCTTCAGCCGGGTGGTCTTCCGGCTCAAGGGCGTGGAGATCACGGAGGCCGACTGGGCCGAGGCCGCCGAGCGGTTGCCGGATCACCTGGCGATGGGCTTCGCGGCCCTGGATGCCCGGGGCCGGGTCATCGATCGCGGCCGGGACCTGGTCTCGCTCCAGCAGCGGTTGTCGGGCAAGACGGAGGCCGCCGTGCGCTCGGCGGTGCGCGGCGCGCTGGCGCAGGCGATGGCCGAGGCCAGGAGCACCAGGGCTCGCGGGGCGCGGGAGGGAGGTCCGGCCGCAAGGGGGCGCAAGAAGAAGGGCCGGCAGGTTGCTGTCGCCCAGCGTCCCGACGGCGCGGCCGGGACCACTGGGACCGCCGGGGCCGGTGCCGGCCTGGAGGAGCGCCAGGGCCTGACCGACTGGCCCAGTGGCGTGCCGGGCCTGGGCGACCCGGATGGCTCGACGATCCGGCCTCGGTGAGTCGGCGGGCCGGGCGGGCCTGGTGGTGCGCGGATACCCGGCCCCTGGTGGCCGTCTCCCCAGGGTGCGGGACCTCGGATCCTGCCCGACGCCACCGCCCAGGTGGGCGCTCACGGCGCCGGGGTCACAGCCCTGACCCTGGCACGCACGGCGCTGGCCACGGCCGGGTGACGAGCCGGTGGGAGCGCCCAGGAGTCGCTCATATCCTGCGGCCAGCCCCTACCGGAGCACCGAGGCGCTGGTGGAGGACATGCAGGTTGCCGCTGGGCGGATGGTGGCCGGGCGCTGGGCGGCATCGGCCTCCGGCACACCGTTGACCGAGGTGCGCACCCGGGAGGTCTTCAAGTCCCTGGTCGGCGTCATGCGCGATGAGCTCGAGGACGAGGTCTACCGGGTGGCCCGGTACGCGGCCGCAGCGCTCAAAGGCGTCCCAAGAGAGTGGACGCGTGGTGGGCGCGCACACCTCGCTGACCCTGTTGGGCACGCTCCAGGAGGTGCGCGAGCACGCGGCGGCCCTGGCCCCGGACGGTTTCATCGCCGCCACTCCGCCGGAGTATCTGGCGCACCTGGAGCGCTACCTGCGGGCACTGGCGATGCGCGTGGAGAAGGCGTCCTCATCGCCATCGGCCGCCTCCCAGGACGCAGCCCTGTCCTTCCAGGTCTCCCCAGGCCCAGGAGGTGGTGGACAGGGCTCGCACCAAGGCGGCCTCGCTACCGGCCGACCCGCAGCGCGAGGCCCTGCTGGAGGAGGCACGTTGGATGGTGGAGGAGCTGCGGGTGAGCCTGTTCGCCCAGACGCTGGGCACGAGCCGCAAGGTGAGCCTCCAGCGCATCACCAAGCGTTCTGCGCCCAGATCGCCTGATTCCACGGACGACCTCGCCTCGCGCCCCTCGTGAGTACACCATGAGGCGTCATCCCCACGATGACGTCTCCTCCCCCAGGAGGAGACGAGCCAGCGGCCCGTTCGCCCACCTGGACGATTGCACCGATGTCCGGTGCGCAACTAACCTGGAGCCATAGAGGAAACGATCACTGCGGCGCCTGCTTTCTCCGTCTCTCCATCTCAGGCATCTCACGAACGCTTTCTCCGGTTCCACACAGTCGGCCCCCGCACCATCCCGGTGCGGGGGCCGACGACGTCAGGGCGTGCTGATCCGCTCGGCTCAGCGTCGGGACTGGTCGTCCCGGATACTTACGCATCCAGGAACGCCTGGTTCGGTACGAACGGACCCCCGTTCCGAGCGCCACACAGGCACATGTGAATAACAAGGCCCACATCCACTGGGGTACCTCCACGCCGCACCTCCACTCGTGACAGCCGGTCGTCATGCCGTGGCTTTCTCAGGCACTATAATGTGACCGCAGGACTATTTCTCCCGACCCGCTTTTCGAAGATCCCCGCCCCTCTCCGCCACAGCACGGCGGACATGAGGCGGCAGACGTTGTCCACGTAGCGGTTGTACCAGGGCTCGGTGGCCCACACCTCCGGGGTCAGCTCGGTGCAGATGGCCCGGTAGTCGGCATCGTTGACGCGCAGCAGGTCGTCGAGGTCCCCTCGAAGGCCAGCAGCATGACCTCGTAGTTGAGGGCGAAGGAGCGGAAGTCCATGTTGGAGGACCCGATGACCCTCGACCTCGTCGTCGACCGTCATGTACTTCGAGTGCAGGACGGTTGGCGACGGATAGAGGTAGATCCGCACCCCCCGCCGCCAGGAGCGCCGAGTAGTAGGAGCGCTGGGCGTGGCTGACGATGAACTGGTCGGACTCCTTACCCACGAACAGCTCGACCTCCACCCCTCGGTAGGCGGCCGACGTCATCGCGGACAGCAGCGCCTCGTCGGGGATGAAGTAGGGACTGGTGATGGACACGCGCCGCTTGGCCCCGTTGATGAGGGCCAGAACATCCGCAGGTTCGGCTCGGTGGGGTAGCCGGGCCCGGAGGGGACGAAGCTGCATGGCGTTGACGACGGCGTCGGGCCGCCCCGGCCTCGGAGCCGGTGTCCCCACCAGGATCCCCGGAAGCCCGGCCATCTCCGGCAGGGTCTCCAGCAGGTGCCCAGCGCCAGGTCGAAGGCCTCGAGCTGCTCGCCGGCCTCGAAGTACCAGTCCATGGCGAAAAACGGCCTGGGCCTCCAGGACGATCTCGCCGGTGACCTCGACCGACAGGTCCTCCAGCGGTGCCCGCCCGCACGTTGCGTCGAGTCCGGTAGCTGGGGTCGATGACGTTGTGGCTGCCGATGAAGGCCTTCTCCCCGTCGATGACCAGGATCTTGCGGTGATTGCGCAGGTCCGGGCGACGCCAGCGCCGTTTGAGCGGCAGCAGCGGCATCATGAGCCGCCAGCGGATGCCGGCGTCGGTCATGCGCTGGCAGAACTGCTTCCAGCCGGGGTACTTGCGGCTGCCCAGGTGGTCCAGCAGGAGGCGCACCGTGACCCCTCGGGCCACCGCGCGCTCCAGGGGAGGCGAAGAAGACGTCGGTGACCTCGTCCCAGCTCATGATGTAGAACTCGACATGGACGTGGTCGGTGGCAGCGTCAACAGCGCGGGCCATGGCCTCGTAGGTGGTGCGGGGCTCGGCGTGAACCGCCACCACCTCACCGCTGACGCAGGGCAGCCCAGTGAGCCTGCGGTTCATGCGCAGCGCTCCGGCCAGGTAGGTCGAGGCTGGGCTCCTTGGGCAAGTCGGGCATGGAGCGGGTGTGGTCGAGGTGATCTCGTTGACGGTGTGCTGCTGACGGCGACGAGTGCCGTGGACCCACGGGCTGCCGATGAGCAGGTAGAGCGGAAGTCCCACCAGGGGCAGCAGGAAGATGAGCAGCAGCCAGGCAGTCGACGACGACGGGCGGCGGTTCTCCGGAACCGTGCCCAGCGCGGCGATCTTGATGAGGTACTCGATAACGACCCAGGTGGTCGCCAGTACCGGCGGCAGCGTCGCGATCGCATCATGTCATGCCCTCCGAACGAGCCTCGGGAAGAAGCCTGGGCGCGGGCCGGATGGCCCTGCGCCCAGGCACTGCGAAGGCCCGCCCCGGTTGATCTACCGGGCCGGGCCCTTCGCAACGAGGTCGCTTACCGGTTCCCATTCGGCAGCGGGTCCTCCTTCACTGAAACGTCCGAGCACATTCCCTTGGCTGTGGCCCAGACTCGGCGGCCACCGGTCAGCGGTACTCCCCAGTACTCACGGTCGCCACCGTTCAGCGGTGACTGCGACTTCCGCCGAGGCTGTCTGAGAGAAGGCTGGAAATAACGCATCTAAATGATGACGCTTGGTGACAATATGGTTACGCTCCCCGGACTGGAACCACACCATACCTTATATCCCTTGAAACGACGCCGATCGCGAGCCCGGCTCGAGAACCGTCACTTCGACGTCGGACTCAAAACAGGACTTTGAAGTAGCCGTAGAAGTTCCAGTTGCCCCACGAGGTGCACTGGTCCCCACCACTTCCGGCAGCCTCGTTGGGTTGGAACGGCGTGTAGTTGTACAGGCCCGCTGTCGCCTGGTTCGCCACCGTCACCTCACCGCTGCCGCACTGCGCATCGGGCGAGTAGGCGATTCGCGTCGGACGCTGCGCCACGACGTCGTAGGTCCCCGGATTGAGGCGATAGCGCTGGAACTGAGAGGCCGCCCTGTAGAGCTGGGAGGGGAAGCCGGCCCACTGAGGGTCGCAGGTTCCGTGATCGGGACAGGCGTAACCAGCGGCGGCCTCGTAGTCACGAGCGCTGAGCGTCCGACCGGAGGCGGTGAGCAGCCCCTGCTCCTTGTGTATGAGGACGAGGAGCACCTGAGGGTTGATGTCGCAGGCCTGGGAAACCGCCCAGACGACATCGGCCGCGCTGAGACCGGAGGCGGCCTCGATGCCGCCGGGACAGAAGGTGGATGCCTCACGGGCAGGCATGGAGAAGTCGGCGAGGCCAGGGCACTCGGTGCCGTCACTGCCGGGCTGGCAACCGGAGTTGACCCGAGTGATGAAGGCAGCGATCTCCTCATGCGTCATCGCGTCGGCGTTGTAGAAGACCTCGTCGTCGATGATGTGAGCCACGTCGAACCCGCTCGCGTCAGGCACCAAGGGGCCGGCGCAGAGCTCGTCGCCCCCTGAGAGGCCCACTGCCCCAGGCTCAGGAGCCCATTCAACCCACTGAGCGATGAACCGGCCGCACGCAGCGCGATGAGGCCCACCAGAAGCGTGACGAGGAAGGCACTGAGAACAACACCGAGAGGGCTGCGCAGGAAGACCAGGACTCGACCGCCTCCACCTGGCCGCCTGCGCTTGATGCTGGAGCTCAAGCGACCGGTGCGCCCAACGCCTCCCCGGACGCCCCTGGGCCCGATCGGAATGATGCCTCCGGCCATCACGCCGAGCGCGGTCGGTACCGCGCGGCACCGTCGGACGGGCACGTTGCGAGTGCGGACGGACTGAGACGAGGCGGAGCCGCCGGCGCTTCGAGGAGCCCGCGAGCGTCGTTTGGAGGGATGGTGGGACATCGACATCATCGTGTCACATATCGGCGGGACACATCGCGGCCCACCACCCGGACTTCAGAAGCATCTACCGGGACGGCACGCGTCTGCGAGATGCAGCCGGCACCACTGGCGCCGCCACCAGCCCGACGAGACCACCGGCGCATACTGTGGAGCCGTGAACCTTCCCGACGTCCTGATCCTGGCACGTGCTCTCATGGAGGAGGCCGGCGTCGGAGACTGGGAGCTGGGCTTCGACCGTGCGCGCCGCCGGGCCGGCCAGACGGATCATGCACGACGTCGACTCACTCTCAGCCGTCACCTCATGCTCCTGTACGACGAGGCCCAGGTGCGCGAGACGATCCCTGCACGAGATCGCCCACGCCCGCGTGGGACCCCAGCACGGACACGATGCCGTCTGGGCCGCCGAGGCGACCCGTCTGGGAGCCACGGGCCGACGACTCGTGGACGCTCAGGCACCACGGCTACGGGGACGCTGGGTGGGCAGGTGCCCGGCAGGGCCACGAGGTCGATCGGATGCGTCGCCCCGGCTCGCCCGTCTCCTGCTCACGCTGCGCCGCTCGATTCAGCATGGAGCACCTGCTGTCCTGGAGCCTCGACGGAGACCCCGTCCCCTCACGAGGAGATCAGCGAGCGCTACAGCCGCCTCCTGAGACTGGCTCGGGCCAATCGCAAGAAGAGCCCGCAGAGCACTCCGGGACAGTATGCTCTCGACCACCGACATCACCGATCAACAAATTGAGTAGGAGCAGCCTATGATCGTCACTACCACCCCCACCGTCGAGGGATACCCCGTCACGCAGTACCTGCGAGTCGTCTGCGGAGAAACCATCGCGGGAGTCAACTTCCTCAAGGACATGGCCGCAGGGTTCCGCAACTTCGTCGGCGGTCGCTCTCAGACCCTACGAGGACGAGCTCATCCGGGCCCGGGAGACGGCCCTGGCGGAGATGGTTCAGCGCGCCCAGGAGCTCAGGGGCCGAGGGCGTCGTCGGCGTCGACATCGACTACGAGACACTGGGATCGGACAACGGCATGCTCATGGTGACGGCATCAGGCACCGCCGTCCGTTTCTCCGCCACCTCCTGAGCACACTCCTCGCACGATTAAGCGGCATCGGTCTGTGCAATGGGCGCCCCGCCTGTGACGAAGCGGACCAGTCACCCGAGCGTTGACTCCCGGACCACCAGCGTCGGAATGAAGGTCTCGCTGCGCACCCGCCCGTCCTCGGCGAGAAGCAGATCGGCGGCCGCGGCACCCATTTCACGCATCGGCTGATGCACGCTGGTCAGCGGTGTGATGAGCTCAGCTGCGAACGAGATATCGTCGTAACCGACAACGGCCACGTCGCCGGGAATCGATAGACCGCGGCGACGTATCTCCCGCATGGCACCGATCGCCATCTGGTCATTGGCACAGAAGATCGCCGACGGCGGGAGCGGAGCATCCAGGAGCCTGGCCGCTCCCGCCGCCCCGGAAGCCGCGTCGAAGCTTCTCGAGCCGACCTTGGACTCGACATCCTGAAGAACCTCTGCAGGGATCGAGCCCTCCGCCGAGAGCTCCCTGAGGACGCCGTCGTGCCGGTCCTTCGCCTGTCGTATAGCGAGGGGACCGTTGACGAAGCCGATTCTGCGGTGGCCGATCTCCAGCAGGTGAGAGATAGCAGCTCGAGCTCCTGAGACATCATCTCCGACAACGGTGGACATCTCAGGAATGGGCGGATGGTCCATGAGAACTACCCTGAATACCGCGCTCCACGAGCATTCCGAGTCTGTCCAGCGTCGTAGCCGAGGGCATGATGATGACGCCTCGTAAGCTCATGCCGACCAGTAGAGACAGGATCTCCTGCTCGCGGGCAGAGTCGGCATCCGACGAGCACAGCATCGGTACGCACCCCGACTCGTGCAGGCGATCCTCAATTCCACGGGCGGCTTCAGTGAAAAAAGGGTTGGACACGTCATGGACGACGACCCCCACAACGCTCGACCCCCGATCCCGCAGGCGGCGCGCAGTCTCCGAACGCACAAAACCCCAGAGACGCGATAGCCCCTCCACGCGCTTCGCGAGTCGCCTCAGAAACGCGTTCAGGATGATTGAGCACGTGGGAGACGGTGCCCACAGACACACCTGCGCGGACAGCGACGTCTCGTACGGAAGGACGCACTGACACACCTGTACCCACAGCACCCCTTAGGTTGAGCGGAAGCGCGAGCACAGCCACCCTCCCTCTCGATGGCGACGGCGCTCTGAGTCATATGGCATCGCCCCCTGCCGCCCGGCACTACGGGAGCCGGCGACATCATCCCATGAAAATCGGCTTGGATCGCGCAGCACCGGGTACCGGAGGCCATCAAGCAGACCCACCCCCAACAAAGGTTGCCACTTCAAGTGAGCGATGCTACATTGATTGAAACGATTCATTTCAGTCGGGCCCACGCCTACTGTTCCCCGCCCCCGCTCACAGCCCCTCTCACGGACAAGGATGTTCGATGACCACGACCACCTCACTCTCACATCAGCCAACCGGGATCAGCTCACGACGCTTCTCGATCACACGGCACAGCGCTCGCAGCAGCGCTGCTGCTTCCTCCTCCGGGTACGTCCCGAACGTCTGGCCGAGTACATCGAGGTTCACCAGCACGTCTGGCAGGACATGCGCGACGCTCTGAGCAACGCCGGTTGGCGCCGGTACTCTCTGTTCCTGCGACCCGAGGACGGCCTCGTCGTCGGCTACTTCGAGTCCGATGACACCGCCGCCGCGATGAGGGCGATGGAGGACGAGGACGTCAATACACGCTGGCAGACGGAGATGGCCCAGTACTTCGTCCAGCCCAGCGGCGGTACGCCCGAGATCCTTGCCCAGTACTTCTACCTCGCGTAAGGCCCTGTTCCGTCCACCTACAGATCTCTCAAGGAGGAGAGAATGGCTCGCACCCTCTAACCGGCTGGAAGGCGACTGCCGCCGTCTCCATGTCGAACTACATCGACTCCGGTTCCATCATCGCGATCGCAACATCACTCGGCTTCTGGGGAAAGGCGTACTTCCCCGACGACGACGGCACCATTGCCGGCCTTCTGGCCGCCTTCAGCGCCAATGCCTTCGGCGCCGCCATCGGCGCCCCTCATCGGCGGGCCTCTGTGCGACAAGTACGGACGTAAGTTCATCTACACCTACGACCTGCTCCTCTACGCCCTCGGTGGTCTTGTCGTCGTCTTCACGACCAACCTGGCCATGCTCTTCGCCGGTTTCATCATCATCGGCCTGGCAGTGGGAGCCTCCGTTCCCGCGGGCTGGACCTATATCGCGGAGTTCGCTCCCACCAATCAGCGCGGCAGGCACATCGGCGCCACCCAGCTCGCCTGGTCCTTCGGCCCGTTCATCGGCTTCGGCCTGGCTGCGGCGCTGACTCCGTTGGGTCTGCTCGGCAGCCGCATCATCTTCGCCCCACCTTGTCGTCATCGCCCTGACCACCTGGTACATCCGGCGCGGCCTTGAGGAGTCCGAGACCTGGGAGGCCGCCAAGGGCGGAGCGGACGCCAAGCCCCCTTCGATGTGGGCATCCTTCCGCAAGCTGTTCAACCGTCGCGTCAACATCACCGCTCTGATGTTCCTCGCGGTCATCTACACATGCTGGAACCAGGCGGCCTCACAGAACGGGATCTTCCTGCCCACGATCCTCAGCTCCATGGGTTACGAGACTTTGCAGACCGACCTGTTCTCCATGCTCTCCTGGGGCTTCGTCATCGTCTCCACGTTCATCTTCATGGGTCTGGTCGACCGGATGCCCCTACCGCTGGCACTACCTGGCGGGCGGACTGCTCGCCATCGCGTCCTGGATCATCCTGGTCTTCGGCCCGTCCGACGCCGCCTGGACCGCTTTCGGCTACACGATCATCTGGGGCCTCTCAGCAGGTCCGTCAGCGCAGGCCTTCTACTCCGTGTGGTCTCCCCGAGCTGTTCGCGACCCCGTACCGCTCGGCGGCCCAGGGCATCGTCTTCTTCGTCGTGCGTCTGGCCTCGGCCTCATCTCCCTGATCTTCCCCGTCATCCTCGCCCGCCCGGGCGGACTGCTGATCGACGGCGTCATCCTCATCGGATTCCTGGTGGTCGCCACCGCCGTCGGAACGATCGGCGCCCCCAGGACCCAGGGAAAGAGCCTGGAGGAGATCGAGATCGAACGTTACGGAGAGCGCGTGATCAACGCGTGATCGCCGACCGGTCGAGGCCGGGCCTCAGGAGAGCCGGGCCTCGACCATCCCGCTACACCTGGGACGAACCCGCCTTCGGAACCACGCTCTCGCCCCAAAACACTGACAACCCAACGAATCAGACCCACAGGAACGGAGAACCGCTATGCCCAGCCCAACCCTGTCCGACCTATCCCCGGAGACACTCAACCTGCTGAAGACCCAGACAGATCGAGCTGCCCAGCTGGGCCTTCGGCAACTCAGGCACTCGTTTCCGCGTCTTCACCACCGCAGGCGTCCCCCGTGACCCGTACGAGAAGATCGACGACGTCGCTCAGGTCAACGCCTTCACCGGCATCACCCCTCGAGTCTCCCTTCACATCCCGTGGGACAAGACCGACGACTACGACGCCCTTCGCCGGCACGCCGAGGACCGAGGCATTCGGATCGGGACGATCAACTCCAACGTGTTCCAGGACGAGGACTACAAGCTCGGCAGCCTGACCAATCCTGATGAGCGGGTTCGCGCCAAGGCGATCGCCCATCACCTGGAGTGCATTGACATCATGCGGGCCACCGGCGCCCCGGCACTGAAGATCTGGTTACCGGACGGAACGAACTACCCCGGCCAGGACTCCATCCGCGAGCGCCAGGACCGACTTGCCGACTCCTTGTCCCAGATCTACGCGGCGCTCGACGACGACCAGCTTCTTGTCCTGGAGTACAAGTTCTTCGAGCCCGCCTTCTACCACACTGACGTGCCGGACTGGGGACCAGCCTCGTCCACTGCCTTTCCCTCGGCGAGCGAGCCAAGGTGGTGCTGGACACCGGGCACCACGCACCAGGAACGAATATCGAGTTCATCGTCGCCCAGCTGGTCCGCCTGGGACGTCTGGGAGCCTTCGACTTCAACTCACGCTTTCTACGCCGACGACGACCTCATTGTTGGGGCGGCCGATCCTATCAGCTCTTCCGCATCATGAACGAGATCGTCGCCGCCGGTGCGCTGGCACCCTGACTCCGGTGTCAACTTCATGCTCGATCAGTGCCACAACCTGGAGGAGAAGATTCCCGGAGAGATCCGTTCGGCGACCAATGTCCAGGAGGCCACTGCCAAGGCGCTGCTGGTGGACCGGGAGGCCCTGAAGGCGGCTCAGCTGGCCGGCGACGTCCTGGCGGCCAACGACATCTTTATCGACGCCTTCAACACCGACGTGCGACCGATGCTCGCCGAACTGCGAGAGTCCCAGGGACTGGCCCCCGATCCGATGCGGGCCTTCCTCGATTCCGGGTACCTCGAACGCGTCCGCTCGGAGCGCGTCGGAGGCAACGCCGCAGGTTGGGGGCCTGAGTCCCTGACGGATCCGGAGCGGGCAGGCAGGCGGAGCCCCTGCCCCGCCCGACCGGTTCCAGCCCCTCCCGGATCCACTCTGACACCAAACATCCGAAAGGTTCTCTCATGTCCGACGCCACTCCCGTCCACATCGGTGCGGTGGACCTCGGCGCCTCCTCCGGACGCGTCATGGTCGGCACTCATCGCCGACGGACGTCTCTCCTCACCGAGATCCGCCGTTTCTCAAACAGCGTCGTCCCTGTACCTACCAGTGACGGCGAGCGTCTGTTCTGGGACGTGCTCCACCTGTGGAACGAGGTGCGCCAGGGGCTGCTCACCGCTGTTCGCAGTGTTGGCCCTCTTTCCGCGATCGGCATCGACACCTGGGCGGTGGACTACGGGCTGGTCAATGCCTCCGGTGCTTTGTCCACCCAGGTCCACGCCTACCGCTCGGCACGCACCCGGGGGTTCCCTGAACAGGTCTTCGCCAGGATCCCCGCGCAGGAGGTCTACGCCATCAACGGGTTGCAGGTGCAGGACTTCAACACATTGTTCCAGCTCATGGCCCAGGATCGAGACGACGGCTTACCTCGAGAGTCTGACGGCACCGACGCCCACACCTTGCTGCTCCTACCGGATCTTCTCGCCTGCTTCCTCACCGGCAAGCGGATCGCCGAGGTGACCAATGCATCGACCACCGGACTGGTTGATGCATGCCGCAGGACCCTGGTCCCTTCCCCCTGTTGGAGCGCCTGCGCACGGAGATCGGTCTTGACCTGGATGGTCTCCTTCCTGACATCATCGAGCCGGGAACCGTCATCGGAACAGTTCGGCCCGAGGCGGCGGACATCTTCGGTCCTGATGGGAGGCCCACTCCCGTCATCGCTGTCGGCAGCCACGACACGGCCTCAGCAGTCGTCTCCGTGCCGGCCACGGACTCCGACTTCGCCTACGTCTCCTGTGGAACCTGGTCGTTGGTCGGCCTGGAGCTTGACGAGCCGGTGCTCACTGAGGCCTCTCGGACCGCAAACTTCACCAATGAGCTCGGTGGACCACACCGTTCGTTATCTCAAGAACATTATGGGGCTCTGGGTTCTCAACGAGGCCGTTCGCACCCTGGCACGACCAGGGCATGGAGATCGCCCCTGCCTGAGGCCGACGCCGCCGCGGCAGCCGCCGAGCCGTTACGAACCGTCGTCGACATCAATGATGCCTCCTTCTACAGTCCCGGCGACATGGCGGCGCGCATTGATGAAGCCGCGCACGCCACCGGACAGCCGTGTCCTCGAGATATCGGGGAGTACATCCGCTGCATCAACGACTCCCTCGCACTGGCCTACCGCCGCGCGGTGCGCCAGGCAGTGGAGCTCTCGGGCGAGAGGTGAAGGTGCTGCACATCGTCGGCGGTGGTATCCGCAACCGGCTTCTGTGTCAGCTTGCCGCCGACGCAACCGGGCTCCCCGTGCTAGCCGGCCCTGCAGAGGGCACGGCTCTGGGAAACGTCGTCATCGCCGCTCGAGGAGCCGGTGTGATCGACGGAGATCTGAGCGACCCTACGGCGCTCGATCCGTAGCTCAGTCGGCTGACGCGGTACACGCCCGACCTCGACACCTCATCCAACTGGGATGACGTAGAACGTCGTCTCTTCGGCTGATCCGCGCCCGACCAGCGTTCCTCCGCACGAGAAAACACACGACTGGAGACAACAGAACCATGACTACTCAGAAGACCACTCACCTGACTCTGGATAAGATCCTTGCGCGAATAGGAGCCGCCGGACTCCGGCTGGACCATATGAACGCCGTTGAGGCAGGCGCCGGCAATATCTCGGTGTCGGTCACCGCCGACGCCGACGAGCTGGGTCTGGCCGAGCACCTTCCGCAGGCACATCCTGGTACGAAGCTGCCACTGCCGGCTCCGGCGCTAGCCGGCTCGAACAGTCTTCGTCACCGGCTCAGGATGCCGCCTACGCGACATTGCCGGCGCGCCCGAGGCGAATGTGTCCGCTTTCGTAATCGACGATGGCGGAGCCACCGGTACCTGGTACACCCACCCGAAGCGGGAGTACCAGAGGCCGACGAGCGAGTTCAACTCCCATCTGGCCGTCCATAACGATCAGGTTGAGCGACGTGCCGTGAGCTTTCAATCCGTCATCCACGCCCAGCCCCTTACCTGGTCCAGCTGTCCCACATGAGAGATATCCGTAGCACCAAGGAGCTCAACCGCCGCATCCTGCGGTGGGAGCCGGAGACGATCGTTCAGCTGCCGGCTGGCATTGAGGTGCCTCGACTTCATGGTCCCCGGCTCTCAGATGCTGATGGAAAGGCACTGTGAAGGCCTTGCGCGACCACGTCATGGTCATGTGGTCCAAGCACGGGATCATGGTGCGCTCCGATACCGACCCCTTGGCCGCCGTGGACAAGGTGGAGTATGCCGAGGCCGGCGCCATGTACGAGGTCCGCAACCTCATGACGGGAGGTCTCGGTGAGGGGTTACTACCGATGAACTGCGCGCGGTTGCCAGAGCATTCAATGTTCCGACCGACCTTCTCTGACGTCATCACATCGATCTGACCACCGTGGCGTCTCATGATTTCTGAGCGATAATGAGCGTCCGTCCCGTCCGGGAAAAATGCTTGAGTCACTGAATCGACCCGACCGAGAATTTCCCAGATTTTTCCCAGGGTTCTGCCCTCGTCTTCACAGGGTGGTGGCGTTACATAGTGAACACCGCTGGACAGGGACGGTCTCGAGGGTTGGGGAGCCCAGCGACAGATCGCACTCCTGAGATGGCACCGGGTCATAGGGAGCTCAGGGGCGATCGTTCTGGCGAAGGAGGATCCGCCTCCTCGGGTGCATGGGACCCCGGGTCGCAGGTGGAGCCTCACGAGGCTTGGGCCCGCAGCTCGAAATCCGAGTTGCGGGCCGAGTCCTTTTCGGCGCTTTCTCCCCAGTGCATCGCGCTGTCATCGGGGCAGGCTACTGGTGTCATGGACGAAGAAGCACGAGAGGATAAGAGCATGAGCACCTCAGCACAGTCCGCCTTCTCACGGCGCTCCATCGCCCGCGTGACCACCGACCGTCCCGCCCGGTACGGCAGGCAGCTGGCCCGGCCACATGGGCCGCAAGATCACCGCCGTGTGGGACGACGACGCCACCGGCTCCCTGACCTTCGACCGCGAGGGAGCGGTCACCGGGGTCGTCGGGATCTCATGCCACGACGGCGTCTCCAGCTCGTCCTGGAGGCCGACGACGAGCACCTCGAGAGGCTCGAGCACGTCGTCGGCATCCACCTGGCCCGTTTCGGTGCCAAGGACGGCCTCGTCGTGAGCTGGAACCATCAGGACGGCACGTCGGGCACCACCCAGGACCGCTCGCACCTGAGGGATCTCGAGCGCATGCGTGCCGAGCGGGAGGCCCGCAAGACGTCCTCCTGATCGACGCCGCCCGTTCCTGCCCCCTAGCCGCTCCGGCCGGTATACCGGCATGGGCCGCCTACCCGGCCGAGGCCTCCTCGTCGGACACGGGATCGCCCACGCGCAGCATGAGAGCAGCCCGGTCGCCAGCACGGTGACGATCCGAGGATCCCCAGTAGTTCGCCCCCGGGCCGACGACACGCGTCCCCAGGTAGATGAAGACGCCGTACATCATCGGCGCCATGAAGGAGACCGCCCGCCCGGTGGTCGCGTAGAGGCCGAAGATCTCTCCCTCCTGCCCCTCCGGGATGAGGCGGGCCAGAAAGGAACGAGCGGCGGACTGGGCCGGCCCCACGCAGGCCGACAGGAGCAGGCCGAGAATCCAGAAGGCCACGGTCCCGGCGGTGTGCAGGAAGAACACCAGCAGCCCGGCCACCACCAGGATGATGAGGCTGGCCATGATGACGTTGCGGGGACCGAACCGGTCGTCGAGCCGCCCCGCGCCAATCGTGGCGATACCGGCCACGATGTTGGCAACGATGGCGAAGATGATGACATCGCCCGATGAGAAGCCGAAGGTGTTCTGGGCGATGATGCCGCCGTAGGTGAAGACCCCGGCCAGACCGTCCCTGAAGACGGCGGCGGCCAGCAGGAACCACAGCAGGCGCGGCTGGAAGTGATGAAGCTGAAGCAGGGTGCGCCACAGCAGCTTGTAGAGAGGTCAGCAACGACTCCTTGTGCTCCCCTGGTGGAGACGGCCTCCTCGGGCTCAGCCTCCATCCCGGCTCGGTCCCGGCCCGGCTCGGCGGATGCCATCCCCTCACTGACCTCGTCGTCGCTCGCCTCCGCACCCGTGCGCCCCAGTCGGCAGGGAGCGGTTGATGAGCACTGGAAGCGCGGACAGGCCAGAACCAGACCGCCGATACCAGCATGGCGACACGCACACCCATGCCGGTTCCGGCGGGGAAGGAGATCAGAGGGCTGGGACCCACCAGGGCGACGTAGAGGATGAGCAGCAGGACGATGCCGCCGAGGTAGCCCATTCCCCAGCCCAGCCCGCTGACCGCGCCGATCCGGTCCTGGAGGCCAGGTGGTTGAGGATGGCGTTGTAGTTGACCGAGGCGAGCTCGAAGAAGATGTTGCCGACCCCCAGCAGGACGATGCCGAGCCACAGATAGCCCGGCTCTGGTCGCACGAGGAACAGGAACGCTGAGACCACAACCACCACTGCGGTGTAGCCCCGAGCCAGAAGACGGTTCGCCCGCCTCTGTCCGGAGCGCTGCCCCGTCACCGGCGCGAGCAGGGCGATGAACAGACCTGCGACCGCCAACCCGATCGACAGCGCCGACTCGTTGTCCGCCTTGGGTCCGAAGGAGTCACTGACCAGGTAGACGGTGAAGACGAAGGTGGTGATGACCGCGTTGAAGGCCGCCGAGCCCCAGTCCCACAGACCCCAGGCGATGACGGGCCAGGACAGGAGCCGGGTGCGGGAGCCGGCCTGCGTCGTCGGAGCAGTCACTGTCGTGCTCATGGGAGAGACGATAGATCCATCCGGGCCGGTGACGGTACCGAAAGGGAAACAGAACTGATCGTCAGCCCTCCCCATCCTCCTCGGCGGGACGCCTCCCCTGGCCCGGCTGCTGCTTCACGAGCAGCTCGGCCAGGGCCAGGTCCATCGGCGTGGTCACCTTCATGGCGCGCTCATCGCCGGCGACGACGACGACGCTGCCGCCGCAGGCCTCGACCAGACCAGCGTCGTCGGAGGCTGCGAGCGCCTCGTCTCCGGCCCGCTCGGCACCGGCACGATGGGCTGCGACGAGGGTGTCGGTTCTGAAGCCCTGCGGGGTCTGAACCGCCCGGAGCCGGGCACGCTGAGGAGTGCCGACGACGGGCTCGGGCTCCCCAGCCTCACCGGCCTCGACCTCCTTGACGGTGTCGGTGACGGGCAGCGCCGGGACCACGGCCTCGTGTCCGGCGCGCACGGCCGAGACCACCCGTCGCGTCACCTCCGGCGGCGTCAGGGGCCCGGGCCGCGTCGTGGACGATGACGACGTCGGCCTGCGGCACCGCGGTCAGGGGCCGCCGTCAGCCCCAGGGCCACGGAGGCCTGCCGGGAGTGCGGCAGCCGGAGACGACCTCGACCGTGGTTCCCACCCCTGATGTCGGGTGGGCACTGTTTCCCCAGTCCCGTTCAGTGCCCCGCCCGAGGGCCGTCGAGAGTCCGGCGAGCTCTGCGCGGAAGCGCTCGACGTCGTCGGCAGGGAGCGGTGACGACGAGGTGGCTGACGACCCCGGCGTCGATGAGCCCGGCCGTTGCCCGCCGCAGGAGGCTGAGTGCCTCCCTACCGGGACGAGCGCCTTGGGAACGTTGGCTCCCCAGACGAGGCCGGAGCCCGCCGCAGTGAGACGGCGACCGCCCTACGGAGCGGCCCCGGTGGGGCGGATGATTGAGATGAAGGGCTGGTGCTCACGGGCAGGACGCTACCGTGTGCGTCACCGCCTGAGCACGGGCTCTGAACGGCTCAGGAGGCGAGGACCTCGTCCAGGCGGGACTCAGCCTCCTCCTCCCGGGGTCTTCTGGGCCAGGGCCAGCTCGGAGACGAGGATCTGACGGGCCTTGGCCAGCATGCGCTTCTCACCGGCGGACAGACCTCGGTCCGTGTCGCGGCGGGAGAGGTCCCGCACGACCTCGGCGACCTTGATGACATCTCCGGAGGCGATCTTCTCCTGGTTGGCCTTGAAACGACGTGACCAGTTCGTGGGCTCCTCGGTCAGCGGTGCTCGCAGCACCTCGAAGACCTTTTTCCAGCCCGGTCTCGTCGACGACGTCACGCACGCCGATGAGCTCGACACTTTCAGCGGGGACCAGAATAGTCAGGTCACCCTGGGCGACCTCGAGCTGCAGGTACGTCTTCTCCTCACCGCGTACCTTGCGCTGCCGGATATCAATGATCCGGGCGGCCCCGTGGTGCGGGTAGACGACAGTCTCACCGACTTCATAGGTCATAAGGATGACTCTCCAGACTGGTTTGCGGGCCTCTAGTTTATCAGGTCATTCCGCGAAAAGATCGGGGACGTATCTCACAGCGGTCACAGCGAAGACGGTTCGGGAATGCGTTGGCTCCGGAAAGGGGATCAGCGCTCCGAGCCACTGTCGAGGCGATAGCCAAGACCTCTGACGGTGGTGATGAGAACCGGTTTGGAGGCATCCATCTCAACCCTTCCCCGGAGCCGTTTGACATGAACGTCCAGGGGTTTTCGTATCTCCCTCGTAATCGGGTCCCCCAGAGACGCTCGATGATCTGGCGGCGAGTGAGAACCCGGCCGGGATGTCTGAGGAAGAGCTCCAGGAGCTCGAACTCCCGCAGCGGCATGGAGACAGGCTCACCATCGACCCTGACCTCGTGCCGCTCCACGTCCATCCGCACCCGGCCGGCGACCAGAACCTGCTCGGGCTCGAGGGACACCGCTCGGCTGCGAGCGCAGGACGGCCTTGAGACGGGCCAGGAGCTCCCGGTAGGAGTAGGGCTTGGTGACGTAGTCATCCGCACCGATCTCCAGGCCGACGATCTTGTCCAGCTCGGTGTCCTTGGCACTGAGCATGATGACCGACGGAGGATGTCCGTCGGATGCGGGTGCACACTCGGTCCCATCCAGGCGCGGCAGCATGAGGTCCAGCAGGACCAGGTCGATGGGGCCGACTCCTCCGGGACGCCAGGGAGGACTCGAAGATGTCGACGGCACGCTGACCGTCCTCGGCCTCGACCACCTCGAAGCCGTCGCGCCGCAGACCGAAGGCGAGCGGATCGCGGAGTTCTCCTCGTCCTCAACCAGGAGGATCCGAGTCGGGCCGACCGACGATGCCGGCGTCGGCATGGCCCGGCAGGCCGGAGAGCACTGCGTCCGGTTCTCCGGCCGACACCGCAGCCGGCTCCGCGGAGGACTCCATGGGGGACGCTGCCGGGCTCACGACACGCTCCTTATCGACTCGTCCGCAGGCTCATCGGCTGCGTCACCGCCAGCGCCATCGGCTGCGTCACCGCCCACTGCCGTCACCGCCTCCGGCCGGCTCGTCCTCAACCGGCTCCCCCTCCGGCAGACGCGGCAGTATCAGGGTGAAGGTGGAGCCTCGCCCCACCGCCGACCACAGCTCAACGGTCCCTCCGTGGTCGGCGGCCACGTGCTTGACGATGCTCAGGCCCAGGCCGGTACCGCCGGTGGCCCGCGAACGGGCCTTGTCCACGCGGTAGAAGCGTTCGAAGACGCGCTCCTGCTCCTCCTTGGAGATGCCGATTCCCTGGTCGACCACGGCGATGCGCACGATGTCGGGGTCCTCCGCATCCAGCGAGACGCCCACCGAGACCCGGGTGCGGGGCTCGGGTAGCGGATGGCGTTGTCCAGCAGGTTGCGCACGGCGGTGGTGATGAGCGCGGCGTCGCCGCGCACCTGCAACCCCCTGGTCCCCCGGCCACAAGGGTGATCTGACGGCCGTCAGCCTCCACACGGACCCGGTCCACGGCCTCGGCCACGACGTCGTCGATGTCGACGACCTCGGGCTCGGCCAGGGGCGTCTCCCTCCTGAAGGCGGGTGAGCTCGATGATCTCCTGGACCAGGACGCCCAGGCGGCGGGCCTCCTTGCGCATGCGCCCGGAGTAGTCGCGCACGAAGTCGGGATCGTCGGCACCGGCCTCAACGGTCTCGGCCAGCAGCTGGATCGCACCGACCGGGGTCTTGAGCTCGTGGGAGACATTGGCGACGAAGTCGCGGCGCATAGCCTCCACCCGGCGGGCGGCGGTGTGGTCCTCGATGAGGATGAGGACGCGTCCTGGCCGATGCCGGCCACACGCACCTGCAGGTGGAACTGGCCCGCACCCGGCACTCTGCCGCGAGACACGGTGACGGCGGCGTCCTGAGCCTGCCCCGAGGCCCGCACCCGGTTCACCATGGCCGCCACGGTCGGCTCGACAACGGCGTCGTCACGCACGATGTTGAAGGTGTGAGGCCGCTGCCGAGGCACGCAGCACCTCATCGTCATCGTCCAGGACGACGACTGTGGAGCGCAGCGCGGCCAGGACGGGGACGGTCGTGTCGGTGCCGGCCAGGCCGGCGAGATCGGCGGCGCTCGTGGCCGCTCTGCGCTCGCGCCGGGACAGCACGACGCCGATCACCACCCCCAGGCCCACGAGGCCGCGGCGGCGGCAACGAGAAGAACGGTGACGATCGGACCCACGTTTCTAGGGTAGTTGAGAGCCGAGGGCGCTTCCCGGCCGGTTCCGCCCTGGGCGCGCCGCTTGCGATGGTGTCGTAAGGCTGCTGTGCTTGGGACCATCACCCTTGGCGGCGGCCTTGGCAGCATCGTCGAGCCGCGCCGTCAAGCCGCATCATCGATCGGCACGAGTCATCGGCCCCCGCCCGGAACAGGAGCAGCCTCATGCGCGCCATCTTCAACCAGGAGCTCAAGCAGCTGGGCTCCGATCTCGAGTCCATGGCCAACCAGGTCGCCACCGCGATCGAGCGGGCCGCGGAGTCCCTGCGCCAGGGGGACATCGTCATCGCCGAGCAGGTGATCGACGCCGACGAGCGCATCAACGACCTCCAGCGCGACATCGACGACCTGTGCGTCATGCTGCTGGCCCGCCAGCAGCCGGTGGCCCGAGGGACCTGCGCAACGTCCCTGTCCGCGCTGCGCATGGCCCAGACCCGCATGAGCGCCAGGGCGACCTGGCGCGTCACGTGGCGGCGATCGCCCGGGGCCGTTACCCCGAGCCGCCGCTGCCCGAGCCGGTCCTGGGGCTCATCCTGGAGATGGCGGAGCTGGCTGTGCGCGCCGGTAAGGACGTCGCCCGCCTCATCTCGTCCCGGGACCTGGGCTGGCCGCCGTCATCCAGGCCAACGACTCCGAGCTCGACGCCCTGCACCGGCGCTCCTTCCAGATGATCCTGGACCCGGCTCACGACCTGAGCCGCCAGCAGGTCATCGACGCGGTCCTCATGGGCCGGTTCCTGGAGCGCTTCGGCGACCACTCGACGTCGGTGGCCAGCCGCGTGGCCTACCTCGTCTCAGGGGCCTCCATGCCGGAGACGCACGACGCCGAGGACGCCGACGCGCTCCACTGAGCGCCTCCCCGCCCCCAGGGCCGATCAGCACCGACGAGACGGGCGGCGTCAGACATCTGCTTCGATTCGACGCCGCCCGCGTCATTCACAGGATCCGGGAGACCAGTGGGCTCACTTGCCCTGGTTGGCCACCGCAGCGATCTTGGCCTCAGCCTCGGGGTCGAGGTAGCGGCCGCCCTTCTTCAGCGGCTTGAAGGTCTCCTCGTCGAGCTCGTAGACCAACGGGATCCCGGTAGGGATGTTGACGCCGGCGATGTCGTCGTCGGAGATGTCATCCAGGTGCTTGACGATGGCGCGCAGCGAGTTGCCGTGGGCGGCGATCATGACGGTCTTGCCGGTCTTGATCTCAGGCACGATGGTGCCCTCCCAGTAGGGCAGGAGACGCTCGAGGACGTCCTTGAGGCACTCGGTGGCGGGGATGGGCTCACCGGCGTAACGGGGGTCGGTGTCCTGGGAGAACTCGGGCCGGGCTCGATGGCCGGCGGCGGCACGTCGTAGGAGCAGCGCCACTGCATGAACTGCTCCTCCCCGTACTCGTCGCGGATCTCCTTCTTGTTCTTGCCCTGCAGGGCGCCGTAGTGACGCTCGTTGAGACGCCAGTCGCGCTCCACCGGAATCCAGTGGCGGTCAGCAGCGTCCAGGGACAGGTTGGCGGTCATGATGGCGCGGCGGAGCATCGAGGTGAAGAGCTTCTCCGGGAGGACACCGGCCTCCTTGAGCAGCTCACCGCCGTGGACGGCCTCAGCGCGGCCCTTGTCTGACAGCGGGACGTCGACCCAGCCGGTGAAGAGGTTCTTCGCGTTCCATTCGCTCTCGCCGTGGCGGAGCAGTACGAGGTGTAAGCCATGGGCCTATCCTGCCAGGGATCGCAGGCACGGCGCGAGGTCCTGGAGGTCCTAGAACCGGGCACGCCACCTCCCTCCGCAGGAACCACACGACGAGCATATTCACGTATTGAAAACACGACAGTCCTGGTTATGCGCTCAACGCATAACCAGGACCATATGCGAGTGGCAATCAGCTCGAGATTAACTCACTGCAGAGTGACGACTCACGCGAGCCGGCACCCGCATTACCCTCAGTTGTTGGGGTTGGCCTCATAGTAGGCCTTGCGCACCTCAGCGGAGACGCGACCGCGCTCAGAAACCTCCAGGCCCTGCTCGCGAGCCCACTCACGAATCTTCTGAGTGTCGGAAGGACCGCTGGAACGACGACGGCCAGAACTACGACGGCCACCGGTACGACGAGCCTTTCCGACCCACTCCTCGAGGGATTCACGGAGCGCGGCTGCGTGCTCATCGTTCAGGTCGATCTCATAGGTGACGCCGTCAAGGGCGAAAGTGACGGTCTGGTTGGCCTCGGACCCGTCGACATCGTCGACGAGGATGACCTGAGTCTTCTGTGCCATGATTCCTCATTCTGACGGGGAGCGGGTTCAAGCATGTATCCCGCTGCGGACAACGTTAGATTAAACAATCATTGCTCTCAATGCAACACAGCTTTTCGCCGCCCGCATTACCGACCGCGCTCAGCATCCTAATGCCGCAACTAGACATCATCGGAGCACACCCTCCAAGCAACCTTCAGGTAGGGATGAAAAACTGTGAAAGCGCTGATGTCTCCATTGGAGATCCCCACGAGGCTCGATCATACAAACCGCACCCATCCAACTCACTCCCTCGACCGACTGGAGGTATCCGAAGATCGACTGAACCGCAACGAAGAACCTTCCAGAGGATGCTCAGACGCGGGTCGAGGATTCTCTCAGCGAGAAGAGTGACTACTACTGGGAAGCTCACTCCACGCCCCATGAGATCGAGAAAATCATCCCTCTTCCTGCCCATGAGCCCCTGACGCACCCACCTCGGTACCGGTATTTAGCGACACAGCAACCCTGGAAAGCCGCCGCCCGCAGCGCATGCATGGCGCGCGCACAGAGAGGATGGCGGATGTGCCAGAACCCACAACTGAGCTTCGGAATCCACCCGCAGGGAACGACGAAAGCCCCGGGAGACATGCACTCCCGGGGCTGATCGAGCCGCCTGTGGGAATCGAACCCACGACCTATTCATTACGAGTGAATCGCTCTGCCGACTGAGCTAAGGCGGCGCTCTGACGTGCGCAGCAGAGCCGAAGATACCGTTCCGACGCCCGCCACCGCAATCCAGCACAACGCTGTTGACCGTGTTCCTCAACACAGTGAACTGCCTCTGCGGACAAGCGGAACATCGAAGCCCGACATCCCTCCCTCACCGCAGATTCCCCTGATCTGCACTGGAACATCGCCGATACAGTGCGCACCCTGGAGATGAGTGCACTCGTCGTAGGCGCCACCGACTCAGCCGCACCCGCCGGCTCCCGGTATTCTCCGCTCATCATTCAACAGATCTCGATCTCGTAAGGACCCCCCATGGCCGACTCTCCGTCCACCCCTCCCCACACCTCTGTCATCACAACCGAATTCCTCTCACTCCTCCATCGACTCACCCCAGGGCGATCTCGTCCAGGACCGCGGCGACGCCGGCTACAACAAGTCGTTGAAGAATCGTCATCTCCAGATGATCGCCATTGGCGGATCCATCGGTACCGGTCTTTTCATGGGTGCCGGCGGCCCGGTTGAAGGAAGGCGGAGCCGGTCTGGTGTTCGCCTACGCCATCTGCGGCATCTTCGCATTTCTCATGGTTCGCGCGCTGGGCGAGCTCGCCATCCGCAGACCGTCCTCCGGCGCATTCGTCTCCTACGCCCGCGAGTTCCTCGGGGAGAAGGGCGCCTACATCACTGGTTGGTTCTTCTTCCTGGACTGGTCGGTGACCGTCATGGCCGACATCACGGCGGTGGCCCTTTACCTCCACTACTGGAAGAATCTGCAGGTCGTACCGCAGTGGGCCTTCGCACTCATCGCGCTCGTACTGGTCTTCATTCTCAACATGTTGAACGTCAAGATGTTCGGAGAGGCCGAGTTCTGGTTCGCACTCATCAAGGTCGCCGCCATCGTGTCCTTCATGGTGGCAGCTATCGTCGCCATTGTCCTCGGGCTGCACACCGGTACCACCTCAACCGGGGAGGCCATTACCGCGGGCGCTCACAACATTGTGGGCAATGGCGGCTTCTTCCCCGAGGGATTCCCGATCGTCTTCGCCCTCACCCTCGGCGTCGTCTTCGCTTTCGGAGGCACGGAGATGGTGGGGGTGGCCGCCGGTGAGGCGAAGGACGCCGAGAAGATCCTCCCCAAGGCGATCAACTCGATGATTCTGCGCATCTTCGTCTTCTACGTCGGCTCGGTCATGCTGCTGGCTCTCGTCCCTGCCTTACACGTCCTACTCCAAGACCGAGTCGCCCTTCGTCACCTTCTTCTCCGGCATCGGCGTGCCCTACGCCGGCGACATCATCCAGGTCGTGGTCCTCACCGCCGCGCTCTCGTCTCTCAACGCCGGCCTGTACGCCACCGGGCGCACACTGCGCTCCATGGCGGTGGCCGGCGAGGCTCCGCGGGTCGCGGCCGGACTCAACAAGCACCAGGTTCCCGCCGGTGGCATCATCGCGACCGCCGCCCTGGGACTGCTCGGCGTCGTCCTCAACGCCTATCTGCCCGGCGACGCCTTCGACATCGTCATGAACCTCGCCGGGATCGGCATCGCCGGCACCTGGGGCGCCATCCTCGTCACCCACCTCGCCTTCCTCCGACGGGTGGATGACGGCAAGGAGGTGCGCCCGGCCTACCGGATGCCCGGCGCCCCGTGGACCAACTACGCGGCCCTGGCCTTCTTCACCGTCGTCGTCGCCTCGAACCTGACCGACCCGGCCGGGCGCTGGACTCTGGCTCTGTTCGCCGTCGTCCTCGTCATGATGGTGGCAGGCTGGTACGCAGTGCGGGGCCGCATCCGAGAGACCTTCTCGACGAGGTCCTCGCCGACGAGGTGGACGGGTCCGGGTCCGCCTCGACGCACGACGCCTGACCGGCAGGAGGCCGCTCCATGCACGTACATATCACCTACACCGGGGCACCATCGGGATGGTGGACTCCCCACGGCCTCGTTCCCGGGGCCGATCTGGAGGGCTGGCTGACATCCCTGCTGGAGGGCACTCCCCTGGCGCGCTCGGTGTCGGTGACCTCGCTGGACCCGCTTATCGACTCCTCGAACGCCACACCGCTGTCCTGGCAGGCGATCGTGGACGACCTGCGCAGCCACGCCGATCAGACCCCGGAGGCGGCCTTCGTGGTGCTGCACGGCACCGACACCATGGCTTACACCAGCGCCGCCCTGTCCCACGCACTGACCGACCTGTCCACGCCCGTCGTCGTCACCGGCTCCCAGCTCCCGCTCGGGGTGCTCGGCTCCGACGCCGCAGCGAACGTCACCGGTGCGCTCAAGGCCGCCACCTCCGGGCGCATCGACGGGGTCTCACTGTTCTTCGGGCACCGGCTTCTAGCCGGAAACCGGGCGACAAAGTCCTCGTCATGGGCCTTCACCGGTTTCGAGTCACCCAATGCGTCCCCACTGGCCACCACCGGCGCCCCATGGCAGTGGGCCGCACAGACGCCGACGGGGACCGGCTGGAAGGACGCCGCCCCCTACGCCCGCCACGACGTCGTCGTCGTCGACCTGGCCCCCGGCATCACCGCGACGCGCCTGGAGGCGCTGCTGACGCCCCTGCCCGAGGCCGTGGTGCTGCGGGCGTTCGGGGTCGGCAACGTCCCCTCTCAGGAGCCGGGGCTGACTGCCGTCGTCGAACGGGCCATCGCCTCCGGGACGGCCGTGGTCGTCACCTCCCAGTGCCACGAGTCCGAGGTGCTCCTGGGGCACTACGAGGCCGGGGACGCGCTCGCCCGCAGCGGTGCCGTTGGAAGCCGGGACATGACTCTGGAGGCCGCCTACGCCAGGTGCAGTTCCTGCTCTCGCAGGGTCTGCGGGGGCCGGAGCTGGCCGCGTGGATGGGTCGCTCCATCGCCCGGTGAGCTGACTCAGTAGCGCCCCAGGGCCGGATCCGAGCGCTGGTCCACAGGCCTCGGCCCCGGGCGGCTGGTCATGCCGTCCGGGGGCCGAGGTCGTATCTGTTCATATCCACCCACCCCACCCGCATCCGCCGGGGGCTGCGGCAACAGCTCGCCGGGCCCCCGCGTATCGGTCAGCAGGTGAGTCCCTTGTCGGGCATCGTCCCGTTGAGCAGGTAGGTGTCCACGGCGTTCTTGACGCAGTTGTTGGAGCGCCCGTAGGCGGTGTGCCCATTGCCCTTCCAGGTGAGGAGCTGGCCGGTCTCGAGCTGATCCGCCAGGGCCTCGGACCAGGCGTAGGGAGTAGCCGGGTCGCCGGTGGTCCCCACCACGAGGATCGGCGCCGCACCGGAGGCCGCGATCTTCTCACGCTTCCGGGTCGACTCGTGGCCCCAGCCCTGGCAGTAGGCGTCAGGGTAGAGCAGCTGGGAGTTGAAGGTGGGCGAGGCCTCCTTGACGGCAGTGGCGCCCTGCTCCCAGGAGGCGTTGTCCCCTGAACAGGGTAGTCCAGGCAGTTGACCGCCATGAGGGCCTCAGCGCCGTTACCGGAATAGCTTCCGTCGCTCTGCCGGTAGGAGATGGCGTCGGCGATCGTCAGCAGCGCGCTTCCGTCCGGGTCGCCCGAGTTGCCCATCGCCTGGTCCAGGGCCAGGTTGAGGGACGTCCACAGGCTGGTCTGGTACATCGCCCCCAGGATCCCGCTCAGGGCCAGGTCGTGGGTCAGCGGCCGCTTGTCATCGGAGGTGGGGATCGGCTCGGTCTTCGTGGACTCGAGGAACTCCCGGATCTGGGAGACGCCGGAGTCGACGTCCCCGCTGAGCGGGCAGCCCTTCCTCGAGCTCTGGCAGTCCTGCACGTAGGCCCTTAGCGAGGCCTCAAAGCCCTTGGCCTGCCCCAGGGCCAGTTCCTGCGCGCTCAGGGAGGGATCGACGGCGCCGTCGAGGACCAACCGACCAGTGTTACCCGGGAAGAGCTCGGCATAGGTGGCGCCCAGGTAGGTGCCGTAGGAGAAGCCGAGGTAGGTGAGCACCTGCTGCCCGTCGACCGCACGCAGGATGTCGAGATCCCGAGCGGCGCTGATGGTGTCGATATGGTCCAAAAAGCCCCGGAGTACTGGTCTTCTGTTCGCAGGAGCCGTTCATCTTCCGCGCTCGCTCGGTGGTGGCCGTGGCCGACGGCGTCGCCGGGTCATTCTCACCGGCCCGCTCGGCATCGAGCTCGGCGTCGGTGAGACAGTCGATGGCGGTTGAGGCGCCCACGCCGCGAGGGATCGAATCCAACGACGTCGTAGGGAGCCCAACAGGTTCTTGAGAAGTACGAGCCGACGCTGTCGACCAGGTCAGTGCCCGATCCTCCCGGCCCGCCGGGATTCACGAACAGGGACCCGATCGAGTCCCCGTTCGCGGCCCGTTTCTTCACCGCGATCTCAATCGTCTCGCTGCCGGGGTTGTCATGAGTCGAGCGGCACCTTGATCTTGGCGCAGGTGAAGCCCGTGTCCTCACCCGACGCGGCCTGGTCCGTCCCCTTCTTGGCGCAGGTGTACCAGGAGACCTTCTGGGTGTAGAAGCTCTCCAGCCCGGCCGGGACCGGAGCCGAGGCCGACGCCGTGGCCGGCGTGGCCTTGATATCCGTGTTGCCCTGGCGGGCGGTCAGGCCGGTGCACACCAAGAGCGCAGCGATCGCTGCAGCGACGCGCTGGCGTGTGGCCGGGGGTAGTCTCGGCAGTCACGGGGGCAGCCTATGCATGACGAGTCACCCGCTCCTCCTCCTGCGGGCGGAATGAGGACAGGTACCCATCACACCTGCGGCCCACCGTGAGGGCAGGTATCACTCGTTGCCCTTGCAGGTCGCACCCGGCTTGGGCATCGTCCCGCCGATGAGGTAACCATCGATCGCTCTGCGGACGCATGCACCGGAGCGCCCGTAGGCGGTGTGACCGTCACCCTCCCAGGTCAGCAGCTGGCCGGAGTCGAGCTGCTCGGCCAGGGCCTTGGACCAGGCGTACGGAGTGGCCGGGTCCCCGGTGGTGCCGACGACCAGGATCGGGGCGGCGCCCTTGGCGTGGACGGGAGCGGGCTTGCGAGTCCCGTTGTGCCCCCAGGCCTGGCAGCGCGCGTCCTGGTTGCTCAAGGAGGCGCCGAAGGTCGGCGAGCTCTGAAGGATCTGCTGGTACTCCTTCTCCCAGCTGGTCATGTCGCCCTGAACCGGGATGTCGAGGCAGTTGACGGCGTAGAAGGTCGGTGCGCTGACACCGGTCGTGGTCGGGCCGTAGAGCGTCTGGAAGGAGGGCCGTCCTGCTGAGTGATGGCCTGGTCGAGGGGCGTAGGTGAGGGCGTTCCAGTACTCGGAGGCGTACAGGAGGCGACGCACGACGGCGGTGATCGTGCCGCCGTCCACGGTGACGTTCGGGTCCGAGGTCTTCAGCGGCGTCTTGTCGGCGGAGGCTATGAGGTCGCGGATCTGCTGCGTCCCGGCGTCCACCGAACCGGTCAGCGGGCAGCTCGGGCCGGCCTGCCCGGCCTGACACTGCTTGACGTAGGGTGCGCAGCGAGGTCTCGAATCCTTGGCCTGTCCAGCGGCCCGCTCGCCCAGCGACAGACTGGGGTCGACGGCGCCGTCGAAGACCATGTGGCCGGTGTTGGCCGGGAAGAGCTCGGCGTAGTGAGCCCCCAGGTAGGTTCCGTAGGAGAAACCCAGGTAGTTGAGCTTCTCGTCCCCGGACAGGGCCCGAAGCACATCGAGGTCGCGGGCCACTGAGATCGTGTCCACATGGTCGAGGAGCCCAGCGGGTTTGGTGCTGGCCGCGCACTGGGCCTCCTCCTGCTGAAGTTCTTGGTGATCTCGTCGATCAGCGTCTTGAAGCCGGCACCGTCCGGAGTCGCCTCGCCGGCGGCGGGACCCTCGGCATCCGGGAAGGGGGTGGGATCGGCTCCGGCGGCGTCGGCGGCGATCGAGCCGGGCAGGGGGTCGTCAGCCCCCATGGCCGCCTGGGCAGCCCCGGCAGGGCAGCGCTCCACCGAGGACGTCGCAGGTGATGGGAGTCGAGTCGCCGACGCCGCGGGGTCGAAGCCGATGATGTCGAAGGAGGCGTTGACGTCCGGTGAGAACTGGACCTCGTTGTTCTCCACCATCGCCACCCCCGAGTAACCGGGGCCGCCGGGGTTGGCGAAGAGGCTGCCCCTGACGCACCGAACCGGTGGCCAGGTGCTTCTTCATCGCGACCTCAATGGTCTGACCATCAGGCTTGGAGTGGTCCAGCAGCACCTTCACCTTCGCACACTGGAACCCGGTCCTCTGCGCAGACCTCTCCATCCCACCGGTCGCACCGCAGTCGTACCACTCCACCTTCTGGCTGTAGAACGACTCCAGCCCCTCGGGCACCGCCGCCTTCGCAGCCACAGCCGGGCCGGCACCGCCACCGCAGGAACCGCACCGGCACCCACACCCAGGCACACACCCGCCACAGCAGCCAGCACCCCAGCAACCACCCGACGACGCCCTGTTCGGCAGGATGCCGCTCTGTCCTCGTACGTTGTTTCACGCCATTTTTCATAAGCGTTATATTACAAAGCGACAACACCGTCCGGGCGCGGTTTGTTACTGCGATTCAGGAGGCCCCCGGCCGCATCCTCCCAGCGACGTTATGCCTCACCCCGACATACCTGCCCGGGCGGCGGGAGCTCGCCGGAAGCAGGTAGGTGTCTACCGCCTTGGTGCATGCGGCTGCACGACCGTAAGCGGTATGCCCATTGCCCTCCCGAGTGAGCAGATGACCGGTCTCGAGCTGCTCAGACAAGGACCCTGGCCCATCTCGTACGGCGTCGCCGGGTCCCCAGTGGAACCCAGGACCAGGATCGGGGCGGCCCCTTGGCGTGGATGGGAGCGGGCTGACGGGTCCCTGTTGTGCCCCAGGCCTGGCAACCAAGATCGGCGCTCGCAGCCGAGCCCCCGAAGGTAGGGGCCTCACGCCTGATCTCCTCGTGCCTGGCCGACCACACGGCCATGTCTCCATCGACCGGGTAGTCCAGGCAGGTGATGGCTTCGCGGACGGCGGCGGTGTTGACGACCTCGGCCACAGTCTGGCCCGTTATCTGCCGGATGAGTGCGCCGTTGCGCTGGTTGATCGCCTCGTCCAAGGAGGAGGAGAGGCCACTCCAATTCTGTTCGTCACCGTACAGGCTGTACATGACCGCCATTCGGATCTCGGACCCGGTCACTGGACGGTTCGGGTCGGAGCTCGGCAGGGGCGACCGATCGACGGAGGTGAACAGGTCCCTGACCTGCTGCACTCCGGCGTCGGTGCCGCCGGTGAGCGGGCACCCCTGTCCCGCCTGGCACCAGTCGACGTAGGTTCGCAGCGCGCTCCAAGCCCTTCATCGCCCCTGCTTGCCTCTCATACAGGGGAGATGCTGGGATCCAGGGTGCCGTCGAGGACCATGTGGCCGGTGTTGGCCGGGAAGAGCTCGGCGTAGTGAGCCCCCAGGTGGTGCCGTAGGAGATCCCCAGGTAGTTGAGTCTTTGGTCTCCTGACAGTGCCCGGAGCACATCCAGGTCCCGGGCCACTGAGATCGTGTCCACGTGGTCGAGGAGCCCGGCCGGCTTGGTGCCGGCGGCGCAGTTGGCCTCCATCTGCCGGAAGGTCGTCTCGATCTGAGGGAGCGAGCTCCTCGAACGGGGCGTCACCCGACGCCTGGCCGAGGTCACTCATCGGATCCACACCGTTGGCCGCTGCACAGGGTAACGGGAGTGGAGGATCCGACGCCGCGAGGATCGAAGCCGATGATGTCGAAGGAGCCCTGTACACCGGCGAAGGCCGTCTCCGCAGCACCCTCGACGTACTGAACCCCGGACCCACCGGGGCCGCCGGGGTTGATGAAGAGGCTGCCCCGACGCACCGAACCGGTGGCCAGGTGCTTCTTCATCGCGACCTCAATGGTCTGACCATCAGGCTTGGAGTAGTCCAGCAGCACCTTCACCTTCGCACACTGGAACCCGGTCCTCTGCAGACCTCTCCATCCCACCGGTCGCACCGCAGTCGTACCACTCCACCTTCTGGCTGTAGAACGACTCCAGCCCCTCGGGCACCGCCGCCTTCGCAGCCACAGCCGGAGCCGGCACCGCCACCGCAGGAACCGCGCCGGCACCCACACCCAGACACACACCCGCCACAGCGGCCAGCACCCCAGCAACCACCCGACGACGCCCCGCAGTCCTTGCGGTTCCACCGCTTCCGCCACTGTTCATTACCGCAGAAAACGATGCTGTTTTGACGACGACATTGTCTTGTTCTCGTTTCCATGGGCACCATCGTATAAAACAACCGCCTGGTGCATAATCCCTCTCAAGGGATGAGATGGCCCGTCGTCTCAGCCCACACCGGCTGGGGTACCTTCAGCATTCTCAGGAGGCACCAGCTCCCCAGGACACGGCCCACATCCAGATCCGATCGAGCTCGACCTCCATGAGCTGACGCGCCCTGACCTCGGTCATCGCGCACGTGGTCATTCCCCCAGCTCCACCTCGTCGCCGTTGCTGTACACGGTCACGTACGCACCCGGCCCTGAGCCACTGAGCCTGCGCAGAGTGGAGCGAGCGTACCGGCCGACGGCGAAGTCGCTTCGGGAGGCGGGCCAGGGAACGTCGTAGGAACGCCATACCGTCCGGCTGTGAATGCCGGACCGGTCGAGACGGTCCGCGGCCGCAGGGTCAGGTACCCCATGAGGAAGCAGAGCGCCGACGCTCCCAGACAGATGAGTGCCGCCCGATAGTTCAGGGTACCTTGCGAAGACCGCCCCGAGGACCAGGCCCACGATGCCAAAAGCGACAAGACCCCAGGCGATGCCCTGCTCCTGCACGCTCGATCGGCGGACAATCGGCCGAAACCGAGAAGCGGCGGGCCCGCCATAACCGGAATCCATTGCCGTCATACAACGACCCTTCCACATACCGCGCCGGTTGTCCTGGTTTTGCCCCAGTCGCATCGTCTCCGCTCAGATCGACGTCGCCGCGCCGATGCCCGGCCGATCATGCCCCGGCCTGAGGGCGCAGCTGGACCATGAGGGCCTCGACGGCCAGCAGCGGGGCCGCGTTGGAGCGCAGGCGGCTGCGGCACTCCTCGATGGCTCCGATCCGGGCCAGGGACTGCTCGGGGGTCGTCGTGCGGGCGGCCTGGTCGACGGCGTCGGCCAGGTCGAGGTTGACGCGCTCGACGTCGCTGCCCATCTGGGTGGTGAGCACGTCGCGGTAGAAGGACAGCAGATCGATCATGGCCCGGTCCAGGACGTCGGTGCGGGCACGCGGCGCGGCGCTTCTGGTCCTCCTCGAGCTGGCGGATCTGGGCGCGCAGGGCCGCCGGGATCTTCCCGTCGCTCTCCAGGCCGAGGGGCACGGGTCAGCTCAGCCTTCTCGCGGGCGTCGCGCTCGGTGGTGGCCTCCTTGGCCTCCGGACTCTGCGGCATCGACCAGGGAGGCGGCGGCCAGGACGGCGTCGCCGACGCTACGCAGCGAGACCGGGGCGAGCAGGAGGCGCCGGCGCCGCTCCCAGGCGTCGGCATCGGTGGCCAGGTGCCGGGCGAGGTCCGATATGCGACTGGCTGGCCCGGGCGGCGGGCGGCCAGCTCGGGGTCGGCGCCGTCTCGGCGCACGAGGAGCTCGGCAACGGCGTCGGCCGGCGGGATCCGCAGCGTCACCAGGCGGCAGCGCGAGCGGATGGTGGGCAGGACGTCGTCGGCGCTGGGGTGCACAGCAGCCAGACGGTCTGGGGCGGGGGCTCCTCGATGGACTTGAGCAGGACGTTGGTGGTGCGCTCGGCCATGCGGTCGGCATCCTCAACGAGGATGACGCGCCAGCGACCGGTCCAGGGCCGGCGCTGGGCCTCACCGATGAGGGTCTTGACCTCGTCCATCGTGATGATGAGCTTCTCGGTGGTCAGGCGCACGACGTCGGGGTGGGAGCCGACCATGACATCACGGCAGGGCTTGCACTGCCCACAGCCGGGTACGGGGCCGGTGCACTGCAGGGCGGCGGCGAAGGCGCGGGCGGCATTCGAGCGGCCCGATCCGGGCGGGCCGGTCACCAGCCAGGCGTGGGTCATGGCGAGCCCAGCCGGCGACGTCGCTCCTGAGCCCGCTCCCCGCCTCGCGCACCGTCCACGCCTCGCGCGGCCTCGGGGGCGACTCCGGCGGCGGCCTGCGCCTCGCGCTGCTCAGCCGCTTCTCGGGCGGCCTGGGCTGCGGCGGTGAAGGCAGCCACGGCGCTCTCCTGGCCGACGACGTCCTCCCACACGCTCATGAGCGCGCCTCCTCGTCCGGCCCTGCGGCGCTGCGGCGGGCGGCGGCCTCCACGAAGGCCTCCAGGCCGAGGGCACGCCCTGGTGGGCCCCACCGTGGGCGAGGTGAACGCCGTGGCGGCGCACGGCGGCGACAGCGGCCTCGATGACGTCGTCGGCCACCTGGTCGACGGTCCGGTCGGCGTCGACGACGACGAAGCGCTCGGGCTCGGCCTCAGCCAGGATGAGGAACTGCTCGGCGCAGGGGAGGTGCGGAAGGTGTCCCCCTCCTGCTCGAGGCGGTCCTTGGCGCCGCGACCGGTGGTTCGCCGCTCGGCCAGGAGGGGTCGCCGTCGAGCAGGATGGTCAGGTCCGGCAGGAGGCCCTCGGTGGCCCACAGGGAGAGGTCGCGGACCTCCTGGGGACCGAGCGAGCGGGCCGCCCCTGGTGAGCGACCGAGGTCGAGGTGGCGGTCGGCCAGGACGACGGCGCCGCGCTCGAGGGCGGGCCGCACGCGGGTGGCGATGTGGTGGGCGCGGTCAGCGGCGTACAGGAGGGCCTCGGCGCGCGGCGCGACGTGCCCGCCGTGCAGGAGGAGGTGACGGATCTCGACGCCGAGCTCCGTGCCGCCCGGCTCGCGGGTGAGGATGTGGTCGACGTCCGCTGCGGCCAGGAGGTCGGCGAGGATGCGGATCTGCGTCGTCTTGCCGACGCCGTCGCCTCCCTCGAAGGAGATGAACAGACCGGGGCCGGGCGTACGCGGATCGGAGGCGCCGGGAGCAGCGGGCGGGGCAGCGGTGGTCACGGGCCCAGGGTAACGGTCCGTGGGGAAGGCCCCGGGAGCGCCGACCGGTCGTCGGCGGGCGCGCCGGGCGAGGAACGCCCTCTCCGTGAAAGGACGTCATTGCCAGCCACCGCCACTGGCGCTCTCAGGCGATTCCCTCAGTGGTCCCGTTTGAGGGTAGATGCGGTGGCAGCCCCACCAGGAAGCGCCCAGCCCCACTGTGGAGAGCACTGCGATGAGCCCCGAGCCCGCCGGCCAGCACCACCTGCTGGGGCATGGCCGACAGTGCCACCTGCGCGCCGATGCCCGCTAACCTCCAACCATGAAGCAGATGGCCATGCCCCATATGGCGAGTACGGGCAGGGAGGTGGTCCCGCCATACGCGGCGAGCAGAGGAGGCCCCACCGCGACAAACATCCCGAAGAGGAACAGACACAGAGGTGCCAGCCCACGGCATCGTTCGATACCACGCCCACGGTCAGGACCACCGCGGAGCTCCCGAGGAACAGGATCGCAACCGACCGCGAGCGGGAGGTAGCGGGCAGCCAGGACATCGAGACGAGTGACGGGCGGTGCCCCGTAGAGCGGGCGCATCCGGGCCTCACGTGAGGGCAGCCAGCAGCATCAGGCCCACCATCAACACAGGAGAGAGACAGGTAGTACACCAGATTCTTCGGGGAGAAGGGCCCCAGCCACTCCCCTCACTCCGGGCACAGCCGCCCCAGGGCACCGAGCGCGCACAGCACCAGCAGTGCCGCGGTATCCCGTCGCCTCCAGGCGATGAGCAGCTCAGGCGCATGACGGGCGCACCATCTCCCACCGGGTCAGGGCGCCGGCCCCGCGCATCCCCGACGCCGCAGGCGCGCCGGATGGGTGCACCGCAGTGGACTCACTCATGATCATGTCCTTCCTCGTGACTCTTGTTGCTGATCAACCGTCAGCAGCGTCCCGCCCCCACCGCGCGCCCCTCAGTGGTCCTGCCTGGTGTAGATGCGGCGGCAGATCATCCAGGAGACGCCCAGTCCCACTGGGAACGAGCACGAGGAGCAGGGCCGTCAGGGCCAGGAGCATCCCGGACTGGGAGACGGCGGTCAGGGGATACCGCCTCGGAGCCCATGACGAACCCGCCGAGCAGGCCCAGGACTGCGAACACCGCCATCATGACCACGATCCCCGTGAGGGGGCTGCGGTACCTGGCGAGCACCAGGAACATCACTGCGCAGATCCCCAGCACTGCCACCACCCACGCCAGCACGATCGCCCAGACCAGGGGATCGGCGGCGCCGAGAGCCCCGAGAAGATGGATGACGGCCAGGAGGACTGAGGCACCCCCGTAGGCCAGGCTGAGCAGGTAGTGGCCGGCAAGCACCTCCGATCGGGTCACGGGCGGTGCCCGTGAGCCGTAGGGCACCTGAGGAGCGCGAGGGGATCCCACAGGGTCAGGCACCAACCCGCACAGGGTCAGGAGGAGGAAGGGTGGGAAGATCGCCAGGACGAGCACCAGCGGAAGCGGGAGCACCATCCCCAACCAGCGGTGCGCGGCAATACCGGCCTGCACGATGAGGATCAGCCCTATCATCGTCGTCAGGTACACCTGATTCCAGCTAACCAGCTCCAGACGCATGACGGCGCGCACCGTCTCCCACCGGGTCAGGGCTCCCGTCCCCCGCACCGCCGCAGGCACACCGGGAACACGAGCGCCGGAGGACTCGACGGCGGCGGGCACGGTGGATACAGCCCGCGCGGCAGGCACAACAGGCACGGACATGGGCGTGGACTCGGGCATGGTCGGTCTCCTTACTTCTTACTTCTTCTTGCTTCTTCCCAGCCGGGCCTCAGTGGTCCTGGCGCCCGTACCAGCGGAGGGCCACCACCAGGGAGGCGCCCAGGAGGGCAGGGCAGGTCAGGACAGCCAGTACCGCGGATACCGGCTCGCGCAGTACCTCGAGTCACAGGTCCTGCCAGCGGCGGAGTGCCGCCGTAGAGGCGCCGGCTCCCACCCCCAGGCACAGCCCCACATCCACAGGGCCCTCTCCGGGGCCAGGCACAGGAACAAGGGCAGCCCGGGGGCCACGGACGAGCAGATGACGACCATGCCGGCCATAAAGGCCACCCCAGTCACCGGTGAGGCGGCCACCGGCACACAGACCAGGCAGGACAGGAGCGCCAGGGCGAGGCCCCTCGATCCAGCGAGCACCGACCAGGCTCGCTGCGCCGCAGCAGCAGCGCTCCGTGGAGCGCACCATGCGGTGAGCCGTTTCGACAGCGCCCTGGGCGTACTGGGCGCACAGTCCCAGGGCGACCCCATCATCACCGTCGTCTGCAGACGGCCGACCAGGACGTCCATGGCGATGAACAGAGCGAACGACAGGGGCAGAAGGAGCAGCGGACCACGACGGCGCAGCATGATGAGGTCGAGTCGCAGCACCGCCCCCACCCTGGCACGCGCCATCTCGCCGCCGCTTCCGGGGTCGGACGGCCCAGTCGGCGTGGCCCTGCGATGCCCCGCCTGCTATCCGGCGCTGCCCCCGTCGACGTCCCTATCATCATGGCGTCACTGGTCCTGCTTGAGGTAGAGGCGGTGGCTCAGGGTCACAGGCCGACAGGGCGACGGCCCCCAGGGCCAGGAGCACGCCGCCCGTCATCGTCCCCAGCACAAGGTCCTGGATCGGCCCGAAGCTGAGCACCAGCAGACCCAACGCCCCAGGACCACGATCGCGATCACCCAGATGAGCAGGCCACGCCCACGCCGAAGTGCAGGAACACAGGGATTCCCAGGGCCTGGCCCGTGATGAGGACGAGGGGAGGACGAGCAGCTGACGGGTGCACGCCCATGGGGAGACCCACGACGGCGTAGAGGGCCGAGGCGGCCAGGAGATGCAGCACCGCGACCGCCCAGTAGGAGTTGACGGCCTCGGCCCGGGAGACGGGTAAAGAGGCCAGCAGACGGTTGATGCCGGAGCGGTCAGCCATTACCCTGATAGGCCCCCGACCAGGGCGGTCCCGCGAGGAATCCGCTGACCGGGGAGATATTGCCGGTGACGACGCTGAAGGGCCGACGATGAGGAGAAGGCCGAGGAGGGAGCGCAAAGCACCCGCAGGCCCAGGAGGTGCAGCCGTACCAGGGAGAGCACCCGACCGACCCGCCCGGGCCCGGCCGTGGCCCCCCTCGTCATCGGGCCGGCCGGCGCCTGGGCTACTGCGGCTGCCTCAGCGGGGTGCTCGCGTCGATCCGCGGTCATGAGGTCATTCACGGCCCGCCTCCTTGGCGATGTGCACGGCAAGGTCCTCGATAGTGGGGCCTCGACGACGATGCGGTCGGCCAGCGCCTCGGCGGCGTCGGCCGGCATCATGGCCTCCCACCCCAGCGACGTGCTGCGCAGCCCGAGGCTGGCCTGGCGCACGGCGTCAGTCAGGTGCTCCGGGGTGCCGCGCACGAGTCGGAAGGAGCCGATGATCTCCTCGGCGGTGCCATTGGCCACGACCCTGCCCCGACTGAGGATGACCAGGTAGTCGGCCAGCCGATCGAGGTCGGAGGTGATGTGGGTGGAGAACAGGATGGTGCGGCCCTCCTCCACCATGAACTGGGCGAGCATGTCCACCATCTCGGCGCGGGCCAGGGGGTCCAGCCCGCCGGTGGGCTCGTCGAGGATGAGCAGCTCGGGCTCGTGGGCCAGGGCCACCGCCATCTGCAGGCGCATGCCCATGCCCCGGCTGAGTTCCTTGACCTTCTTGGTGGGGGCGAGGCCAGCGGCCTGGAGCTCGGAGTCGTAGCGCTCCTGGGACCAGGTGGGGTAGAAGCGTCCGATGCCGCGGCCCAGGTCCTTCAGGCGCCATTCGGGGTTGTAGGGCGGTGCATCGAAGACGACGCCGATGCACTCATGGCCCACGGTGGTGGCCGAGCCGGCATCGGGGTGGATCATGCCCAGGGCCGCCTTGATGGTGGTGGTCTTCCCCGAGCCGTTGGCCCTCGACGAAGCCCGTCACGTATCCGGCAGGGACGAGAAGGTGACGTCGTTGAGGCTGAAGTCCGGGTAGTGCTTGGTCAGGTGGGAGATCTCGACGGGGTTCACTGCTTGTCCTTGGATGTGGCGGAGGTGGTGATGATGGTCTGAAGCATGGTGTGGAGCTCCTCGTCGCTGAGCTGGGCCAGGCGTGCGCGCTCCACGGCGCGGTCGAGGTGCTCCTCGACCTCCCGCAGCACCTGCTCACGCACCAGCTCGGAGTCCCGGGGCAGGACAAGTAGCCCTTGCCGGGAACGTTGGCCAGGAAGCCGTCAGTGACGAGGTCGGAGTAGGCGCGGGTGGTGGTGATGACGCTGACACGCAGGTCCCGGGCCAGAGCCCGGATCGAGGCGGCATCTCGTCGGCCTCCACCTGGCCCGTCAGGATCGCATCCCTGACCTGCTGGGCGATCTGCTCATAGATGAGGGACTCCCGCCGTGTTGGACAGGACGACCGAGAGCGGCATAGCAACTCCTTCCGTACATGCACACTATAGACGGTAGGTGCACTATGGAGTCAAGTACTGTTCCACCCACATACGGTCGGGATTCCGGCGGTCAGAGGTGGGGCACGCCGGCTCGGGGTTGCCCTGGCGACCGGACCCAGGAGTAGGCCCGGTCACCAGGTTCAGGAACATCCGGTAGAGGCGCTCGTAGCTGATTGAAGGCCACGGTCGCCCTCGACACAGCCGTGCTGCCGATCTTGAAGGGGCGTGTCACGGCCTTCGAAACGCGAGCGCCTCAGCACCACGTCCCTCAGACACTGCCACTGCTCGCCGCCGACTGCCGCCACGGCATCCGGACGGGGAAGGCGGGGGCGCGGCCGAGATCAGTCCCCGCTTCCCTGGCGACGGGTCTCGGTGTTGGTCCCGAAATCCCTCCACCTTCAGGGGTGTTGCCGGCCCAGACCACCTCCGCGCCGCTTCCCTTGATGACGACACGGTCGACGTCCTTGACGTAGACAGTCACGTTGCTGCCGGAGATGGTCAGCAGGCCGACGTAGTCGACGAAGACCTTCGTGTTGCTGGCGGCGACACTGAGGGCTATCCACGTCGCCCTCGATGCGGACGTCGTCATTGGACTTGTCCAGGAGCATGGACGGGTTCGCCGAGACGGTGCGGTCCACGCTCTCGAGGTCGCTCAGCCAGTCGCTGTCGGTGAGGGTCGCCCGGGCACCGGGACGGTCACCGCTTGCGGGCTGGGCACTGGCCTCGGGGGCGCTGGAACCACTGGCGGCAGAGCGAGACCTGTTCCTGGGCACTTTCCTGGGCACTCGGCGCAGTGGTCTCCGATCGGGGCGCCTGAGACTCGTTCGTCGCCGTTGTGGTCTGGGTGGCCGCCGCCGACTGCTCCGGGGCCGAGCTCTCCTGGCCCGCCGCCGCGGCAGTCTCCTGGTCGGACGAGCCTCCGCCGATGGAGACGGAGCAGGCGCCGACACCGGTCAGGGACAGGGTCACGAGGACGACGGCGGCTGCGCGGCGGGCATTGAGGGGACGGGTGGTCGGGGACATGATTCTCCTCCGGTATTCAGATGTGGTGAGGGCGGTCGGTTTGGACATGATGGGACAGTGGCCCGGTGGTCAGAGCGCCGGCTCAGAAGAGCCGGGACGAAGACCTCGACACGGCGGTTGAGGCGGCGTCCGGCGGGGTTGTCGGAGCCGTCGGGTTCTCGTTGGGGGCTACCGGCTTGGTCTCGCCGTAGCCGACGGACTCGATCGAGGCGGTGACGCCGTTGGAGGTGAGACGCCTCGGTGACCGCCTTGGCCCGTTGCTCGGAGAGGGTCTGGTTGGAGGCGTCGTCGGAGACGGAGTCGGTGTGGCCCTGGACCTGAACCTTGGGGGCCTTGGAGTCCTTGAGGACGGTGGCCAGGTTGGTGAGCGTGGTCGAGGCCTCGGAGCGCAGGTCGGAGGAGCCGAAGTCGAACAGGACGCTGTCCTCCAGGGTGATGACGGTGCCGCAGGACTGCACCGGCTTGGCGGCGTCGATGGAGGGGAAGGTGCCGACCTTGCCGGCCTTGGGGACGGGCTTGGCCGAGACCGTGGCGTCGTTGACGATGGCGCTGCCGTCGCCGAGGTTGATGATGGAGACCTTGCCATCGCTGTAGGGTGCCCCGAGCCGTCACCGTTGTTGGTGATGGAGACCCCGCCGCGGCTGTAGGTGCCCGAGCCCTTGCCATCGAGGGTGATGGCCTCCCCTGTGGCGGAGTCGCTGTAGGTCCCCGAGCCGTCACCATTGACGGTGACGGAGAGGTGGTCATCGCTATGGGTACCCGAGCCATCACCATTGATCGTGATGGAGACCTTGCCGTCGCTGTAGGTCCCCGAGCCGTCACCGTTGTTGGTGATGGAGACCTTGCCGTCGCTGTGGTACCCGAGCCATCACCGTTGTTGGTGACCGCGGTCGCTCCCTGAGCTCGTACTCATGGAACCGTCGCCGCCGAGGACCGTGGGCCGGAGACGAGCGATCCGCTCGCATCGCAGCGGGCAGGCCTGACCGTGACGCCGGGCTGGGAGGTGATGGAGCGAGTGAGGTCCGGGGTGAAGGCGCCCGTGGACTGGGTGAGCAGGCTGAGATCAGGCAGGGCGATCATGGGGATCAGGGGATCTGGCCGGGCTCGTAGCCGGCGACAGCCTGGCCCGTGGAGGCGGCCGTTCCCGTCGCCTGGGCGGAGGCGGAGCCCGTGGCGCTTCCCGCGGAGCTGTCGGAGTCCGCGCTGACCCGGGTCTGCTGACTCTGCGCCTGCGATGACGAGCCGCCTCCGACGGACGGGGAGCAGCCGCTCAGCGCGAGGGTGGTGATCAGGGCGAGGGAGGGCGGGAGATGAGTGCTTTTGTCGCGACCTGAACGTTACTGAATCGTTGTCGCCGCGGAGTTCCCACCCTGTCGCAGTCCTGCGACAGGACCTCAACGGACGAGTGGCGGGCACGGTCACGTCGCACTCACCGGACCGGCGACGGGCAGGCTCAGCCACACCCGGGTCCCCACGCCCTCGCGGGAGGCCATGCGCACACTGCCGCCATGGCGGCGCACGATCGTCGCCACGAGCGCCGGTCGAGTCCTGAACCCGGCAGGCCTCGGGCGTTGCCGGCGCGAGCCAGCTCGCTCCACACCGCCGGCAGGTCCGCCTGAGGGACCCCGATCCCGGTATCGGCAACCTCGATGGTGACTGTTCCGGACTCCTCACGGCCGCGCACCTCGACGGTCCCGCCCGGCGCGGTGTACTTCGAGGCATTCGAGATGACGTTGTAGACGGCCGAGTAGAGCAGGGTCGCCGTCGCCGCGCACGTGCGACAACGGCCACGGCACCCGGGGCAGGTCCAGGCGGATCCTGGGCGCCCCACCCCGAGCGGCCCCCTCCTCACTGACTGCCTGGGCCGCGTCCTGCACGGTCTCGGCAATGTCGACATCCTCCAGAGCGAGTGCCGCGGTCTCCAGGTCGGCCAGCTTGCGCAGGTCCGTCACCAGGCGCCCCATCCGGCGGGCCTGGGCGTCGACGACGTCGACCCGGGCCTGCACCTCCTGGGGGTGGGCCTGCGGCAGGTCGGCGACGGCGGCACGCACTGCCGTCAGCGGGTTCTTCAGCTCGTGATCCAGCCGACGCAGGAACTGCTGATGGCGGCCCACGCCTGCTGCTGGGCCTCGTGACGAGCCCGCTCGACCGCCAGCCGCCGCCGGCGTCGCCCCACGGCGCTGAGGAGGGCGAGCAGCAGCAGACCGATACCGAAACCCACCACCATGAGCGGGACGGTCGTCGTGATGAACAGGGGCGTCAGGCCGTAGACGGCGTAGGCAGCGCCCGCCGCACCGACGATGACGAGCAGCGCGAGCAGCCACCCGATCCACGTCCTGCTGGAGGGCCTGGCCGTCCCCTGAGGCCGGATTGACCAGCGCGGCCTCAGGGAGTAGGGCCCGGAAGGAGCTCCACATCCCGGCCTTCGCCCGTGGCGGACCGACCCAGCGCTGGTTGAGCAGTGAGAGCTGCACCGCTGTTGACTGCCATATCGTCGGCTGAGCCGCCGGAGGCGCCGATGACGGCCGGGCCGGCGGCGGATGCGGCGTGTCTGGGGAGGACCGACGGATCTCCACGGTCCGAGGGTCGCCCGGGTCCACCGTCGGCGACAGGAACCGGGTACGACCGTCCTGGGAGGGATCCCCGAGGTGGAAGCGACGGCGGCAGGTCCGACGTCAGGGGCGTCGGCGACTGACTCATACCTGCACTCCGGCCCGGAAGCGGTAGCCGACGGAGGGACCGTCTCGATGTAGGTGGGGTGGGCGGCGTCGTCACCCAGGGCCTAGCGGATCTCGCGGACACGGTGGTCGACGGCGCGCGTGGAGGTGGCGAAGTCAATGCCCCACAGGGAGGCCAGCAGGTCGTCCCGCGTGTGGAGCTCACCGGGATGACTCATGAGGGTAGTCCAGGAGCATCGTCGCCTTCGGGGTGAGCGTCACCTCGCGCCCGGACAGGGTCACCCGCCGAGAGGTCCGCTCCAGGACCAGCTCGCCGGCCACCAGCCTGGAGGCGGAGGTCAACGGCTGGGCCATCCCTCGGGTGCGGCGCAGGACGGCACGGATCCGGGAGGCGAGCTCGGCGGGGTCGAAGGGCTTGGACAGGTAGTCGTCGGCGCCGTCGTCAAGCGCCGAGACCCGCTCGTAGGGAGGCATTGACCTGGGTGAGCAGGATGATGGGGGTCCAGGCCCGCTGGCCCTCACCCGCCGCACCAGCTCACGCCCGTCCATCCTGGGCATGAGGGACGTCGGAGACGATGATGTCCATCTGGTAGGAGGCCAGGAGGTCCAGGGCCTCCACCCCGTCCGAGGCAGAGCAGAGCCGGTACCCGCTGCGCTCAGGTACGGACCCAGTGAGCGGCGGATGGGGGCCTCGTCATCGACGAGGAGGACGGTGGCGGACGGAGCCGGTGCAGCGGGCTGGGTCACGGCAGCCTCACTGGGAGAGCTTCCCGGTGGTGTTGTTGGCGCCGGTGTCCTGGATCGTCGGGTCGTCGTCCAGCCAGTGCACGGTGACGCCCGAGCCCATGATGTTGAGGGTGGTCGATGTCGCGGGCGTAGACGGTGACGTTGGAGCCCTGGACCGTGAGGGTGTCGACATCCTCGGCGGCGATCTTGACGTCGGAGCCCTGGACCGTGAGCGTGTTGAGGTCGCCGACCAGGTTGAGCGTCGTTCCGGATCCCTGGACGGTGTAGTCACCGGAGACCTCCGTGCGCTGACCCCTTGCTCTGAATGTCCTTCCAGGAGGCGTCCGTGATGGGGACGTCGTCACCGTCCTTGTCGTCATCGGAGTCGGCGTTCTTGGTCTCGGTCTGCTTGTCCTGCTCGGCCTGCGTGGCAGCCGGCGAGCCGGAGTCGTCCGAACCGGAGCCGTTGATGGACAGGGAGCAGGCGCCCAGGCTCAGAGACAGGGCCAGCGCGGCGGTACCGGCGAGAGCGATCTTGGGCGGTGACATGACGGTTCCTCTCAGGGAGTGCCTGTGGGAGTTGTACACGAAATACAATACCGGCCGATTGTGCCCACCTCGTCGCGGAGGTGTCGCAGAACTGCGACCGGGGTCGCGACGATGCTCACGGAAGAAAAGCACTGCGCTGTTGGGGACATTCGACGCCGTCGGTTGCGGACGACGCGTTCGGGGACAGGAATCCTGGCCCCGAACGCGCAGAACATCCCCGGCCGGGCACCGCGTGCACCCCGGCGCGTGGAACCTCCCTGGACGAGGGTCGACCGCGGCGGCCAGCACCACTCACCGGAGCGGCCTCTCACGCCTCCTTCGAGGCGGCCGCCTTGCTCGTTGCCGTCTTGGCTGCGGCCTTCTTCGCCGTGGTCTTCTTAGCGGCGGTCTTCTTGGCGGTGGTCTTCTTGGCGGTGGTCTTGCGGGTAGTGCGCTTCTTTGCCGGACCCTTGGCGCGCTTCTCCGCGAGCAGCTCGAAGGCGCGCTCGGGCGTGACGGTGGCCGGGTCATCGCCGCGGCGCAGGGTCACAGTGGTCTCCCCGTCGGTGAAGTAGGGACCGAAGCGGCCGTCCTTGATGACCACGGGCTTGCCGGTGGCCGGGTCCTCACCGAGCTCGCGCAGGGCCCCCTGAGCGGCCGCCTGCCCCCGGCGCCGCTTGGGCTGGGCGAAGATCTCAGGGCCTGCTCCAGGGTGACGGTGAAGATCTGCTCCTCAGTCTCCAGGGGCGCGGTCCGTCCCCTTCTTGAGATAGGGCCCGTAGCGGCCGTTCTGAGCGGTGATATCCGCCCCCGACTCCGGGTCCTGCCCGACGACGCGCAGCAGGCTCAGCAGGTCAGGGCCTGCTCGAGGCGTCACCGTGGACAGGTCCATGGAGCGCAGGAGGCTGGCCGTACGAGGGCTTGGGCTTGGCGGCCCTGGCCGTCCGCCTCGTCTTCGTGGACGTCGCCGTCCTCGCGGGCTTTGCAGCACTCTGCCCATCCGCAGCGGCCGAGTCGGCCGCAGCTGTTCAGCCACCTCCTCAGGGTCAGGGAAGGACCTCGGTGACATAGGGGCCGTAGCGGCCGTGCCCTTGGCGATGATGACGTGTCCGCTGACCGGATCGACGCCCAGCTCGCGGCCGTCGTCGGCGGCGCGGGCGAGAGCTCACGGGCCTTGTCCACGGTCAGCTCATCGGGGGGCGACGTCGGCCGGCACGTTAGCGCGCTTTGCCCTCACCGTCCTCAGGTAGGGTCCGTAGCGCCCCACTCGCAGGGGTGATGCCCTCGCCGATCTCGATGGAGTTGACGGCGCGAGCATCGATCTCGCCGAGGTTGTCCACCAGGCCCCTTGAGTCCCTGGGCCCGCAGCGCGGCGGCCGCGTCGAGCTCGCCGGCGGCGGGCGGTCTCCTCAACGGCAGCGCCGGGCTCCCTGCCCGTTGTAGAAGCGCGCAGCCAGGCGACCCGATCCTCCTCACCGGCGGCGATCCGGTCCAGGTCGCGCTCCATGGAGCGGTGAAGTCGTAGTCGACGAGCTCGGTGAGTTCTCCTCCAGCAGCCGGGTGACGGCGAGGCGAGCCAGGTCGGCACCAGGGCCTGGCCGCGGTGGTCGACGTAGCCGCGGTCGGAGATCGTGGACATGGTGGCCGCGTAGGTCGAAGGGCGGCCGATCTCGCGCTCCTCAAGGGCCTTGACCAGGGAGGCCTCGGTGTAGCGCGGCGGCGGCGTCGTCTCGTGACCCGAGGCCTCAGCGGCCAGCGCGGCCAGCTCCTGGCCGGAGATCATCGAGGGCAGCCGCACGTCCTTGGCGTCCTTGGTGGTGGTGCCGGAGTCCTCCTGGTAGCGCTCGGCGTCGCGGCCCTCCTCGTAGGCGGCCAGGAAGCCGCGGAAGGTGATCACGGTGCCCGACGCCGTCAGACCGGCGGTGGAGAAGGTGGGGCCCGAGTCGCGCGACTCGCCGGCCGCCGGAGTCAGCGGCACCTCGACGGTCACGGTGGCGGTCGAGCCGACGGCGTCGGCCATCTGGGAGGCCACGGTCCGCTTCCAGATGAGCTCGTAGAGGCGGAACTGGGCACCGGTCAGCTCACCGGAGACCTGGGCCGGGGTGCGGAAGTGGTCGCCGGCGGGGCGGATCGCCTCGTGGGCCTCCTGGGCGCCCTTGGACTTTGGAGGGCGTAGACGCGGGGGCGCTCAGGGACGTACTCGGCCCCGTAGAGCTCCGGCGACCTGCGAGCAGGCCGCGGCCACAGCCTGACCGGACAGGACCGTGGAGTCGGTACGCATGTGGGTGATAAAGCCGTTCTCGTAGAGGCCCTGAGCCACCACATGGTCTCACGGGGGTTCATCCGCAGCTTGCAGGGAGGCCTCCTGCTGGAGGGTGGAGGTGGTGAAGGGCGCGGCCGGACGGCGCTTGTAGGGCTTGTCCTCCACGCCGGCGACGCGGCTCACCCGGCCGATGGCCTCGGCGACAGCGGTGGCCCCACCTGGTGGAGGTGGACGGCGGGAGGCCTTGACGGCGGCGGGCGCAGCTCGCCGTCGTCATTGAAAGTCACGACCCGGTGACGCGCGCCGTCGAGGGTGACGAGGCGGGCGGTGAAGGAGGCGTCTGACGGGCGGTGACGTCCACCGGGAGACAGGACGGTGGAGAAGTCGGCCTCCACCCCCAGTAGGAGGCCGAGCGGAGACCATGCGCTCACGCTCACGCTCGACGACGAGGCGGGTGGCCACCGACTGCACGCGCCCGGCGGACAGACCGGCGCGGACCTTGCGCCACAGGACCGGGCTGACCTCGTAGCCCACGAGGCGGTCAGGATGCGGCAGGGTCTCCTGGGCATCGACGAGGTGGATGTCCAGGTCGCGAGTGTTGCTCAGGGCCCGGGTGACGGCCTCGCGGGTGATCTCGGTGAAGACCATGCGGCGCACCGGGCACCTTGGGCTGAGAACCTGCTGAAGGTGCCAGGCGATGGCCTCGCCCTCGCGGTCGTCGTCGGTGGCCAGGTAGAGCTCGTCGGCGTTCTTGAGGGCCTTCTTGAGCTGGGCGACCGTCTTCTTCTTGTCAGGGTTGACCACGTAGTAGGGCGTGAAGTCGTCCTCGACGTCAACCGCGAACTTCCCATAGGACCCTTCTTCATGGTGGCGGGCAGCTCGGAGGGCTGCAGGAGGTCGGATGTGCCCCACGGAGGCTTCGACGTCGAACTCCCGGACCGAGGTAGCGCGGCGATGGAGCGCACCTTGTTCGGGGACTCCACGATGACGAGCTTGGTGGACACGTAAAGCCTTCCTCACGGGCGGTGCGCGGGCGGGCCGCGCCTGACGGTTCTGCGGGCGGTTCACGACGTCGACAGGGTCCTGGAGATCATCCGGACGATCGGGACGATCCGGATGATCGGGGATCCCGACGAGGGCGTACCGCGGGGAGCCGACTCGCGCCGACTCTCAGCCGACTGTAACGCACCGCCCACCTTTTCCAACCGGGCAGCGTACGGAAAGTGCGCGAAAGACGACTTTCGTCTCAGCGGGTCTCTCCTGAGCGGCGGGCGGCCGAGGTCGACGGCGGCCCCAGTGCCACCGACCTCAGATGAGCTCTGCCAGGGCAGCGCGCATGGCGGCCAGGCGCTGAGCGGCGATGTTCTCGTCGTAGGGCAGGTGCAGACCGCGGCACTCGGCGGCCAGCTCGGCCAGCGAGCGGACCTCGGGGAAGCCCTGTGAGGTGGGCTGGGCGACCTCGTCGACGACGGGCGAGCCTGAGGAACCGGCTCCGCCACCACGCAGATCGACCCACTGGCCCAGACGCCTGGCCGCGCGGTCGAGGCTGGGAGGTGATCGTGTGCAGGGCGTCGTTGAGCTGAGTGACCTGGGTGCCCTACGGCCCGCAGCACGGTAGGCGGGCGCCGTCATCATCGGCGACGCCACCGCGATCGCCTCCAGCCACCGCGGCCAGGCGTCGTCTGCGTGTGACGAGCCATGCGGGCTCGCCAGGCTCCGTCGACGGTGCGCAGGGGCTTCCCGGGCTCCGCTCTTCGGCGGCTGACGTGCTGCGGTCTGCCGGTGGTGCGCTCGGCGCGGCCGCCATGCCCCGCCTGTTTGAGCTCGTCTCTGGTCGACGGCACCGGTGGGCTCGTCGACTCGGCCGCCGTTGTTTTCTGCACGCTTTCTGACGAAAAGGTGGTGCGTTACGATCGCTTCAATCGGCGCCAATCGGCACGCCTGATCATGTCCGGATCGTCGGCTCGTCCGGACCGACACCTGGTCATCGAGCGCCTTGCCGCGCACCTATGAAACCGTATGGCGTCGTCCCCGAACAGGCCGCTCCATCGCCGGCCTCGGTCGGGTTCATTCGCGCTGGGGTCGCTGATACCGCGGTGCTGCTCAAACGGGTGCCGATTCGCCGTATTCTTCGGATCGCCCGCAGACGCAGGCCTAATGACCTGCCGACTGGACATCCGTCGATAACGAAATTCCCTGCGTCTGCCGTGAGCACGGTCGGCCCGTCCTAATGACTCCGCCGCCGACTCTTCCTGCCGGGCACTATTCCTCGACGCCGCCAAATGGTCCGGCGCTCGGCCTCTGCTGGGGGTGAGCCGACCTCACCGTCACCGGTGGTTTGTCGCCGCCCGTCGGGGACATATCACCGCCGCCTCGTCACGTAACCGCCGACCGTGGGCTCGGCCGACGGGGCGCGCCCGCAGGCTGCGTCCTCCCACCAGATGAGGAGACACCGCTGTCGCCGGAGCCATCGGCCCGGGCCGCGTCGCCGGCGTGGAGGACAACGCCACCACCTCCGCGGCGACCTCCCGCCAGCTGCGGATGAGCCCATCGAGACATGCCGGGCTCGGGGAACCGGGCACGGCCATGCCCGTGCGTGCCGGCTCACGGTCTGTCGACCGGGCCGACGCGACACTGGTCTCGCTCACGAGGCGGTGCATCCCCGAGCCCCCGCGTCTGCTCCTCGAATCAGGGCGCCCGGGAGCGGGCGATCGCCCGCGCCCGGCGACCTTCGCCTTGAGTGATGAAGCGACCGACCTTATTCACCTGACTCGTCTGAGCGAGACCGTGACACTCGCGTTTGTAAATAAACCGACCGCCGCCGTGTTTCGTGAAGATGCCGCTGACTCCGGCGACGACGGCTCGCGCGATCGGCCTCACCGCCGGTCTGACGGCGTCGACGCGGTCTGCTAAACTTCTGATTCCGCCAGCACTGAGGACGGCGCCACCTGGGTGCGGGACGTGCCTTCTGACAGGCGGCCGCGCTGACGCACGGGCTTCGGGTCAAGACGTGCCGCCGCCGCCGCCGGGCCTCCGGTCAGCGCGAGCGCGTCGCCGCCGCTGGGCCACGCGACACCGCCACGATGCTCCGACCGCGACCGTCGACCGCGACGGCCTGGTGCCGACACGCTCGCCTTCACTGCTGAGGCTGCCGGCTGCGTCGACCGGCTTCACCGCCTCGGGCGGGCCTGAACCGGATCGTGAAGGATCAGGCTCGCGGCTGCAACGCGGGGGCACCTCCGGCACGCCTCTGAGACCGCTCGGCCGCCGGCTGGCCGCGCGACCTGCGCTACCTTCAGGAACTCAGGCTGATGGTTCGGCGGATGCTCGCCATTCCATCGACGGTATCACTGCGGTGAGGCGCCACGAAACTACCTGAACGGTGACGGCGCACCAGCGCCATGGGCGTCGCCCCCGGCCATGGACAAACCGCTGACTTTCTTCGCCCGCGCCACCGACGCAACTGAACTCGACGGGCCTCGTCGTCATGGACGCGCTACGACTTGTCGGTGCCCGGAAATGGCTGGCCGTCGGCACCCATCACAGATGGCGAGTGCCTGGTACGGTTTGGCGACGTCACGGGCAGACGGCAGGCCGCTCCCTCGCGTGGACCTGTCCTGACGACGCTCGAGCGGGCCTGGTGCCTGTGAACTGCTGCGCGCGTCGTCGGTGAGACGATCGGGGCGGTCTGCTCAGCGTACGGGCCCCGCTCAGAGGGGCGGACTCGCGCTGGAGACGGGAGCGGATCGCTGCCGTCGCCCGCAGACGGGCCCTGGTGCTTCGCCCGGCAGGCGGCGCCGAGGCTGGGCTGCCGCCTCGGGGCCTGCTGCGCGGCTCGGCCGGCCTCGGCTGTGATCATCGGGACGGCCGCTGCGCCGCCGACGAGGGCCAATGTTGCACCGCGACGACCAGCCACCGTCACCGCCAGGCGCCGCTCGCTGCTCGCGGAAAATCGACAACGCACAGACGGGCGCCACTGCTCAGCGTTCGCCGCTTCTTCACGACGGCGCCAGATGGCTGACGAGGCAGGCAGCCCGGCGTGAACCGCTCCGATGCCGGCCGCAATCCCGGGAGATTCACGCGCTGACCGCGTTAACGACGGTACGTTCTGCGCGTTCGAGGCCGGATTTCTGTCTGGTCTGACTCGACTGATCGACTCGCGCGGCACAACTCGTGAACATGAAATCGCGACGTCACTGCCGGGCACTCCGCGACAGGCCGAACAATCGACGGTGTTGACTGGGTGTGCAACTCACAGGCTCCCGAGGAGAACCGTGTCACTGCGGGCTCGCCTGCCATTGCCGCCAGCCTGAGCTGAGCGCCTGCTCTGTCCCATCCTTCATTCGGGCCTGACTCCGGCTCCGCCGGCTGCCACGCAGGCCAGGCGGGACAGGCCGGGCTTCATTTCCGATGACGACGGAGACGTGAGCGTCCCATCTGCGCCTGAAGACATTCGAAACTGGTCGGCCGCCGTCGTCGGGTTGCCTTCAGCTGATCGGCGACGAGGCTCCGACATCAGACTCGCCGCCGGGCTCGTTTGCGTCACCGTCTGCGACATCATTTCACCTCGCATCGTCGGCGTCTGTGCACTGGCGGACGTTCGGCTGTTTCTCGAAATCTCCGGTGAACTGCCGTGTTTAACCCGCTGCGCCATCCTCCGCCTGTCTCGTGTTGGTGTCCGCCGCCTGAGTCCTCGAGCGCGGGTCAATGCCTCTGACGGTCTCGGCAGCCCGACGGCGCTGTCCAGATCGTGCCAAACTACGCCACGCGAAGATAATGACAGACCGACCTCCGCCTCCGGGCGGCCGCGGCTGATCGCAGGCGGACTGGGCGGGCGACGACTCCTGAACACCGTAATCCCGGTGTCCACGCGCGGGACGACTGGTCATGCGCTCACGCGTCATTCGGCAATCGCAGGTCTGGTGTTTGACGCCGCCCGGGGTCTCATCGCTACTTTCGAGCCGGGCTCGGGTATCGTCGCCACCCCGAACTACTCGGGGATCTCCAGGAACAGTCGTGCCAGTTCCTGTCGCCGACGGTGAGCGAACCGTGAGGATCGTCGGTCCTCGGGCTGCCGCATCCGCCACCGGCCGGCGCATCTCGGCGGCGACTGTGGCAGTCGGCGCAGCGGTGCGGCTACTCGCGCCAGCACGCCGATCGGCCCGCCGCGGCAGCCGGGATGTGAGCGCTCCGGCCCTGCTCGGGCCGCGGGTCATCCGGCCTCGGGCAACCAGCCTCCAACGATTTGTGGGCTCGAGTGGCTGCTCGGTATCATCATCGCGGGCTTCTTCATAATCTGCAACAACTGTTCATCGACGACAAAATCCTCTGTGGTGTTTCGTCGTGCTGCGCTGCTGCCACTCGGCGCGACCGGCGGCGCAGCGATCGAGCAGCTCATCGAACCAGCGGCATGAGCCCGCCGTCGGCGACCGTCGGCGACGGCGGTGCGTGCCGTCATGGAAGCCTGCCTGAGCCCACCAGAGAATGCGGGCGGGTCGGCGTCGTCGCGCAGGCGAACTGACAGACCTGCTGCTAACCGTACGGCACTCCTGGAGGATATCGTGCCGGGCCGTGCGGGGCGCGGCGGAAACGTCGTGAGGAGACCGCGACGCCAGGTCCGCCTGGACTGCCCCGAGTGCCATTGACCTGTCCGCATTTTTGCTCGCTGGCGACTCTCGCCGTCTGCGTCATCGTCGGCTGCCGCCGGGCAGGATATCAGATGCGCGGCAGTGGTCCGGAACGATCACCATCGAGGTTGCCGATACCGGATCCCTCGCGGCATTGATAGCCGCGCGCAGGGTCGGGGAACAGACTGGCGCGTGGCGCATTGTTTGCCACTGTGGCACGGTGTGCGGAAACGTGAGATAACTGGCTGCCAAGCTCTTTCAATCGTGATGCGACGTGACCGTACCTCGTCGAGGCCAATTTGTCGCAGAACTGCGCGACGAAGATGAACAACGTTCGATGACGTTCAGGTCATGGCATCTCTGCCCTCACCCTCGCGCTGACATCCGTGGAAGCGGCTCGTCATCGCGGGCGCGGAAGTCGGGGACCCGGGTCATCTCCGGCAACAGGCGCGCATCCGCCTCCGCGGGCGACGAGGCAACCCCGCAGGCCAGGCCAATCGCCGGCTACGGTCCGGCCGGGCGATCGATCCTGCTCACCAGTCACAGGTGCTTCACCCGGACCTCCTTTCCTCCATCTGCAACCCGGCACGTCGCAATTGGTGCGTGCGGCGGATCATGGCTCCCTCGGCGACGGTTGGTGCGGCCTCGGGCTTCGCAGTGCGCCAGCAACGTGTCGGGCCCGGCGACGCGTCTCCATGTAACAGCGGTGAGCGGCACGGCGGCTGAGTGCCATCGCGATCGTGGTGTCGGGTACCGGCGACGTGCCTCCGTCGCCGTCGTGGGCGGCGAGACTAACGACTCCGCCACGGGAAGGCCATCTCACCCTCGATAACAGGCTCCAGCTTCAGCTCGCCGGGTCTCGTCACCAACTGGCGCAATGACAACTCGGTGCCACCAACGACGAATCATCCTGTTTCTCGTTGTGCTGCCATCATTTTGTTTCTCACCGACTCGACTGGACTGTCCTGATCGACGCCGTCTGGCGATCGTTTCGACACAAATACTGCGCTCGAGACCTCGACCGCTGCAACCTGTCTCGGAGACCCCGGAGATTCGGGTCGAACCACACCGACTCCGTCTTCACGTTGCTTATGAACCCTCCGGCGGGCCAGCAACTGCGCATCGGCAGCGATCGCCGCCGATCCGTCGACTGCGGCGGACAAACCGGTGACTGACGAGGCTCGAACGGCTCCGACAACCGCCGGACCACCTCACTGCGGGTCAGCTGGTCAGCGCCGTGACCACGGTGACCACTCGTGGTGCCTCTGGGCTGCCGGAGAATACGACCGCCGTCCTCAGTGCCCGCCGCAACCGCAAATCAGGTCCTCAAACGGGCCCTGTCCGGGAACTCATCCATCGGCGGGCGTCCGCGACGTCGACTGACGGCCGCGGGCTGTGACGGGCGGTCTCAAGTCTCGCCAGTGCTGAATGGTGAATGTCGCCTGCTGTAACGGTTGGCGCCCCGGGCCGATGTGCCCGCAGGCGGCTCCCTCGGCAACGGCTGGCTGACGACCTCGGGCGGTGGACCACCGCCGTCGCTGACCGTCATGCTCCTGGACAGGTCAGTTGCGTCCACGGCGGGCATGAACTCAAATCGCCGCCAGTGCAGATAACTGCGTCGATGCGGCGGCAGACATCCCGTCGGGACGTCGACCGTCGTCTCGAGGCAGTGCTGGCCGGCGCAGTGAGTTCGGGACCAGCTTTCCGAGACCCGTCGCCGAGCGAGGGACTGATCTCGCCCGTCCGGATGCCGTGGCGGCGGTCGTGGCTGGCGGGGACGTGGTGCTGAGGCCGCGTTTCGAGGCGGGCACGCCCGCTGCGGCGGTCACCGTGACCATCAATCGGCGACGCCACCGGATGTTCCTGGCCTGGTGACCGGGCCTGGGTCGATATGACCGGCGTGCCACCTCGGCGCCGGGAATCAACCGCCAGTGGTGGGCGTGCAGCCGTCACCTGCTGGCTCTGACCGTGTACGGAAGGAACATGCTGGTCGGGTCCCGGCTCTGGGCAGATCGCCCGGCGGGTCGAGGATGCTGATCTGACAGGCCGATGAGCCGGCGGGCCTGCCCGCGATCGGGCTCCTGACCTGCGTGTCATCTGCCACCCGCGCTCCGTTTCGTCAGCTTCCTGACCAACGTTCCGGCAGGGGCGCTGGTCTGCCGGGCGAGCGTGACGCTGCGAAGATCGAGGGCACCTCGACCACGCCGTGAACTTTTAACCTTTCGGCGGTATCGCTTGCATCAGGCAACGATGAACCGTCGGATCTCCGCGACCAGCGCTACTGGACTTCAGCCTCGCGACGTCGCCTCGTCTACCGGGCTAACGAGCTTCGTCGAACCAACAACTCGAGGTTTCCACCATCGAGAACGACTTCTGAAACGAGTACCCGATCGCTCGACCGCCGTGAGCCATGAGCGCATCGGCGTGTTCATGCGCCGCTGGCGACCAGGCCTGGGCCGCGGCCGTCAGACCTTCTACCTGGCGGGAGCTGCGACTTTCCGGAAGCCAGGCCGCTGACTCGCCACCAGAAGGTCGAGGCTCCGAGGCATAATTTCGGTAACGGTATTCGTACGAGCCACGAGCTGCTCGTCGACGAGCCCCGCCGGCGCCCCGGCCCACGCCGTGATGTCGCCATGGTGGAGGGCCTGCCTGTCCTCACCCATCTTACTCCGACTCGTCGACTGACCTGGTCGTCTCGGTCGGGCGAGGTGCGCCGCCAATCGGCTCCTTCCGTCGTGCGGCGCCCGGGCTGATGACGCCGTGCGCCAGGCCAGCCTCGGCTTCGCAACCCCGTCTGAGGTGAGGAGAACTATGATGCCGACCGACCGCCACGAACGCTGTTGGCGTCAATTTACTATCGAGGACATGCCGTGCATCGCGAAGCGGGCAGTGAATGTTCTCGCGACGGATGGGCGCGAGCGCCGCTGGGGCGGCAACAGGCGCCGGCCGGCCCGACTGACGAGGGGCAGCCCGAGCGGCAGTCACGATGTTGGCACACCTCCTGTTGCGGGGTGCTCGCGCTCCCTCGGCTACTCGGTATCGACCGGCGCGTCGTCATGACGGCTCTCCCGATGGCAGATCCTCGCGAACAGTCGAGGGGCCTGGCAGGCGGCGACCGCTCGGCATCAGCAATCGCGGCACTCTTGCCAGACTCGGGCCGTCGCGCGGGCGGTCGCGACAACCTCCTGGCCGCCTCGGCCTCTGCGCGTGGGTGGTCTGGCGTGCGCGGTCAGCCCTCGTCTGTCGCAGGCCGAGCCCTGAAGTCCTGGCTGTTCGGCGTGGCCTCGGTCGCGATCTCGTGGTCTGGGGCGTTGGTCTGCTGATGCTCGCTCGGGCGGGAACGGACGACGGCGGCGGACTGAACCACCGCCCCTCTGCCTGGCGGGTTGATGTTCCTGATGACAGGGACGTCGAACGCCGGGCCAGGCGGGCGGGGCCACCGGCTGACCGTCCGGCCGAAGCGCGGCAGGTACGCGATATGAGTGCGATAACGACATTTCTCGTCTGCTGCGCCGTCGATCCGCTTTCTTCGCTGTTCATCGCCGTAGTCCTGAACCGTCTGCGGGCGATGATCGCCCGCAAACTGTGCGTACGCCAGGGCGCTGCTCGGCAGCTGCCGTGGTGCCTCCACAGGCGCTGCCGCTGGCACAACGGCTGGTGTGGATCGAGGGAGTCTTGTCTCACTGCTGGTCTGTGCGGGCGGCGCTATGTTCCGGCGTATTCGTGGCCTCGAATGTTCCTGTGCCTGAGATGTGAGGGCTGTGCTGGGGCCAGCCTCGGCACTCCGCTGCTGTTGAACCTAACGTTTGATGCGGCGTATCGCGGTTGCTGTCTGTTCACCCGCTGGTACCTGGTGACCCTCCGCCGCCGAGACCACTGGTGACCGGCGTAAGTAGTGAGACCGACCATGCCGGTCACGCCCATGTCCGTGCGTTGACGCGTATCCGTGCCGCCGCCGCCGTCGAGATCTCCGACTCGCCCGTTCGAACAATGCCGGCGATGGCAACCGCCCTGACTTTCCAGTGAGACGTGCCAGATCGTCGTCTGGAGCTGTTGCTGAATCGAGCCTTACGACGATGATAAGCGATCGTCGTGCGAACCGTATTGCCGCGCCTGGTGGTGACGCTCCGCGCCGCTGGTATCGTTTACTGACGATCTCCGCGCGCCATCTGACCTGTGCGGTTGACTGGTAACCTGACTGAGGATCGCGCTCTCTTCGGCGGGCGCTGCCGTGACGATCGGGGTAACCCGACGCCTGCTCGACTGACTCGAGGGGCCAACACTCGTCTCCTGTCAAATCCGTGGCTGGGGCTGCCGCCGATCCTGATGCTGGCGTGGTGTTGACGTGCTGAGTCTGCGGTGCCCGTGCTGGGCCTGCTCGGCGGGTTCGTCGTGAGCTCCGGGCGGCTCACGGGCCGCCGTGCTCGGTCCGGGATAACTCTGAGCGACCTGGGTGCTCGTTCAATGAGCTGGGCGTCTCCTGTGGATCTGCACCCGGCGGGACCTGACGCGGGGTGCGCGACGGTGATCGGCAGAATGCGGGATGCTGGGTATGGTGGTCCACTGCCGTGCGCCAGCCCGGCACGCCGGCGTCATGCGGGGCCGCGCCCCTGACCAGTGAAATGAACCGCGCCATCATCGCCTGGGCTGCTCATCGCAGGCGACGGTTCACTGCCGGTAGCATGCGCGCTCGGCCTGAGCAACCGTGCCCGGAAGTGGTGGCTGTTGCTCTCCCGAAGAATGCGATCTCCTGTGTTGATGATGAGCCTGCTGTTGTTATGACCGCCCTGCGCGACGGGCAGCTGCACCCGCCTGGCGCCCGTCGCCTCGTGTGCCCGCGCTCACTCAGTGGTGACTCTGTTCCTCCGCGGTGTCCCCTGACCGTGGGCTGTTATCGGGCGCGACAAATGAGCTGGCTGTGTCTGCTAGGACTCTGTCGCGGTGAGGCCTCACTCTGCTCTTGCTGTGTGCCATGCTGCACCATGTGAGGCATGACCATCTGCATGGTGGAGGTGGCAGGCATCGAAAGACCAGCACTGTCGGCCATGCCCAGCAGTGATGCGGCGGCGAGCTCGCGGTGCCACGGTGAGGCAGGCGCTTTCACAGACAGGGCTGCACCGCATCTCAGCGGACACCTGAGGGCTCCGCCTGAGGCGCGCGCCGGTGATAACTGCAATGATCACTTTCACGGAAGGGCGTTCGCCGGCGCACTCCACTCAATCGCTCTTCTGGACCGTTATGGGCCGGCGACACCACTGCCGCCGCTGCTCGCGCCTCAATCGCCCATGCCCGGCTTGTCTCCTTCGAAGGCAGGCGCGGCGACAGCAGACTGTTGCCGAATCTCGCCACTCTGTGGCACGGCGGACGTCGACCATCTGCCGCGAGCCGGCGGCACGGGCTCGGCGTGGATCGCGCCTCCTGCGGCGGGCACGATCGCCGCGCGCGGGGCCATCTGCGCCGCCGACGCCCGTCGCCGCCACGCGACCCGCCTCGGGCGCGGCATCGTCCTGACGCCTCGACTCGCTCGATTAGCCACCGAGGGCGGCCGCCAGCCGATGCGGGTCGCAGCGCCACAGTGAGCCGCCGAGAACTCCTGCCCGGTCCTAACCGTCCTGGGCGGGCCTCGGCCCGGCAACTCACGGCGCAGGGCCGCCGGCGGGAGGGGCCTTCACCTCCCTGCTGGCAGTTCTCGTGACGAGGCCGGCGGCACTGGGCGTCGTCGACGCCACAGACCTCGACCAGTGCCCGTCATCGAACACGCTGACGCCGTGCGCCGCCGCAGATTCACCTAGCCCGCAGTGAGCCACCGGGCATTAACTCGGCCTGGGCCTCGTGAGCCGCCGCCACACAGCGCCACGGGGAGGCACGGCTTCAGCAGCGTGGTTGTCGGCCGGGAGAAACGCGTGACCTGCTATGCGTAACCGCCGGCTGACTTTGAGCAACACCGCGAACTACCGCCAGGCTCTTGTTTCCACCGCGAGGCGTGGACGACGCGAGCAGGGGCGAGCTCGGGCGTCGCCGACAGATGCGCATTTACGCCGCAACTGACGACCCCGCCGGATCAGGCCCGTAAAATGCCGCCACCGCCTACAGTGCCCGCCACTGCAATGGTGATACAGCCCTGCCGTGATGGTCGGCTCCCACCCGTACTGACCACCGAAACTCGTCATCACGATGGACGGTCACCATCGTGAGGCCAACGCCGGCCCCTGGACCGTCATCCTCGTTGAATGCCAACCGCCAGCACACCACCAACGATGAAGTCCTCGAGGCCGCCCCAGACGTCTGGCTGCTGTGCTGCTTTCGACGTCTGCCACCCTCCGCTCGCGCCTGTGACTGCTGGCCACTCGGCCGGCCTCCGACCGCCCGGCTCGTGCGCCGGGCGCGCCGGGCTGGCTGGCGCGGAAGCCCACCCGGGCCCGTGATCGCTCGCCCGGCGGCACCACCAGCCTGCCGACGCCTGGGGAGCGGCATGGCACCCTGCTCGCGGTCTCGCTGCAGCATCGTGCCGTCTAACCTGCCTGTCCGTCTGTAGGCGCTTTGTTTTCCCGCAGGCCCGGCTGACCGTGCCCTCGACCTGGAGAAACGTCCCGGCGGCCTGCGCGCCATCCCTACGGCGAAGACAAGCACCGCCAGCGATAACCCGCGGCTCGTCTGGACCGGGCATGATCTGCTATCATCGTGAACGTGCTCACCGCGATGAGCGTGACGTCGGCGCGTCGGCTTCATTCAACCGGGCGCCGTCGACCAGCGCCCACGACGACGCGATCGGCGGATCGAACCTCGAAGGAATGCCGCGGCCGCCTGCGCTCCAACGCACGGCCATCGGCGTTCGTGATCGCTGCTGGTGAACCTCTCGACGGGCGACAGCGTGGAATGGTGTTTCGACTGAGACAGCTCGCGCGATGTGGGAAAGTTCGTTGTGTTTCGGCGCGTGGAATTCCGGTATGGCGGGCCGCCTGCGTCGGTCCGCGTCGGCGTGGGGCGGGGCATCGCCTGGTCTTCAATAGCACAGCGTCAAATGGCAGCGATGCAAGGCCTGAACATCGACGTCTGTGCGGGGCGTCGGCGCCTGCTTTCGTGATTGTTCTGACCCGCGGACCGTCGGTCCGCGTTCACGCTCGGGCTGTGTTGACGTTCCTGACCCGCCTCCAGCTGTTCGCCGTCGTGTACACTCGCTCCTCTGCCGCTCGAGCAGTATGGTAAATACGGCTGGCGACAAAACTGAGAGAATAACCACGTGCGCGGTATGGTCGGGCGTGGAGGCCGGCTCGACTCGGACACAGATGGTGTCGGAAGCTGGTGCCTCTGAGAATGCTGAAGTACCCCGGCCGGTGGTGACAGGCATCTGAGAGGATTGAGCGACGACCTGCGATGGTGCCCGTAGGCTGGGCGTGTCGTCATCAAGCACAACATCATTCTGCGGCTATGGTGCAGTGGCAGGCGTGAACCACGGAACTGCTGGCGTGATTGCTGGTGCACCGTGGCAGGCAATAGTGCCGGCGCGGTTGATGACGTGCGCGGCTCCGGCAGCATGGCTGCGGCGGCGAACGCGAGGGGCTGGCCAGAAGGTGTGTACATTTGATACGTTTCGATAATGTGCTGGCTTCGGTATGATGCTCGCGTAACTGCAACCGTCGGTCGTCGGTATTGAATAGATGACACCACGGCACCATTCAGGCCGTCTGGTATCATCGGCTTGGCGGCCCGGTATTCGGGGACTAACCGTCGGTGGCTCGCCGGAAACTCGCTCGACATCATCATCGTCCTCGCGACTCGGTCCTCGCTCCGTTACACCAAGCGACGTGAATCCGATGATGAACCTCGGCCGGGCATCGAGGTGAACGCCGGCGCTCTCGGTCGGACGACGCTGGGGTGGAGCCCGGCTGCCGCCGGCAAGCCGCCAGCTCCTCATTCACGTGGACACGATATCGGCCGGGACACGGATGCTCCGGCCTCGGGGCCAAGACTCCCGGCTTCCTGGGATGTCACGGCACGCGGGGCTCGCCCGCCGGTGACCCGAGCACCGGCCTGTGGTGCTGGCGTCTTCCTGACGTGAGGCGGCGGGGCGATGACTGGGCGCGCGGTGGAGGCTGACCGGTGGACAGTGCCTGCACCGGCGGCGCCGCGGTGCCTTTATTCACTGCCGTCGATCGGTCGCCCCGACCCGAGCCGTCCGTGACCGGGAATCGGCGCGGCGGGGTGATGACCTCTCGCGGATCGCCCGCGCGACGGCGCTCATCCGGCAGACTGGCGGGCAGACTGTGGCAGATAATCATCGCGAGCGCCATCACCTATGAACACCCGGTCGTGGTGTGGCCGTGACGGCCGGGCACGAGATCGGGCGTGAACCGGGGCTCGGCTGCGGCGCCTCGTGGTTGCCAGTGGGGCAGACCGGCTCGGCCGCTGCATCAGGAGCCGCCCGTGTTGTCCCCACCGGGACGCCGTTACCGAGCAGACCAGATCTGTCTGTTTCGCTCTGCTCAGGCATGCCGTGCTGGCCACGTGCGCCAGACGGTGCGCTCGGCCCAGGCGGGTGTCGGGATGGTGCCTCTTTTGTCGCGGGTGACCGGTTCCTGGTCTGGCTGAAGCCGCGCCGGACGTGTTGGCTTTCAGCAACGACGTAGTGGCGTGGTGACGTGCGGGACGGGCGTCACTGCCGGACGGTGCGTCGTCGGGAGCCGGTGCTGGAATAACGCTGTGGCGGTGTGGAGTGGTGGTGCCGGTGCCGGCTGCGACGGCGACCGGCTCCGGCTGGTGGCGTTTCGAGGCGGGTCGTTGCAGCCGGAAGGTGGTGTGGGCTGCGGTTGCGACGACGGAGATGGAGTGCGGGTTCGGGTTCAGTGATGCGGGTGAGGTGCCGCTGAACCTCCAGCCTGATAATCGGGCGACCGAATGCGATGAAACACCTGGCCGCCGGTTCGGCTGCGTCGAGGCAACCTCTTCAGCCGGCGGCTTCCGGGGTAACGTGAGAAGGCAACGGTCCAGTTCTCGCCGGTTTGTCAACGCCTCCTTCATCGACTGGGCAACGATCGACGATGTTTCCGTCGCCTGCGACGGTCTCGATGAACTTTGCCGCAGGCGACCGTGAGACTGGGCGCGGCGATCGCCGCCGTTTCGCGGTGATCCCCGCCTTCCCGGATCGAGATCGCCGCGGTGACTCGGTGCCGACAGACGGTCGCAAGGCTTTAAACGGAGGAAGCCCGGTGCGCGGCCGGCGCAAACCGCTGAACTCCTCGACCATGTGGACTGCGATCTCGATGACCTGGGCGCCTGGCGCAAGCTGTCCGGTGGCTGCGGAACCTGCCTGGTCGCTACGCGGCTGTTTCCGGCCAGCACCGGCCACATGATGTTCGGGCGATCTATCGCTGGTGACTATCTGGTTGACGAGGTCGGTTCGCTGCACCACGTCGGCGGTGTTGGCCGGGCGGGCGCCGGCGACGCTGCCCGCTGGCCGGGCTGGGCGGACGCCGGGACGCCGGCCAGATCCGCGGGCTCGCAGCGCCGCGCGGACCCGGGCGATCACCGTGGACGGCGGCAATCTGCTGGGTGGGCCGGTGCTGGGCGCCTCGCCTGGGCAGGCCGTCGCCTCGGCAGGACGGCTCCTCGCCCGGCCTGACCGACCGTGATCGCCCGCCGACCTTCGCCGTCGCTGCCTCGGTGCCTCCGGTTCGGGCGACGCTGGAGATGCTCCAGCAGATCTGGGCTCATGGGCCGGCACTCGCGAGCGGCGAGACGCGCGCGGGCCTGAGGGCACAACAACGCCCGTCAGCACCGCCCCGATCGGCCGCTCCGCGCACCGCCTATTTGTTGACCGACTCCGACCGGCGCGACCTGGGGAGGTGACGATCTGTACGAGCGCTCATTTCGCCGTCACCGACGGCCGGGTGCCCGGCCTCTGAGGCGGCGGTGCCTGCACGGCGGAGGCGCGGGTGGCGCGATGGTGCCATTCCGCCCGCAGAAGGAGCGGGTGATAAATATCAAACTGCCCGTGTTCCGGACACCCCGACCACGCCAAGCGCTCGCGGCGATCGCCGTGCTGTTCGGCTGGGCGCCTGCCGGGGCTGCAGTATCGCCGCACGCTCGACGCTCCGGTCCCGGCCGAGCTGAAGCTACGCAGAGGTCACCAGCCACTGCGTTCAGGCCGCGTCGTTGATTGCAGGCTTCTGCGCCAGGGCTCAGGCCGCTCGTGAACGACGGCGGCAGACGGGCCGCAGGCTGGTCGTGATCCCGGCAGACGGGCTGGCGCTGACGGTCGACGTCGGCTCATTCAGAGCAGGCTCTGGTCGTCGGCGTGACGCCTCAGCCGCCGTCGTGGCTCGATGCCGAGCGAACCGTATGTTCCGGCATTTTCGTCGGCTCACAGCCGAGCAGGCGCGGAATCGAACATACTACGGCTGAAGACAATACTCCGGAGCTTTGGTTTCATATCGACACCGTCGGCGCCGCTCAGATCGCGTCTGCGTGCGGTGGCTGTCGACTGCTCTGCGGCGAACTTTTATGTGACTCTTCCCGGGCGTACTGGGATTGACTCGACGGCGCCGTCGATCCTCCCTGACGCGGGAACAGGGGCGAGCCAGGGCTGAGGCCTCGCTGGCTTACGTGGGACTGCCGAAGCTCGAGGCTGCCCTTCGGCAGGAACGTCGCTCCGGCGTCTGGGCTCCGGGGTGCTCGCGCCCGGTGATACTCGATGACAACGGCATGACTGTTCTGACTGACGGATCCTGAAGACGTCTTCTGAACCGACTGTAACGTCACAACCTGTTTCAGGCAACTCGGCGGCAAACGCGCGCGGTATCTGACGACGGCTGGAAAATATTCCGGCGAACCCTGGCGATCAGCTGCCTGGTTTCTGATTCGGACAACGCCTCCTGAGGCAGGCGCCACTGGGCCTCGCCGCTGGCCCGGCTGTGCTGCCTGCTGTAGGCTGGGGCCACAGTCGACGGAAGCGTGAGGAAGATCGCGACTCGGTGAATCTGTTGAGGAACCGGCGACCCGGCTGCTGTCGCCTGGCGGATCGGCTCGACAGCTCTGCAGCACACCGCCACGAACGCCAGGCGCCGTGGTTACTGCTCGGCGATGTGATGGCTGCGACTCGCGGCGGCCTGCCGCAACCCGGCGGCGGTGCAGGTAGTGAGCAGATGTGGGGCTGAATGCGTCGGCCTGGCGGCGGGCCCGGCGCCGAACCTGTGGACCGGCAATCGCTCCGCGATGAGCGACAGCTCGGCCTGCGGTACACTGTAACGTGAACGCGCGAAATGTCGGCTTTCGGCTGACGGCTGATCCCCGGCACTCGTGTGCCCAGGCGCCTCGGATGGTGACGTGGCCCGTGTTCGCTCTGAAGTTTGGTGCGACCGAACGCCCGCGGCGCCGCGACTCGGGCGAACGTCGGCTGCTGCCTCCAGCACTTTCGAGACCAGTCATTTGTTTGACGTCGGCTGACGTGAAGGGCGGCGATCGCTCAACCGGAACCCCGTCGACGTACTACCGTGAATGAGGGCGCGACAGGCGAGCAATGACCGCGGGCGAGGACTATCGCCCGACTGAAGCTCGGTGAAAACAGTGGACGCCGTGCGCCCGATGACGACGCGAGTGCGCCGATTCGCTACGGCGTCGACCAGCGCGAGCGGGCTGTTTGGCTGTTGACGGTGATCGTCGGTGCGTAAACGAGGGCGACGCTGGTATTCGTGCCGTGCTGCACCGAAACCGCCTGAAGTCTGATCGGCGTGTTTCGCGGGCTCGTCACGATCGCCTGCCGGGACAACGATGACGGCAGTCGACAAGGCGGAGTCAACGGCGCGCCGATGCCGGCAACCTCAAGCGGGGCGATGGTGCTGCGACAAATGAGCGACGCACAAACGTCGTGCGGTGAACGGTTCCAAACCACCTCGTCGGCGAGACCTCGTCGGAAAGAATCTCTCGGATATGACCCCGCGTACCAGCTGCCGCCATCATGTTTGAGGACGACGACGAGCTGGCTTTCGAAGTCCAACGCCATTGTCCGGAACTGGTGACTGTGGTGAAACCCGGTGATCACGGCTTTCCGTCCGCTCGCGCCGTCGGCCCGTCGATGTTCGGATAACCGGCGGGTTCGATCGCCGGGCGCCGAATAGGCTGGTCCGGGGCGACGCCGAAGCTGCGCAGTGAGCGGTGGTCGGCCGCGACCGCGGTATCGCGGCACCGCCGCCGTGGGCGTGTTGCTGAGCGTTGGTGCAGGCGGCGATGACCACGACACGGATGTCGCCACCGGCGTGGTGCAACCGGCGACGAGCGACTCGATGTTGAAGCAGGGCGGGACGAGCTCGCTGGCGCCGACCGGCCGACGTGGGCTGAAGATGCCAGGCCATCGAGTTGATGCGGGTCTCGCGTCGCTGCTGAAGCACCCTGTCCGTGCCTCCAGCGGGCGGCGCCGGCGGGCATCGAGGTCACCGTGCCAGTGTGTTGCCCGCCTCGACGAAGATGACCCGGCGTGCTGCACCGCGAACGCGATAACGGCGACGCGATGATGCGGGCTCGGCCTCTTTCAGTATCTGACGTTCAACATGTTGAAATGGTCAGCTCGCAACGCGACGTACTGCAATACGACTGCAATTGCTCCGGTAGTGGAGGCCACCGCCGTGATGTCGGCATGACGGTCACCGACTTCGGGAGAAGAGACAACCGACAGGCGCCCTTCTCCCGGAACTCATCTTGGTGCGCCGGGACGATGCTGCGGACGACTAAGCAACGCAGCGCAGCGGGCGTTTGCGGACGGCTCGCCGCTGACCGACCCCATGAACCGGCCCGCCGATGGACGTAACGTCGTCTGGTGACGACTAATCGGCGACGGTGATCTGGTTCCAGATCGCCACAGGTGGTCGATGGAGGTCGATTTGTGATGTTTGAAGGTAAAGCCGTGGTCGCCGAGATAAGGGTCTGATGAGCGGAGAACGGGGAACTGGCCCCGGTGCTTTTCGGGGTGCACTATCGATATTCCGGTGCAGATCGATCTGCGACGAAGATGTCGAGGCCGATGACTGGAAGGCGCGTTCACTGTGTTGGTACGGTCACAACGACCCGTAACTGGTTGCGATGACGACGTCGGGCTGTTATCTTCGGCTGCTGCGCGTCGGCTGCCGCTCGGTCGACAGCCATTCACTCGCAATAACCTGGGTCGTGTTCATTCCTGAGCGACTCGATCGGCGGGGCATGTCCCGAGACTACATTCAACTCGAGATGACAGTTCAACACATCATCTCCATCATGCGGCGGGCTGCTGTCGTCGCTAAGCTCTCGGTACCGGGCCAGGCCGTCAGCTTTGAAAGAAAGGGATGATGCCGATGTCGCGGGGCGTGGAAATATTTCGCGAGAAGAATCGCGTCTGAGCATCTCTGGAAGATTCTTTCGTGCGGCCGTCGTCTTCAGACCACCTCCGGTCGTCGAGGCAACCCGGACGGGCGCGGCTGACTGTGAGGATGCCAATGAAGACGTCGGCGCTTTCTTTTCATCTACCGAAGGTTGCGAAGACTGTCTTCGACTGACCGGTGCGGCGATGGCGCGGTCGGCGACGCTTCAGCGTTACATTGAGGCTGTGTTCGTTGTCTGGCGTTGTTGTTCACGGCGGTCTGGGCTGCTCCCCCGTCGACGAGGATCGTAACTGGCTGGTCATCCTCGTCGATATCATTGGTCAGTACTGTTCGTCACTATCGCGGCGTCACTATGAATCGACCTGAACGATGAACGACCGCGCTCAGAATGGTCGGAAAATAAGCCAGGCGCCGACATCTCTGGCCGTCGTTGACGCTCCGCGCTCGAAGATTCAAACCAGTGGCTGACGCGGTCTCCGCCCCGGTGCGGGCCTGCTGTCGGCAGCGCTGAGGTGGCTGCGGTGCGCTGCGGCAATCATGCGGTGGTGATGCGGCGTTACCTGCGCAGCTGATGCGGTTGTGCGTTGAGCGCTGGTTTCATTTCAACTGAGAACCATGCTCGTCAAATGATCGCCACAAAGCCTCGAGACTCATGTGCAGTCCTGGCAGTTGAACTTCGTACTGCTCCGCCGCGGCGGCGGGCGCGGCTGCCGGTTGTCGGGCGGGGCCGCGCTGTCACGGCGATGTTCTTTCAGGCCGATACGGGCTAACGCTGCGCCGTGACCGCAGCCGCAGACGCTGCGACCTGCAGATCGGGCTTTCTCAGCTGAGCGTCACTGACGCCACGGGCAGGCTGAAGAGATCGCGGGGAAGGGAAGCAGTTCATGCAGTGGCATGCTCCTGACTGCGCCACCACGCGCCATCGACCTCCCGGACACCGACCACGCCGGTGGCTATCCTCGCCAGTCTGCAGACGCAATGTACCGGCAAGACCATCGCGATCGCCGCCACGCAACTCGCTGCGCGCCGTCATTTATGGACATCTCCGTTAAACGTCCGGGATCCCGACCAGATACGGTCGCGGTGCTCGAGCCGCTGAAGAAAGGGCGACCGCTACCGACGGTTGGGGGCCGGGGTCTGCGATATTTCGGGCTGAAACCGCCTGCAATGATGACGGGCGGCGTCGGATGAACAGGTTCGACGCCGCCCGCCAGAACCGATCGGCTCGGGCGGGAAGACGCTCAGTGAACGCGATCGGCGTGCGGGCTGACCGCCGACGATGGGGAGTGGCTGCTCGGGGAACCGGCCGCGGTTCGTCTGCTGGCGGCAGATCATCAGCTCATCGGAAGAATACCGGGGCGTCGGCTCGAGTCTGGCCTGGTATCCCGGGTTCAGATCCTTACCGGCGCGCACAACCGGCGCCGTGGGAATGAGCCCCGGGACCGGCTCGGCGGCTCGACCGCTTGCGCCGCCTGACGCACCCGCCCTGGCGCTCAGGCCATGCGGGTTGGGCTGCCTGGTCCCCGGCCGCAACGCTGGCGAGGCCCAGCGCGCGCACCCAGGTGGGTGGGCGCGCTACAGGTGGGCAGGCTGCGCTCGTCGGCGTCGTCTGGCTCGGCGATATTCTGGCGCACGGCTCCGCGGCCCTTCGATGCGTGCAGCAATGGATCGACCCAGCTGCCAAACTCCTGATTGAATGGCGCGCATGAGCTCTGATGCCGATCGATGATGACGACGGCGCGGCTCGATGATGAGCCACCGCCAGCGATGATTTTGCTGTACTGTTTACCATCGCGGCAACTTTGAGGCAGGCGCCGACGAACCTCGGCTCTCAACTAAGCTGATGGTCGATAAATACCGACCTTCTCAATTCTTGCCGCCTGCCTCGACCTGAAGTGATCGGCGCGCGTCGTGGCGATACGCGCGGCGGCTGCCGATCGCGCCGGCACCATTTGCGTCTGGCCGCGCTGGCTCCGGTCTGGTTGACGACAGACGTCTTTCGGCGACTTCACCTTCGGCATCGTGCGTGTTGGCACCGCCGTTCGAGCTGTTCATGATGAGCCGGAATAACGTGAACATCGGCACTGCCAAATCTCGCAACGAAGTGCCGGTGCGAGCCCTTCACTGCGGGTGCTATTGGCCGTACGGCGAGGCATCCTCATCTCGCGAGACACCACCGCCCGCGGGTATGCACCGCATTTCTCGCTTGTGTCTCCACGGCTCGAACGATAAATGCGACTCAACGCGGCAGGCCGAGCCGGTGCCGACGATCGGCTTTCATCTTGTTTCGGGCACGTGAAAACCCGCCGCCTGAGCATCCTGTTCCGGGAAGACATCGACTCACCCACTGCTCGGAAATTTCAGCCGGCGGAATAATCGTCGACGACGTCGCGGCAACCGACCGTGAGCTGACGGCACTCGATCACCCTTGTAACCGGGCTCGAGGGTTACTGATGCGCGGCGACACCGCTCGCTCTACCGCCGTGCGCAACCTGCTGGTTTCTTTTGCCATCCACTACTCGGCCCGCGATCTCAATGAACGTCTCGCTGAATGGAAGACCGGCATCGTGCGCATCGCCGTGATCGCTCGAAATCGGCGCTCTCAAATGAAGCACGTCGCTGTTGCTCTGTGAACTGGGCTGCGCCACCGGCAATACCGGCAGGCCTGACATCGTCAACATGCGACCACGGAGAACCGACGAAGCTGTGGAATAAACGTGGCTGCCGCATCTGCTGAGCCGGTGAACTGACGGCACAGCCGGCAACCGACGCCGGCAACCTGTTTCTGCGAACAATGAAGCGTGACCGGCGGCGTGGAGATCGCCGCGGGCCGGCTGCGGTGTCGGCCGAAGAGCCGAACGCAATGCCGCCGCTGTGCCGCCGGCATCATCGTCGGCTGCTCAGATCACTACGGTTGGTGAGCTTTCACGATCACTGCGCCTTTCGTGCTGCGCGCGGCGGCGTCCGGGCTCGGGGCTCGGCATATGACTCGGCCGCTCTGAGCCCTCATTCTGCTGAACTGCAGGCTCACCAGACCTCCCCGTCTGACTCATCTGCTCGGTGCCAGGGTACCAGCTGGTACTAGATAAATCAGCACAGGCGTCGTGCGGTTCGTCACCAACTACTCTGGGGCTCTGGCCGTCTCAAACCGTCACCGTGCCAGCGCCGACTCGGCTAACGGCAGGCTCAGCGCGGGCGGGCGTGGGCGGCACGGTGGGTGGCGCTGCAGGCTCGGCTCTGGGCCTCTCAGGCATCCCGGCAATTCTCGCCGCCAGGTCATCGACATCTCGACGGCGAAGTCTGGGCATTCATCCAAGCGCAACTCAGCAGGCTGCCCAAACGGTTCTCACCACCGTCAGGCGATGTGACTATCGCCTCGACGGTAACCGACAATCTACTCGGGCCAACGCATTCTGGTGCTTCGCTGAACCGCGTGAACTCGTCTGATCTTTGGCGGTGTTTCTGGGGCCTGGCGTACTGAGGTGCTGCGTTATGAAGTCGGTGGTTTCGTCTGCCGCCAGATGATATCGACGGCAAAACCGACGTACCTGCGGTCGCCGGGGCTCTGATGCGATTTGCGCTGGTCGGGAGCTCATCGGCGTGCGCGTGGACCGGGCAACGGGCCTCGTTTGAAGATCGCCTCGAGGTGTATCAGGTCGCGGTCGTTGGTTCTGCGACGCAGACCGGTCGCCGGCGGCGGGCCGTCAGCCAGCGGGCCGGGCCGGTCCTCGAATCTCTAATGGAAACCGTGCTCGAGCGGTGTTTACCGTGAACCAGCCACTCGGCTCATCCGCCACCGGGGCCGCTTCAGCCAAGCGATCTTGGTCTCCTATGACGGGCTCCGGCCTCCGTCTGAGTGTAACGTTCCCGGGCGCTTCGTCTTGGCTCTGCGACGAGGCAACCGACTCGTCATTTGCCGAGAATCGTCGGCGCTTCGTCGTCTTCCCCCGCCGACGCGTCGGCAGGCTCACCGGACTCCTCGACGACTCGAGCAGGCACTAACGGTTTCAGTGCCCATGGACATCGAAATTGGTACAGACCGTGAAATCGCCGCGCTCTGACGAACCTCCGTATTTCAGACGGCTGTTCACGGTGCCATGAGCCGACGTCGTCATCGTCCGGCTGACGGCTCGGCCGCCGGTGACGCGACGGTGTTCGGCAGGCGCGCCGAAGACGCGGGCAAGCGATCGCGCCGTGCCGGCCTGCGTCGGGGTCGGGGCCGGTGAGGAGCCAGTCGTCGGCGCCCTCCCGCGCCCGGCCTCCAGGTGCGGGGCTGGAAGGCCGGCGCCTCGTCGCAACCCGTGCCGATGTGACACGCTCGCCTCCGACGCTGGTCTGGTCGGCCCGGCTGTTTGTCATCGTCGATGCTGGCGCCATGAGCGTTCCGCCGACCTGAGCCGGGCGCGCGGCGTGGCTTCAGGCCAGCGTCCGCCGAGACAGAGGCTGATCGTGCGACTCACTGAAATCACCGGCTTGTATCGTCTCTCCCATGTTTGCGACGACTGTTTCTCCGACGTTTCAGTCGCTCCACGCCCGGCTCCTGGCTCTGGCCGTCGCGAAGTCTGTGGCGGCTGCTGACCGTGATCCTCGCTTCGAGCCCAAGGCATCGCGCTTTATCGTCGGTGCGTCGCAGGCCTGTTCATCGCCGACGAGACGGCGCTTCGGACGCAGGCAATATCAAGGGCTACCACCGGTGATTGTGTTCTCGCGTTCCTGTTCATGGAGCCGAAGCCATTTATCGGCTCGTCTGCGAGAATCAATCGCCTCGTCTAACGCATCATCGCTCACCTGTTGGTTCGGATCAGCGAATCGCGGGCGCGGGCACGAAATGAGCTGCCTCGACGACGTCATCTGCTGCTCGTCACCACGTCGCCCTGGTGGTCGACGCCAGTCTCGCTTCCACTTTCGAACCGGCCGTAATGCGTCGCCGTAACGGTCGACCTGTCCGCGCTTTCCGGTGGCTCATCGACCGCTCCGCCGTTTGAACCCGCAAATGGGCGGGCTCGAGGATGACGTCCGCGGGCCGGGACCGGGCAAGATGGGCTGAGCCAGGCCGTCTGGGGCGGGGCGTTGCTGACCTGCCTGGCTGCTGTGGCCTGCTGGCTGGTCACTCGGCCGCTGTTCTGCTGACGCCGCCGTCGAGGCGATCTGACGAGTCTGGCGTCTCTTGGGCCCCCACCTTCTCGAACGTCATCATCGCTGCCATCAGAACGCCGGCTGGTTCGGTCTGCACGCGTCGTCATCAGCCGGCCGCTTTGTTCTTCTGCCGCCGGGACATCGACGCTTCTGGCCTGCTCGCAATCGACTGTGAAACCTCGTTCAACCCGCCTCATCCCGGAGGGGCAGAGGAAGATCTTCGACTGCGGGCTGCCGGGCGGCAGTCTTCGGCGTGATGGGCGCCTCACGGGGCGTCGTGGGGATCCTCGGGATCGTCACCAGGCGCCTGGCGACGACTGCTCGCTGCTGCGTGTTTCATCCGGCTCGACCGGTGGCCGTACTCGGCTGTACCGGCGGTGTTTGAGGCGGGGTTCGAACTTGTCGTCGGGAGTTTCCGCTCATTTTGCCTCGAGATCACTGGTGCTGACTGATCGGTGCGTCCTGACAGTTCCGGCTCACAGACGCGGTCATGGCGCGGGGCAGGCCGGTGGATGCCGGGCGACGACCATCGGCTTCCGGGCCATCGTCGTCGGCACTCCGGAACGAGCGGGTTGCCAGGCTCGTGGTCGACGACCCGGTTCCTGCGGTCCGCGTCGAGAAACCGGCTCCGTCCACGACGACGATCTGCGACCGCTGCGGCCTGGCGGGACGAATGATCACGCAGCGGACTGCGTGAAAGCGGACTGTATCTCGTGCCTCTTTCGTCCATTTCGATACGCTTTCCGATATTGACGCGATACGCTGAAGCGCCGAGAAAAGAGACTCGACCCGCAACTCGGTTTTCCGGCACAAAGCCGTCGCGAGGCTCACCCGGCCGGGTCGGGGCGGATCATCACCGCCAGAACGTGCGCTGACCGTTGCGATAATCGTAACTCCGGACCGTCCTGACCGGCGATGTTCGCATGTAACGCCGCCGCCTGTGGCGAGGGCAGCTGGGAGGCCGGTCGCGTCGTCGTGACCAGCATTTCCCGGACGGACGCTCGGTATCGCTCAAATCGTAATTGCTGCGTGGTCAGATCGACCAGCGGTGTTTGTCGAAAGATCGTCGACGATGAATGCTGACGGCGCGCTCTGTTCATCGTATTCCGTCGTGGTGTGAACCTCGCCACAACCGGCTCGACATACTCCACACAACGTCACGGCGGCAAGGTGACTCCGTGCTGAACCATGTTTCGCTGAACGTGTTTCCATCGCTCTGGCGGGGACCTGTCGGCACCTCAATGCCAGCCGACGCGGCTGGTCTCGCTTCCACCGCAGGATAGGCGGTTGTCGCCGGATATCTCGTAGTATGGACCGGGTATGGACGTTAACCACGGCTGATCGTGAACGACCGGAGGACCGAACAAACAAATCGGCCTCGGGTGGCAGGCACCGATGACTCGCAAATAAATCGTTACAACGGACACGATGGCGCGCCGGCAATGGCGTGGCGCGTCTGGGCGGGCTGTTCGACCGACTGGCGCCGGGCCTCGTACCAGGCTGACGCCTGCGGGTGCTTGACCGAACCCAGCTCGTCGGCGTCGACGGTTTCGACGCCAGCTAAGCCTCGGCATTCATATCGGTCCAGCCGGTCGGCATCTATTCGCGCGAAGTCAGAATAAAATGATGATGACTGCCAGTGTCATGGTCTGTTGGTCTCCGGTCGTACTATAGTGAAGGCACTGATCGGCATGATCGCGGCGGCGGTTACCGTCGCTCCCGGACAGATGAAGATGTCGGTCGGGCATTATACCATCGGCCGACGAGCTACGGATCGAACGCCGCCAGTCGCCTCGGTACACCGGCTCCTCGGCGGCGCGGCAGCGGCGTTTCAGACCGTGCTCTGCGAGGCCGGCCGGGAGCCAGACGCGTCGACGTGGCATGTTACAAACTCGTGCAACCGGGCCTGTCTCTCGCCAGGCTGCCTGACTAGTACGAAGAATAATGCGGCGGATGTGCTCCCGACCTCTCGAAGGTTGCAACTGTCGACGCAACCATCAATGCGCGCCATGTGCCGGGACGTCGTGTTGACGACGATTGGCGCTCGGCAACTGCTGCGGCGGCGTCGACTGGAAACGGGGCGATCTGCTGCCTGATGCCAGATGCGGTAACTTCGTTGAACGAAACCTATAATATTCTTGAGACCAACGAACAGTATGATCCACCGCCAGCACTCGTGATTTGCGGCCCGGCGTTGGCACCGCTCGTCAGCGGGCGAACCGGCTCCGGGTTCACGGGAAACATGCGGGCTGACGAACCGTCGACTGCCGTTGCAGCAGTGGGCTCCATCGGGGCGAAGATCCGCCGCCTCGAAGCCAGGCTATTCAGCGACGGGCCTCGCTCGATGTGGCGGGCCATCAGCAAGGCAGATGTAAATGCGCAGCGCCCAGCGGGGAAAGGGACCGGGCTCTGCGGCTCATGCCGGTCGGCCAGTCAGCTCGTGTCACCGACGTCCGCTGCGGCGCGAGCAGGCTCCGGTAGGCTGGCTGTTGAGCGTGCCTGGCCATGGCTGGGTGTGTGTTGAGGTCTGCCTGGCACCGTTGGCGTGAGCCTCGCGGGGACTGGCGGGCTGGGGAACCCCGAGTGCGACCGGCTGTGGGCGGCTGGACCTGGGTGGTTTCTTGCCGGAAGGTGACCAGCACCGTAATCACCGCCCAGGTAATCGATATGATCGCGAAAAGACCAACACTGCAGATGATGAGCAACCACGGGTGGGCGTCCCAGGCTGAACGCTCGCCGTCGCGCGGTTGACTTATCGACGTGGTGCCGACCTGTTTGCTCGAAGGAAACGCCATCAGACGAAGATCGGTGCGAGCTGGATGTTGTCGGGTGGACGGGAGAAAACAGGCGCAGTCGAGCGGGCAGGGGCTCCCGGTCCATCAGACTCGGGCCCCCTGACCTGCGGCAGACCTCCGACCGCGCTCGGCGCAGACTGCGTCGAGCCGAATCGAGGAAACCCGCATCCGTCAGACTCGCAGTTCGGCGGTCACGCATCGTGAAGGCGTCGACCGTCGTTGGCCACCGGGGGCCTGACCTGCTCGGCCTCGATCGCGTGACGCCTGGTTTGAACCGGCAGTCGAAGTCTTCTTTTCCAGGTGTGGCGCTGATCGGCGCAGTTGACTTCGGAGTGAGTGCCGCGCGGCGGCGATGTTCTGTTGCGGGCGCTGACCAGAATGACCGCTAATGAATGCGTCGTCGCGCTAAGCGGTTAGTCGAAAACTCCCAGGCTCCAGGCTGTCGCTGGGCTGTTCGACTCGTGTTCGTTCCTGTTGTGATGGTGCTGATGTTGACGCCACCGCGGCAAACATGGGGAGGGCGATGGTGCAGTCCGGCATCGGTGAGCGGGCAGGCCGGTGCTCGGGACGAAGCTGATCGTCGAGGCCGCGACAGATGCGGGACGGGTGAGCGAAGTCGACTCTGGCGCTGGGTCTGGCAGGCCGGTGCGTCGGCTTCCAGGTAACTCGACAAGACGCCAGTGTACGTGATCGTGCCTCGGTGATGGGCGTTGCTGACGCCGGGCCAGTCGGCTGCCGGCTGTGACCTGGAACACGTTGAATTGATCGTCCCGATCATGCCTCGATCTCGGCGTGGCTGGCGTCGTCGATGTGTCCGCAGTAATGAGGGCTCGGTGACGAGCGGCCGTCGTCGTTCTTCATGCAGTGCGGGGTGCCTGCGTGAACAGGCTGGTCTGGTGCCGGGCCAACTGGTATCTCTGGTCTTGAGACCAATGTCTCCCAGGCTGATGTGGGGCTCTTTCCATTCCTGTGAATTTCGATTCGGTTGATTATCGGCCTCGTTTTTAAGACGGGCAACAGTTCGGCAGTTCGTCGGAAGTAGCGAGATGATCGAGACCCGGCTCTGCGAAACCGGCCTCGGTTCGGTTAACTGTTGTCGCGACGTTCGATCTCGATACTCCGAACTGGATGAGGCCGATCGTTCCGACGACCAGCCAGTGACGCGGGCGATCGGCGATCACCGGGCCGCTGACGAAGATCGGGGAGATGACGGGCCAGGCACGGGCGACCTGAGCCTGCGGTCATGGCAACTCGAACCACGTGAAGGCCTGGCGTTTCGGACCTGCTGAGCTGAATCGTGGCGGTCGGGCGTCCGAACGATCGCACGTGGCTGACGCCGCCAGGCCAGCGTGAGGGCGGTCGACCGGTTCGTGAACGTGAGACGACGACTGACGTGAGCCAGGTCGATCCTGAAATCTCGTGGCTGTGGAGATCGTGAGCGAAGGTCCATTGCAGCCAGACCGCGGTTCCGCTCTTGAGCCGCGAGGCCCATCAGGCTGACGATGTTCGACGCAATGACTTAACGCGGAAGTGCCCATCGAAGAGACTTGGCGGGCGCTCCGCCGCCGGCGACTGAGTCGGGCCGCCGATCACCAGGTGTTGAACGTGTTTGAGTGAACGAGCTGCCCGGCGCAACAACGAGTCGCGCCGCAGCCGGTGTCGACGAGCCGGGTTCCGCCGTATTCTTATGACCAATGGGAGTGACTCACGTGGAACCGCGAACAGGCTCCACTGCAGGCCGATGAACCGACGAAGCTGTCGGTAGTCGTGGTGTTTCAGAAGGCGGCCTGAAGGCGGTGTGAATGTGAATGTTTCCGATCATGCTGTGCACGAAGAACCGCCGATGACGCCGATGGCGGCGCCGGGCGACCGGCGACGGCCGACGGCTGCCGTCGTCATCGAGGTACTCCCGAAGCTTCGGTGATGTTGCGGGCTCGCGATGAGACGGAGTCGTGGTTCGACGTGGGGTGACGTCTGCTCCAGCCATTGAAGGGTGCTGTCTCCTCGCGGTCGACGCGACCTCATCGACTCGGCGACCTCGGTCTGAGGCTGGTACGCGCCAACCGGCGTTGCTCATCGCGCATCTGCTGTTTGACGCTGGTGGTCGATGTCGCTTGGCGTCGGATTGCCGGAAGGCTGGCGCTGCTGCGGCGCAGCCATCGGCGTCTGGTGATGTGGTGGTGATCGTGGTCGTCGGGCTGTCCTTGTCGAGGCTGTGTTGGTGGCTGACGGGCCAACTAATATCGTTTCATCGACAACGTCACTCGCGGTAACGGCTTTCTGCCTGACGAGATGGTCTGTGATGACGCCGACCACCGGTGCTGCGCGATCAAGCCGATTTTCGTGAGGATGATAGCCGACCACGCTCTTCGGCGGCGAGGGCGTGCCGCGCCAGGCGCCGTCTTCTCGGTGGCTGCCGCTTCGCGGGGGCTGGTGCGTCGCTGCGGACGTCGCTGGTCGCGCAATATCGTGTGAGCATATCTCCCGTGCTCGGCTCATCACGAACGCATTCTGAACGACTCGCAACGCCGTGTCTCTGGTTGTGCTGATCGAAGACTGCGCGCCTGGTGAAGTCAGGTGATCGGCCGCTTTCGCGACCGCCCGTGGATGATCGCCTGCGGTCGGTGACACTGTGCTCGCGAATGTCGCGACTCTGCCCGCAACGAAGAGGCCCTGGCTCTACTGATCGGCATGACACAGTCATCATCGTAACCTCGTCGCTGGACAGACTCGGGGCGACAATCGCCATTCTGGATGTCCGCAGAACCCGTCGAGACCAGTCTCGGCTGTTGGAAGATCAACCGCCGCAAATCGCTAAGTCGGCTCCGCTACCGTGAGCGGTTTTCCTTTTGACGGCGTCTATACTCGTGGTGATCACGAGAGGTCTCGGCGGGTCGGCTCGGCGAACGCGGCTTCCGGGCGAGGCGGCCAGGCTCCTGATAACCGCTCCCGCCTGTCGTCTTCAGTAACGGCGCCCGGCGACGACGTCGTCGTACGTATCTCGTTCGCGTGACATCACACCGGCGACCGGCGATGCGTCGACGATAATGATAGTGCCGCGACCGCCGATCAGCGAGACGAACCGGTGCAACGGATATCATTCCGACGCTGTTCGAGTCGGCGCTCCGGGTGACTGGTCGCTGGAATGCGGGCGGGGCCACAGACCGGGCTCGCCGCAGCTCGTGCGGGGGCGTCGAAGATGACGGAAGGCGGACGACGTGCCTGATGCCGTCGGCCCAGTGTTCCTGGTGCGCTGAGTCCCTCGGCTCGCTGGGCTGTCTGGCTGGGCGCCGGCTGTACGGGGCTCCCGTGTGTCATAATCACGATAGTTCTCCGCAACGACTCGCAGGTACTGCGACCTCGACGGGGTATTAACGTCATAAACTGCTCTCAGTGATGATCGTGATCGTCGATCGCTTCGAGTCTCTGTAACTCTTCTGCGGTGGCTGGCTGTCTCGGGAAGGCAACTTTCGCCAGCACTCGCATTCTCTCGTGGTTGGTCTCGTCGAACTCCAGCAGGTGCTCCCGCTCTTCAGATCGACGGCTGGCGTGATGGAGGGCAGGCGACATTTCGACATGTGCCGGGCACTGCCCTGCGTCCCGGACGTCGGTGCTGAGCTCCGCGAGTCGTCGGCCGTGACCCGGGCTCCGCCTCGGCGGCTGGTATCATGTCCGTGCTGGGGTCCAGGGCGTGCGATGCTCGTGCGGATCGTCTCGTAACCTGGGCGTGCGGGAGGCGTGGTGACGACTGGTGAGTCGACAAATGCATGACGTCGGCCAGCTCCCGGTCTCCGACGCCGTGAGCGTGCCGGATCGGGACGTCGGAGAAGGCCACGGCTCCTGACGCTCGCCGGTCTCGTCGTGGCGGCGCCGGTGTTGCCGGCTGCATCTGCGAACGCGTGTCCCGGCAAATGCTCTGGTCGGGTGGTGAGCGCGACCTCGTGCTCTGTTTACGACGTGTCGATGTCATCTCAGGCGACGCTCGCAGCTCGGCACCGGCGGCCGCCTCGTCTCGTCACGCAACGTGCTCCGGTGACCGCGATACGCTCGCGTGATGTTCATTCGGGCTCCGGGGCGTGAGCACCGGTCGCGGCTCGGCATCAGCGGGCGCGCAGGCCTCCTGCGCAGCCTCTCGTGTTCTCGGTGCCTTCATCGCTACCAGTGGTCGTCGCGTATCGCTCGGTGGGCGAATGGCTCCTGAGCCTGAGGGCAGTGAACTCTCGAGAGCGACAGCCTGCGCCGGCCCCGCACTGTTGCTGACGCGGCGGTTCGCGTATTGTCATTTGACGAATGTACAACGCAAACGCGACTGTTTGTGAAGATCGCCGCTCGCAACTCCGATTAACCCGTGACCGACTCATGCCGCCCGTGACGCTCACCGCTGGCTCCGGCGTCGGGCTGCCGTGCTGGCGCGACCGGGCGGGCGATTTCGACATCGGCTCCCTCGGTGCTCCTCGTCATCGCCACTGGCGGGGCTGCTCTGCCGATCGGCGCTCGGCGGCGTGTTACGAACCTGCCGGTTGCTGTCCCGATGCGTTCTGCGACCGGTGGGCCGGCTTCCAGCAGGGCGGTTCGGCCTCGCCTCAGTCGAGGACCCGGCGATGTGGCGGCGTCCGGCACGGCGCCTGCCCGTGCGCAGTGCGCTGTGTGGTGGCAGCTCAGGCGGCAGGCTGCAACCGCCGTTCAACAACGGGCCGGTGATTTCGTTAACTGAGAACTTCTGCGGCACGGGGAATGTTCGAACAACCATCAACAT
>BNJV01002818.1_pt1 | contig 113150 bp, 214 predicted proteins | sample 8540591 | NCBI WGS metagenome assembly BNJV01 (sample SAMD00202457, study PRJDB9452) | human saliva metagenome | host: Homo sapiens
GCAATCAGCGATAAATTCTTTAGCCTTAGCTCGGTATTCTGCCTCAGTGATTTCCCCTTGGCGGAAGCGCTTGCGGTTTTCCTTAACCGCCTTGGTTTGCGGGAAGGACCCAATGGTAGTCGTTGGCAATAATGGCAACTGGAAGAGAGCCTTTTGGGCGTCCTGCCGTTCTTGAACAGTATTAGGGCGTTTAAAAATCAGCTTCTGTCAAGGCTGCTACAGCTGCTTGCACGCCCTTGTCTACACGCAATTGGTTTTCAGCAAACAAAGCTTGGTTAGCTTGATAAGAATCATCTGCTTCGTAGTCTGCTAAATCGGCCAAGGTACCAAGCTCATGCAATTCACCCAGTTTTTTTCACAGGCAAAGGAGAAGTGCTTTGTCACATCTTGTGAAAGCTTGCTTTCATTAGCCACTGTATAAGGCACGTGGAGTAGTGAGCAAGATGTGCTGAGAACTAACTCATGACCCTTTTGAGACAAGCCATTGAGGACTCCTAAGACCTTCTTATAGTCAGTCCGCCAAATATTTTTTACCGTTCACTAAACCTGCAAAGAGGGTTTTTATCTTGTGGGAAACCATACTTATTAAGGAGGTCTACTGTTTGTTTCCTTCAACAAAGTCCAAGCCAATCCCATCAAAGTCCAAACCCGTAAGAGTTTGATAGCAGTCACGCACATCGCCAAAGTAAGTTTGAAGAAGAACTTTAAGGTGCCCTTTCTTAGGCAATAATTTTTCATAAATAGAGACAAAGAGGTCCACATCCTCCTTGGTCAAATCGCGTACCAAATAAGGTTCATCCAATTGTAACCAAGCGACACCTTCTTCCTCAGCCACTTTAAAGATATCTTCATAGGCCGCAAGGATAGCTGGCAAGACATCGGCTACTGTTTTCTTTCCTACAAAAATCAGCCAATTTCAAGAAGGTAAATGGCCCCACTAAGACAGGCTTGGTTTCTATGCCAAGCGCCTTAGCTTGCCGGTAGCCATCGAGGAAGGTGCTAGACCGGAGCTTGATATCCACTGTATCTTCAATTTCTGGCACCATGTAATGGTAATTAGTGTTAAACCATTTTTTCATGGAGAAGGCCTTTACGTCCCCTGCTGTCCCTTGGTAACCACGGGCCATAGCAAAGTAGGTATCTACATCACCAAGACCCTAAATCTTGGTAACACTGTGGAATAACGTTCAAAAAGAAAGGCCGTATCTAAAAACTCCATCATAAAGAGAGAAGTCATTAGATGGAATGAAGTCAATACCAGCCTTTTTCTTGTAAGATCCATTGCCCCTGCCGTTGTTCTCTAACAGCCGCCAGCAATTCCTCTGTAGACTTTTTCTCCGCGGAAATAAGACTCAGTAACAAACTTTAATTCTCTATGGGCCCCAATACGAGGGAAACCAATAACCGATGTTTTTCATATCACTCTACCTCCATATGACAACGTATGTTCTAATCGTAAGGTGTTTTTTAGGATACGCCCAGTGAGAAGGTCTGTATAATATATAAAAATTTCATTTATTTATAGTTTAAAACTATTTCAGCTGCAGTTAATTTTTGTAAAAGTTATTAACAACCTAATCTTTAGGCAGAAGTTCAAAAGCTTATATAAAAGAGAGTTCCCATAGCCTTAGCTATGGGAACTCTCTTTAAAAGCTCTTATATTTGCTTTCTTAATTTTTCAAGAAGCAAAACGATTACTTATGTTTTTTTCTGCCAACAACTGTTTAACCATCGCTTCTAGCTGGTCAATTCGTTCATGATCCTTTTTTACTTGTTCTTGTAGAACATAAACTGTACTGATAGGAGCTCTTTCATAGGCTTCTTTTTAGTCCGTGAAAGTCCCTTGCGCCCAATTTTAAAGGAACCCGCAAGGTTATACATATTTTCATTGTTTCCTAACGTAGACCCTAAAGAGAACATCACGTCTTCATTAGGCCGATAAAAGGCGCCTAAGGCAAAGGCATTTTGATCCTTATAGAAGCCGCCAGAAACAGCTAGGTTTAATTTTTCTATGAGGATCAAAATCGAGGATGGAGACCAGAAAGGGCTGCCCCCATAGCACCCACACGGCTTATATCCCGACCCATTTTTATGTATAGCATTAGTGGTGCTATTAATTTGATTTGTGATATCAGAATTCAACTTTACCTTATAATCATGGTTACCATTAGTTCCATCATCATTAATAAGGATTGTGGAATCACCAGGTGTAAGCGTCGTAATCGTATTAAGGCTGCTAATCGTATGGGTACCATCAGCATTATCTACGACTCTAACATTATCGCCAGCTGTATAGGTAGCATAGGGTTTTTAATCTCTTAGAAACGCTATATAACTGACTACCATTGATTGCATCTGTAGAGTCAGCGGCCACTCGACCAGAGGCAAGGTTAATCAACTGCCGTTCGCCACCACTAGAGCCCACACTAACAACGCCCTTCTCAGCCGCCCCTACACCGGAGAGTGAGAGAAACTCAGGCCATCAACAGTAGCACTAGATTCACTAGTAGCGGCCCGATCAGTAGAGCTACTACCTAAGACAACAGAATTAGCTTGTGTGGTCGTAACATTATTGCCTACAACAAAGGTATTATTCTGGGCTACGGTATTTTTATAACCCTAATGAAGCACTAGCTGTTCCAGTCATGGCACTATTAGCCCCTATAGCGACAGATTGTTTTTCCTGTAACTTTGGTTGTTAAACCTAGACCAATAGCATCTTCAGCAGATACTTTTAGCGGCTTTTACCAATAGCGATAGCCCGTGTCCCAGTAGCCTGAGCCTCCGATACCAAGGCAAGGGATTGTGTCCCTGTGGCAGCCGTATTATTACTCAAGGCTGTCCCTTGGTTAGCCGCCCCTAGCCCTAAAACCAATCGCATTAGATTGGTAGCTTGCATTAGCAGTACTACCAATAGCAATGGACCCTTGCCTCGACGAAGTAGCCCCACTACCGATGGCTAATTGTTCGGTATCCCCACTTATGTTACGTGCACTAGCACCAATGGCAATACTATTAACCGCATTAGCCTCACTAGAACTACTTAGACCAATAGCAATATTATGCTTACTTTTACTTGATGCATTAGGGGCCTATAGCAATGGCATCCTCGGCTGCACTGGCTACACTCGCTGGACCAGCCTGGCTGTTCACCTTTACATAGGTCGTATCATCAGCAGCTGCATGAGCTACCATAGGAACCATCATCAAGCTCATAGCGATACACAAGGAAAGATTATTAACCTTTTTCATTCCTCTTATTACACCTTTCAATCAATAAGTTCTGTATTATTTATTCTTAATCAACGTTTTTACTAAATCACGTAATTCTTGATTTTTGTGCTTCTAAGCTTGCCACTCGTTTTTTTCCAAGGACTCGTAAGCCGCAAAAGGAATTTCCATAAGGATATTTATTCTTACCAAACTTATAAGACACACCCACATTAGCCATTATATCTTTTATTAATACTTGTACCTAATGTGAGGAGCAAATTTTCGCGAGGATAATAGCCCACGCCCAAAGCCAAGGCATTTTCTCCCTTATAATGACCTAAACCACCCATAACTTGAAGCCTATGGTCAGGATCAAATTGTAGAGGATGCAGGGGCTGCTATAGCGGCCGCTTGTGCATCACCTCGATTGGAAGCTGATTCCACATCTTTGATCTTATCATTCAAGGAATCAATTGCCCTATTAGCACCAAATAATTGAGACCCGTTTACCGCATCAGTAGAGTCAGCTGTTACACGTCCTGCTGCCACATGGGTAATCGTCCGTTCTTGACCTTGTGCACCTACGGATACAGTCGACACAGGGTTAGACCCAGCATATTGAACCACTTGTCCACTTTGATATTGATAACTTGGGGTCCCTACGACATCATCACTAGTTGCAGTAGAACCATTACCTAATACGACTGCATTATTCAAAGATGTAGTAACGTTATTACCCAAAACAAAGCTATTATCAGCATTAATATGATTTTTGGTTACCAATACTGTAAGAACCATCGCCATGTACAGCCGCTACATTATATGTACCAACACCAAAAAGCACCAGATTGGTTACCTTCAATCTTATTATAGGCACCTAAGGCAGAGTTCTTCTCTCCTTGCAATATCAATCCATGCCCTATTCCATAGTTAAAATTACCTTGGACAGAAGAGTTAGAACCAATTAATACCGTATTGCTTGCCTGGCTACCTGAACCTTGCAGAATTCCCTAACCAAACATTTTTATTGCCTGTGGATCCTGCACCTGCAAAATAACCAATCGCTATGGTGTCCGACAAAGTGGATTTATAACCAGCTGCAAAGTTACCTAGGAAATTATAATCTCCCTTGCCCTCCAAGAAAGTCTTAGCTCCAAGTGCAACATTACCACCACCATTTGCACCATTCATACTGATACGTCCAATCGCGATATTATTTCCTCGCGCATTAGGATCGCCAGAATGTGCATAAGGATTACTATTTCTAGCACCTGCTTGACCACCTAAGTAGACGTTATCTGAATTATCAAAGGTGCCTTCACCTTGTAAGCCAATGTTATAGGCCACGCCACCAGTTGATACTAGAGGAACATCTGCAGCTTGTACAGTATTCACAAAGCCATAACTTAATAGAGACCCAAGCACTAATGCAGTTAAATGTATTTGTTTCTTCATAACTGTTGTCCTTTTTCCGCATATAGTATCATTTCTTTTTCATATTATATACCTTTATATCGAAAAACTATACAAACAATGAAAATAATTTTTAAAAAGACAAACATCTTAGCGTGAGCATCCTCACACATAAAAAGTGCCCTGCCGAAGCAGAGCACTATTGTATTGGTGATCCAGGAGGGATACGTAAGCGACTTAGCTTGTGAGGAGCATCGCGACGATACAAGCTTAGTCGATACGATGTTCACCCCTGTAGCCTAGCGAAGGGCCCTCCAAATGAAAAAGCACTTTGCCCCTAACAAAGTGCTAATAATGGTGATCCAGGAGGGATAGCGGTAAGCTTTAGGTTTCTGGGAGCGTAGCGACGCAGAAATCTTAGCGTGAGCATCCCTCCACATAAAAAGTGCCCTGCCGAAGCAGAGCACTAACCTTTTGGTGATCCAGGAGGGATTCGAACCCCCGACCCACGGCTTAGAAGGCCGTTGCTCTATCCAACTGAGCTACTGAACCAAGTTCTATTAAATTATAGCCTCTTTTTCCTAGAAAAGGCAAAAATGGAGCGGGTGAAGGGAATCGAACCCTCGCGACCAGCTTGGAAGGCTGGGGCTCTACCATTGAGCTACACCCGCATAAAGGTCTCTCTTAAAGAGATCTATAAAGAAAAAGACGAACTATGAAAGCCCGTCAATTCCTACTGTTGGTCGGGATAGCAGGATTCGAACCTGCGACCCCCTCGTCCCAAGCGAGGTGCGCTACCAAACTGCGCTATATCCCGTCGACAACACGGTAATTATATCAATTCAGGCAAGTTAATGTCAATAACTTTTTTTGAAATATTTTTTTCTTAGTTCTGACCATACTTCCGAAGCGAAATTACTTTGTCATTATACAAAAAGGGCCCCTACCCCGCAAGGGGTAAGTGCCTTTTTCATCAAGTCTATATATTTTAAATTTCTCAAGGAGGCTAAGAGAGAAATTCTTATTTATGACTCCGCGCTACCCCTGTCTTGATAGCTGTATCTGCCACAGCCTTTGCCACAGCAGGCGCTACGCGAGGATCAAAGACAGATACAGCCACATGGTCATCAGCCAATTCTTGGTCGGAAATAAGACCAGCCAAGGCATCCGCAGCAGCCAACTTCATATCGTCATTGATTTCACGCGCATTGACATCCAAAGCACCACGGAAGATACCAGGGAATACAGCTACGTTGTTAATTTGGTTCGGCGCATCGGACCGGCCTGTACCCGCAACGCGCACACCAGCGGCTTTCATGTCATCATAGGTCGCTTCTGGGTTAGGGTTAGCCATTGCAAACACGATGGCATCATCAGCCATAGATTCCAAGATTTCTTTGGTGAAAAACCCCTGCCGCGGATACGCCTAAGAGGACATCTGCTCCCTTAGCATTATCAGCCAAAGAACCTTGTTTTGGATTCCAAGTCCAAAAGGTCAATCAATTGAGCTTGCAAGGAATCGAGGCGCTTATAGTCCTTGTGAAGGACACCAGAGGAAACAAGAACAGTGATGTTCCGAGCCCCTGCCAAGTAAAGGAGGCGAGCAATGTTAGCGCCCGCAGCCCCAGCCCCATTGACCACAATCTTGGTTGTTTCTATATTTTTTTGCCCACATGGCGAAGAGCAGCTTTTCACACCCGCTAAACAAGCGATAGCCGTACCGTGTTGATCATCGTGGAAGACAGGTATTTCCAACTCTTCCTTGAGGCGATTTTTCAATTTCATAGCACTTAGGAGAAGAGATATCTTCCAAGTTAATACCAGCATAATTTTTTTGAAGAAGTTTTTACCGTATGAATGAATTCCTCTGGGTCTTCCGTATCGATAACTAAGGGCACACAGTCCACATTGCCGAACTTCTTAAAGAGAAGGGCCTTCCCTTCCATAACAGGCATAGCTGCAGCTGCGCCGATATTACCCAGGCCCAAAACCCGAGTTCCATCAGAGATAACCGCTACCATATTGCCCCGGCAAGTCAAGTTAAAGGACTCTTCTTCGTTATCCTTAATGAGGAGGCAAGGTTCTGCTACACCTGGTGTATAGGCTACGGACAAATCATAAGCATCTGTAAGTTCATACTTGGTAGATGTTGTCAAAAAAATCCGTGGAGTTTACGTTTTTTTCATCGACTGCTTCTCGTTTGATAGCAGCCAAGTCATGAATATCATGTGTTTGAGACATGGACTTTCCTTCTTTCCTTAGGTTAAATGGGACACACTCGTGTCAAAAATCTATACACTCAATAGTAATTATTATTGGTTACATTCTCATTGTAGTATATCGAATTTTTATAAAACAAGCTTTTTATTTCTATTTTTCAATATATTATCTATACCTTTATGATCAAGTTCTCCAAGACAATTCCTTGTCACAGTTATTCTATCTGCCTACAAAAAGCAAGAGCATATTGGATTAATAAAAAGGACCCTTGCTAGGCAAGAGTCCTTTTTTTATACCTAAGCTTATATCCTAAGCCTATATGCTAGTTATTAATCTTCTTTAGGTAAATTACGACCGTAGAAGATTTCTGTCATTTCTCGTTTGAGTTCCTTATCAATTGCCTTTTACTTCTTTCGGTGCTAAGTCTTCCTTAGTCACACCGAAGAGGTAATTATCCAAATCGTAGTCCTTGAGCATCATCTTAGTATGGAAGATATTTTTCTTGAAGGATATTCACATCTACCATATTGTACTTAACTTTGGTAGCATCGGCAATATAGTTTTTGGATCGAGTCAATAGGATGATCGATGTAGATTTTTCTTTCCTTCTACATCGCGAGTAAAGCCCCGTACCTTATAGTCCAAGGAGATAATATCGGAGTCGAAGGAATCGATCAAATAGTTGAGCGCATTAAGAGGCGAAATCTCACCACAAGTGGATACGTCGATATCAGCTCGGAAGGTACATACGCCAGTATCAGGGGTGGCTTTCAGGATAGGTATGAACGGTCAAGTGAGACTTATCCAAATGGGCTACCACATCGCCAGAATTAGGAATTTCCAACGGTTCTTCGGAGATGAGGATGGTTACAGAGGCCCCTTGCGGATCATAGTCCTGCTTAGATGCATACAGGATATTAGCACCGATAATCTTCGCCACATGTTCCAAAAATCTTGGATAGGCGATCTGCACTATACTGCTCATCGATATACTTAATATACTCAGCCTTTTCCTCTTCCGTCCGAGTATAGCAAATATCGTAAATATTAAAGCTCAAGGTTTTTCGTTAAGTTATTGAACCCATATAGCTTCAATTTAGGTCTTGCCTTGTATAGTGTATCCATGCTGTGCACATAGCCTTTCTAATTCATCACTTGTTGCTAATCGACATAAGACTCAGTAGGCGGACCCCTAAGGTCACATCTCTAGGAAAGTTATCGTCTTATTATATGATTTTTTTATCGCTTTTACAAGATTCTCTAAGGGTCTCATAAGGCCTCTGAAAGTCCTCAGCCATCCATCTTACAAAGGAAAAGGCAGGCCTCAAGGCCTGCCCCTAACTCGAGCTGATCTAAACTTATAAAATCTACGTCAAAAGTTTCCCTGATCATAGGTTACGATAGCAAATGTCCCCTTAGACCCATCTCTCGGCAAGGCCAAGGATCCAGGATTAACGAAGACCTGATCTCCTTTATAGTCCACCCGGTGGATGTGAGTATGGCCTGCTACCACCAAACGAGCTCCCATTGTGTGACCCAGATAGAGAAGTTCCGGTACATAATTATAGTAATCCACACGATGGCCATGGGTCATATATATAAAAGTATCCTCCAGGGGGATCAATTGTTCCTGAGCCTCTAGATGACTGCCTCGGTCATTATTTCCCCGAACTAGGTAAACCGGAACCTCTACATGGTCTCGCAAATAACGGCCATCATCGCCCAAATCACCAGCGTGGAGCCAAAGGTCCACATGGCCCGGCTCAAGGGCTGCCAAGACCTCATCTATAAGTTCCGTATAGCCATGAGTATCTGACATAATACCGACTTTTTGTCATAAGGACTTCTCCTACTGAGCCTCTAAGAGGGCCACCAATTTGCGAATCGCCGCGCCCCTATGAGAGACTGCTTCCTTTTGATCTAGGCTCATCTCAGCCATGGTTTTTATCATATTGAGGGACCAGAAAGTAAGGATCATAGCCAAAACCACCATCCCCTCTCCCTTCTTCCAAAATCTTTCCAGAACAAGTTCCTTCCACTTCATAGAGGCGACCATCCGGAAAGGCTAAGCAGAGGGCTGCTACATACTGGCCAGACCAGTCAGCAGACCCAGACTTCTTAAGCTCTTGGATAAGTTTAGCATTATTAGCCGCATCATCCCCATGGCGGCCAGCATAGCGAGCGGAATACACTCCAGGTGCCCCATCTAAAGCGTCTACGACTAAGCCCGAATCATCAGCCAAACAAGGAAGGCCGCAGGCCTCCATATAGTAGAGGGCCTTTTGACGGGCATTCTCCTTAAAGGTTGTCCCGGTTTCATCCGGTTCTGGGGCCTGACAGATATCCTTAATAGATAGACACTCATAGCCCAACTTATCAAAAAGCTGCAGAGAATTCTCTAATCTTTCCCTTATTACCGCTTGCAATCACGAGTTTCATATACAAAACCTACCTTCTTTGCTAAAAGGCCCAAGAGCCTCTTTTTCTACTTCAATGAGTCTATCAATAGCTTGGTCAGCCATGTCCAAAAAGGGCATTCAATTGGCTCCGATCAAAGGTGCCGTGTTCTCCAGTCCCTTGAACTTCACATACTGCCCTTGACCAGTGCGGACTACATTCATATCAACCACAGCCTCCCCGGTCTTCTGCAAAGCAGAGGTCCGTAATAGGACCATCATGATCTAACCCTACAGATATGGCTGCCAAAAATCCCGCACTGGAAAAAGGACCGGCATGTCCATAAATTTTATCTACCGCATCAACCAGGGCCACAAAGGCGCCTGTAATAGCTGCCGTTCTCGTACCGCCATCAGCCTGGATTACATCACAATCCAAGGTAATCATTTGTTCTCCCAAAGCTTCTAAGTCTACCACAGCCCGGAGAGATCGACTAATGAGTCGCTGAATTTCTATGGTCCGACCGGTTTGCTTCCCCCGTACGGCTTCACGGGGCACACGGTTGGCTGTAGCTCTTGGTAGAAGGGAATACTCTGCCGTTACCCATCCGGTACCTGTACCCTTAATGAATCGAGGCACCTTATCTTCTATGCTAGCCGTGCAAAGAACCTTGGTCTTACCGCACTCAATAAGAACAGACCCCTCTGCGTATTCCGTAAAATTACGGGTGATCGTAATGGGCCGCAACTGGCTAGCCTGCCGATTATCTGGTCTCACAAAAAAACCTCCCTATACTGTAGATAAGACCTATCTCATCTTACCTTTCACATAGCCTATTCTATACACTATACATAACTCATATTCTATACCCTACATTGTATACTATAGGACTTACCTTTGACCATCCAAGGCCACTAGGATAGGCTTTACAGCCCTCTTCCCAAGGATGCCGTCCTACCACTGCCCATCTGATGAGATCTGGCCCTCAGGCAGGCTAGGGTCGACTAAGCAATAGCGATCAAAGCCCCCTTCCTTTGAGCTGCCTCATAGTATTGATAGGCTTCATCTCTCGTAGCTTGGTCCGCTTGCCAGGGAACAAACATGGCGTAAACCATTTGTTTGCCATAGGGTCCTCCCCGACCAATGGATTCAACCTGGCGCCATCCAAGACGACCAGCCTGACCTGGGTAGAGGCGAATGGCCTCACGACGGCTTTCCTCTATACCCGTTTCATCATAGTAGAGAGACCGACTCTTGGTCCAAAGGGCTTTATCCCCTTGTGCTTGGCGACAAACCTCATCATGCCGGTTAGCCCATTGGACCTTCCACTTGGCGATGATATCGTCAATATAGGTAGAAACCTCCTTAGACTGCCTATACAGGGCAGGGTCATATTGTGGTTCTACCACATGGCTATAGTCCAGACCTGCCATGGACAGGATAATACCCGTATTGACATAAGGTAGGGCCGCTTGCACAGAATAACCGCCTTCCAGAACGGCTATATGAGCCTGTAAGAGGTCCGCAATCTGCGCATACCCCTGAGCCGTCACCTGCATATTGGCCAAGGGGTCTGAGAAGTGATTATCCTGGCCTGCGGAGTTGATGATGATCTCTGGCCCAAAGTCTTCCAACATGGGCAAAACCAGCTCTTTCATGATCTTTAGGATGCTCTGGTCGCCCGTTCCGGGTGGAAGGGGTATATTGATATTGGACCCCCAGGCCTGAGGGCCGCCGAACTCATCCATAAAACCCGTTCCCGGATAGAGGGTCCGCCCATCTTGGTGGAAAGAAATATAGAGGGTATCTGGATCATGGTAAAAGATATCCTGACTACCATCGCCATGGTGGACATCTGTATCTACAACGGCCACCCTCTTAATTCCATACTTATGACGGAGGTGAGCTATCATGATAGCTTCTGTATTAATGGTACAAAAACCTCGAATACCGTGAACCATTTCCATTGCGTGGTGCCCTGGTGGCCGCACCAAGGCAAAAGGCTCGTTTAACCTGTCCCTGCATAACCGCTTCTGCCGCAGCAATAGCACCACCAGCGGAGACCCTATGAGCATCTGTTACCCAGGAGGACAAATTAGGAGCCCCCACATGGACACGGGCTATCTGCGCATCCGTAGCCACCAGAGGATTATATTCACGGATACCAGGCAAGTCAAAGACTCCCTCCTCCAAGAGTTGGTCCCTAGTATAGAGGAGCCGTTCCTCCCTCTCTGGATGAGTTGGCGAAATCTTCCAATCAAAGGCTGGGAAAAAGACTAGGCCCAAATCAACCGCATCAGGTCTGAGATGACCTAATCCATACTTTCTATTAGGACACATGACCTGTCACCCCCGCTTCTAATTGAACACTTGCTGTAATCGTCATATGGCTAGTTCCCCAGCCTTCTATGACAGGAAAGGCTTCTATGTGCTTCAAAACCATAGGACCTTTTTTTCTAAGCCGAGGCTATGTGCTTGCTCTTCAAGTTTTTTTAAAGGCATAGTCCACCACTGCTTCTTCAGTCCTAATAGAAGGATTCACCTCCTGTAAGCCCAACTCAGGAATGGTAAGTATCCCAGTTTTTCGTATCTATATGGATGGTCAACTCCAGACTATGGCGGGCCATAGCAGCCCCCAAGGCATTGGCCACAGCCGCATCCTGAGGAACCAAGATACGATAATTGGTATAGGCTTCTAACAGGGGCTTAAAAGCCTGGGCCGATCCACCTATCAACACCAGCGTATCTGGTTGGAAGGGGTGGGGATTAAGCAAATCTTCCACCACATAAACAGGCTGTCGGTTTGCCTCTTCTACCATGGCCTCAATAGCCGTCACTATGGTTTGAGCAGCTTCTTGTGCCACCTCTCCTAGATCGAAGTCCGCCACGGCCTCTTGGGCCTTAAGCAGGTCCCCATAGTGGATATATCCCAAGGCAAGCAAAGCGTCCCCTAAGGTAGCTTGGTTGCCACCTAGGGCTACCGATGGACCCACCCGATCTGGCCCTATAAGAACATGGTTATCCTTTTTTTCGTAAAACTGTTTCTCCCGCTAGGCCAATCGACCTAACCAAAAAAACGATTGTATCGACGATGGATAGCCATCAATACTTAGGCCTTCCTTGGTCATGAGGGGCTTGCCCTCTTGCCAGAGAGAAATATCCGTCGTAGTTCCACCTATATCTAAAGCCACCGCCATAGGATACTCTTTCATAGCCTCTAGGGTATAGAGGCCTAATACAGAAGCTGCAGGTCCTGTAAATGCTGTTTCTACAGGTTTTTCCAAGAGAGCATCGATAGGTAGAGACCCACCATCGGCTTTTCAAAATATAAAGGGGGGCTAGAATTCCCCGTGCTTCTAGGGCCATTTGAACAGAGGCCTTAAAAATCTCGGAAAATCCCTTCCACTGCGGCATTGTAATAGGCCGTTACCGTACGACGAGGGAAATTGAGAGAGCCCGATAGACTAGCACCAGTTGACACAAAAATCGTAGTAGTTCCCCAAGATAGCCCCAAGGCGAGCTTCTTCCTTAGGGTTCCGGACGGCAAATTTAGCCGATAGAGCTGCCCTTTTAATCCCCTTTGCTTACCCCTATAAGCACCAACATGAGTAGCTTCAATCTCGTCCAACAGGTCCCGAAGATCCTCTTCTTTTCATCCGCTCTTGCAAATGACCTCTATGGTCCGTATACCCCTTTTAAGATATAAGGTTTAACAGGAAAGGCATGCTCTATGTTAAGACCTGGCCCAGGTATGACGAAGAGGTCTACTGGATCTAGGTGATGGCTGACGATGGCATTAGTCACGACCGTAGTAGAGAGCGTCACTTGGCTAATTTGATCGGCTTCAATCCCTCTTGACTCAAAAACCTTATCCAAGGAGGCCAGGAGGCCCACCATAAATTGTTCATGGGTGGTACGGGACTTAGCGGCTCCTAAGAGGCGGTTATGGTCGACAACCACTGCATCTGTAAAGGTTCCCCCTACATCTATGCCTAATCGCATGCTGTTCACACCTTTCTATCCATTCGATTACCTATTAGTGTATCATGTGAGACTGAAAGACCTATAAAAAAAGAGACCCCGAAGGGTCTCTTGTTATTTGCCTCGAGATACAGAAGCGTAGTTTTTAATGATGACAATTGGCGTCATTTGGCTATCATTACCAAATGGGTTGTCGATCAAGATTTTGGCGATTTCTTTTGGTTTCATCCCTGGACTTACCCAAGATAGCCGCCCGCTTAAGATCGTTAACATCGGCCACGACAGCTCCATAAGCACCCGTCCGTTGAGCGATTTTTTTCTGCCACCTTATCCGGTTTTTTTGTGGACCGTAAACAATGTGCTTGTCATAAGGAGGCATAGTCCCTGTAACGTCGTCAGCCAAGGAGGCTTGACGGGCCATAGCATAGAATACACCAGCCTTACGGAGGAAGACTTTAGCAAAGGCCCCACAGATGAAGGCCCAGAGAACCTTCCAACGGCCTTCTAATTCCATAGCTGCTTGCATACCATAAATGGACGCCATAGACCCTTCCTTATCAATGAAGCGGTTGATGAGGCGGGCTTGCCAGGATGGACGAAGCTCTTCAGGTCGTGTCACAGCCCCTTGGGTAATAGCCACAACGGATTCTGCAACGCAGACAATGTCTTCTGGACCAATATCCTGACCAGCGTATTGAAGAATGGCTTCTACGATGTCATCGCTTTCCGTCAAAATGCGTGTATGTACAGGCAATAATTGCAATTCAGACATGGGCTTGACCTCCCTAACCTTGATAAGCTTTCATAATTTCATCGTGAGTCAGACGAATCCGTTGTTTTTGTAATACGATAGTCCGTGCGACCTACGACTTGGTAGTAGATGTCGATATTGAAACCAGGGATATCTTGGATATCGCGGTCGATATTGCCGGACTTACCAGTCAAAATCAAGCGCAACCGAACCGTACCACCCTTGCCAGGCTTAACAATCCAGGATTCGAAATAACCATCATGGCGTTCACCCCGCTCTACGTGAGTTGTCCAAGTTTCAATCTTGCAATCATCAAATTGTTCTTGTGGCAAGAGGTGACGCGGGAAGAGATCCATAATTGTACCGTATTGTTTACCAGAATTACCAAAAGGAATATCTAGCATAAAGGTAGCTGACGAAAAAAATCCTTGGATTCTAACTTAAGTTCGCTTCTTCGCTTGGTAATCAGCTTTACATTTTCATTACCTTGTCGCCATACAAAGAGGCGGAACAAGAGGTATAAAATTGCGATGATGACGATAAGGGCCACAATCACATTGATCAACGTGTAGATCATCATATATGCCACTCCTCTACTGATGAATTTTACAATACTACTTATACCATACTACATTTCTAACCTAGATTCTATCCTTTTTATTCCTGGCTATCCACTAGCATTGAATAATTTCTAAAAAGTTTAAATCAGGTGACAATGATCTATATCTATGGATTCATCATCGATGAAATTAGCAGCTAAGCGCTTAGCTAAGTCGATGTCCTGGGTAAAGCGAAGTTTAACTGAACCCATGCCCTCACGGTTATTGACGATTTCTTGGTCACGCAAGACGCGCCCCACCAATTCCGCTGTTTCATAGGCTGGATCGATGTAGCGAATCGAATCCCCCGTAATCTTTTCCAATTCCTTCTTAACAAAAGGGAAGTGGGTACAGCCTAGCACAACCGTATCAATATGGCGGTCCTGAATAGGTGCTAAGTAGGATTGAATAGCTCTTTCTAAAACAGGACCCTGGATATGACCAGTCTCAATGAGACCAGCGAGTTCAGGACAGGGTTGTTCCCAAACCTTGAGTTGCGGCTCAATTTCTAAGGCCACATACTTATGGACATGACTAGCCACGGTTGCAGCAGTAGCCATAATGCCGATGGTGTGAGCCTTAGACATGAGGATGGCCGTCTTAACCCCCTGGCATACGCCTACAACAGGTACATCCACCCGTTCGCGAATTTCATCCAAGGCCACCACGGTAAAGGTATTGCAGGCTACCACCATCATCTTAACCGGTACCCGGCTGAGGGTATCCGCAATATGGCAGGCAATATCGATAATCTCTTCGTGGGACTTATTCCCCACAGGATTATTAACATTGTCTCCTATGTAGACGAAATCTTCCCGCGGGAAGGTCTCACGGAGAACCTTCAAGACCGACAGGCCCCCTACACCAGAATCAAAGACTCCAATAGGGCGACGGCGTAGGGACTTCTTTATTTGCGTCCGTCATTCCATAACCTCCTGGGCTTCCTTGAGGGGAGGAAGTATTTATCCTCTAGGGCGAACCACCTTATTGGTAGTTTTTAGAGGTAAAGGCATTTTTTGTCTCCCCTGTGGCCAAGAGGGTATCATCAGAGTCCCGATACATCTTGTAGGAAAAGACCATTTGGGCTCGGGTCATCTTGGTCAAGTAGGTGTCAATCCGAATGGCATCATCATACTTAGCAGGCTCTTTATAGTCACAGTGGACATGGGCAATAGGAAAGACGATATCTTCGTCCATCATATCCCATAGGTTGACGCCTAAATGGCGCAAATATTCTACTCGGGCCAGTTCAAACCAACGGAAATGATTGGAGTGGTGAGCAATGCCCATCATATCCGTTTCGTAAAACCGCACCTTTAATTTAACACTATACATTCTTATATCCTCTTGAGAATCACAGAGTTTATTCTATTCTCATGGACTGAGACTGTCAATAAAATCACACAGTTATAAAAAAACGGAGGCGAGGCCTCCGTTTTCTAATCCATATTTTTCTTTTCCGAAGGGAACGAACTTTTTCGCCTTATCCTTATGGATATCCTTTACATACTTATTGGCCACCTTAAAGGCTAGGCCTAAAACTGCCATATCGTCTAACCACCCGAGCCCCGCGATAGTATCAGGCAAAATGTCAATTGGAGCCATGAGGTAGCCCAAGGCTCCTGCGATAATCACCTTAACGTATTTAGGGCGTATCAGGATCTCGCAAGCAGTAAAAGAGGATGAGGGCCCGACGCATGAAGACAAACTTGCCAGATAGATTAGACATAAAGGATAAGAACTTACGATTAGAGAAGAACTTCCCATACTTGATTAGACTTGTTAATTTCATAGGATCACCCTATTTACCAAGTTTGTTAGCCACTTGTTCCTTCACTTGTTGAGCTGTTACCTTGGCCATATCCTTAGCCAGGCCAGCTGTCGCTTGCGCTGTTGCGACACCATCTTTAATAGATTCTTTTACATCAGCAGCCTTTGCTTGCGCTTTTTCCACTGCATCAGAGAGAGCTTCTTTTGTATCGTTAGCCTTGGTGGATACAGTAGCATAAGCTTCACTAGCCTTATCACTTGCTACAGCGGCTGCATCACCGACTGCATTACTAGCCTTGTCTACAGCAGAGGATACACGATCAGTTACTTGAGATACGGCTTGCGCCGCCTTATCATGAACGACATACTTAGTTTCCTTATCCCATTTTTTTCTACAGCAGGGGAGACTTTTTATCGTATTGATCTTTGAGTTTATCCGCATACCAGTTAGCTTCATTTTCCATGCCATCCCAAAGGTCCTTACCCCCTTGTGGCAAGTTTTGATAGCCTGCAGCAGCAAAGGAAGCAGCTAAAGCCTTCCCTTCTTCCATCCAGGAATCCAACATAGGGTTTATAACGGCTGATATCAGCAGGCATGCCGTCTTCAATCCACATGTTAGCCGCTTTACCAATAGCAAAAGTAAGGCCTACAGCCACAGGAATACGAACTGCTTGAATTGGCACTAAGAGGGATACGGCTGCAGTAGTAACTGCTGTAGCAAGACCAGCTACAAAACCAGTAATAGCACCTGTTTTAAGGTCTACTTCGTGAACTTGTGCAAGGCGAGTTACCATATAGGCCGCATTGCCCAAGAGGGCTACTGTGGAAAAAAACGAGGCGCCAAAGCCAAAGCAGCGGCGCGACCAGCCCCCAGACGATGTATTGGTCAGCCCGGTAGCCCTTATCTTGAGCACCTGGCATCATAGATGTAAATGTGTATTGATCAGCCATAGGAACCTCCTAAAAATATTCATAACGAACCTAATAAGGCTATAGTTCTATTATATAAAGCTTTAAGACAAATGTGTATAAAATCTTTGTTATATATACATAAAGAAGTGTCTTATCCTAAGCTACCCCTATATCTACCAAGAGGTAAGGCCCCCATCGACGGTCCAAGCAGCCCCTGTGACAAAGGAGGCTTTGTCGCTAATCAAAAAGGCGATGACCTCCCCCACTTCATCAGGTAAGCCAATACGGCCCAAGGGATAATGCTCGCCCATCTCACGTTTAGCTTGCTCTGCATCCTGGTTGCCCCTGAGCGATTTGCTTTATCTAAGAGGGATGTATCCACATCTCCTGGACAAACGCAATTGACTCGCACCTTATAAGGAGCCATTTCTAGGGCTAACGACTTGGTAAAGGAGACGATAGCCCCCTTAGATGCCCCATAGGTAGAGCAGGCCACATTTCCCTGCAAGCCCGCATCAGAAGAGACGGTCACGATAGACCCCCGAGACTGACGTAAATAGGGCAAGGCTGCTTGGCAAAGAAAGACGGTTCCCTTGACGTTGGTTCCAAACATCTCGTCAAAAGAAGCTTCCGTCACATCCGCTAAGAGTGTTTCTTCGTAGTAGCCCGCCGCTGTAACTAAAGCCGTAATGGGACCAAAACGGTCCACGGTTTCTTTCACAATCCGCTGGCAGTCAGAGAGCTTAGACACATCTCCTGCGACAAATCGAACCTTGGAGGAAATACGCCGAAGTTTGACCAAGGCCTTTTCACCATGCATTTCCCGGCGGCCATTAATGACCACGGACCAGCCTTGACGCAATAAAATTTCAGCTGTCGCATACCCAATTCCAGAGGTCCCCCCGAGATTAGGGCTACTTGATTTTTCAATGTTATAGGGCATAGTTTAATCCTCATCCACCTCAAGCAGAAAGAGCCGAGGTCTCTACTTAGAGAGCTTTCACAATACACAAACAGAGAAAGAGAAATAGATATCTTTATTATAAAAGAAAGGCCCCTCATAGAAAAAGTGAGGAGCCAACTTTTATAAGATTGTGGATACGTAGTCCCAGATAAGTTTAATCAGCATAACTGAGGTAACTATAATAAAGACCGCCCGGACAAAGCCAGAGCCTTTCAAGATAGCCAAACGAGCCCCCATGGAGGCACCGATAATTTGTCCCACAGCACAAGATAGGCCAAAGAAGAAATTGACATAGCCCATAGCGATGAAGACTAGTAGGGAGGCCAAGTTAGAAGTAAAATTCATGACCTTAGCATTGCCAGATGCATGAACAAAGTCAAAGCCCGTATAGATAAAGCCCATAATGAAGAAAGTCCCTACCCCAGGACCTATGAAGCCATCGTAGAAGCCTAGGCAGAGGACCATGCCCATGCAGGCATAAAGGGCCTTGCCCACCACCGCCGTCTTGCGGTTTACTTCACCCCATGATTTCTTGGTCAACACATAGGTCATAACGCCTATGAGTAGGATGATTAAGAGTGGTTTTACATAGAGGGGTGGCAGGGATATGACACAAAAGGTCCCCAGCATAGAGCCCACAAAAACGAAGGGTAGCAGTTTCTTGACAAAGGGAAAATCCACCATGCCATTACGGATAAAGGTGATCGATGCCGTTGCAGCCCCAAAGATAGAGGAGCACTTATTGGTCCCTAGTGCCATAGCCGGTGGTAGGTTGGTCAGGAGAAAAGCCGGCACAGATACCAAGCCACCACCACCAACGATAGAATCCACAAAGCCTGCAAAGGCCCCTGCAATGAGGGAGTAAGAGGGCTACCGAGTAGTCGGGCCCTAATCCCAATATATCCATAACACATCCTTCCTTAGACCTTATGCTTGGCCTCTAAGCAATCCAATACCCGGTTATAACCATCAGCCCCATAGACTAGGGATCGCTTAACCCGGGATACAGTGGCCGTAGAGGCCCCCGTCTTTTCTACGATGGTCTCGTAAGAGTCCCCAGCTCGCAACAACTTAGCCACTTGTAAGCGTTGGGCCAAAGATTGAATTTCCTTAATGGTGCACAGGTCTTCAAAGAAGGCATAGCAATCATCTATGGTTTCCATGGTCAAGATTGCCTCAAAGAGTTCGTCATGATCTTGGGACCGTAACTTTTCGTTAACCATAAGAACCTCTATTTATGATTGAGACGACGGGAAATGGTGTCACCAATCATTTGGCATACTTGAACCATTACAATAAGGATGATGATAGTAGCAATCATCACATCCCCTTGGAAGCGTTGGTAACCGTAGCGAATAGCAATGTCACCAAGACCACCCCCACCGATAGCACCAGCCATAGCGGAGTAGGAAATGAGGTTGACTACCAATACCGTTACATTATCTACAATGTTAGATTTAGATTCAGGAAGGAGAACCTTCTTAATAATTTGGAAGGGAGAAGCACCCATAGTTTGAGCTGCTTCGATAACACCAAAATTAACTTCCTTGATGGACGTCTCTACCAAACGAGCCAAGAATGGAATAGCGGACAAGGTTAAAAGGTACACAAGCCGCTGTAGTCCCAATGGAGGTACCTACCACCATGCGGGTAAATGGAATGATGGCAACCATCAAGATGATGAATGGGATGGAACGACCTGCATTAACGATGGCTCCCAAGATGTTATTGATGAATTTATTAGCCAGTATATGGCCCTTAGAGGTCACTACCAAGATAACCCCCAAAGGGATACCGATAATCATGGAAGCAATCGTAGAAATGACCGTCATTTGTAGGGTTTCACCGACACCCTGAATCAAGAGATTAATGATTTGCTGGGACATAACCGATCACCTCACTTCCAATTGGTAATTCCTTAATGTAATCAAGCCCTTCTTGTGCCTTAGACCGTTCGCCTTCGAGGACGATGATGAGGCGACCTACGGATGTATCTTGGATATAGTCAATCCCGCCAAAGAGGATGGATACATCTAGGCCAAAAGCGTTTAACCAAGCCTGCCACCACAGGTTCATCTGTCGCATTACCGGTGAACTTGAGACGGACCACTGGAGCGGTTCCCTCTGCCCAAGTGTCTTGCATATTGAGGTGGGCCAAGGCTGCCTTAGGAAGATCTTCTTTAACAACAGAGCCGATAAATTCTCGGGTCGTCTTTTTCGCGAGGATTGGTGAATACATCCACTACAGTCCCCTCTTCTAAGATATAGCCCCCTTCAATCACCGCTACATGGTCACAAATTTCACGGATTACCTGCATTTCATGGGTAATCATGATAATGGTCAAGTTCATCTTGCGGTTAATATCCTTCAAGAGGTCCAAAATATCTTGGGTCGTAGTTGGATCCAAGGCAGACGTTGCTTCATCACAGAGGAGAACCTTAGGATCAGAAGCCAAGGCGCGAGCGATCCCTACCCGTTGCTTTTTGTCCACCGGACAATTGGGATGGATAGTTATCCATACGGTCGGTTAACTTAACGATATCAAGGATAGGCATAACCCGTTCCTTGATTTGGCTCTTAGATAGGCCTTGAAGCTCCAAAGGAAAGGCTACATTTTCGTAAACTGTGCGAGACGATAAGAGATTGAAGTGTTGGAAAAATCATACCAATGGACTTGCGAGCCTTCCGCAATTCCGTTTCGGACAAGGACACCAAGTCAGTGCCATCGACGATAACCGCACCAGATGTAGGTCGTTCCAACATGTTGATGCAGCGAATGAGTGTAGACTTACCGGCGCCAGAATGACCGATGATGCCGTAAATCTCCCTTCCTTAATGGAAAGGTTAATATCTTTCAGCGCCTCTACGCGGTTTTTTTCCCCTCGTAGACCTTGCTGATATGTTGCAATTGAATCACGATAGATCCCTTTCATAACCATCACTCTCTATGAAAGTGACAAACTGGGTCAATTAATGACCTAATATATATTTTTCGAATACCCTTAGGGACCTGTGAAAGTCCCAAGGTTGCCAAGTAAGACATAGCCACAGCTAAGACGTAGATAAGAAGTACATGGCTGCTAGTATAAGTCCAACCCATATGAGCCATAGCAGACCCTAGCCAGATGAGCATGAGAGGGTGGACTAAATAAATGCCGTAAGACTTGTCCCCTATCTCCTGCCACATGGTACGCACAAAATCGTTCATAGGCGATTGGGCAAAGAGGAAGAGGAAGAAGATTGTGCCAATACCCGTATAGGCCACACCCATAGGGCTCAGTTGGTGGACTGTATAAATAGCTTCCAAGAGGGTGTAATGCCATTGATCCATGACATAATAATAAGCTCCTAACATGGAAGCTGCCGATAGGATGAAAGCACCACCTAATATAAGGCGGTACTTCCAAAGCCAAGTTTGAACAGCCTCGTACTTTTCTGCGCAAACAGCCCCCAGGAGGAAAAATCCACACATAGTGGATAACCCAATAGTTAAGTCGCATATCCACTAGGTACTGGAGGGCTGGATGGGCCGCCCCATAAGGAGCCATCCAAGCACCCAGTCTGTAGGAGGATATAAAATCAACACCCATCTGCAGGATAAACAAACAACTCAACCAGAAGACAGGCGCCTTGAGGACCACCCCTAACAGCCCCACGCCAGAGGGGCATCATGAGGTAGAACCAGAGGAGGATTACCAAAAAGTAAAAGGTGGTACATGGCATTCTCAAAAGAGGAGGGCCGGGCCCAAGGCCCCTGGCATAAGCCCTCCTAGGCTATGGGCTCCTATGCCGTTGTAGATGATATAGAAGAGAGACCAAACTAGGTAGGGCCAAAAAGACCACCTGAATGCGCTTGGTCATAAATTCCTTATAGGAAAAAAAGACTCATCTACTGACCTATGGTAAAAAGAAGCCGAAGGCCGATAGGAAGAAGAATGCTGGCACCGCAAAGCGAGAAAGGATTTCAAGAATCCTATGACTTGTATATTAGCTTGGGGATTCGATAGGGCTAACGACCCTACATGAATAGCGATAACCCCCAGCATACAGAGGCCCCGCATATAGGTAATTTCAGGAAGAAATGGTTTTTCACGCCTTCACCACCCTATTTAGCAGGCGTCGTTTGTGGGTCGCTTGTAATCGGTACTAGGAGGGCCGGTGGCACGGGTTGATTGGCCTTTTGATAGGCTTCTACCTGTTGTTGGCGAGTTGCTTCTGCCGCCTTGATACGGGCCTGTTTTTTTCCCGTTCTAGGCGCAAAATCTTTTGAAGTGGTACCGATGGGTGATCGTAGACGGTGATATCCGTTTCGAAGAGGCGGCCCCAAGGGAGGGTCGCTTTTTACCGTACGAGGATCTACTTGCAAGTATTTTTGTGCAAAATCTTGTACCCGTTCATTGAGGTACTCTTCATACTTTTTGATTATCCGTTCCGGAATAACGTACATTGTCCGTCCGAATGGAGGATTGCATGCGGTAAATATCCTTACGAATATTCGCTTGATAAGCCCAGTTATCCAAGTATTGTTGAACCATCATCTTCTTATGAGCTTCAGGGGTCATGTACTTGGACAAGTATCCCTGTGCAATAGCATATCCCACCGTATTAGAGGCTGTATTCCAACCATTATAGGAACCGATTTTAAAGAGCAAATCTCGTTTGTAAAGGGCCCCTACTAAAGTGTTATCAGACCCGTTGGAATAAGCGATATCTGCAAGGGATACGTTAACCCCTTGTCCCACAGCCTCCTGAATCCGGTCCACAAAGGCATTGGTGGAATTAGAAATCATAGGGAAGTTTTCGAAGGCTTCCGATTCACCTGTAGTCTTAGTCAATGGCGTGTTAACAGCCAAAAGAACGGATGGTTTCCTTGGGTTACCATGGTGCCACCCATGGCTTGTACGTGTTCCGCCAAGGTCTTACCCACCGTTTGATCTTCATAGTGAGGTACGGTTTCAGATCCCCCGCCCAATGGATAGATAGCTTCAAAGCTAGGGTGGTCACCTGTCCGGTCTACACGGGCCCTGGCCATAGGAGGAGGCCCAATTGGTCAGCCCCAGGGAAGGAGCCATACTTGGTTTCTGGAATTCCCTTGGCATAGTCAGACAAATACCGCCCTTCCATAGCGGATTGGGATAATTGGGAAGTATCGTCGTGGCCTAAGGCAAAGTAGGCAAAGGTATTTTTCCCGGGCTTGACTCGATAAGGCCCTTATTAACCTTCATATTTTTCTTCCCGGCGATTGAACCAATCTTGCAAGTACTCAGTAGGTACTTGAGATTGGAGGCTCAAGAGCTTAGTCGCTTCCGCCTGAGTCAAATTACCAGCATCTAATTTATCCTGAAGGGCTGCAATTTGGAAAATGGTAGGCCCATAATCAGCATAGTAAGCCGGTTCTGTGCCACCACCAGAAGCCCTAGGAGACCGCATAACAGTGCCGAAGCCATAAATTTGTATAGTAGGATGGCTAGCCTTGAGGGCCTTGATGCGAGCCAAGCGGGTTTGCAAAAGTAGATAAAGGTAGGTTGTGCTTACGAGAGTCTACTAGACCACCATACACTAGGGAATCCGTAGACAAGACCATCACGTCCGCCCGAGACGCATTTTTGTTCCACCCAGTTCCACAATTGATCGGCCTGTCCCTGGTAGGTCTTGCCGGAAATGATGGACTGTGGTGGTGTAAGAACAGTAAAACCAGCTGCTTTCGCTGTATCTACTGTATATTGCAAGGACACTGGTCGGTCATCTTGTGGTACATAGAGCACGGTTTCCGCATGTGCAGGCGTCCCTGCGAGGGCAACCAGTGCCGCTGCTGCAAAGCTTGCAGCGAGAGTTTTTCTTATTCATGAATGTTTCTCCTTATATAAGGTACTACAATCGTAATTTCTATTATACAATTTACAGGCTCAGTCTGCCACTTTAAGGGATAAACATAAAGAATTATTTATTATATAATAAGTATTATTTACTGGTTTTATCTTAGCCCCTCACTAGCCCAGAGCCTAATACCTATTCCCTTACTAATCCGATTTATAGCAAGTACAGGAGTCCCTATGAACGACGATATTACATTTATGGAAGAAGCCCTCAAAGAGGCCTGCAAGGCCTACGACCTGGGGAAATTCCCATCGGCGCCGTCCTTGTTAAAGACGGACAGATTATCTCGCCACCATAATCGCCGTGAATTAGACCATGATGCCACGGCCCATGCAGAAGTGCTGGTTATCCGCGAAGCCAATCAATTGCTGGAACGATGGCGTTTGACGGGCTGTACCCTCTATGTTACTATAGAGCCGTGTCCTATGTGCGCTGGCGCTATCATCAACAGCCGGATTGACCGGATTGTTTATGGCAGCAGCGATTACAAAGGAGGCGCCGTAGAGTCTCTCTTCAATATTCTCTCCCATCCTGGCCTCAACCACGAGCCAGAGGTTAGGGCCGGTGTATTGGCTGATCAATGCAGTCAAATTATGAAAGACTTCTTTAAAGAACGACGCCAACAAGCAAAGGCGCGGAGAAGTACCCAAGTGGCTGAAGGGTCCGCACTCGAAATGCGGTAGGTCGGGCAACCGGCGCGGGGGTTCAAATCCCTCCTTCTCTGCCAACACTTTTTGCACCTCTAACAAATCATATAAACACCTTATAAATAAAGGACTATCCGCATGGGTAGTCCTCTTTTGTTTCACACTTTTTTGCTCATCCTATATAGGGAATGGTATAATTTATGAGTATAATGTGATTTTTTAAAAATATCGTTAGCTAAGGATTTCCTAATCAAGAAAACCCTGTCAGCTAATCATAGGAGTATATATGTGTACAAGGGATTTTAAAGAAGAAGTGGTCGCCGCCTTAGAAGCCAAGCCCTACCAACGGGTTATCCACCCTAGTCTACGATGGACAGGACTACTTTATCAAGCGCAAACTAGCGGGCCGCCGTGAATGGCTCAAGGGTTCTAGCGAACTCACCTTCCTCCGGGAGTTCCATAAGATTCAGGTGGTCAACGCCCTCTTAGACCTAGCCCCCGAAATCGTGGACTTCGGATCTGACTACTTCGTCCTCAAGGGGGCTGGCTTTGCCTTGGACTCCACCTATTCTGACGTAGACAAGGACTGGACTCCCGTTTACAGCCTCATCGGTTCTGCCCTAGCAGACCTTCATAGCCACAAGCTAGCTCATGGTCGCCCGGCTTTACGGGACTTTTGTTATGACCCTGACAAGAACAAGATAACCCTTTTGGACTGGGAAAATGGGGAAAAAAATACAATTCCTTTATCTCCCCCAAGTGCTAGACCTCTTCCTCTTCATCCATGGTTTCCAACGGCAAAGTCAACAGGAACATCCTCACTACCTAGATGCCGCTATGGATGCTTATAAGGAAAATCCACAAAGCCAAGAAGTAGTAAAAGACCTTAAGTCTTTTGCCAATAAAGTATAAGTGGACTGCTGCCATCACCCGCCTAGGCTACTCCTGGAATAAGACAGACCTGAATGCCTATACTGACACCATCGATTACATTCTAAAAAAAGCTATAAATCGTAAAAATAAAAAAGTGCCTACCAGATGATACACAATCACCTAGTAGGCACTTTTTTTATTATTTAAGTTTAACAATCGCCTTATCAACCATAGGTTGGAAGTAAGCCCCTTCCACATCGGATGTGAGGAGAGCCATAGCTGTTGGCGCTTGTGGATTCATAACTACAAAAAGCCTTTACATAGTAAGGCAATTGTAGGCCATCCACAGTAATGAGGGCTCGAGTTCCTGCTGTATAGGTTGGATACTTGGTCTTAGCCACAGGATGAATAAGTTCCATATTCTCAAATTTCACCTTAATATCGGAAGCATTAGGGTTTTGTGCTTTTTACGGGCAAAACTTTGGTTGAGCATGTACTCAGAGGAGGACAAGGCTTGGTTGCCGGACTTAATAAGGCCGGTCATCATGGTATCAGGTACGACAATTCCCCCGTCTTTATCGTGGAATTGTTGGCTAATAATGGAGGCCCCAAAATCGCTAAGAAGTGGTGCATATTGGCCAAGGCCTTGAACCTTATCGAGACCTGCCACCTTAGAGGCGGACTTAGTCAAACCTGCTTCTATATCATCCTTAGCATTATAGACAGCTAAAAGAGCTGTTTTAGAGGTTCCCTTATCCTTCCCCTGCAATTGGTAGAGGTCGAATTTAGGGCCAATAAGTTGGAGGGAATTTAGGACTTTTGCGTCCTCCACATTCTTGGCCTTCGTACTCTTAAGCAAGGCTAAGGCTTGGCTTTGGGATAGGCTAGTAGCATTGACATTCTTAGGTGTAGAAAAAGAACCAGCTGGTGTCGTGATAGTCGCAGCAGAGGCAGAGGCCAAAGAAGTACACACCAAGGCGCCAGTAATCATCGCTTTCAAAGATAATTTCATATGTTTTCTCCTACTTAACAATTTGCAAATTTCTTATGACTTGATGCCAGTAAGGACGAGAAGCGTCTATAGACAAAATCCCTAAGACATTGAGATTTGTCCCATCATCTACAGCCTTAAAAAGAACCTCCTAAGGGAAGGCTAAAAGCCATCATAGGAAAGCGCCAAAGACCAAGTCCCCACAGTCGTCGGATGAGTTTGACCTACCACTGGACTTATGATCAAAGAACCCAGGTTCGCATCTAAGAGCTTATAAAGGGCTGCTTCTCTTTGGATTGAGTCTTTCATATCCGCCAATCGTACTGGCGACATAGCACCTGCCCTAGCATAGGATCTCGTAAGTTTTAATTTTGCTTTGGGCTTGATTATCTATACTCTTATCCTGTTCTTGGCGGAAGCCGTCATGAAAGGCCTTTAGATCCTTAGGGCTGGCCTTCACAGACTCTTGAAGACCCCAGTAAGAACCAGCCACTTGCCGGTCCTTTGGGCTTACAAAGGTTTTTAGCCAACTGATCATCCCAGGCACAAGAAACTAAATAGCCCACATGGTGACCATCGGTATCAGTCCCCCTGCACTTGGTACAATCGAATCCCTTTTAGCGCATCCCTTCATAAGTGTTGGCAGAGTTCTTAGCAAGTGACTTACGAACATTTGTATTAACAGCGGTCAGCGTTTTCGCATCAAACAAGGCTACCTTCTTTCCATTCACATCCAAGGCATTCATATCTGTCACTGTAACGCCTGTAGGCAAAGCGATCGATGTACCCTATGGCGGATTCCACTGAGGCCGCACCTACAGGTAGGCTTGTAGCCAAACTTACTAAGCCTGCAGCCACTATACTCACGAGTGTCTTTTTTTCATAACCATTCCTCATTGCACGCTAACGACCCATCTATGACGAATCATCATCCCTTATCATAGATAGTCATATACTTGTAGATCTAGGGTCATTATACAATATATTTTCATGCTATGCTTAGTTTTTACCCATGGTACAATATAAATATTCTATTAATTCTTCTAGGAGGAGCTCGACCATGTGGCAAGCTAGATTCATCTTAATTATGGCTGCTTTTTCTGGGGGTCTACCTTTATCTTCCAGCGCACCGTAACTGATCTCCTATCGCCTACAGGCTATAATGCCCTCCGCTTTGTCCTAGGCGCCTTTACCCCTTGTTCCTATCATGGCCCTAGTCAAAGATTCAAAGCCTGTGGAGAAAGGCCGCTTCCCGCTGGCCCTTGCAGGATTCTTAGCAGCCCTCTTTCTCTTTACGGGGACCAGCCTTCAGCAATACGCCATCCAATTCGAAACAGCTGGTAAAACGGCCTTCATTACAGGCCTCTATATCGTTCTTGTCCCCCTAGTCGGTCTCTTTATCGGCCAAGCCATTACCTACTTAGCCTTGGGTGGCGTCATAGTAGCCCTCCCTAGGGGCGAGTCTTTTAACACTCCACGGAGGGCTAGCCATCTCTTGGGCTGACGCCCTCCTACTCATATCCACCCTCTTTTGGGTCGGCCACATCTTAGTCCTCAACGTCTTCGCCAAACAGTACCCGGCCCTCCGCCTAGCCTGCATTCAATTTCTCTTCGTATCCCTCCCTATCGGCTCTAGCCAGTCTTCTCTTGCCCCCTTCCACTGGGACCAAGCCTTGGCTGCCTGGCCGGCCATCCTATGGGGTGGTTGCCTATCTGTAGGTTTGGGATTTACAGGACAACTGGTGGGACAAACCAAAATTCCACCTACGGAAGCCTCCCTCCTTATGAGTTTAGAAATGGTCTTTGGCGCCATTTTTAGGTTATCTTGTCCCTAGGTGAAAGCCTAACGGGCTATGAGTTTATCGGCGTAATTCTCATGTCGGCAGGCATCGTCCCTAGCCCAATTGCCATCCCTTGGAAACTAGGGACCCATCCTTGGATCCAAGAAATGATATACTTATACTAGTTTGAATCATATGGTGACCAGTATCTACATACCTGGTTCTAGTCTGGAGGATTTTATGTTTCGCGAATTTATCGCCCTCATCCGGCCTCGCACGTTAGCGGCGGCCTTTAGTCCTGTGCTCTTAGGGGCCGCCTTTTTCCTACTTTGCTGGTCTCTTTCCCTTTGATGGTTTAGGATGGTCTATCTTCTACACCATCCTCATTTTCTTAGCCGTCGTATCCGCTCAAATGGTGGCTAACATGTGGAATGAATACTGCGATTATAAGTCTGGTCTCGACCATGGCCAAAAAGGCTGGTAATGCAGGGTCTATCGTCAAGGGTCACATGAGTCCCTCCTGGTCCTTACCTTCTTAAAAAAATTACCATGGTGATTCCTATCATCATCGGTCTCTTCCTATCCTGGAAGATTACCTGGGCTTATTTACCTGTAGGCCTCCTCTGTATCTTGGTCTCCTTCCTCTACTCTGGCGGGCCTCTTCCCTATCTCTCGAACCCCGTTAGAGAAGTGGCCTCTGGTCTCACCATGGGCTGTGCTATCGTCCTTATCACCGCCTTCGCCTGGCTACGCGATATTCCAGCGGCCCCTTATCATCCCGGCCTTGCCTTCCACTCTCTTGGTAGGCATGATTATGTTCGTCAACAACATTCGAGATATCAACAATGACCGCAAACACGGCCGCAAGACTCTAGCTATCCTACTAGGTAAGGATAAGGCTCTCAGCCTCTTGGGTATGTTGGTCTGGTTCAATCCTATCTGGATTGCTACCTGGATTTACTCTGGTGTCCTCCCCTCTATACGGGCTTAGTCTTCATCGCGGTTATCCCTGGCCTTCAAGCAGTTAAGATCCTTGGCCGCTATGCTGATGCGGTCCACGCTGATAAGGCCATGGGCAAGATTGCCGCCTCTACCATTCTCTACCATGTCATACTGGCCCTGACCTTAATCCTGGGCAAACTACTTAAATAATCATAGTATCCAAACAAAGCCCCCATGGATTCAAATTCGAATCCATGGGGCTTTCATCAAATTAGATATCACCTATTGGCCATTGATTAGCCCTCTACCAATAGAACAAGAAATTATCTGTCATAGTTTAAAGCTATAGCAAAAAGCTTTTAAATACTACTGTACTGATATGAAATAAAAATAGTATACTATATTTATATTAATAAATATGGTAATCAATTAATAAGGAGAATGACTATGAAAAAAATCTGGGCTATTGCAGCAACCGCTGCTCTTTCTGCCGCCCTCCTCTTGACAGGTTGCGGCAGCGACAAAAGCACCCTATCCTCTTCTAATGGGAATGCTAAGATTATCGTAGGTGCTACACCTGTGCCACATGCTGAAATCTTAGAAGAGATTAAGCCAATCCTAGCTAAAGAAGGTGTTGACCTTGAAATCAAAGAATTCAACGACTACAATACACCAAATGCCGCGGTAAACGAAAAAGGAAATCGATGCTAACTTCTACCAACACCAACCATACCTGGATGAATGGAATACAGCAAATAATGCCCACCTCGTATCCGTTGGGGGCGTTCACATCGAACCTATGGGGATTTATTCCCACACAATCAAGGACCTCAAAAACGTCCCAGATGGAGCTAAAGTAGCTATTCCTAATGACCCATCCAACGGCGGCCGTGCCCTCCTTCTTCTACAAAAAAACAAGGTCTCATCACCTTGAAAGACGGTGGCTCTGCTAAATCTACAGTAGCAGATATCACAGCTAACCCTAAAAACCTTCAATTCGTAGAATTGAAGCGCCTCAATTGCCACGTTCTTTGGATGACGTAGCTATCGCTGTCATCAATACTAACTTTGCTATCAAAGCAGGTCTCAATCCTACTAAAGATGCCATCGCCATCGAAGGTAACGACTCTCCATACGTAAATATCTTGGTTGTACGTGACGGGGACCAAAATCGTCCTGAAATCCAAAAAAACTCATGAAAGCTTTACAATCCCCTGAAGTAAAGAAATTCATTCAAGATAAGTACCAAGGCGCGATCTTGCCAGCTTTCTAATAGCTAGTAAGAAACCCCTATCGAAAACAAGAAACAAAAAGCCTGTAGGATATGTTCTAAGAACATGTCCTACAGGCTTTTTCTTATCTTCTTTATAGCATGTGTGGTATTACTAGAGGTTGACTAGCGATCAACGCCCATAGCAAAGCCAAAATCCTTAGCTTGACTAGTGCGAACGCCATCTACATACAAGACCTTTTCCTTAGTCATAATAGAAGATTCTTCTTCTGTTAAAACTAGGTGGTAACGATGAACCACCTCCCCATTAACTGTAATAAGGGACATGGACAGTTTGCCATCTTGATTGGAAACGTTATAGATTGCTTCTACAGGGTTACCATTAATTTTATAGTCCTTAACTGTAAGAACTGTTTTATAAGTACTAGACCCCCAAGAACCTTGAATAGCTTCCATCATATTCCAAGGGATACGGTCTTGGGTGTAGTAAGTTTTGCTAGGGTCAAAGGTATCTAAGCTAGCCGTAGCGGCGTTCATAACCAAGGGAAATAATCCTTCTGGGTCTTAGGGATACTGGCTAGAGGAAGCCATGCGAACTAGGTAAGGAGTCCCATCTAGATCGACGGTCTTTTTCCTCAAAAACCTTTTTCCAAATGGGCTGTCTTCGCATCTGGTGATACATAAGAGCCTTTTTGAACATCTACGTATACTTGAGGACTCGTAGAGGCATCCTTTGGATAGTAGAGTTCTGGGTATTCATAGCGCACATAACGGCGGCCATTGGCAATGCTATCATCAGATGCAGCCAAGGTGCCAGGCAAAACAATGACTAGATCCTTTTTGGTTATCAAAGCGGACTTTCATAGTATCCCGAATGAAAAGGTACATCCCGCAAGATGGCCTTCTTGTCATGGGTAAAGGTAGCCATTCCATCATCAGGTACATAGTCGTATTGCTTAGCAGCCCAGACAGAACTAGCCACCATGAGGGCCATACCAGTGAGAATGAATGATTTCAATTTCATGAGCAAGACCTTCTCTCTTATACGCCATATTGATCCCGATAAGCCCGCATATCATCTAAGTGTGGTGCGTAATCTGGGTTCTTTTCTATGAAGGCCAACAAGTCATCCAAATCAATAATAGAGAAGACTTGGCAGCCGTAGTCCCCTCTACTTCTTGGATAGCGGACAAATCACCTTTACCTTTTTCCTTGCGATTGAGAGCAATCAAAAACACCAGCTAATTGGGCCTTGTTTTCCTCGATAATAGTCATAGATTCACGAATAGCCGTACCAGCTGTAATAACGTCATCTACAAGGAGAATTTTACCTTGTAAAGGAGATCCGATGAGGTTGCCCCTTCGCCATGGTCCTTCTTTTTCCTTACGGTTAAAAGCAAACTGGTGCATCCACACCGTACTTGTTAAAGAGGGCTACGGATACAGTGGTCGCGATAGGAATCCCTTTGTAGGCTGGGCCAAAGAGGACATCGTAGGTCAAGCCGGATGCTTGGATAACTTGGGCGTAAAATTCGCCAAGCTTAGCCAGGTCTTTCCCAGTGTTAAAAAGACCGGCATTAAAGAAATAAGAGGGATTTACGACCGGATTTCAGTGTGAATTCACCGAACTTTAGAACCTTACGGGATAGGGCGAATTCGATAAAGTCGTGTTTGTATTGTTCCATGATGACCTCTCCAATAACATTAGAAACTGTAATTATTATACCTTAAAAGAGGCTGGTTTGCTGACTGGCAGCTTCCTCTTCTTGCAGTTTTGCCTGACGAGCCCTATGCTTGTCTTCGATAAAAGTCCTCTAGGGGAACCTTGATGACAGACAAGAGTTCTGGTAGGGAGTTTGTATGGGTTTCCTTAGCTGCAGCTGTGGCAATCTTTGCGCAGGTTTCTGCATCATCTAAGGCGTAGTGATGTCTAAATTCCACACCCAAGTAGGTCCCCACCGTATTGAGCTTATGGTTGACCAAGGTTGGCCATACCTTACGGGCAATTTTTACAGTATCGGCAAATTGATTGTCCGGCCAAGCTAGTTTGTAGTGATCCAATGTAGCCGGAGGACCCCCACATCAAAGCGAGCGTTATGAGCTAGTATGATGCGGTCTTTCAAACACGTTTCATAAATATCAGGCCAGAGTTGATCAAAGGTAGGCGCATTGGCTACCTCCCTAGGTTGAATACCATGCACTGCGGTGCAGTCTGGATCAAAGGTTTGGAAAGGAGGCTTAATCAAAGAATACCAAGTATCCTTAATGGCCCCATTCTCCACCACTGTACAAGCCAGTGACAGAGCAGAATTAGGAAATTTATTGGCCGTTTCAAAGTCAATGGCCACAAAGTTTAACATATAAACCTCTTTCTATTGGAATTCTCGGTTTCATAGAGACCTGAGAGAATCATAATATATGTCTATACTGATAGACCAACTATCCTAATTATTATAGCATTTTCCTTGAAAGTAAGCCTGTAAATTCGCTACAATAGATAGAGATTTATAGGCATATATAAGGAGCATTTTAATGGCAGATGAAAGATTAATCGTCGCACTCGACGTTTCCACAATGGATCAAATGAAGGATATCGTATCTTCCTTAGGCGATTCCGTATCTTTTTACAAGGTAGGGATGGAACTCTTCTATGCAGAGGGGAACAAACCGTCCGCTACCTACAAGAAGAGGGAAAACAAGTCTTCTTAGACCTCAAGTTGCACGATATTCCCAACACCGTAGCCCATGGGGTAGCTAGCCTTACCCGCTTGGGTGCCAACCTGCTCACCATCCATGGCCAAGGGGCGCTATCATGATGGAGCAAGCTGTAAAAGCAGCCAAGGAAACGGCTGCTCAATTAGGGTGTGGAGCGACCCTAAACTCCCTAGCTATTACTGCCCTTACCTCCTTCGACGATGAAAACTGGGTTAAAATTGGTGGCCAACTTCCCATTGCTGACCAAGTTATCAAGTTGGCAAAAATTAGCTAAGGATTCTGGCATGGACAGGGGTTGTTTGCTCCCCTTTGGAAGCAAAGATGATCCGTCAGGCCTGTGGTCCTGATTTCCTCATCGTAACGCCAGGCGTTCGTCCTTCCTTCGCCACTAGTGACGACCAAAAACGGATTGCCACACCAGCTAAGGCTCTCCAAGATGGGGCTTCCCGCCTGGTAGTAGGCCGGCCTATTACCACCGCTAAGGACCGCAGAGAGGCAGCCCGCCTCATCAACGAGGAAATCGCCACTGTTAAATAAAATTAAGAACCACAAAAAGCCAGGAAACAGACCTGTTTCCTGGCTTTTTATTACCCGATAGAGAGCTTATTATCGGCTCCTACTTTACTTTTTTTAGGGGCTGTTTGCAAGATAATATTCATTCCATCCCGTTTAACTTGTACAGAAAAGTCTCCCTTCTCCTTGTTTGAAGTAATCCATTTTCACATCCAAGAGGAGTTTTTCCGATTTGGGTTTCCAAGCTTTCAGTTAAATATTCTCGATAAAGTTCTTCCTTAGCCGAGCGAGGGACCGGTTTTTTTAACGGCTTCTGCCTTCTTTTGCTCCTCCATCATTTGCTCTTCTGCTGGTGCTGTTTCTACCCAGCCCTTAAACATATCTTTATCAGATAAGCCCTTTTGGATTTTTTTGTATGCTTTGCCATATATATCTCCTTTTTATCATCTACGGTCTTCTCGTGACAGGCTAATGGTAAGCCTTATAAGACCATAGTACTCCAACTGGTAGACACAGACAAGTCACTAAAGGCCCACTCAAGCTAAGGTGGAGAAGTTATTCAGAAACTAGGGCTTCCATGGTCTCCATCTTTAGAAGCCTACGTATAGCTTCTTCCACCCTTTCTGGTGCAAGAGCCTCCATGCAAAGATGGTCACCTCGAGGGCAGGTTCTTTTGCGACAGCCCAAGCAATCCACCCCAGAGGCAACAAGGCTCAGTGATTTGTCCGATAAAGTCCCCCAGATAGCTGGATCCGTAGGACCGAAGATACCTATAGAAGGCACCTCTAAAGCCTCCGCCATATGGAGGGCCCCTGTATCCCCTGTGATAAGGAGTTGGCATTCATTGATGAGGGCTGCGGTCTCCTGAGATTGGTCTGTCCTACTGCATCATAGGTATTAATTGCCTCCAGAGGTACATCATGAATAATTCGGTCTGTCAGTTCCCTCTCCCGGTCACCACCTAAGAGGAGGATATTAGCCCAAGGATAGATAGAGTAAAGCAGGCTATGCCAATGGTCCTCAGTCCATTCCTTACTTGCCCAGGAAGTCCCAAATACGAGGCCTATGGTCGGTTTAACAGCCTCTAGGACGGCAAGCTCATTCCTAGCCCATTCTATCTCTTGTGGAAAGAGATTCAGGACCATATGAGTATCAGATACATCCGCCCCCGTCAGAGCTACTACATCATTGTAACGCTTGATAACATGGTCGTAATGCCCCTTAGCCTTTTTCATTGGTAAAGAGCCAGTTGAGCTCCTTAGTTCCACTGAGTCCCTAGCCGGCGTGGTGCACCAGACGCCATGAGAACTAGGCCTGATATGAGGCGCCCTTGAACATCTACAGCCATATCAAAGTGATACGACTTGAGCTTTTTGACGGAGTTCCTTATACATCCTATACATAGTAGGTAAGTGAAGTTTCTTAGAATGTGTCTCATAAAGATCACGCTCCCAAGGGATAACCTCATCTACATAGGGATTCCCCTCTAGCAGTGGACTCAAAGAAGGGTGCAAATCCAATGAAGCTTAGCTTCTGGGTGCCGTTCTTTTAAAAGCCTTAGCGGCTGGCGTCGCATGAAGGACATCTCCAATATGGGACAACCTGACAAAGAGAATATTCATAGTCCCTCCTTCCTATATACAATGGGCCAAACTCTAGTTATTGACACTATAGCATACATTCATAAACAGAATTAAACCAGGCAAAAGCCGGCCCTTATCAGGGCCAGATTAACCTGGTTAACCAGAGACTTTCACTATTCAGATTTTTTTAGAGGATGAGTCCTTATCGTCATCAGTTGTTACCTGATCGGACCCATTTTTCTTCAATCTCCTTAACCGCTTCCATCGTCACATCATCTAGGGTCAGTAGGTGTCTTGTAGGTAAACACCTTATCAAAGCCCTTGCCTAGCTTGCCCTTAGAAACAGATAGGACTTGGTCATCGCTATTAACATGGGCAATGTAAATATTATCATGCATATCAACACCAACTAGACGCCAGCGGCCAGATGGATTGATGGCCCGCCAGGATGATTCAATGCCGTCAAAGGCGTAAATATCACCCTTAGAAGCATTATCATAGAAGAATTCATCCTTGTCATAGAAGACTGCAATGCGACCGATGTTATCAGCCTGCATATAAACACGACGGGTATCATAGTTAGCATCCGTCCGGTAGACCCGATACTTATCCTTGCCGACTTCTAACTTCATGTAAACAACGTTAGTTGCTGTAGAGTATGCAGCATCCACAATCTTAGAGCCCCGTGGCGCATCTTCCAATTCCGTATCCACTTCATGATCGGGATTAGCTGGATCTAACCGAGCCATGGTAACGTGACGATCATTGTAGAGACCCATGATGGCCAAGTTCCGATCTTCCATCCATTCGAAGTAGGACACTTCCTTATTTTTTTCAGGTTAATCTTGGTCGGTTTAGACTCATTAGCCTTATAGATTTCTACGGGTCAGTAGTTACGACTGCCATGTATTGGTGGTCGTAGGAGTAATATTTTTGCCAGAGGTCTTCACATCTGGAAAATTCATGTCATTAACATTCTTATCCTTAGCCAAGCTAAAGGATGCTGTCGGTGCAAATAGCACTTGATCAAGGTAGTAATACACGCCACCTTGTAGGGTCAAGCCTAGAACAAAGGCTGCTAGAACTTTGGTAAACGGCTTCATGGCCCCTCCTATTTAACGATAAAGGTTGTTGGAATCATGCGTTCACCCAACAAGTCGGCTGGTTTATTAACGACAGATCCATTATAGAACAAGGTGGAAGACGATCCCCCATCCAGGTTGGCTGCAATATAGCATCCTTGTTCATAGAGGATATCCTGTACATCACGCAGGGTAGCTCCTAACGAATAACCTGGTTGGCGGCCATCAACAACCAAGAAGAGGACCGTACCATCCTTCTTTTTGACCAATAGCAGTTCGTGGGCCTACGCCCCAACCGCCATCACCTTCGGTAATCATCTTCTTACCATCTACGATGAGTGGTGGCCCCAAAGGTAATCCCTTCTACAGCACCCATTTCCTTAAGTTGGGTTTTTATTATAGTTCCCCGCAATGAGGTTACCAGACTTGGAGAAGCCTACAAAGTCTACGTCTTCATCAGGCCCTACATCCTTACCAAGAATGTAGTCTCCATCGCGTAGGATAAAGCCATAAGGGAGGCGCCCTGTACCCGTCCCATTAGGGTCATAGAAGCCCCCTGCATTGATGGCCGCTACAGCACCATTCGCTTTGGCGATATTAGAGGTGGTATCTCCCTTTTTCCTCAATATTCTGAGCCGTAGCCACTTGGATGCGACGAGGATCTGGAATTTCAGGATAAAAACCTACATACCGGCTAGATTCAATTTTATGAAGGGTTAAGCTATCGTCTTCCTTGGCCTTAAATTTAAAAAGGTCTTGGCTTTTTAACAGTTCCTACGGAACCTAAGATATGCTTTTAACTCATCAGGGCTAAAGAGCCAGGTCACATATTGTGGATGGCGGGATTGTAAAATAGCCCCTACCACGGTCCGCTTCAAATTGGAGAAGGGGCCAAACAAGACCACAAAGGGACTTGTGACTGCTGTAAAGATAAATACTAGGAGTATAAACTTTACCCAAGTCTTGGAAAAAGAAGGATTTCATAAGTACCTCGAATCTATAAGTCGCTGTAATGCTCTGTGGTCAAGCGTTCTTCAAAATGCTTGAGATCCACCGCATTACCAATCCATACGCGTTTTTAAATTAAATGGATCATCACCGGCATGAGCCCAACCAGATTTCATGCTAAGAGCCAATTTAAAGCCCTCTTCTTTAGCTAATTTTTTTCAGATGTTTTGATTCATGGAGCCATAAGGGAAGCAGAACCACTTATTATCCGCAAGGTCTAGGTGTTGGGCCAAGCCTTCTTGCCCCTTCTCCATATTGTCCCGCTGTTGAGCTTCTGTCATCTCCCCCATCGCCTTATGGAGATAGCCATGGTTGGAGATGGTCATTCCATGGTCCTTCATGTCTTTAAGTTGGTCCCATGTGAGGCGGGTTCCTACATCGCCAGGATTGACGAACACCGTAGCAGGGAAGCCTAATTCCTTGAGCAAGGGATAAACCACCGTATAGGTATCTGCATAGCCATCATCAAAGGTTAAAACTACAGGTTTTTTTCAGGAACAGGCTTATTATTAACCACATAATCATAAAAGCTCTTCCATAGTAATAGGGGTGATAGCCGTGGTCCCTTTAAGTAGTGCATTTGCTCGCGGAAAAAGGTCCTCGCGAATGACCGCATCATTATCCTATCATCCCCGATTTTTGTGATACATGAGAATAGGAAGTCCCTTAGGGTGAACCATCTTGGTGTCAGAGCGATCTAACCAAGGGTATGTTTCTGTATATTGACTTGTCGCTGTAGGTCCTAGGGACTGACCATGGATCCAAGATTTCCCCCATTCCAAGGGCGTTTCCCCCGTCTTGTAGCTAACCGCCGTTAAAACAGTAGCGATAACCACAGATACGATGGCAATTAAGATGCCAAATGGTTTCATAGACTAACTCCTTTTAGAATATATACAGTTAATTTTACCACTTTTTGTGCATTTTGACACCTTTTGCCTCCTATTGAGAAGAAATGAAAACAACAAAAGGACCACCCTCCATACTTAGATGGAAGTAGCCCTTTTATGGATCTAACAAGCTTAGCCTTTGGCGATTAATGCAAAAGCCTCTTTTGCCACCGCAAGGGTGTGCTCAACATCAGCAGGCTTATGCATATAGGACATAAAGTTACTTTCAAATTGAGACGGTGCATAGTAAATACCGTGAGAAAGGTTGTAGTGGAAGAAGGTCTTAAACTTATCTTGGTCACAAGCACAAGCATCATCAAAGTTCTTCACAGGCCCTTTGGAGAAGAAGAGGGTGAACATAGACCCCACCCGTTGGACAACCACATCCACACCGGCTTCAGCAGCGGCTTTCTCTAGGCCCTGACAAAGAGTTTCTGTCGTTTCTTCTACGGTCTTGAAGATAGTTGGATTTCGTTGTAGACCAGACAACGTCGCCAGCCCTGCCGTTACGGCAATAGGGTTACCAGAGAGGGTGCCCGCTTGGTAGATAGGACCAGCTGGTGCCACTTCTTGCATAATTTTAGCTAGACCACCGAAGATCGCCATAGGCATGCCACCACCGACGATTTTTCCCTAGGCAGGTAAGGTCTGGCTTAATATGGTAACGTTTTTGAGCTCCTCCAGCAGAAGCGCGGAAGCCACACATAACTTCATCAAAGATGAGAAGAGCCCCATGGTCTGTAGTCACCTGACGAAGGGTTTCCAAGAAGCCTGGTTCTGGTGGCACACAGCCCATGTTACCCGCTACTGGTTCCACGATGATACAGGCAATTTGGTCGCCCTTCTCTGCAAAGAGGTCCTTAACAGCTTGTGGGTCATTGTAAGGAAGGGTAATTGTATTTTTCTGCTACTCCTTTAGGCACCCCTGGAGAATCAGGAACGCCGAAGGTAGCTAGACCAGAACCTGCTTTTACTAACAGAGAATCAGAATGGCCATGGTAGTTGCCGATAAACTTAACGATGAGGTCACGACCGGTATAACCGCGGGCTACGCGAAGGGCCGACATGGTTGCTTCCGTACCAGATGACACCATGCGCATCATTTCCATATTAGGCATGAAAGCTTGAATCTTCTTAGCAAGTTCCGTTTCCAAAGTAGTTGGCGCCCCTGAAGGAGGTCCCACGTGGCACAGCCTCCTGGATGGCTGCGATAACTTCTGGATTAGCATGGCCTAAAAATCATAGGCCCCCAAGATAAAACGTAATCGATGTATTCATTATTATCCACATCGTAAATACGAGAGCCTGCAGCGGACGAAATGAAAGGTGGCTGAGACCCCACATTACGGTAGGATCGCACAGGAGAGTTAACCCCACCTGGTAAATAATGCTTTGCTTCATCAAAAAGCTTTTTCAGATTTCCCCAATTGCCACATATTACTTAGACTCCTTCAACCAACGTGCTACGTCCATAGCATGGTAGGTAATGATAATTTTAGCGCCGGCCCGCTTCATAGAAAGAAGGGTTTCCAAGGTAATTCGCTGTTCATCCACCACGCCAGCTGCACTAGCAGTCTTAATCATTGCGTATTCACCAGATACATTGTAAACAGCCAATGGATAATTAAACTGGTCACGCGCTTCCCGCACGATATCCAAGTAAGAAAGAGCTGGCTTAATCATGATGATATCCGCTCCTTCAGCGATATCCAATTCAATTTCCCGCATAGCTTCCATGCGGTTGGCAGGATCCATTTGGTAGGACTTGCGGTCGCCAAACTGAGGGGCAGAGTGAACAGCATCGCGGAAAGGCCCATAGTAGGCAGATGCATATTTAGCCGCATAAGACATGATGCTTACATTAGTAAAGCCCGCTTGATCTAAGCCTTGGCGGATAGCCCCTACGCGACCATCCATCATGTCGGAAGGCGCCACAATTTGAGCCCCCGCCTTGGCTTGAGATATAGCTACTTTTACCAAGAGTGGTAGCGTTTCATCATTCAAAAATTTCATGGTCTTCAATGCAACCGCAGTGACCTGTGGATGTATATTGACAAAGGCATACGTCACCGACGACGATGAGTTCAGGTACCGCCTTACGAATAGCCATGATAGCTTGTTGAACCGGTTGTTCCATATCCCAAGCCGCAGACCCTTGTTCGTCCTTATAGGTTGGGATGCCGAAGATTTCAACACCTCGAATGCCCAATTGTTGGCATTCTTTAGCCACTTCAACCGCTTGATCAACAGACATACGGTATTGGCCTGGAAGGGAGAAATTTCTTCCTTCACTTGAGTTCCTGGTACCACAAAGATAGGGTAAAATCAAATCGCTTACATCCAAGCTAGTTTCACGCACGAGGTCACGCATAGCTGGGCTAGTACGCAAGCGACGTGGACGATAGGTTAAATCGTACATCTTCTTTTTCTCCTATTTTTACATCATCGAGGATGGCCTCTAAGAGGCCATCCATGGTATATACTTCCGAAATCAAACCTGGCTTCAATTGAGCTTCTACAACAGCTGCTGCCGTGATTGGCCCGATGCAGGCAATCTTTGTCTTGGCTAGAACATCTCGCCCTACTGGCCCCAGAAGTTTAAGCGTATTCTTTACAGTCGACCCGAGGTGAAGGTAATATAGTCTACCCCTCCTCAAAAGGCTGCCAAGAGTGCCTCCTTCTGAGACTGATCTAAAAAGGGTCTCATAGAGACGGATTGTATCCACCAAGATTCCTTCTTCATAGAGACTATCTTGTATAACAGACCGGGCCACCTTAGGTTGCACCAGGAGGACCTTGGCCCCCTTTGGCAACTCACTGGCCAGGGCTGTTGCCACAGATTCGGCCTTGTAATTAGCTGGAATCAGGTCAGCTAAGATGCCATAGTCCATGAGGGCCTTGGCCGTCGCCGTCCCTACGGCACAGACCTTACAATTCCCTATGGCACGACTATCCTCATGGCGCCCCCAGAGAGCCTTAAAGAAGTACTTAACACCCTCTGCAGAGGTAAAGGTCAAGTAATCATGGGTCCCCAATCGATCTAAATAGTTCTGATCCTCTTTTTGTTAGCGCTAAAGCCTGGGTTCGGATGGTGGCAGCCTCAATAACTTGAGCCCCTCGGTCACGAAGAGCATCAGCAAAGTCAGCAGCCTTGCCCTTAGCCCTTGTAGTGACAATAGTCTTTCCGAAGAGGGGCTTATTATCAAACCACTGCAGTTGGTCTCTCATGGATACAACATCACCGATAACGATAAGAGCTGGAGGTTTTAAGTGGGCCTTACGCACCGTCTCTACCATAGTCTCCAAGGTAGCCACCAGCGTTTCTTGACAAGCTTTTGGTCCCCCAACGAATGAGAGCTACCGGTGTTCTAGGATCACGTCCATGGGCCATGAGCTTAGTGGCAATAGTTTCCACATTGGTTACCCCCATGACAAAAGTCAGGGTATCCACAGCCGTCGCCAATCCCTCCCAATGGATAGTATCCTTATGGGCCATTTCATGACCGGTTACAACTGCAAAAGAGAGGCCATAGCCCGCTGGGTCACAGGAATTCCCGCATAAGCGGGCACAGATATAGCCGAGGTTACACCCGGAACAAACTCAAAGGAATGCCTGCTTGGCGTAGGGATAGAGCTTCTTCCCCGCCCCGGCCAAAGACCAAGGGATCGCCCCCTTGAGGCGCGCTACTAACTTTCCTTCCTTAGCCTTATCAATGAGAATTTGATTGATTTGGTCCTGTTCCATGTGGTGGGACCGATTCTTTTTCCCACATAGATAAGCTCTGCATCATCCTTTGCATAGGGTCAGAAGCTGACTATCTGCCAAATAATCATAGACCACCACGTCAGCCTTTTTCAATACACTCTCGCCCCTTGAGGGTGATGAGCTTAGCATCGCCCGGACCAGCTCAATCAAGTATACCAGGCCGGTCATTGTAGGGACACCTTCTTGTAAGAGTTCATCAATAATAGCCTGAGCCCCTTCCTTACGTAGTTGGTCAGCTAAGTCTACGCCCATGGCCTCTGCCCCTTCTACAGGGCCATCCATGTGTCCTTGGTAGACTTGGGTCCCGTCAAGGGAAGAAATGAGGGCCTCTAAATGTAATTGCCCCTCTTTCACAGTCCCATAAACGCCCATAGGTACTTGACAGCCCCCATTAAGGGACCGCAAGAAGGCCCGTTCCTTCTACTGCATAGCGGGTATTTTGATCATTAAGCGGGGCCAGCAGATCTAACATTTCCTTATCATCCTGGCGACATTCAATCGCCAAGGCACCCCTGACCAACGGCTGGCAACATGGTTTCTGGTGTGAAAACTTGAGTGATAAGATGGTCTAATTCTAACCGTTTCAAAACCAGCTTGGGCTAAGACGATAGCATCAAAGTTTTTCCGTTTCCAACTTTTTGAGGCGGGTTTGTACATTGCCCCGTAAGACATGAATGTCTAGGTCAGGGCGGGCATGTAAGAGTTGCGCTTGACGACGGAGGAGGAAGTCCCTACCTTAGCCCCTTGAGGCAGTTTATCAAGGGTCTGATACCGTGGAGATACGAGGGGCATCAAAAGGAATTTCCCTGTTGGGTAATGGCCCCTAAAAATCAGCCCTTGCGGAAGGTCCGTAGGCATGTCTTTAAGGCTGTGTACAGCTATATCAATAGCACCCTTATGCATGGCCTCTTCTAGCTCTGCCGTAAAGAGACCCTTGCCACCAATTTCAGCTAGGGATTTTTCTAATATTTTATCCCCCTTGGTATTAAAGTGAACCATTTCCACTTCAAGGCCAGGGGTAGTATTCTTTCAAAAGATCTGCTACATGATGAGCCTGCCAGAGGGCCAAAAGCACTTTGACGGGTACCAATGCGGATAATGGGTCTCATATTACTTCTCCTTTTGCAGGTTAAACATATCACGGAAGATTGCCCCAATACTGGTCTTCCTCTTCCTTGCTAATCACAGTTTCTACGTGTTGCAAATGAATCATAGGATCCCGTAAGAGCTTACGGACAATCATGCGACTCATGGATTCCATAATACGCCGTTCATGGTCAGGAAGGTCCGATAGTTTGGCCATAGCTCGGTGGAGTTCCCGTTGACGAATTTGCTCTGCCTTATCCGCCAAGAGAGCCATCATAGGCCGAACCCGCAAATAATCCAACTTCTCAAAGAGCTCATTTACGGCCTCTTCGATAAGTGGTTCCGCCTTGTGGGCTTCCTCCAAACGTTGTTTACGGTTTGTTCTCTACAACACTTTCTAGGGCATCGATATTAAAGAGGTGGATACCATCGATAGTTTCCACCACAGGGTCGATATCCCGAGGGAACAGCTATATCAATCATGACAAAGGGTTGTCCCTTCTTAGCGGCTGCAATTTCCTTGGCTGCTTCTAGGTCCACCAAATAGTGAGGTGCACCTGTAGAGGTAATAAGAATATCAGCTTGTTTAGCGAGGTTCCACATAATCATCTAAGCGAATAGCCTGGCCACCGAAACGTTCTGCTAGAGCTTGGGCCTTGGAGTAAGTTTTGTTGAGATACGAATATCGTATTAATTCCCTTGGCTTGGAGGTGGGTAGCGGTGAGTTCGGACATGGTCCCTGCTCCTAGGATGAGGGCTTTGGCCTGATTCATAGGCTTATTAAGCACTTCTTCCGCCAGGTTGACGGCCGTATAGGATACGGATACCGGTGTGTCGGCAATAGCGGTTCGCGTCCGCACGAGCTTACCAATGCGAATAGCCCTTTGGAAGAGGATATTAAATACAGTTTCAGTATAGCCACCTTGGTAGGCCCGTAGGGTAGGCTGCCTTCAATTGAGACAAGATCTGACCTTCCCCTACTACGAGGGAATCCAGGCCAGAGGAAACGTGAAAGAGGTGATCTACACAAGCACGATCAGTCTTGCAATAAAAGGCCTCCTCATAACCCGTTGCAATGGATCGAATCTGACACAAGGCCTTGAAGATCAAATCGTGAGGGTCTTGGCATTGCTTAACCAAGGCGTAAATCTCCATGCGGTTACAGGTGAGAGGACTACGCATTCAATGATCCCTGGGTAATTATAGAGGAATTCCAAGGCATTATTTTTGTTCTTCCGGGGTAAAGGAAAAGGCTTCCCTCACCTCTACTGGTGCCGTCTTATGATTCAATCCCAAGAGAACTAATTGCATCTTCTAACCTCTCTTTAACACATGTCCATTGACCCGCTCGAATTTGAGCTAAGGTCTCTCCATTTTAAATAGCGTCGCCAAAAACACGCCGCTCCTTACTCGTATGTACCCGATCCTTAACTAAATCTCGCAGGTAACCCAATTCAGCTAGGATAGTAGGATTATCCTGTAAAGCTTGGTAACGGTCTTCTAAATCCCTACGAATCAAGGCATTAAGGCGGGGGGCTAGCGGGCTTTGTCGTCAAGCTGACCCCCAGGCCACCCAAGTAAGAAGCATTAGCAAAGGCCATATCAGCTCTTTCCTCAGGACCTGACAAGAGCCAGCCTCTAGCACGAACTAACTGCCCCACATGACTATTTACCACTGGATCATTCGTAGCCAGAATAACTAGAGGCGTTAAATTAGATTGACCTCCAAAAGATTCCATCCAGGCCTCTAACCGACCGTTAGCAGACTCCAAAGACAGTCTCTCCTGCCACCAAACTAAGGCTCCCTCTCGCCACCAAGATCTTATTGACTCCGTCACGTAAGGCGCCAAAAACCGTAACCAAAGGGTCTTCAGGCACTAGTCTAGATAAGCGGTCTTGGGCAACCTGGCCTCCTCCTAGAAGGAGGATTGGACGATCCTTCATTGAAAGCTCAATCATTACCATAGACTACCTCTTATACACACGACTGCCTGAATCCCTAACAAGGAGGCTGACTAGTCAGACCAAGCCAGTCCCTCCTCAAGGATACTTACTTTTCAGTTTTCACATTGCGGAGCAAGGTGGTTAACTATTCATCATCAAATTCAGATTCCAACATCTTGAGTTGGGCATTCAAAAATTCCCTCCATCTTGGACCGAAGGGCTGCTGCCAAAGTCTTATTCATATTGGATTCTACACGTTCGCAGGCCAAGACCCGATTTTTCCATGGACTCCAATTGGTCTTTCATTTCACGATTTTTCCCGGTAAAGGGTCTCGTATTCCTTAACCAGTTCTGCCATGAAGGCATCTACTTCGCTCTTGCTATAGCCCCGCATGCTAGTAGAGAATTTCTTATTTTTCCAAATCCATTGGTGTAATCATAGCTTACTCCTTACAAAGAATTTATTCTGCAATCTTGGTAACATATTACATAAAGCGTTTGAGATAAACGCCTATACAGCCTTTCTTGGATTGGCCTGTAATAGCTTCCACCGTCATTCGGCCCCGGCTGCGCATAGAGATAATATCCCTTCAGATACCTCTTGTGATGGGCCCTTAGCTGCTTGCCAATTGACCTGTAAGAGGCCCGCCTTGATGGCTTCTACCACCTTGGTACGAGAGAGGAAAAGCCCGATGATGCCACGGAATCTAGGGCGAAGAGAAGCCACAGTGGTGCGGATTTCCTTGACCTTTTCTTCCTTAGGAGCAATGTCAGCCAAGTCGAGTTGGGTAACCTCAACCGAAACCATGGCAATCTTTTTTAAAAATTTTTGTACCACAAAATCTGCCACATTAGCATCTACTAGAAGGTAGCCCCCTTGGGCCACGAGAATATCACCGAACTTTTTCCCGTTCTAGGCCCAAGCCCATAAGAAAGCCCAACACATCCGGTGACTAGCAAACGAAAACGTGGATCCCAAGCCACCTTAAGGGCTTTGATACCCATGTCCACCGAGCCCTGAAATCTTGATCCACAAAGGCGATACGGATACGTTCTGCCCCTTGGTAGCCGCCAAAAGTTCCACGCGAATCCCGGGATAATTGGCCTTCACCGCATCGGCAATAGCCAATCCAGCAGGGGATAAAAATCAGATACTCGGAAGGGCTTACCCGCTACAACCTGATCGACTAGATCAATCATACGACGAGCCTGATCACCAGCGCCAGAGGCCCTCAAAGTAGCGTATTAATTTGTCTTTGTTGTCACCCATGAAGCCCCCCTATTTCTGCATATCATGCGACGAAAACCGTACAGAGACTGTACGGCTTATCAAATCGTATATTAGTTTTTCTGTAGACCAAGATACTTGGTCGGAGAAATCAGTTTTACCAGTTTCTTGGTTGTGGTCGATGGTAATATTGGAAGGAACACACATAAATATGTCTTTACCCACCTTTTCAAGGTGACCATCCAAGGCGTATGTAGCACCAGAAATGAAGTCAACCACACGTGCTGCTTCACGAGGGTCTGTGTTTTTCAAAATTGACGAGCACAGGACGCATACCGCGCAACTGGTCTACGATGGTGGCAGAATCTTCAAATGTTTTTGGTTCAATTACGATTACTTTCATAGCCGTAGGGCGTTGTGTCATAGTTGTACCTCCTGTTTTTCGGGCTGCTGCAGCCACTGGCGCTTCTGCCTTGGCATCAGCTAAATCATCATAGTCGTCTTCGTATTCATAATCATCATCATAGTCTTCATATTGGCTAGAGCCAAGACCGATGGATTCCTTTAATTTATTGAATTTTTTTCGCTGAAAGCCATAATATCCTCCTTAACTTACGCTAGTTATAAACGCGCTCCCCAAATATAGCCGTGCCTACGCGAACGATGTTAGCTCCTTCTTCAAGGGCAACCTCAAAATCATGTGTCATTCCCATGGATAAGAATTTGATTTGTCCCGGTTCAAAGTGGTCCTTCATATCTTCAAACAAGGCGTGAGCCAAGCGGAAGATAGGACGGGCCTCTTCCGAATCGTCAAAGAAAGGCGCTATGCACATGAGACCGCAAACGCGGACATGTGGCAAGGTTTTTGCATAATCACGGATGGCAGGAAAGTCCTCTACAGACATGCCAGACTTAGAAGCTTCACGAGCTACATTAACTTGGAGCAAAATATCTTGCACCTTATCATGTTTAGTGGCAACCTTCTCAATTTCATCCAAAAAGCTTAATGCTATCCACAGAGTGGATGAGATCAAACATAGGAACTGCCTGACGCACTTTATTAGCCTGTAGATGGCCAATTAAATGCCATGTCAATTGAGGTCCCTTATAGAGGAGTTGCTTTTTCCTTAGCCTCTTGTACCCTGTTCTCTCCTACATGGGTACACCCTAAGGCAACCACTTCTTCAAGGGCGGATACTGGATGATTTTTTTAGTGACCGCCACAAGTAGGGCTGTATCGGTCCGCCCTACGCGGGCCATAGCATTAGCCATGCGCTGCTGAACCGCATTCACATTCTCTTTAATCATACGAGCCTCCTAGCTTTTCCATTCATAGGCCAAGGTGGCATGCGACCCTGTCACAAGCGCACCTTACCCTATAATTATTTAATATTATATAGTATTTTTCCTGTAAAAAGTATACAAAAACAGCCTTTTATTAGACCCTATTCATCAAATACAAGAGGCCCCCATCCAAGAATGGGGGCCTCTTCTTCTATCGGGTTTACTGCTCTAGATAGATCCCTATTTAAGCATCATCACCATGGCCATACGACCTGTCTTTCCCTCTTCTCTACGGTAGGAATAACAGGCTGGCGAAGTCATGGAGTCCGTGCCGGATACCACTATGTGATCCCGCTTCATACCGGCCTCCAGAAGAGTAGAGATTAAAAGCCCATAGGGTCTACATGAGGGCTCTCGTGATTAGCGCCCTAATCGCTTGTGATAAGCCACTACCGTATCATGGCCATCCTGGATAAAAGCCTTCTTCTTCCATCCGAAAAACGCTCTGCCAAATCTTCACTAACTTCAAAGGATTGAGGACCAATAGAAGGCCCCAAAAAGGCATACGAATCCTTAGGGTCTGTACCATAGGCATCAGCCATAGCGGCTAAGGTCAACTTAGGCAAGTGTCCTATAGTTCCCTTCCAACCGGCATGAACTACAGCTATAGCCTCATGAACAGGATCATAGATCCCCACAGCCACACAATCAGCAGTAAAGAGAAGGAGCGGTGCCTCTTTTTACATTTGTCATGAGGGCATCTGTATTCTGGATGGCCTCTTCCAAACTAAAAAGCTCCCGCTCCTACCTGGGATAGAGTCCACCTTGGCCACACGTAGGGCCATGAACCTGGTTCGCATTGGTCAGTCGATCAACTGTAACCCCTAGATACTGGGCTAAGGCCAAGCGATTAGCCATAACATGATCCTCTTGATCGCCCACATGAAAGGCCATATTAAAAGAATCATAAGGCGCCTCAGACAGACCACCCATCCGATAGGGTAGAAGCCCAGACTAAGTTTTTAAAATCTCTATCAAAGATTGGTTTTCATAATACCAAGGATCCGCCTCTTGATCCATAACTGTAACAAGAGCTATTTCATCATCATAGATTGGCATGGAACCTCCTTATTGATCACATACGCCACAGCGCTTACACCCCATCCATACAAGGGGCGGTAAACTTACCGGCCACTGCTTTATACCACTCAGTTTCTAAATAGCCTTCCCTGAGACCCATATCTAGCATATCCCAAGGTTGGGGCTCGCCCATCTCTCGTTCCCGATAATTGGCCTGGTCCATATCGATGCCTGCTGCCTTAAGTTCCTTTTTAAAGGACTTAGATCCCCGATCCATAGCACACTGGTAGAGAACCTGTGACAGACGCCGATCCCTCTAGCTAAAACCCCTTGGATATAGGCCTCCTTAGGAGACTCAATAAGGACCTCGATGCGGCGGTCCTTCTGCAAGGCTTTCTTGATGTATTGCAATTTCTTTTTCCACCGACTTTTTGGTTATCCATAGCCATCCACTGGAAGGGAGTAAATGGTTTAGGGATAAAGGGGTTGATAGAGAGGGTTAAGCGGCCTTTAGATCCCACCTCTTCCATGTACTTACGAGTCCGTACAGCCAAATCTACAATAGCTTGGATATCTTCCTCTTCCTCTGTGGGAAGGCCAATCATGATATAAAAGCGCAAATGGTGGACACCAGACTTAGCGGCTAAAAGAGCTCCCTTTCTGAGGTCATCCTCAGTAATGCCCTTGTTGATCACATCACGCAAGCGATCAGAGCCTGTTTCCGGTGCTATGGTGATGGTCTTTTGACCAGAATCCGCCAACCCATCCACTACGTCTTGGGTCAAGGAATCAGCCCGTAAGGAAGCGCAAGAATAGCGGATTCCCTTAGACCGAATATAGTTAACCAATTCATCAATTTGTGGATAATCGGAAATGGCGGCCCCCATGAGGCCCACCTTTTTGCCGAGTTCTGCAGCCCGATCTACGCCGGCCTTGAGTTGATCTAGATCTCGAATACAGGGGTACCCGATAGCAGTAACCGGCCATACAGAATCGACAATGCCGCCCACAGCCACGAGCTACTTCTACGATGTACATAGCTCCAAATTCCGTATAGTCCGTAGCAATGACAGTCTCCCCCTCCTTAGTGAGGGATTCATAATAACGGCGGATAGTTTTGGGAACGCCAGGGGCACATCATAGCCATCAAAGCGGCCATCCTCACGAAACTTAGGGGTAAATAGGGAGGCACATAGACACCGGGCAATTGGGCTAAGTTAAAGAGGATTTGTTGGCGGTCCAAGCCTTCTTCCTTACCCTGGTAGATAACATCTAGCACCTGGCCTGTAATTCCCTCCCCTTCACCGATGATGCAAGCATCGATAAATTCTGCAAAAGGGCTCTGGGTTAAAAAGTTACACAAGGACCACCCGCCAACACAATCGGATCAAACTCAGTACGGTCTTTTTTTGAAAAAAACAGGGATGGACCCATGCTTAAGCATGAGGGGAGGTTGAAGTAATCCATTTCAAAGGTAACACCAATAGCCAAGACATCCAATTGGCTCATAGGCCGTTGTGTTTCAATGGACATGAGTTTGCTCTTTGTTTTTTTACATAAGCTTCAAACTCTTTTTTCTCCGGCATGAAGTAACGCTCGCAAAACGGAGTCATCTCAGTCATTAATTTCCTTGTAAATAATATGCTGACCTAAGTTGGACATACCTACAAAATAGGTATTAGGATAGGCTAAGCCTACCTTCCAACGGGCATGTGGATTGATTTGACAGCGGTTGGTCTCATGGGAAGCCAGATCTTTTTAAGTTATTGAGCAAGTCATTATGATTCATAGCTCCTCCCTGACTAATCACACCCTAGCTATTTGGCAACTAGTCCTACAAACCTGATTCTTTTATAAACACTTAAGCCTTTTTCCTGCATGCGTGCCAAACGACCCTTTTTTTCTTTTTAAAGGGATAGAGAATAACCTTGCCTTCTAAGTATTCGGCAATATAGATATCGCGAATCTTATAGCCTTGTCGTTCCACTTGGTCCCGCAACCATTCATCATCCTTATCGATCAAGTCCAGTACGAAGTCATTAATCTGTCCATCTGTGATAAGGTCTAAACGAATATTATCTTCTCCAAATTGGACTACGGACAGCTGTCCATTTTGTTCTAACACAGCACGCTTTACATCCTTGATATATTGAATGCCTACAGCTCGCAATTTCATCTTAAGTTCTGCTGCCTGGATGCCATAGCGGATACATTCATCCGTTAAGACTTGCCCCTTTTCCACCAAGATAGCAGGGTGCCCATCAAGGAGACGTTTGAAGAACCCAATGTTACCCTTCAAAAACTTTCAGGGTCATAACCAAGATGGTCCAAATGATAAGAACTAGAATAAATTGTAGAATACCAATGGAATCATTGTAGATAATCGCCCCAATGATACCGCCAAGAACATAGTTCTGTAGTTGATCCAATGCAGAAGTAGGGGCTAGGTTGCCCTTACCCATGACATTAATCTGTAAAAATAATAGCCAAGAGACCTATGCCCAATTTGGCCATAACCATCCCATAGGCAACTAATGATTCAAACATAGTATAGTCTCCTATTGCTTATCAATAATCCGGTCTTGTGGACTTACCGTATAGACCCGCTCCAGAGTATAAGTCGTATAGGAAGGGTTAAAGTGCACTTGGTAGTGAGCATCGCCTACCCGCAACACCATGGTTTCTTTCATTCGCAAGGAATCGATTGCTAGTTGGCTAGTATCCACATTGTGATCAACCGAGAAGGCATTCATAAACTGCATGACCCGGGAAAAATCTTCTGATGTGTTTTTCATACGGCTGTACTGTTGGTACTCAAAGCCCAAGAAGAAAACCACAATAAGGGATAAGATTACCGTTAAATCCCGATAGCGGCTAGTAAAACCATTACGCAAAACCTGGATCCCAACGACTAAAAAGAGCCAAGAGGATAGCAGCGAAAACAATAAGAGCCCAAAAGCTGTCTAGTAGACGCCTGGCTCTGTACATAAGCCAATGTATAAAAAGTCCATAAGACCTCCTATTACTGCTATAATATGTCCTCTTATTATAGCACACAACCCACCACCCCATAAAAAAAGAGCCCTCCTAAGAGAGACTCTTTTACTAAGTCAATAGACTTATTTTTGCAACCAGGACATGAGGCCACGAAGTTCTTTACCAACAGCTTCGATTTGATGATCTGCTGCTTTTTTTGGCGATTTTCTTTCAAGAATGGTTGACCAGCCTTGTAGTCTGCCAAGAATTCATCAGCGAATTCACCAGATTGGATACGGCGAAGGATTTCTTCCATAGCCTTTTTAGTATCTGCAGTGATAACACGAGGGCCTGCATAGTAGTCACCGTATTCAGCTGTATTGGAAATGGAGTTACGCATCTTGCCAAAGCCACCTTCGTAGATGAGGGTCTACGATGAGTTTCATTTCATGCAAGCATTCAAAATAAGCGTTTACTGGTTCATAGCCTGCTTCGCAGAGGACTTCAAAACCAGTTTGGATCAAAAGCTGTTAAACCACCACAGAGAACTGCTTGTTCACCAAAGAGGTCCGTTTCTGTTTCGGATTTGAAGTTAGTTTCCAAGATACCTGCACGACCACCACCGATACCGCAAGTCCAAGCCAAGGCCACTTCTTCAGTATCCCCAGATGGGTCTTTTTCTACAGCATAAAGGCAAGGGACACCAGAACCTTCTTGGTAGGTACGGCGTACCAAATGACCAGGACCCTTTGGAGCAACCATGAATACGTTTACATCTTCACGAGGCACGATTTTACCGAAATGGATATTAAAGCCATGAGCAAATGCAAAGGTAAGCACCTTGTTTGAGGTTCGGAGCGATATCTTTTGCATATACTTCTGCTTGCAATTCATCTGGAATCAAGACCATAACAATATCAGCACCCTTAACGGCTTCTGCTGTTTCTTTTACAGTCAAACCAGCTTCTTCAGCTTTTTTCCAAGAAGAAGAATCCTTGCGAAGACCAATTGTCACGTCGCAACCGTTTTTCTTTCAAGTTCAAAGCATGTGCATGACCTTGGGAGCCATAACCCAATACAGTGATTTTTCTTACCTTCTAATTTTTTTCAAGTTGCAGTCTTCATCATAGAAAACTTTTTGTGCCAAGGATAGATCCTGCCATTCTTATTTCCTCCAATTTGCATACATTTGTTCTCCTTTACAGGCGGAGAACCCTATACAGGATATAATACCTGTTCAGTGTCCGCATGTAAAGTACAAATATCCATTTTTTTCATGTACCCCATATCTTTTGTCCACCCAATAAATACAAGGGGTTTTTACTTCGTATTTACTCGATATATTTCTGGTCATAATTCTGACCCTCAGACCACTGCTATTTGACAATCACCCATGGGCGCCCAGATTCCCAGATGATTTTTAATAGGTAATCCATAGAGGTTCGATAAGCCTTCTTCTGTAATGACCTGATCCTTAGGGCCTGCAAAGACCATTTCTCCATCCTTAAGGATAGCTACATGGGTGATGGCTGGGACAATTTCCTCAATTTGGTGGGTTACATAGACAAAGGCCTTATCATATTTGTTCTGAAAGGTTTCCAAGGTTTTCAAGAAGAGTTCCCGCCCTGTCAAATCGAGGCCAGCACAAGGCTCATCAAAAATGAGGAGATCTGGATCTGCCATGAGGGCCCTGAGCCAAGAGAGCCCGCCGTTGTTGCCCCATAGAGCAAGATCCATAGGTCTTATCCTTATGTTGAATTATGTTAAACATTTCTAAAAGATTTTTGCGCCTTGGTCTTTACCGCTGAATCTACATTCTTATAGACCCCAATGGAGGCATAAGCCCCAGATATAACCACATTTTCAATGGTCTGCCTATCTAAGGTAGAGGCAAAAAGGTTGAGAGAAGAGGACACAAAGCCTACCCTGTTCTTTAATGTCCGTCCAGATATGCTTACCAAACTCTTCCCCAGTACCCTAAGGGTACCAGAAGTAGCTGTTTGGTAGGCCGGAATAAAGGAGAGCATAGTGGACTTACCCTGCCCCATTGAGGCCTAAAAGGGCCCAGTTCTCCCCCTTTTTAACATGCCAATTTAAGCTCTTGAGGATATCCTTACCATCCCGGCGGAAACATATATCCTCATAGTGTAAGAGTTCATGTTCTACTGTCATAAACAGCCCCCTACATGTCCTGACCACGGCTCATGGCAGTAATACCGGTTTTAGCAATTTCAAAACTCCATAGCCCTCCATGATTTTTAATGAAGCCACGGAGTTTTTTTCTACATTGCCGGTCACTTCAATAATCATAGAAGACAGAGATATGTCTAAGACATTCCCCGATAAACATCGGCAATTTGCACGATTTGTGACCGGGTCTCGTGGGTGGCCTTTACCTTGATGAGCATGAGTTCTCGACGAACCACATCTTCTGCAGGGAAAATTTTTAACCTTAGCCACATCAACTAGCTTGAAGATTTGTTGTTCAATTTGATCTAGGGACCGATCATCCGCCCTCAACGGTCAGCGTGATGCGGGCATAGCCAGGCTTATTGGTTACACCAGAAGTCATCTTGGTAACAGAGAATCCACGGCGGTTAAAGAGGGCCAAGATACGGGTCCCAATACCAGATGTATTCTTAGCGATAACAAGTATTTGATGTTCTTTATTCATGGTCCAGTACCCCTTATGGCCCATCATATCGGGCACGTTTTTTTACCGGCAGGAATCATTGGTAATACATTGGCTTCCCGGCTCACCAAGCAGTTGATGAGGACCCCACGACCTTCTGTAAGTAAAGCTTGGCAAGAGAGCCAAATCAGCTTGACTTTCAATCTTAGCAGAAGGAATAGAATAGGCCTCTGCCAACTTGTTAAAGTCAGGGCTAACCGCTAAATCTACAAAGGAATAGCGACGGTCATTGAAGAGTTCTTGCCATTGGCGAACCATGCCCAAGTAGCCATTATTGATGAGGACGATTTTTACATTGAGGTCATATTGACTCATCATCATGAGTTCCTCAGAAGTCATTTGGAAGCCCCCATCCCCTACGATGAGGAGGATGGTCTTATGAGGGGCCGCCACAGCCGCGCCCATAGCAGCAGGCAAGCCATAGCCCATGGTGCCAGCCCCCACCAGAGGTGCACCAGGTTTTAGGAGCCTTGCAAGTCAAATACTGGGCCGCCCACATTTGGTGTTGGCCCACGTCAGTTACAACGATAGCCTCCCCTTAAGCACTTGATCTACCGCTTCTAAGACAGCTTGTGGCATGAGGCGATCATCCATGGCTGGAGGTACCTCCATAGGGTATTCTTCCTTCCAGGCTTTAATTTGCGTCAACCAATCTTGATGTTGGCCTGCTTCAACAAAGGCTAGTGAGGTCCGACAAGACTTCCTTCAGGTCCCCTACAATTGGCAAATCAACGGCGCAGTTTTTATTCATTTCCGCAGGGTCAATATCGATTTGGATAACCTTAGCCTTAGGCAAGAACTTGCTAGGAAGGCCCGTATAGCGGTCGTGGAAACGGATACCTGCTGCAATCACCAAATCTGCCTCTTCAGAGGCAAAGTTAGAGGCAACCGTCCCATGCATACCAATAAAGCCCAGGGCTTGATCATGGTCGCTAGGAAAAGCACCCAGTCCCATAAGGGTAGTAGCCACAGGGATTTGAGTTTTTTTCAGCTAGGGCCTTTAGAGCCTCCCGCTGCGCCGGATCGAATGGACCCACCACCAGCGATAATCATCGGTTTTTTGGCAGCCTTAATCAAGGCTGCCGCTTCTTCAACTTGGGCCACATGGTTAGGCCACTCTGTAGTATAGCCCTCCAAATGAATCGGTGCCGAATAGAGGGTATTATACTCATCCATAGGGATGGATGTAGTTTGTATATCCTTGGGAATATCGATCAAGACAGGACCTGGACGACCTGTAGAAGCGATGTGGTGAGGCCTCCTTAATAATGCGAGGAAGGTCCTTGATATCCTGAACCAGGTAATTATGCTTCGTAATAGGCATAGTAATCCCTTGAATGTCTGCTTCTTGGAAGGAATCCTTGCCAATCAACATCCGCCCTACTTGGCCGGTAATAGCAATCATTGGAACGGAGTCCATATAAGCAGTCATAAGGCCAGTTACCAGATTAGTAGCGCCCGGTCCAGATGTAGCTAAGCAGACACCTACCTTGCCAGATACACGAGCATAGGCATCTGCAGCATGGGCTGCCCCTGTTCATGTCGGACAAAATAATGCTTAATTTCAGGGAAGGAATAGATTTCATCAAAAATCGGAATCACAGCCCCCCAGGATAACCAAACATATCGGTTACGCCGAGGCGGTGAAGGGTTTCGAGGACAATCCGTGCCCCCTTGATAGTCTCTTGACTCATAATATGCTCCTTTTTATCACCCTAGTCGCCTAGAGTATCATCTACATAGTTAAGGCGATGAATATCATAGCCATGGGATTTAAATTTATCGGTAATTCGCTTGATATGCTCTTCCCCATTGGTTTCCATGAGTTACCTGCAATTCCACTTCATGGAATCGGTCTAGGTTCTTAAATTGGTTGTGTTCTAGCTTAATAACATTAGCATCTTCTTGTGCCAAAAGTTCGGACACAAAGACCAATTGACCTGGTTTGTCAGGTAGGTTAACGGAAAAATGTAAAGATCCGCCCCGTACAATGAGCCCTTTATTAATCATAGAGGCAATGGTAAGCACATCGATATTACCACCAGATACGACAGATACCACCTTTTTACCCCCGGAAGTTCAACTTTTTCAGGGCCGCCAAGGAAAGTATTCCCGCATTTTCTGCCACTAACTTATGCCGTTCTACCAGGAGGAGGAAAGCTTCCATCAGTTCATAATCCGTTACGGTAATGACCTGGTCTACATATTCCTTGATGTAGTTCAAGGTATTAGATCCGATGAGGCCCACCGCTGTACCATCGGCTATGGTAGCCACTTCTTTCAGGGCTACTGGTTCTCCCTCTTCCAGAGCCGCCAAAGCTGAAGCAGCGCCTGCAGGCTCTACACCGATAATCTTGATTTGTGGATTTTTGAGCTTTGCCGCTTCGGCAATACCGGATACGATGCCACCGCCACCGATAGGGACGAGCAATACATCCGCATCAGGCAACTCATCTAGAATTTCTAAGGCAATTGTCCCCTGCCCCTCGATGACATCCTCATCATCAAAGGGATGGACAAATACATAGCCTTCTTCTTCCTGTAACTGGCGGGCCTTTTTGGTAGGCATCATCATAAATTTCCCCGTGGAGGACGACCTCAGCCCCATACTTCTTAGTCGCATTGATCTTAATCAAAGGGTGTGTTTAGGCATGACGATAACCGCTTTAATTCCCAAGCGTTGAGCTGCCAAGGCCACCCCTTGAGCATGATTGCCCGCAGAGGCGGCTATAACACCCGTTCCTTTTTCATCCTTGGTCAATTTAGAAATCCTATTATAGGCGCCCCGTACCTTGAATGACCCTGTAATTTGTAGGTTTTCAGGTTTAATATAGACGTCATTACCAGATTCTTCGAGAAGACATCAGAATGAATGAGTTTTTGTTTTTACCGTCACCGTCCCCAAGCGCTCCTTGGCTTCGATATAGTTGTAAAGTTTATGCATAGATTTTCCTCATCTACTCCCTAGGGACCTATAAAGATGGACTAGCAAATCCTGCTAGTCCATCGGCCCTATTATGAAATTGCTAAGTCTTAGTCTTCTAAGATTTCAATAGCCCCTTGCGCAGCAGAGGATACGTGCATAGCATATTTTTTTCAAATAGCCTGTTACATTGGCCTTATATGGTTTCAACTTAGCCTTACGATTAGCAATTTCTTGGTCGGACAATTGAACTTCTAACTTACCTTTAGGAATATCGATGTTAATGATATCCCCATCTTGTACGATAGCGATGGTTCCACCAGCAGCGGCTTCTGGAGATACGTGGCCAATGGATGCGCCACGAGTAGCACCGGAGAAACGACCATCCGTAATAAGAGCTACAGAGTCACCTAAGCCCATACCTGTAATAACAGAGGTAGGTGTGAGCATTTCACGCATGCCAGGGCCCCCCCTTAGGGCCTTCATAGCGGATAACAACTACATCACCCTTGATAATCTTGCCACCCATAATAGCCTCACATGCCTCTTCTTCAGAGTTGAAGCACTTAGCAGGACCGGAATGAATGAGCATCTTAGGATCTACGGCACCGGACTTAACAACAGATCCATCTACTGCTAAATTCCCTTTTTAAAACAGAGATACCACCAGTAGCTTGTACCGGATTATCCCAGGATGGATAACATCTTGATCTTTAACAACAGCCAACTTAGCAATATCCCTTGGTTGTGAAGGGTAACAGACTTAGCATCCCTATGGAGACGGCCATTTTCAGCCAAGCGTTGCATAACGGCAGGAATCCCACCAGCTGCATCTAGATCTTCGATGAAGTACTTACCAGATGGAGACAATTTGGAAAGCTGTGGTGTTTTTTTGTGCGATTTCATTGAAGTCATCTAGGGTGAGTTCAACACCTGCTTCATGTGCGATAGCTGGCAAATGAAGAGCTGTATTGGAAGACCCCCCAAAGCCATATCAACGGCTACCGCATTTTCAAAGGCTTGGCGAGTCATGATATCCTTTGGACGAAGATTAGCTTGTAAAACCTTTAAGATTTGTTGACCAGCTGTCTTAGCCAAACGTTGACGGGCAGAGTAAACGGCTGGAATCGTCCCATTGCCTGGAAGACCCATGCCCAAGGCTTCGGTCAAGCAATTCATGGTATTGGCGGTATACATGCCAGAGCAGGAACCGCAAGTAGGGACAGGCGTCTTGTTCGATTTCATGAAGTTCTGCATCATCCATTTGGCCGGTTTGGTGTTTGCCTACTGCTTCGAAAAACATCGGAAAGGCCTACTTTTTTGCCGTGGTGAACGCCTGCTAACATGGCCCCACCAGATACGAAGATGGATGGCAAATTGAGGCGAGCTGCAGCAATCAACATGCCTGGTACTACTTTATCGCAATTGGGAATAAAGACCATCGCATCAAAAAGGAGTAGCCATAGCAGTTGCTTCGATAGAGTCAGCGATGATATTACGGGTAACCAAGGAATACTTCATACCCACATGGTTCATAGCCAAGCCATCGCAAATACCGATGGTGTTAAATTCAATAGGTACCCCGCCGGCGTTACGGATGCCATCCTTAACGGATTGAACAAGCTCTTTGAGGCCCTTGTGGCCTGGAACGATTTCATTAAAGGAATTGGCAATACCAATAATAGGTCTACCCATTTCTTCGTCTACAAAACCCAAAGCATTTAACAGGGATCTATGTGCGCGCGAGCAGCACCTCGTGTCAAATTATCACTTCTACTCATGATGGTCTCCTCTTTCACTTGAAGATGATTTTGGGCCAAAGCCCTGTATATAGCTAGAAAGCAGAAAAGGACGATTCCTAGGAATCGTCCTTTTTAAGCTCGCCCAAGAGCGAGGGAAAAATCATACTACCTTCAATGCCTAGTATAGTACTCAGTGTACCATTTCAAGAGCATTTAGACAATGGCTTCCATGGACTTTTGTCCATTTTCATTAGACATTTATCTTAGAAGGAAAGTTCTACGCCTAAGCGGTAGTTGCGACCTGGCATAGACCACCAGTCCCCTGCGCCACCATAACTAACATTCGTTGCTTCTGCATAATAAGTATCAAAGAGGTTATTAACAGCACCAAAGATTTTAATGTTTTCATTAGCTTGGTAGTTGGCAGACAAGTTAGCCACTGCATAGGAATTACGTGGGAAAGCAGGCCCATTAGCAGATACAGGGCCACGACGGTTAGCGGCGATGCGTATATCAAAGTGAGCATCCCACTTATTGTGTGCATAGTCTAGACCTGTGACAATTTCATGCTTAGGTACATAGCCATTGATATTGGCAGCAGACTTAGCACCAGCCTTAACATTAGTATAGGTATAGCCTATACGAGTTGCCCAGTTAGCACCTATCTTCTTTTGTAAATCTGCAGAGAAACCATAAGCTTTTCTCATCATTTACATTAATATATTTCCACGCACTATCTGAACCAATTTTTATCGGTAGTTTTGCGAGCAAATACAGAGGCATTACCATAGAGGTCTTGGTTCCATTTATGATGTACCCCAACAGACCACTCATAACCTTGTTCCGGTTTTTAAATTAGCATTACCATAAAATGGAGCATAAAGTTGGTAGGCAGACGGTGCCACAAAGAAACGGTTATAGGCTACATAAACGTTGGTCTTCTCATTCACATCATAGCCCCACAGACATATGTGGCGACATATGGGTACCAAAGGCAGAATGGTGGTCAAGACGAAGGCCTGGTGTCAAAGTCCACTTAGGGGCAACCTTATAGGCATCTTGAATGTAATAAGCCATATTGGTAACTTTTTTTATTGTTTACTGTCATAGCCTTTATACTGTTCCCATTCAAAGCCGCCTACAGCAGTATGTTTACCTTTTGCATAAGTTACTTGATCTCCTACTTGTACACCGCGAACCTTAAGGGCACTAGCTCCATAGGTTGGATCATTGTCACGCGTATCATATTCATTACGACCTATATGCAAGGAATGTTTCCAATTATCATTAATCCGATTATCCCAAACAGCTCGGAAGGAATCATACTTACGATGACCATTCCGGATATGGTTCAAGTTACGCATACTATCTGCATAAGTCACATTAGCCCGATAGGAATCATAGGCTAAACGAACATCATTGTTCTTATCAATTTCATCGCCCACCATGAAAGATGCCGTATGAGAATGATTGGACTGAGTAACTCTTTGACCACGGGCATCTTTGAAGTCCCCCATATGATCCTTTACATAAGAAGCACGCCAGTAGATATTGCCTTGACGGCCTTCATTGGCAATTCCATATTGTTCTTGGTTATAAGAACCACCTAGGAGACGGACCTTTGTCTTCACTCCTTCTTGTGGTTTTAGCGGTAATGACATTAATAACGCCACCTACTGCGTTAGACCCATAGAGGATGAAGCAGCCCTTTAAGAACTTCTACGCGATCAACATTGTCAATATTTTTGGAAAGTTTGCACCGGTGTGAAATAACCGATATTAGGCATGGTCATAGTTAGACCATCTACCAAATATTGCACATTATTAGATCCATTAATCCGAATTGCATTAGAAGACCTCGTATCCCACAGGCGCAGATACTTGTTGGTAGACACCAGGCACAGTACGAAGCGCTTCTTCCATGTTTGTCACATGGCGGTCTTGGAGTTCCTTACCAGTCACTACAGACATATTAGCAGGAACCTTAGATACAGGTTCCTCCGTCCGTGTACCAGTTACTACCAAGGTATCAAAGTCAGGGTATTCTACAGTACTAGCATCTACTGCCCATACGGAAGTAGTTGTAGCTGCTAAGACAGCTAGAGTTGTTAAAGCAAGGCGTTGCTTAGTTGTTACTTTCATAATATTTCCTTTCAATACAATACAATCTCAAGTATTAATAGCCATAGAGGTCATGAGCTAGTGTATCCATGGCATCCACCATATATTGGGAATAAGTCATAAGAGGTTTTGCATCAATCTGATAAACCTGGCCTTCTCGTACCGCTGTTACATGAGCAAAGGCTGGATCATTCATAATATCATCTACAGTCGTATCCGGTTTATTAGGGCTACTGTAGTCATTAGTAGGGACGATAATGACATCCGGATTATAGGCAATTACATCCTCCCTAGACCCATTTCCATATTGGGTATAGCCCTAAGGCAGATGCGACATTCTTAAAATGTACATAGTGAGTCATATCATCAAAGACGGACCCAGTTCCCCCAGTCAAACCTGTCGCGGTCATATAAGCAACAGATTTTTTGAGGAGTAAACCTACTAGTAGACTTCTTAATCGATTCTACCTTAGCATCCATATCCTCAACTAAGGCTTTGCTCTTATCAGTAGCATTGACAAGGTCACCCAAGTTTAAGATTAACTCTTCTGATTCCTTTATACTGCGGGGTACCACTAGACATACACTGGTAAACCAGAATCCCGTAAGCTTTTGAATCACATCAGGCCCCACGTAATCAGGGATAATGACTAGGTCTGGATTAAAGGATACTACAGATTCTACAGAGGACTTAACCCTGACCTTGCACCTGTGCGGATTGATTTGGCACATTATTAGCCGTTCCCGATATAGCCACCACTCGATTAGGATTTACTAAAGAGAGGATGATATCATCCGTAGCCGCCCCTACTGAAATAATTCGGCTTGGCGTCTTAGGTACGCTGACATGGGTCCCCGTGTTATCCACTAGGTCACGCTGCCCATTACCACCTAAGCTCGGCAGGCCACATCCAGTTAGGCTAAGGACACAGGTAACCAGAGCCACAAGGAGGGCTAGGGCAAAAAGATTTTTTTCAACTTCATCTCAAACCTCCTCGTTCAAAAATATAGAGGCGGCGATTGCCATGCCGCCCATCATCATACACATCAGCCTTCATGCCATAGGCCTTCAGGAGATTATCCCCTGTTAGAACCTCCTTAGGTCCACCATCCGCTAAAACCTGTCCCTCTTTCAAAAAGGACTAGACGATTACAATACTTGGCAGCTAGTTCTAAATCATGGACAACAACCAAAGCGCTTCCACCCTTTTTGGGTGAAGGTGCGCACTGTGTTAAACAGCCCTTCCCCCATTAACTAGGGTCCAAGGCTGATACAGGTTCATCCAAACATAAGAGAGGCGTTTCTTGTGCTAAGGCTTTTAGCCAAAAAGACCAGTTGCCGTTGGCCTCCAGACAGACTCTCCACTAGGCGGTCTCGCAAGTTCCAAAGGCCCAATTTCTCCAAGACCCTTTTAACAATCTCGTGGTCTTCTGCCCCTCCTTTTGGTACCACTTGAGATAGGGGGTCCTTGCTAAGAGAACTAACTCTTCTACGGAGTAACCAACAGGAATTGGAGGATCTTGTTCCATATAAGCCAAGCATTTAGCCAAATCTTGGTTAGATAAGCCCTGAATGGATTGACCATCAAAGGTAATACTACCCTGGGTAAGCGGTAAAAAAATCCGCCTATCGCTTTAAGGAGGGTTGACTTACCGGCCCCATTGGGACCTACTAAGCCCACCAATTCTCCCTTGCCCAAGTTTAAGGAGATATCTTTTTACTATAGGACGACCGCCCTAGACTAAGGCTTACATCAGTTACCGAAAGCTTCATAGCCTACCTCCCTTCCGCATACCATACAAGAGATAGAGGAAGTAGGGTGCTCCCGATAAGGGCCGTAACCACACCTACCCGAACCTCTCCCGCAAAGGGCATAAGGCGCCCCAGTGTATCACAGGCCACCAAGAAACTAGCCCCACCTATAGCTGCGGCTGGTAAGAGACGACGGTGATCAGGCCCTACCAAGCGACGCATGATATGAGGCACAGCCAAGCCTACAAATCCAATGGTCCCACTAATACACACAGCCGTAGCTGTCAATATAGAAGCGAGGAAGATAAAGAGGACACGATGAGGCTGTAACCGGTGAGGCCTAAGGCCTTAGCCTCTACATCACCAAGGGCCATAACATTGAGCTGTCGGCCTAGGATGAGGGAGGATGGCCCCTGCTACTAGGATAGGCCCCAATCCCATAGCCACATGAGACCAGTGGCGGGCCTCAAGACCACCTATCATCCAAGAGGAAGGTCTTAACCTGTAGGTCTGGAAGGGTCGTCAAGAGACCCGAAGTGAGGGCTCCACAAAAGAGGCTGACTGCTAGCCCGGCTAAGAGGAGGATAGAAGGATTAATCCGCCCCCTCTAAGGGTAATGGCGATGGCCACAAGCAATGTGACAAAGGCCCCCACCAAGGCAAAAAGGCTGGCATGGCCCCAATAGGGAGAGTAACCGCCCCCGTTGCCAAGGCAAGAATGGCACCCAGTCCTGCCCCAGAGCTCAGGCCCAAGATACCAGGATCCGCTAAAGGGGTTAGAAAATAGGCCTTGCATAACAGTACCCGCCAAGGCTAAGGCACCACCTACCAAGAGGCCTACCAAGATGCAGGGGCATACGGAGATACCAAAAAGGCTGCTGTCTGCTCCGGTGTTAAATAGTTCACTTGATCAGAAGCCAATCCTAAGACCTGAAGAAGGCTTTTTAAAAGCACCCAGAGCAGGTACCTCAATGGTCCCTAGAAGGAGCGAAGCTACTACAATGAGCAACATAACAAGAAGGGCCCAAAAGATAGATCCATTTAGATTGTTTATTCATAGCATATCCCTTTTTTTAAATCTATCATTACACATGAAAAAAAAGCGCATTATCTTGGGATAATACGCTCCTATAATCAACTTATAAACCTGCCTTTATATCTGACAGACACCTGCTATAATCACCTATCTATCGCTCGTAGATTAAAACGGAGATTCTTAAATAGGCAGTTCTCCTGGCTTGGCTTCATCGCTTCTCTCCCTTCTCAGATTGCTCCAATGGTATATTGAGAGTCGCTCGTCCATACAGTGGCGGGACCGCACCGGCTTTTACACCGATTTCTCTATTAAGTCATAGGACACCTATTCTCATGTATGCAATTGCAATTAGTATAAGGTTTACAAATGAGAATTACATGATATTTTTAATTTTTAATCTAAGCCCTATGTGGAAAGCTTTCTGGAGGTCAGCCAATCTATGTTACCTAATCGCCTTAGCAGGATTCCAAAAAGGCTTTTGATCTTAGGATTTTTCTAAGGTCCTCCATCTCTTGGTCATTCAAGAGTTTTTACCTTATCCCTGTCATTATTAACCAGGCATAAAAAGCCCACATAGTCGCCCTTATTAGCCCTAAATTGATGGAGGGTCTTGCCGGGCACTTCTACGAAGTCACCCGCTTTCACATCGTAAATTTGATCGCCCAAGAGGCATTGACCATGGCCACGAAATATCATGACCATGTGAGTATGTTCATGCCATTCTAAGGTAGAGTAACCACCAGGCTTAACCTCAAAGTAGCGAAATTGACAAGGAATATCAAAAGCCCCATTAAAGAGGACCTGCCGGGTTACATCCTTAAAAGGAGACCCATCTTGTTTATAAACTAGGGTGGAGGTACCCTCCCAGGTAAAATCATCTACATTAAAAACGTTTAATCATAGTACACCTATAAAAAAAGAGCCCCTAAAAAAGGGCTCTTATCTCATTCTTAATTGAACAATTTCTTAATGGCACCAAAGGAAGCCGCCGTGGCTATGCACGTAAGGTTTCACTTCGCTGACTTCGAAACCAGTTTTTTTCAATGGCCACAGAGATAGTATTTTTCATCAATCTTTGCTTCTTCAAAGGAAATCGTTGCTGTTTTATCGCCCAAGTCTACATGAGAGGATAAAACCCTGGCAAACTGAGGGTTGTACCTTCAACAGTTTCCTTACAGTTATTGCACATCATGCCAGGCACAACAAATACTTTTTGTTACTACACCATTTTCTTGGCCACAGCCACATTCTTTACACATAAAATACCTCCTTACGACAACGATTATTTTTTCGTCTGCTTGTTTATCTTTTTTGCTCGTTAACAGCACCTGCTGTCACATCGATAGTAGTGGCATCTTTTACTTCTTTTTAGCATCATCCACAGTGGATTTAGCTCCGCCCATAGCCCCTTTGAATTCATTCAAAGACTTGCCCAAGGCCTTGCCCACTTCTGGCAATTTACCAGGACCAAAGATAACCAATGCGATAATCAAGACGATGATTAATTCTTGTACGCCAATGCCGCCCATATCTATACTCCTTAATTAGCACTCACTCATGCCTAAATTAGGTCTATAATTTAGTATATCATGTTATGCCCCTGCTGACCAGTTTTGCCAATCTTAGAGCTTCAGTTTTTTATAAAACTAGCCTTGTCTTAGAGCAGCTCCTTCATAGGCCTCTTGATCAACGAACCAAAGGATATCATCTTGGCATAAAACTGCACCTGGCAAGACCTCTTGTAAACGTTCATCCCAAGAAAATCCTTCAAAATCCCTTCGTTGATAGAGAACTTTGCGAAGGGCCGCCCTGTTTTCGTTCCCCTACAACGCCAAACCATACGGTAGAGGCCTTAGCCAAGAAGGAGAAGGTCATAGAAACCCGATCCCACACCTTGCCATCTTTCACAGGTACCGCCCAATGGTCTGTATCGGTAAGAACAGAGGATTTAGGGAAAAAGACCCGCAATATGCCCATCCTGCCCTAGATCCAAAATAACTAGGGTCCAAGGCCGTTTTGTCCAAAACCACGTAAGACATTTTTTTAGTTCTTGCTCATATTCAGCAGCAGCGTTCATGAGAGAACCGCCCGACATAGGCACGCCATAGAGGTGGACCACATCAGATACCGCCCCCATCTACTAGGCGTGCGATTCGACCATAGTAAGAATCAGGGTCATCGTAATCAACAAAGCGCTCATCTGTCCAGAGGAAATAGGTGTCCTCCCAATTGACCTTCTGGTTATAGAGAGGATTTACCAAAACCGCCATAAGACCTTCTACAACGGAACCGCCCTGTAATTCCCTACCACACAGGCTCCCGTTTTTTTGAATCACCTCATTAGAGTAGGTCACAAAGGCATCGGCCATGGCGCGATACACATTGTCTGCATTAGCAGACAAACGAATCACATCTTCAGACATTATTTCACCCTTATATTAATACAAGCACAAACCAGTCAAGAGACTGAATCAGGCTACTATTAGTATAGTCAATACGAGAAAAGTATACTCCCATTCATGACAAGAGGCAAAGGCAAGGTGAGGAGCTGCCTTACAAGAGGGCATACCCCAAAAATCCTATTCAACAAGAAGGGCTTCATCATCAATCACGGCCTTAGACCCCCGCGTCCCAGTCCGGATCCGCATGGAGTCAGCTACATCGTAGACGAAAATTTTTCCGTCCCTCACCTTACCGGTTTGCAAGGCCTTTCGAGCCGCTTCCATAACCGCATCAACCGGAACTTGGCAGACTACGGTTTCTACCTTGACCATAGGAACTAAATTCACGTTATATTCCTTGCCCCGGTAGACTTCCTTATGCCCCTTCTGCAAAGCCACAACCATAAACTTGGCTAACAGTCATCCCTTGTACACCAATAGTATTCAAGGCTTCTTTTTAAATCTTCCAAACGCTCAGGGCGAGCGATGATATCGATCTTGGTCATCTTGTCCATCTGCTAATCTCCTCCCTTATATAGTCTCTTTCTTACTAATCATTTCCTATGAAAGCTATCACAGTTATTAAGAATCATACAATTTTTATATGTATTCTACAGTTTTTTTAATATGATATGTCTCCATCTATTATACTGCTATTAAGTGACCTCAAGCTCACTATACAGGATCTTATTCCTTATGATTCATAGAGGCTACCAATTTATCCAATTCACTACCCGTCCCACTAGCAGATAAGGAGTTAGTAGAGAAGATAGAGTGGTTATAGGCACTTTCACCATGTTGGACGATATCCATACCAGCTGTTTCTTCACTGATATTTACCCGCATATCCATAACGAGGGAAATGACTTTATAGAGGAGGTAAGATCCTACTATAGCTAAGGCATAAGCGATGACGATAGAAAGAATTTGAGCTAAGAACATATGCGTTTCTCCATAGTAAAGGCCGTTAGCCCCAGCTGGATTAATGGTCATAGACCCCCATATACCGGTAGCAATAGCACCCCAAGTACCGCCGACACCATGGACACCAAAGGCATCTAAAGAATCATCATAACCCAATTTATTTTTTAATACTGCCACGGCTAAATAGCAGATAGCCCCACCCTAGGGCCCCAATCCAAATGCTAGGAAGGATGCCTCACAAAGCCAGCACCTGGTGTGATAGCCACAAGGCCTGCCACACAGCCAGAGGCGGCACCAAAGAGGGTCGGTTTACCTTGCAAAAGCCATTCTGTAAAAACCCAGGCTAAAGCGCCCGCAGCAGCTGATACTTGCGTGGTCATAAAGGCATTAACAGCTAATTCATTCGCCCCTAAGGCAGAACCTCCATTAAAGCCGAACCAACCGAACCAAAGCATGGAAGCCCCTAACACAACCATGGGCAAATGATGGGGCAACATAGGCGCCTTGCCATAGCCATGGCGTTTTTCCCCAAAAAGAATGCAGAGTACTAAACCGGACACACCGGACAAGATGTGGATAACTAAACCACCTGCAAAATCCAGAGCGCCTAAGCGGGCTAGCTAACCCCACCCCATACCCAATGGGCCATAGGGTTATAAATGAAGATAGACCAAAGGAAAGCAAAAAAACAACAAAGGCCTTGAACTTGATCCGTTCCGCAAAAGATCCTGCAATCAGGGCTGGTGTAATGACAGCGAACATACATTGAAAGGCAGCAAAAGGAGCTCTGGAATCCCAGTATCCTCCATAATATGGCCTGCTACATGTTCCAGCCCCAACTTATTAAGGCTACCGATAATACCGCCTATATCATCTCCGAAAACTAAGGTATAGCCAATCAGAACCCATTCAATGGTAATGAGGGCTATCATAAAGATAGAGTGCATAATGGTATTCAAAACATTCTTAGACCGCACCATACCCCCCATAAAAAGAAGGCTAGTCCTGGGGTCATAAAGAAAACTAAGGCCGTGGATATCAACTATCCATGCCACATTACCCGTATCTAACATAAGAGGCTCCCCTTTATAAACTATATATACCGACTCCCAAAGAAGGCCTATAAAACAAAAGACGCCTTGCTAGATTAAATCTAACAAGACGCCATTGTCTTTTATGCTCTTATGGGCTGTGACTTATGCCACTTAATGAATATATATTAATATCCACTCTCTAGTGTGTCAAGAAAAAGCGCTTTGTGGGAGCAAAGCGTAGAGCCCTCAACAAGAAAAAAAGCACTCTGTCGAAACAAAGTGCTTTAAGCTATGAGTGCGGTTGGAGGGATACGTAAACAACTTAGGTCTCTAGGAGCATAGCGACGCAGAGACCTTGAGTGTCGATCCCTCCCACGAAAAAAAGGATCCCACCCAAGTGAGATCCTTAGCTATGGTGCGGTTGGAGGGACTTGAACCCTCACGAGCGTATGCTCACCACCCCCTCAAGATGGCGTGTCTGCCGTTCCACCACAACCGCATGTTGTGTGTTAGTATGGTGCCTCAGGACAGGATCGAACTGTCGACACACGGATTTTTCAGTCCGTTGCTCTACCAACTGAGCTACCGAGGCATCTTTTTGATAAAAAAATGGCGACCCCGATCAGATTTGAACTGACGATCTTCGCCGTGACAGGGCGACATGTTAACTCGCTACACCACGGGGCCGCGTTACTAACTCTCGTTAGCTACTTGCCTATAATACCATGCCATTTTTTTCTGTGCAAGTATTTTTTTGAACTTTTTCAAATATTAATTATTACTTTTTTTGCATGCTATTTTTTTGTATTAAGAATATAGGCAAAAACCTACTCTCTACCAAAAAAATGAATTTCTAATTAAAATGTATGTTTATAAACTTTTTTTCAAAAATATAGCAAAATTTATTGTATCTATAGAAATAAACCTATATACTAAATGAGTAAAATATGGGATATTTAACCCAAAAAGATTGAATTACCCTTTATATTAACTACTTAAACAAAGGAAACTCCATGTCTAATAAATTTAAAAATTCTCATCGCAATTATTGCCCTAGCCCCTGGCAGGGTTAGGATTTTATTTCGGTTATTATGTACCTCGCACACCGGCCTATACGCTCACCCTTATCAAAAAGGGATCGATGCTAAAGACCCAGCTGCAGTGTTTAAACAAGTTAATATTGACGCCATCGTAGATAACGCGGTTGACCGAGAATTGAAGGATTCTAAAGCAGCCAACGACCCGCTAGCACGCAGCCTAGTAAAACTGTTAAAAACCAGTAGCCAAATCAGCACTTAAAGAACTTGCAGTCCAAGAGATTACCGGCCAGGATAGCACACCAGACCCAACTATTACTGATGGTGCGGTCAGCGCCCTCCAAGACTTGACAGCCTCCTACAGAGACCAAGACAAACTAAAGGTTAAGGACCTCAATATCCATGTGGACAAAGATAATATTTGTACCTACACAGTAAGCCTAGAGAACCCTAAAACAGGCCAATCCACAAAGATTGACCTCCTGGCACGTCAATTGGATGATGGCACCTGGGAAATCTATGACATTCCTAATATCACTAATATCCGCGACATCAGCATTGATGCAAATTAAAGGACAGCTAAGTCACACTAAATGAATATAAGAAAACCCCGGCGAAGAAACTTCTTCATCGGGGTTTCTTTTATATAAACTAACCTGCTATAAATAGCCCATCTCTTAAAATTTATAATTGGAATGTGGCTCCTTTATTGAGGGACCTTACAGTATACCTTATAAATGATCCCATGGGTGTTCTCGGTAATTTTGTTCCCAATAGGATTCGACAATCATATCACTGCGTTTAATCTTATCAAGCATCTTAGAACGTGCATTGGTCATAGCATCTTCACCATGCTTACCACCAAAGTAAGCATAAGGAGATTTGCCTAGGTATACATGACAGATACATACGGTTTGGCGGAACTCCTATTATCCTTATTTACGCCTAAATCAACAGATAGATGTGGGGTTACATTCAACTTAGCGCCTAGTTTTATACCATGAATGGACTTCCACTTATGTTGATCAATATAGAACATCTTTAAAGGATGTTCACTTGGGCTTTTTGCTTTCCAGTGATAACCCTCAACATAGGTAGAAAGCCAACGAGCATTTTTGTAATCTCTTGTATACCGTAAATCAAACCCACCTAAGGCATGTTCATAAGCAGATTGATATCCTATCACACCATTAGGTGTATCAGGATAACCTACATCAGGTGCTGTATCATGAAACTCTTCTGATCGTGGTGTGTGGTCCAAGCCAGTAGCAAACTTATGTGGGGCTGTCTTTTTCTGACAAACCATAATAAAGATTAGCGCTAAGTGTATTAAATCCGGACACATACTCTAGGCCCTAAGCCAAGTCGCCCCACGTTATCCTTAAAAGCATGGTCATAAAAGGCATTAGCACCAACATAAGCATGCTCATGCTGACTAAGATGGCGATAACCAATCCCAAGACTCCCCACTAGACCAAGAGACTCATGCGCAATGCTTTCCCCTTATCCAAATAATAAGGTTGTCGCACAGTTTGATCAACAGCTAACCAGTGTGGATCGGTACCATCATAGTTACCTTCACTACCATTCCAGTAGGCTGTACGGGTAATTTTTCTCCTCCATTACCGTCTAGCTTGCCTTGCCAGAATAGGACAGACTTAGAATGTCCATCATAATGCTTGATTGGTTGTAGGGTTTCGACAAAAATAGTGGGCTCTTGTATCATGTTTGGATGTATGATTACTATGATTAACTACCGGTGTACCCAAATGCCCCTGGATTAAGTGCTTCCTTATAATCATGATAGGTATCTGTCTGACTCATTTGTATGCCCACACCTATATCCGTGCGGTCCATCCAACTAGTCTCAGAAATACCCGTATTTTTCTGTATGAGCCCCTAACATCTGCAGCCAGAGCTAGCATACCTATATTGCATAGGCAAGCACTACAAATTAGGGTTTTTAATAATATTTTTTTACTCATAGTAATAGTTATATCCCTCTAGTTCACATCTAAGCTCACACTCTAGTTTACACTTTCCTTATATGTGAATTAATTATGAAATTAATGTATTCATAATTATATATATAATATATAAAAAAATTAACTTATAGTAGGAAATATATCCAAGCATGCGTTTAAGTCTATTTACGCCCCTCAATATTATGACCGGTTCAACTATTCCTCATGAATAATTTTTTTGAACATTTGGACTTAGAACTTAATCTCCACGTCCTTAGGCCTTTGTCCAGGTCTCGGCTGTAAGATAGCTACGGTAAAGTTAACATGGGCAATCAAGTAATCGTTTTGGTCATAGAAGAGCATATCCCATACATGGGTCTTGGCCCCCTTATGGAGAAGTTTCCCTTGGCTACTAAAATACCATCCCCTACAAAGGGATGAAGGTGTTGGCAGGACATAGACTGACCGACCCCCTACTAGCCCCTTATCTTTCACAAGCTCGTAGGACATATAAGATCCTACGGTCTCAGCAAAAGGCCATAGTAGCCCCACCATGAAGCCAGCCTAGGGGTTGTTTATGAAAATCATTGACATGCATCTCACTGTAAAAACCCATACCCTCTTCCGTTAAATGAGTGTTTTTAATATTTAGTAAATCCATTATATTTGGCATAGGATCCTCCTACCAAGACATTTCTGTATGAGTATAGGAACAAAAAGTCTAATTGTTCTTCATTGATTTTAACGCCCAATCCCGAGCCCTTACTAATGGACATTGACCCATTGACAAAGGTCAACTGTGGTTGCGTCAAATCACGAGGGAAGTAACGGGTCGAATCAGATAAATCACCCGCCATATAGGAATCTCCCAAGGCAGCCAGTTGGGTATGCACGGTCTTGGATATGGACGACTCCACCATAGATCCTACCCAATAGGCTATATGGTGGTCGCGACAATAACTAATAATCTCCTTCACATTATGAAGGCCTCCAAGACGTCCTAGCTTTATATTGAGCACATCTATACAGCCATGGTCATGAGCCTCCTTGAGGTCTTCCAGAGACAGAACAGATTCATCCAAGCAAATTGGCGTCCGCAAATTCCAATCCCCCTTACGACGAACCTCTTGAAAAAGCTCTTTTCATATGGCTTGGGAAGGGTTCCTCAATGCACTTAAGGGCAAGGTCGTCATAGCCTTCCAGGTCATGCCAGGATGCTAAGTCATAAGATCCATTGGCATCTACAGCCAAGTCTATATGAGGAAGGCATTACGCACAGCCCGCGTCCGAGCCACCCCATCAGCAGGTTTAACCTTGAGCTTTATGCGCCTACAACCACGATTCACATGGTCTTGTACCATAGAAATCAATTGGTCAAGAGGCATATCTCCCAACACGACTCCCTCCGGTATAGTGTCTTGTAAGGGCTGGCCCATAACCTTTTCCACTGCATTCCACCCCTGTTGCTGACCCGCCAGGTCTAAGAGGGCCATCTCTATTCCTGCAATGGCCATAGGAAATTCCTTGGCCATAATCTCAAAAAGCAGCCATAGCTTCCGGTGCATCCAGACTCTCCACAAGACTATAGGGGTTAATCTCTTGGGCTATATTATGGCGCAAGCCTTGCCTACGAAGTTCATGTCGGACCTTATAGAGGTAAGGGACTGCTAAGTCTCGTATAAAGGCTTCAGACTGGTCAAGGGTCTCCGCCGTATAAAAAGGCTCTGTAAAAAGCCACATCCTCTCCATAGCCAATTAACCCATCAGACCCATGGGCTTCTATAATCAAGGATTCTCTCGTTTTCACAAGACCCTTAGCCGTTTTAAATTCAAACTTAAGGGGTAAATGAACCCGTCGCATAGCGAAATAAGCTAGGTCCGTATCCTCCATCAGGCGTGGCAAGGCCAGCAATGTTGGCTTCATAGATGTAAGTCCTTCCTGACAATCTTGCCCATCCCATTACGGGGAGCGTCTCTAACAAACGATAATATTTAGGGATCTTATAGGAAGCCAAGCGCTCTCGTAAGAAAGTCTCTAAATAACCTACTACCAATTCTTCAATACGGTCTAAACGACCAGGTTCCAAGCTAGAATCATCCTCTTTGACAAAAGGCTGATAAAGACCCTCCTATATAGGACTCCCAAGCCTCTCGGTCGATGGCCACAAAGAGGGCTGGCACCTGCCCCCACTTGACATCTTCCACTGGAACTAGGGCGCATTCTTTGATAAAAGGGAGGCCGTATAAAATATCTTCTATTTCCTTGGGATAAATATTTTTCACCACCAGAGATGATGATATCCTTGCGACGATTGACAATATAGAGATAGCCTTCTTGGTCCAGATACCCCATATCATCTGTATTAAATGCACCCGCTAGAGGATCTTGTCCCAAATAGCCTGACATAAGCATGGGACCCTCCACCCAAACCTGTCCTACCCCTTCTGGGTCAGCTTGGCGAATATCGACGGTCATACCTGGCAGAGGCTTACCGACAGAAGCCTTCTTATCAGGGTGATCCAAGAGGAGAAGGTTACACACTGGCTAAAGGTTTCCGTCATACCATAGGTCTTATAGACCGGTAAATGTTGGGCCAAAGCCTGGTCCACCAATGGGTCTGGAATAAATTCACCCCCTAAGAGGATAAGACGTAATCTATGCCCTTTACCTATGTTAGGCATGAGCCTCCCTAAGGATGGTTGGCACCAAAGAGACCATGTTGACAGACCCTGATTTAATAGTCTCCAGAACCCGGTCTTGATCATACTTTTTATGGATAGTAACAGCCGTCCCATTATAGAGGGACCGCATGAGGATAGAGAAACCAGACACATGGAACAAAGGGAGAACCATAAGCCAGTTATCATCCTCCTGGTAGCCCAACACCTCGCGGGAAGCCTTCACATGAGCCCGGATTTGTCCCTCACGATAGGGGAACCGACTTAAACTTACCCGTTGTGGCGGATGTATTCATAATGACGGCTATATCTTGGTCAAGAGGGTCTACTGGGGCCGCCAAGGTTAAGGGTTCTGCACCTAAGATCTCCGCTACAGAAAGGATTCCAAAAGGGGCACACAGGCCTGCTCCTTGCCAAGAATCAATCGTATCGTCTGCTAATAAAAAGACAATCAATGGCCAGTTCTTGTGTTTGCCTCAAAACTTCTTGAGGCCGCAAATGAACATTAAGAAAGACCACTTCCTTGCAGATGCGGAGAAGAGCTAAGAGAACCATGGCCATAGTAGCCGAATTATGGGCCCATATAGCTACCCGTTTGGCCTCACCTAGACTAGAGGCCAAAGAACCAGCGTAGATTTCTACTTGCTCATAAACGGTCTTTAAAACTAAGGCCATTGATAAAGGCCTTATCTCCATTTATTCGAGCTTGCTCTTCTAACCACATAGTCATCCTCCTTTCCCTTATAAATAGTCTCTTTCAAGTACCCTAGCACCTATTCTTCCCTATTATACATGAAAAAGGACCGCCTAGGCGGTCCTTTCAAACCCATCATGGAATTTAGGGAATTGTTTAAAGTCTGGTTTTGCGTTTTTTTCCTTGAAGGCATCGCGCCCTTCTTTAGCTTCATCTGTCGTGTAGTACATAAGCGTAGCATCGCCAGCGAATTGTTGAAGGCCTGCCAAACCATCTGTATCAGCATTGAATGACGCTTTCAACATGCGCAGAGCCATAGGGGACAATTGTAGGATTTCTTGGCACCATTTCACGGTTTCTTCTTCCAATTGATCGAATGGCACAACCGTATTAACCATGCCCATTTCATAGGCTTGAGCAGCGGTATATTGGCGGCAGAGGAACCATACCTCACGGGCCCGTTTATGACCGATCATACGGGCTAAGTAACCTGCACCGTAGCTAGCATCAAAGGAGCTACACGAGGACCCGTTTGGCCAAACTTAGCATTTTTCAGAGGCGATAGTAAGATCGCAAACGATATGCAAGACGTGACCGCACCGATAGCAAAAACCATTGACCATAGCGATAACTGGCTTTGGAATGATGCGGATCAAGCGTTGCAAATCGAGTACATTGAGGCGAGGAATATGGTCATCACCCACATAACCACCATTACCACGCACCCTGTTGGTCACCACCGGAACAGAAGGCTTCCCTTTATCTTCCCCTTGACCATGATTAGCACCAGTCAAAACAATAACGCCAATCTCTGCATCGTCACGGGCGATGGTGAAAGCGTCAATCATTTCTGTAACTGTTTTAGGGCGGAAGGCATTACGTACTTCTGGGCGATTGATGGTGATTTTTGCAATACCATTGTAAGTTTCATAAAAATATCCTCGTAATTGCGGTCGAGAACTTTCCAATCAAACTTGCTCATTGTATCTCCTTTATTATGATGTGGCCTAGCCACAGGATATATTGTATCTATTATAGCATGCCCCAGTCACCTATAAGAGCTTAGGAGTCTATTCTCAGTGTAATTAGGGCCCTGGGCCAGTCCTTTTCCAAAAAGTCATACACCAATTGGCTAAAGATTTTCGGTTGCTCCAAGTGGCTATTATGACCAGCGCCTTTCAAGATGGCAAGGTTGTGAGAGAAATAGGTCTGACCTATGGTCTTATACTTTATCATCTAAACCGCCTGCCAGGTAGAGCCAGGGCATGGTCAATTCTTGAATTTGCTTGCTACATAGGGCATAGAACCTGACCCAAGGCCCGTAAGACCATGGCTAGGCCCCTAGGGTCATTGGCAAGGCGCCGATTTTTAATGGCTTTCTGAATTCTGGATCCAGCCCCTTTTGGGTCTCAAAGATGGGTAATTGAGACCACATTTCTTCAAACCACTCGATGCCATTTTCTTCTATGGCCTGGGCTAGTTCATGGTCACGCTGTTGACGATTAGACCGCTGATGTAAGTCTTCTATGCCAACGGATCCCTGATTCCAAGACCAACTTGGAAATCTCAGATCCATATTGTAAAAGCATAGAGAAGGGCCAACTGGCCCCCTGAGAGTAGCCCATGAGAGCATAAGACCCCTGAACACGGCAAGTAATAATACTATGGATATCCTTAAGAATACTTTCAAAAAGTATAGGCCCCTAGATCATCTGGAGAGCTAGAACCACCATGGCCTAATATATCGATGCCAATCACCAAATAGCCTGGCAGGTAAATATCATTCCAGGTAGAGGAGGACTCAGAAAATCCATGGAGACAAACGATAGGTTTTTAAATCTCGGATTTGTTGGCCCTTTTCCCGCCCCATGAGAGTTTGTGTCATCTTATAAATAGACCACTCTGGATGTGTAACCATCATATTTTTCACAATGCCCTGGCATACAAGTTTGGGCACAAGGTCGCACCGTCAAGCGATAGGACCGGTCCCCTATGCGGTTGTAATAAGTACGCCCTCCTTCAGGCAAGAGAGGCACTAAGGAACGTTTAATCATAGCAATCACCCCAGATACTTAGCATGGATGGCCCAGCTTTTTTTCCTTGTCGGTCTTAACTTCCAAGATGTGAACGCCTGGTACCGCCATAGAATCTTTCAATACCGATTTGAATTGATGATAAGAGCTAATTGAAAGGTAGTCACAGCCATAGCCCTCTGCTAAAAGCCTCAAAAATTAAGTCCTTGCTCTGTGGAGAAGAGATAGTTAAAGTAAGGGTCCCTTTTTGTGGCAAGTATTCAAAGATACCTCCCCCATCATTATTAAAGAGGACCACCGTTGTTGAGCTTGTGGGTCTTAGCCAGGCCAAGCCATTTAAGTCATGGAAGAAGGTCAAATCCCCCGTCACTAGGACAGTGGGAAGTCCATTGGCAGCAGCTCCCAAGGCAGAAGAAACCAGACCATCGATACCGTTCACGCCACGATTACCCAAGATGCGAACATCAGAAGGGGCGGTCCGCCAAAAGTAATCCATATCACGTATGGTCATGGAATTAGCCACATAAACCTGGCTAGCAGGAGGTAGATTATCTTGTAAATAGCGGATGATAGTCCCTTCGAAGAGGTCATCCTCCTCCCTAACGGCCTCTAGCTTATCCCGCCACTCATTATTGATAGCAATCCATTGGTCTAGGTAGCTAGTGTTATCCTTGACCACCTCTTGAGTGGCCGCAAGAAGCCCATTGAGGTCTGCCTGAACCTGCATAGTCACATTCCCCGCTGGCACAAGGTAATCATTATTAGGCGATACTTGAATATAGTCTACATGATCTAGGGAAGCCAAGAATTGTTGGGCCCTGCTTGGATACTAGTTGCTGCCCCAATTGTAGGACTGTATCCGGTTTGAGTTGATGCCATAGATCTTTGCAGGCCAAGAAGGCATCATACGTGTCCATGACATACTCCATACCAGTTGCCCGAATATTGGAAAGGGGGTCAGCCAAAACAGGCGCCATGTAGGTTTCCGCTAAGCTCATGACCAAAGCCTGGTTGGCAGGGTCCAAGTCCATATCAGGACCTGCTACAATCAAGACCTTGTCTTTGGCTAAGGCTGCATCAAGAGCCGCCGAAGGCATAGGCATACAGGTAGACCCCACGAGAAAGTCCCCATGAGTCCGTCGGCCCATAGTGAAATGCTTACTATCTAGGGTCGGGAACAAGAGGCTCCCGGATGGGTACATTGATGTGCACAGGACCCCTTTTCCTATTCATAGCCTGCAAGTAGGCCCGTTGAGCCACCATGCGCGGATACGAATAGTAGTGATCCTGATCAGGAATAGCCAAAGTCTCTGCATAGACTACCGCATCAGGACCAAAGCTAGCCATTTGGTCGATGGTTTGTGGTGCTCGAACATGGTGTAATTCAGGTGGCCGGTCTGCTGTCAAAAGAATCAAGGGGATACCTGCATATTGGGCCTCCATAAGGGCTGGCAGGTAATGGCCCATAGCCGATCCAGAAGTGCATACGAGGGCTACGGGTTTACGGGCAGTTTTAGCTAAACCTAAGGCAAAGAAGGCCGCTGATCGCCTCATCCACATCCATATAGGATTGAAAGCCTTGGTGAGCTTCAAATAGCATAGCTAGGGCAGTAGACCGAGAACCTGCGCTGTAGACAACAGCATCAAGGCCTAAGTTATATAACTCATCCACAAGTGGATGCTAAATATTCATTCATCGATAGGGTCTCCTTAGAGGGCTTCTAATATAGTACGCATCTTGTTCTTAGTCTCTTCGTATTCCTCACGGCAATCAGATCCCTCTACTGAGGCCACAGCCCGCATAGGCATAGAGATGGTCACCTTCCACCAAGGCTGACCGAATAGCCACTACCAAGATGCCGTCCCCATATCTTTCATAAAAGCCAAAGGGCGCTGCATACATCCCCCGATCATAAGACTCAATTGGCGGATAAGGGCAGGGGCCGCTTGACGGGGTTCCCCTCCTAATGCTGGTGTAGGATGCAAGATATGACCCCCATTCCATAAAGGGACTTACCCCCATCATCTGCTTCAATGATAGTCCGTAAATGGTAGAGATTTTTTTAGCTCTAAAATGCCCATATCACCCTTTTTCTACATCTTGCGTGAGACCCTCCATGATCGCCACAATACGATCTGCCACCAAATTATGTTCATACACATTTTTAGGGTCTTCTAAGAGGGCTTGAGCTGAATGAGCAGAAGTTCCATCCTTAGGATAGGTGCCTGCTAGGGCGTAGGATAAAATTCTATGCCCCCTATGGCGGACCAAAATCTCGGGGCTAGCGCCTAAAAAGGTCTTACCATTCTTTTTCATAGGCAAAGATAAAACAGCCGGGGTTATTCTCTACTAAGCGGTCTAAGATGGATGGTATCATAAAGGCTCCTCCCTCAGGGAGGGTAGAACGTTTCTCTAAATCTCCTTCTAAGCCCTGTCCACAACAGTGGAAAGCCACCTCACGAGACCCCACTACCTTCTTAACCTGGCCAGCGTGAATAGCCTCTTGCACCCCCTTAAAGAGAGTCTCCCATCGACCATAGTCAGAGGCAGAGGCCAGTTCCTGATAGTCATGATTTACATGAAAAACAGGATAATCATAAATATCTACTGGTTCACCTGCATACAGGTAGAAGGCTTGGCCCTTCTCGATGATATAGTAGTGTTGAAAAAGCCACCATCTCTCCATCAAAGCCCTCCCAGCGAGGGCTAGAAGGCACTTAAAGAAGGTTCCCCCATAGAAGATATAGGCATAATTTTTACGGTCTTCATCATTTTGGACGGTCCCTAGACGCTTGGCACCAACGACGGTAATATCAGACTGCCGGTCCACCCAGAAAACCCGCTCTTCCCTTCAAAAATTTTTGCCAAAAAGCCGAGGGGGTTATTCAGTTGTAAAGGAATGCGATGGTATAGCATGAAAAACTCCTTCCCTTACTTCGAAAACTATCGATTATTATTGTATCATTCTTAGACCAAAAGAAACAGGGAGTGCCTTGAACCACAAGTTCACAAGTAATATACTCTCATTATAGTTTGTGTATTTTTAATTCTTACCTATTTAATCATTCCAGAAAAGTCGTATTCTTATGGCAGATACAAGTGACTCTACTAGTGGTTCTGTATGGGTGGTTAAACCTGATCAAGTGGTCATCCCCTTCCTGTAGGCTATGAAAAATTGACTAACAGCTAATTACCAACAAGCTAATCCAGGAGTTAGAAAGAGAGCCCCGTAGCATAAGCTACGGGGGCTCTCTCTTCTAGTATTCACTGAAATTATAAAAGATTAACTACCATCTAGATGCTAAGCTCTCTTAAATCTTCCAACCTAATTTACGGCGTTTTTCATTAATATCTTCAACAATTTTTGGCCTAATCGCTTGCCGTCTACATCTACATACATAACAGAGCCCAAGGTATGGGCTGTATCCTTCTTTAGGAAGTTAGTAACGGCACGAGACCCCTGTACAGGCGGCTCAACGCAGTGGTAGGAGTTAATCCCCATAAGGCGGAAGCCCAAGGATGCACATACCCCCTTTTTCGTTGGACCATTCTGGGCTGGACATAGCGTAAGGCATTTGTGGTAAAGTCAAGCCAAATTGGCCTGCAATAGCTCCAAAAATACCAGATGACTTAGCATTATCCACACATTCTCCCACATGCCATACAGGCGGCATATTGGTATCCTTAAAGAATTTTTGTAGGCCAGGACCACATTTTTTTCAAGGACCGCTTCAGGATTACAAAGCCCCATCTTGAGAAGAGGGAAGGAGGCACAGCCATTGGTCAAAAATAATGATATCCTTCTTTAAGCATTCCAAGGCCACTTCATAGGTTGGTTTTTTTCGAAGACAACCCGTGGGTTAGAACAACCTACAATATTGACAATCCCGCGAATAGTACCCTCCTCTAAGGCCTTGGCAATATTGTCATAACCAAACTCTTGACCCTACATTGTAAGGGTTAAAACCTACTTTACCCGTAACCTCATACGGTGGAATAAAGACTGGTAAACCACGTCGTTCCACGTGACTTTGAAGAGCTCGTTCTAATATCTTACGGGCAATGGCCTCCGTTTGGTCCATATTGAAATGGAATCGGTCATAGGCATAGTGTTCAGAACCTGGTAGGCGAGCCGCATCGGATGTAGTCACCACAACGGTCTGTGTACACTTAGCAACATCCATAATAGCCGGATATATATCCTGTACGTCCGCACACCAGAGATCTAGGGCCCCAGTGCCAAGGACGAGTTCTGCACCAATTGCATTAGACAAAGGAATGACATTCTCATAGCGGTACATATTTTTGTAGACCAGAGCAGCAAATCCCGTAGAATTTAATCCCCTTAGCGCCAATTTCCTTAGCCCTGATTTTTGGTATTCTTCACTATTACCCAATTGAACTACCTTGGATACTAGCATTGGCAAGTGTCCATGAACGGCAATATTGACATAATTTTTTTCTCAAGAGCCCCTACATTGACGCGGCAGTCACGGATTTCCCTTCCCCATACAGGATGTCTGTAACGATATCCGCCGCCACAACACCGGTAAAGGTAAATGCCAAGCCACAACGCAAGAAGGCCCGCATGTTAGAGTACCAATCACCATCGGTGCCAACACAGGTTCTATGGTAGGTATCAAAGGCTTCATTATAGGCAGAAATTGGTAGAATATCCAAATCCTTCCAAATCTTTTTGCCGTTCTTCAGGGGCCATATGCTTTAATCGTCAAATATTCCCCTGGCATAGCCCGACTCAAATCTTCAATTAAGATATCTGCAATATCATTGGCAATTTCTTTTGAGCTCACGCCCTTCTGTGGGAATATTGAAAGCATTAGCCACTTCGTAAAGTTTACGGGTCCCTACGATAGGATGGTCGTATTCACCAGTAATGGCTTTCTTGAGGGCAATCAAGAGCTCCCGTGCATGGGCTCCATGCTGGGTCAAAACCACCCGCTGCAGCACGGGCCATGTTACGAGCTACGATGAGGTCTGCATCAGCGCCACAAATCCCTCTTGGCGCTTTTTCCGTGATTCGGCAAGGACCCATAAAGCAAATCTTACAGCATACACCAGCAATGCCAAAAGTACATTGTGGTTGTTGTTTATCAAAGCGGTCAAAAACCGTATCACATCCCATTTGCTCCATGCGATAAAGGAGCTCGCGGACTGCTGGATCTGGCGTTTCCTCCATTACCTTTTTGCTTGTTAGGCCAGGTCTTGCGATACTCGCGAACAGCCTTCATGTAATCCACAACCCCTGGAGCCCCATGACCTTCTCCTGGCGCATGAGTATGGGTAGCCCACTTTTCACCAGCCAATTGCACATCACCGTGACTATGGGTATAACCTCCATGGCTGTGTACATGACCATGGCTATGGTCGTGATGATGTCCATGATTATGGTCATGACCGTGATGGTGGTCACCATGATTATGGCTAGGGCCATGAACTTCTTCATAGGAAGCCCCACAAGCGGACGGACAACCTTGGCATGGACTTGCCACTACTTGCTCTATTTGATTTGTTTGTTCTTGATTCTTCTTAGTATTGCTCATATAAAAACTCCTACACTACTATAGTGTCATCCAAAAATCACTGAAGGTATATACAGATAAAACACAACCCACAAGACAAATAACGAGAATGCTCAAGCTAAAAGCAGCAACTGGCCTCCAGCCAATGGCCTTAATAGCTGCCCAGCGGGTAGTCATACCAATGGATAAAAAAAGCAAAGGGTGAAAAAGAACCCCCTGCAAGTCCTTTTAAGACGCCTAGGACCTCTTGCTTATAAGCTAGAGATGATTCCGTGGGCAAGAGATGTAAAATCAAAGCCGTCATAAGGGAGGCACCGAAAAGGCCTAGGATAAACTTTGGAAAGCGAACCCAGATTTCCTTTAAGAAGGATAGCAAGGTAAAAGATTCTCCCCTTTCTGGAGACCGGTCCCATTGTTTAACAGCCAAGATGGCTACTAGGAGGGCCCAGATAACCACACCCATATCACGCCCTATTACTTTAACTAGGGTATAAGACTGGAGGGCCAGGTCATCGTTCATAGATGATAGGGCCGCAAAGCCAGCCACATCAGCCGTCTCGGCAGAGCCAATCCAGGCGCCGGCTAGACGCCCATCTAGCCCCAATATATCGCTCAAGCCTGTGAGCACGAACATGAGAACTACAGAGGAGAGCACAACTAGGACAAAAACCTGTTGAGATGGCCGATAACTTTGCCCCTACTAGCTTCCGAGCAAGCGATAACGCCCGTAATATTACCTACGGCTAAACCGCCAGCTAAGGCAGAGGCTAGCTTATTATCTAAACCAAAGACCTTAGTGGCAACCAAGAAGCAGGTGCCAAAGCCCAAACAGGCCACCAGGAGGGACTGCCCTATGGCTATAGGACCTGCGTTGATGATAACCGTAAAGGGTAAGGTAGCACCCATAAGAATAATCCCTAACTTAAGCCAAAACTCACCCCGCATAGCTACCCGAATCCAATCTGGCAAGGTCACTATGTTGCCTAAGACAAAGCCTATCGCTAGTGCCAAAAGAGGACCCTCTAGTTTCCATGCCTTGAGTGGTGAGTAAGCGCCCAAAAACTATACAAAGACCAATGATTAGCCAGAGGCAGGAAAAAGCCTTTAGTCCAATGTCCTAGGGATAAGCCCATCCCCTCGCACTCAGGAGTGTCATAAGAAGGACTAAGGCAAAGGCTCCTGCAAAAGAAGGAAGGCGGTCACCTAAAAAGACTTGCTAAGGATAACCAAGAGGCCCAGTGGGGTATCGTCAAGTGAATAGAGGTCAACCACCCACTAGGACTTACTAGGAAGACTAAGGATGTAGCCAGCACCAAACCCAGCCCCCAAGGTGATTACCCACGAGTCTTCATGTAGAAACCAGCGCCGTATGACTCCTTGCATGTGATTCCTCCTCTCTCCTGCTTATCACTACTACAGGCACTTACTAACCATTTGAATAAGATCTAGCTTATTAGCAATAGTGTAATTCACATTATATTAGTATGTTTTAACCCTGGTCAATTAGTTTTTCTATGAATCAAAGACAATAGTCCATTCCATAAATACATATCAGGAGTGAATATCTTCTCTTATAGACTAATCCTTTTTATTTCCCTATAAATAATGGGAATTTTTAATGAGCCCGTATTTCATATATATTCCTATTTTTTTCTAGGATAAAAAAAGTAGAGGCCCTCTATTTTTTTCCCTTTAAATTTAGGCTTTTTAGATATGTACATGATTTTTACATGAAATTTCCATGGGTAAATGACAATCATTGAGACGTAAAAAGACTGGCAGAGATATAAACTATCTCTACCAGTCTTTCCTCAACTACTGAGCTTATATGCATATAAACAAGTAACTTACTTGGCCTTAAAAGCCTTAGCCCCTATATCATGCCTATATTGGGCACCGTCAAATGAAATTCTTTTCAACACGCCCATAAGCCTTGTCTAGAGCCGACCTCAAATCAGGGCTCAAAACCGACAACACCTAATACACGCCCACCATTGGTTTGATAAGAGCCATTTTCATAACGCGTTCCCGAATGAAAAACAATCACATCTCCTTGGGGACCAGCTTCTAAAGGACCCGAAATGATATCCCCCTTATGAGAGGAAGCCGGATAACCTTGAGAGGCCATAATAACGCAAGCTGCCGAACCATTCTTCCAGGTTACCTGCTTAGGGTCCAAACGTCCTTGAGCACAGGCCATCATAATCCGGCCCAAATCCCCTCCAATAGAGGTAGAATTACTTGCGTCTCCGGATCTCCAAAGCGGGCGTTAAACTCAACTACCTTAGGGACCCTCTTCAGTTATCATAAGGCCCGCATAAAGACAACCTATGTAAGGCATCCTCCTCGGCCATGGCCGCCACCAGAGGTTCAAGAATCGTTTTCATTGCTTGACTCTTGAGCGCTTCTGTTAAGATAGGCGCTGGTGCATAAGTTCCCATGCCGCCCGTATTAGGCCCTCTATCACCATCATATATACACTTATGGTCTTGGGCTCCTACCATAGGAACCAAGGTCCTACCATCTACAAAGGCGAGAAGGCTAGCCTCTTCCCTTCCATAAATTCTTCAACCACAACACAGGCTCCAGCTGAGCCAAACTGATTATCCTCCAACATATGGTCAATAGCCTGGTCAGCCTGATCTAAACTAGTAGCCACAATAACGCCCTTACCAGCTGCTAGCCCATCTGCTTTGATAACCACAGGAGCCCCTAGACTATGAGCAAAAGCCTTAGCCTCACCAGCTTTTTGTAAACACTTGATAGGCCGCTGTGAGGGATTCCATATTTTTTTCATCAAGTCTTTTGCAAAGGCCTTAGACCCCTCTAGCTGAGCTGCTTTTTGCGAGGGTCCAAAGACCCAAAATCCCTCGCCTCGGAGATAGTCTGTAAGGCCTTCAACTAAAGGTGCTTCTGGCCCGACAACCACCAAGTCTACCTCATGAGATTTAAGAAAGGCCAGTAGTTGCTCCCGATCGCTCCAAGAGAAAGCGCCCCGTTGGGCCAGGTCTTCCATAGCATCAGAACCAGGCACAACAAAGAGTCCCTCTACAGAAGGGCTCTTACGAAGAGACCAAAGGATGGCATGTTCACGTCCGCCAGAACCAATTACGCATACATTCATAGCTCTTTACCCCTTAGTGTTTAAAGTGACGAATCTTTGTAAATACCATGGCTATACCAGCTTTATTGGCCGCATCAATGGATTCTTGATCTCGAATGGATCCGCCCGGTTGAATGATAGCTGCAATCCCATGTTGAGCAGCGGTTTCTACCGTGTCACCAAAAAGGGAAGAAAGCATCAGATGCCAAAACGGCACCCTTAGCCTTATCTCCAGCTTGATCTAGGGCAATGTTAGCTGCCCCTACCCGGTTCATTTGGCCAGCTCCAACACCTATTGTGGAAGTAGCATTAGACACTAGGATAGCATTGGATTTTACATGCTTAACCATCTTCCATGCGAATTCTAAGGCCTTCCATTGGTCTTCCGTCGGCTTCACCTCAGTCACTACATCATAGGCAGCTGGTGATTCTGCAAGTGTATCTTCTGTTTGTACCAAGAGACCACCAGATACCTTCTTGAGAACTAGCTGGTTCTCTTGTGGTTTTTTTCCAATTGAATGAGGCGAATATTCTTCTTAGCTTCTAAGATATCCAAGGCCTCTTGGCTAAAGTCTGGTGCCATGATAACTTCTAGGAAATTCTTAGCCATTTCTTGAGCCGTTTGCGCATCTACAGGTCGGTTGAGAGCCACGATGCCGCCAAAGGCAGATGTCGTATCCGCTTGGTAGGCATTGACATAGGCTTGGTGAATGCTGGTAGCTCGCGCTGCTCCACAAGGATTAGTATGCTTGATAATGCAAGCAGCTGGTTCTTGGAATTCCCAGACCATATTCCAGGCTGCTTCCATATCCACAATATTATTATAAGACAATTCTTTACCGTGTAATTGTTTCATAGCACCCAAGCCAGAGGCTTGACCAATTTCCTTATAAAAGGCCGCTGTTTGATGAGGGTTTTTCCCCATAGCGGAGGTCTGTCACCTTTTCATAGGCTGCTAGGAAGGTATGGGGCATAGGAGCCTGTCCTACTTTCGGAGCCAAGTAGTTAGCGATAGCCGTATCATAGGCTGCTGTATGGGCAAAAAGCCTCTTGGGCCAAAAGCCAATCGATACGCATCAATCAAACACCCTTCTTGTTTAAGTTGTTCTAAAATTTGACCGTAGCGGTCTGGGTTAACTACCACCCCTACATAGGCATTATTTTTAGCAGCAGACCGCACCATAGTCGGCCCACCAATATCTATATTTTCAATAGCTTCATCTAAAGTCACACCAGATTTCGCGATAGTCTCCCGGAAAGGATAGAGATTGACTACCACCAGGTCAATAGGTTCAATGCGGTGTTCCTCCATAACCGCGCGGTGATCTGGCTTATTACGAAGGGCTAAAATACCACCATGAACTACAGGATGTAGGGTCTTTACACGGCCATCCATCATCTCTGGAAAATGAGTTAAGTCTTCTACGGCATGGGCAGGTATGCCTGCATCCTTAATAACCTTAAGAGTTCCTCCTGTGGAGTAGATTGTTACACCTAAGTCAGCAAGTCCTCTTGCAAAGTCCACAATTCCACGTTTATCCGATACGCTCAACAAGGCATTTTTTTATCATATGCATCCCTCCTACATCTCATGTTTCAAGAAGCTACAAGTTCGTATTATTCATTAGCAATATGGACGATTCCATCTACGACAGATAGTGAGTCCTTACAAAAGAGGGCCAATGCCTCTCTATAGGTCTTATGTTCTACTGGTAACAAGCGGGCCGCCAAGCTGTCTTCTGTATCAGACGCATAGACAGGAACCGTATTCTGCATAATGATAGGACCTGAGTCCATACCTAAATCTACAAAGTGAACAGTACAACCTGCCACCTTAACACCTGCTGCTACCGCCTGCCCTTGGGCATGGAGTCCTGGGAAGGAAGGCAAAAGGGCTGGATGGATGTTAAGGATCCTTCCCCCATAGGCATCAATTAAGGTTTGTCCTAACAAGCGCATATAGCCAGCCAAAACAAGAACATCCAAATCATAAGGGGCCAAAGCTTGAACCTGAGCCTCTTCAAAGGCCTCCTTAGAGGGGTAGTCAACCCGTTCGATTATAAGGAGTGGTATACCCCAAGTTCGAGTCTTGTCTACGATTCCTGCTTCTTTATGATCCGTTAGGATAAGCTTCAAATCTCCATCAATTGTGCCATCTAGCATGGCCTGATATAGAACTTCCGCATTCGAACCCCGACCAGAAGCAAAAAAATTCCTATCTTTTTAGGCATGGAATACCTCTCCTTCCAAGATGACCGCTTGGTCCTTGCGAGCTTCAACACTACCAATTTGATAGTAAACTTCTCCACGCTCATTCAAATCAGCCTTCACAGCCTCAAGGTCTTGCGGACTAACAACCATAACCATCCCTATCCCCATATTAAAGGTCCGGTACATTTCAGGCCATGCCACTTGGCCCCATTCTTGAAGCTTAGTAAAAATAGCTGGTCGTGACCAAGCATCAACATTGATAGAAACCGCCAAATGATCCCCCAAGATACGCGGAATATTTTTCGTAGAAACCGCCCCTGTAATATGAACTAAGCCCTTCAAGAGCCCCTTCTCAATCAATGGCATGAGGGCCTTAGGATAAAGGCGAGTTGGCCTTAACAGCTCCTCACCTAAAAGTCTTACCAAATTCTGGGATAACTTGGTCTAAGGTTAAGCCCTGACGGTCAAAGCAAATCTTGCGAACGAGAGAATAGCCGTTGGAGTGGAGGCCAGAAGAAGGGAGACCCAAAATAATATCTCCCTCCGCAATCTCTTGCCCCGTGATGAGCCTAGACCTGTCCACGAGTCCCACAGCAAAAGCCTGCTAAGTCGTAGTCTCCTACTTCATAGAAACCGGCCATTTCTGCGGTTTCACCGCCTAAAAGAGCACAGCCCGATTCACGGCAGGCCTTAGCAACGCCGCCTACGATGGTAGCTACTTGCTCTGGGTCCAGCTTACCTACCGCAATATAGTCTAAGAAGAAAAGAGGCTTGGCCCCTTGGACCCAAAAATATCGTTAACAGACATAGCCACGCAGTCTTGCCCAATCGTATCATGTTGATTCATCTCAATAGCCAGGCGAAGCTTAGTCCCTACCCCATCCGTACCAGATACTAGCATAGGGTGGTCCATAGTATGTTCTGCTAAATTATAGAGACCTCCAAAACCACCTAGGGTCACCGACTACACTAGATGTATAGGTGGCCTTTACAGCAGCCTTCATGAGGCTAACGGCCTTGTTACCCGCATCAATATCGACACCAGCATCTGCATAGGTAAGGCCTTCTTTATTCGAGCACATATTTTACTCCTTCTTCCTCTTCTGGAGGGACAGCTACGGCATAAGCCCCATCAAAGCAGGCAAAGCACATATGCTTGCCATCAATATTAGCTATCGCTCGATCTAGCCCCTCTTGTGTTAAGTAGTGAAGCTTATCGGCCTTGATGTAGGCACGGATTTCCTCAATAGACTTGATCGCTGCAATCAATTCCTTACGAACTGATGTATCGATACCATAGTGGCAAGGATAGAGAATAGCCGGGGACGATACGCACATATACACTTCCTTAGCCCCTGCTTCCTTGAGCATCTTTACAATGAGCCCAGAAGTAGTTCCCCGCACAATAGAATCATCGATGAGAACAATCCGCTTGTCCTTAACCACTTCTTCCACGGGATTAAGCTTCATTCGTACCGCTAGCTCCCGTTCTTCTTGGTTAGGCTTGATGAAAGTCCGACCAGAGTAACGGTTCTTAATCAGGCCTTCCGCAAAAGGAATGCCTGATTCTCTGGCATAGCCCAAAGCAGCTGTTGTACCAGAGTCAGGAATGGCCATGACAAGATCCGCATCATATTGAGTTTCACGAGCCAATTCACGACCCATAGCCAAACGGCTTTCATAGACCGACTGACCATCGATATTAGAATCAGAGCGAGCAAAGTAGATATATTCAAAGACACAGACCTTCTTATCAATAGCCTCTGCCGGTGCATACATACGGGATCGCACACCAGAGTCATCTATGATGACCATCTCTCCTGCTTCTATATCCCGAATAAATTCCGCCTTAATAGCATCGAGAGCACAAGTTTCCGAAGCCAACACATAACCAGCATTCGTCTTACCTAAACAAAGGGGGCGATAGCCGTGAGGGTCCCTAAGGCCGATGAGGTAATCATTGGTGTTAATCACTAGGGAAAAGGCCCCTTGGATTCGATTGCAAGCTTCCACAATCCGTTCTTCCATGGTCGCCGCATGAGAGCGAGCGATGAGATTAACGATCACCTCCGAATCCATACTTGTTTGGAAGATGGATCCCCGTTCTTCTAGATCTCTACGAATTTCCAAAGCATTTGTTAAATTACCGTTATGGGCAACAGCTATATGCTCATCCTTAAATTGGACAACCAAAGGTTGGATGTTACGTGGGTTATTAGAACCAGTTGTGGAATAGCGCACATGGCCCAGTCCCATATGGCCAGGGAGCCGAGGCAGAGACCGAATGGCTTCTGTCAGAAGGCCCATATTCTTAGTCAGTTCAATTTGCGTCCCATCCGTAACAGCTAAACCAGCAGACTCCTGTCCCCTGTGCTGTAGGGCAAAAAGCCCCCAGTAGACATAGCGAGCTATGTCCAAGGTTCAGTCATAAATGCCAAATACCCCACATTCTTCATGCCACTTGTCGAATACTTGATCGTAATGCATAATTGCTCCTAGTCTCGTTGCCCTGTCAAGCGGAAAAAGCATTTCATGATAGGCTTCTTCCACATTTCCCAAGTCACGGCGGAATCGGTCCTTATCGAGCTTTTCATTGGTATCCGCATCCCAGAAACGACAGGTATCAGGGGAAATTTCATCGCTCAAGAGTATTTGCCCCTTATGGCTGCCAAATTCTAACTTAAAGTCCACTAGTTTCACCTTCTTGGTAGCCAAGAAATCTTTAAGGATGTCATTAACCTTCATGGTAATGTCCTTGATAGCTGTTAACTGGTCTTGTGTAGCCCATCCCAAGGCTGTAATTTGGGATTCATTGGCAAATGGATCTCCTAAGTCATCATTCTTATAGCAAAATTCCAAGATAGGATGTTGTAAAGGGGTTCCTTCTTCAAGGCCAAAGCGCTTTGCCATAGAGCCTGCTGCGATATTGCGAACAATAACTTCTAGAGGCACAATATCCAAGGCCTTAACAATTTGGTCACGGTCGTCAATCCGTTCCACAAAGTGGGTTGGAATGCCAGCCTCATTAAGCATGGTAAAGAAGAAACTAGTGATTTTATTATTCAAGACTCCCTTATCGTGAATGGTCCCTTCTTTTCCCCATTGAAAAGCAGTCGCATCATCCTTGTAATGAATGCGATAGAGGTCTGGGTTTTCCATCTTAAAAACTTGTTTAGCTTTTACCTTCGTACAACATTTGATCCATCTTAACTTCCTCCTTACGCTTGTAATTGTTCTTGTAACTGAGCGTTATCCGCTTCTACCTTAGCCGCTTGATCAGCCCGGAAGGCCTGGTAGCGTTCATATAAGGCAGTGTCCACTAAACCTGCCATCTGTACAGCTAAGAGGGCCGCATTCTTAGCCCCTATCCAAGGCCATGGTAGCCACAGGCATTCCCGATGGCATTTGCACTATGGCCAAAAGGGCATCCATACCGTTAAGACCAGTTGCATTGAGGGGAACTCCGATAACAGGACGACTGGTATAGAAGCCACCACACCTGGTAGATGAGCTGCTGCACCAGCACCTGCGATAAAAAGCAATCGCCCCTCTGCAGTTAAGCGCTCCACATAGGCCTTAACAGCTCCCGGTGTTCGATGGGCCGAGGCGATAACCATCTCATAAGGGATAGAGAAATCATCTAATACTTGGGCAGCCTTCGTCATCGTTTCCAAATCAGATTTACTGCCCATGATAATGCCAACTTTCATGAGCTACCTCCTAATCAAAAAGCCCAGCATAAAGCTAGGCTCTAAATAAGCGCAAGAATAGATTCAGTACAATCATGTAGGTGGGCTACAAAATCCATGGGTCTACTCCTTGCAAACAATAAGAATTAAGGGATACGTCAATTGTAGCAAGGGCTATTTATCAGGTCAAGTAATTTTTCGAATAATAAATATATTATATATTCTAATATATTGATGTGCCGAACATTATTTTTATATTCAATATAATTATACGATTTTATTCGATATTTCCCGAACTTTTTATAAATGAAGGAAGGATTCAGCAGGTATAAAAAAACTGCACGCAAACAATATCCCTTATGCGTGCAGTTCCTATACCTTTGTATGTTCCCTAAGAATTTGAAGGACGTCCTTAGTGTTGGTGGTCTGGCACTGGGAAGTGACCTTCTAATTGATAGGCATTTTTCAAATCGCCCGATATTTCAGGAATTCGTTCCACCATTTGGTTCTATAAGGGCATATAATAGAGGAGCTTCAAACTGTCCATCCGCTGCGATATAAACACAATCCATGTAAACAGTTTGGTCTTCTTCGTCGATATAATATTTCATACCCTTATAGTATGCGTTCTCATGATTGATAAAGTCATTAATGTCCGCCTTGTTATCAGCAGTTACAACTTGTGGTCCCTACCACTAGACGCAATACAGTATAGACGCTGTTATCGGTTATGACGAAGAAGGGCATATCCCCTAGCGGCGATTGCACATACGACCGGTAGATAACAGACCCTTCTTCGTCCTCAAAAATCTCTTTCGTTCAAAGGCTGTAATATTTTTCATCGGCTAGAAATTGATCTAGCATTTCTGCTTTTTTTGTTCATTGACCTACTCCTTCTGTCTACATAAGACGAAAGTATGAAGTTCTCGTTAGAAGAAAACAGATGTAGCAACGCCTAAAAAGGGCTGCCACACCTGTTTTGATTAGCCTATTAATCTTCCAAGAATACGCATTTGTCATCTTTAAACTCTTTAATGCGCACCAAAGATTCTACGCGGTAGCCTGCATCTTCCAAGCGTTTACGGCCTGGTTGGAAGGATTTTTTTCGATGGCGATAGCCATACCTACCACGGTATCACCAGCTGCTTCTACAAGCTTAGCAAGCCCCATAGCGGCTTCACCAGATGCAAGGAAGTCATCAATGATGAGGACCTTATCACCAGCAGGCAAGAATTTCTTGGAAATGGTGATGTCATAGTTTTTCTTCTTTAGTATAGGAATATACCTTAGCGTGGTATACATCATCGACCATCAAAATAGACTTTTTTTCTTGCGAGCAAAAACGAGTGGCACCTTGAGTTCAATGGCTGCCATCAAGGCTAAGGCAATACCAGATGCTTCAATAGTAACAATGCGAGTGATGCCTGCGTCTTGGTAACGACGGGCAATTTCTTTGCCAATTTCTTGGAAAAGAACCGGATCGATTTGATGATTTAAGAAGCCATCAACTTTCAAGACGCGATTATCCAATACGCGGCCTTCTTCGTTAATGCGGTGTTGAAGTAATTTCATGAAAGTCTCCTAGCGTTTACTACAGGCTCTATGCCTACTGTTAAGACGTAATTAATTTTACTGTAGTTCAGGGTTGGGGTCAATGGAATTCACCTTTTCTTTCCCCAACAGCAAGCCTATGAATTGCCGCATCCTTCAGTTTCCGCCACCATCTTGGATTGTACCAAGACGATATGGCGTTCTGGAACACTGATATCCGTATCAATCTTGACTACGGTCCCCTCTTGCAATTTAGAAGCTGCCACCATATGTGGTACCAGGGCAACACCCATGTCCAACTCTACCAAGTCAACTAAAAAGGTCGAAGTTATCTAACTCAAAGCGGGGTTTACGGCAGGCTCCATGAGTTACTTGGTCAAAAAAACTTACGAGAGGTGGTCCCGCGACGAAGGGCTAGTATAGGCTCGTTCAAGAGACGGCCTTGATCAAAGGTTTCCAGCCCCTTATAGGAAAGCCCTCCTAAAAAAACATCTTGCAAGCTAGTCAAGGGTGTCACCGTCAAGAGAGGATTATCACGTAAGCCGTCAAATTCTGTAACAATAGCAAGCTGTACCTCCTTATTGAGGATCATATCCACGCAATCAGAAGAGGGGCGGTTGGTAATATGAAGTGCAATATCGTTATCCACTTCCTTCCAACGGCGGAAATACGGTAGTAAGTAATGACGGCAAAGGGTATCGGTAGTTGCTAAAAAGAGGATTCAAAGACTTGCTTAGCCCTTTCTTGCAACTGTTCTACTCCATTATCCAAGATGGTCAAAGCCTTAGCTACCGTATCAAATAGTTCCTTCCCTTCCGGTGTAAAGGTAACGGACTTAGTGGTCCGATTGAAGAGAGGAATACCCAGTTCCGACTCCAATTGTTTAATCCCTTGCGATATAGCGGACTGAGAAACCCCTAGTTCACGCGCCGCTTTAGAGAAGGATAGGTATAAGCCAACCCCATAAAAGGTCCTGTATAAGTCTGCAGAAATAGCCATAGGCCCTCCTTATTAATTAGTTTGTCTTATTTGTATATAAATAATTTATTATTTACCATTAACTATAAAGGGTATATAGTTAATGTGTCAATCAATATATGCTCTTTGTGCCAATTTATCTGACTAAGAGGAGGCTTTTTCATGGCTATGCACCGCTTATTTGTCCGCAAACGTTCTGAATTTGCTTATGAGGCTGACCAAGTACTACGGACTTTACGAGAGGACTTGTCCATTCCTGCTCAGTCCGTCACTCTTTATAAGCGCTACGACATCGAGGGCTTGGACGACAAGGACCTAGACCAAGCTAAGGAGCTCATTTTCTCCGAACCGCCAGTAGACCAAGTCTTCACAGACTTGCCACACGAGGAGGGCGCCTTTGTATTCGCTGTAGAATACCCTACCTGGCCAATATGACCAAGGAGCTGATTCTGCCGAACAATGCTTATCTATGCTCACACTTAAACAAGGCTATCAGGTCCGAATAGCCCAAGTCTTTTTCTATCCAAGGCCCTCTAACAGAGGACCAAAAGAAAGCCATCAAGGCTTACTTCATCAACCCTGTGGACTCTCGCCAAGCTGCTATGACCCTTCCTACTAGTCTCCAACTAGACCTAGAAGAGCCACAAGCAATTCCCCTTATTGACGGCTTTACCCATTGGAACCAAGACCAACTAGATGCTTTCATCAAAGAAGAAGGGCTAGCCATGACCCTGGCTGATGCCCTCCTCATCCAGGATTACTTTAAGGACCAAGAGGGTCGCAATCCTAGTCAAAACCGAAATCAAGGTTCTCGATACCTACTGGTCTGACCACTGCCGCCACACCACCTTTATGACAGAACTAACCCAAGTAACCATCGACAAAGGCCGTTTTAACAACCCTATTCAGCAGGCCTATCAAGCCTATCAAGAGGGACGAAAGAAAATCTACACCAGTAAGACTAAGGCCTCATCTCTCATGGATATGGCCACCTTGGCTACAAAAAGAACTTAAAGCCCAAGGCCTCCTCAGTAACTTAGATGAGTCCGATGAAATCAACGCTTGTACCATTATCGTTCCAGTAGATGTGGACGGACGAGAAGAAGAGTGGCTCCTTCTCTTTAAAAATGAAACCCATAACCACCCTACAGAAATCGAACCTTTCGGCGGTGCTGCTACCTGCTTGGGCGGATGCATCCGCGATCCACCTCTGGTCGGGCCTATGTCTACCAAGCCATGCGGATTACCGGCGCTGGTGATCCCCGCACCAGCTTGGACCAAACCTTAGCTGGCAAACTTCCTCAACGACGTATCACGCAAGGGGCTGCTAAGGGATATTCCTCCTACGGCAACCAAATCGGCCTAGCAACAGGCGAAGTCAAAGAATACTACCATCCTGGCTATGTAGCTAAGCGCATGGAAATCGGCGCTGTCGTCGGCGCAGTTCCCCGCGCTCACGTACGACGCGAAGCACCTAAACCTGGTGATGTGGTCATGCTCATTGGCGGTAAGACCGGCCGTGACGGCTGTGGTGGCGCCACTGGCTCCTCTAAGGAACACACCATGGAATCCCTAAGCTCCTGCGGAGCAGAAGTACAAAAGGGCAACCCTCTTACGGAACGAAAAATCCAACGCCTCTTCCGCAAACCAGAAGTCACCCAGTTAATTAAACGCTGTAACGACTTTGGTGCGGGGGCGTCTCTGTAGCCATCGGCGAACTAACTGACGGCTTGGACATCAACCTGAGACTTAGTTCCTAAAAAAATATGCTGGCTTGGATGGGACAGAGCTAGCAATCTCTGAATCTCAAGAACGGATGGCCTGCGTCATCGAAAAAGATAAGGCGGGCCTCTTCAAGTCCTATTGTGACCAAGAAAACTTAGAATGCACCCAAGTGGCCCTTGTAACCGATACAAATCGCCTCGTCATGCATTGGAAGGGATCACCTATCGTAGATATCTCCCGGGACTTTCTCAACACAAATGGGGCTAAACAGGAACAAGCAGTCCACATAGGCTTACCACAAGTCCCTTCCTACTTTGCCAAAAAGAAGCGCCTGTGACAGATTTTTAAAGGCCAATGGCTAAGCACCTTATCCGACCTTAACGTAGGATCCCAGGAAGGCCTTTTGAGTCGCTTCGACTCCACCGTAGGTGCGGGAACGGTTCTCATGCCCCTGTCCGGTAAATACCAAAAACACCTGTTCAAGGGATGGCCGCTAAGCTCCCTGTCCGGCATGGCCAAACCAATACAGCTTCCGTCATGACCCACGGTTTCAACCCAGATTTAGCCTCGTGGTCTCCCTTCCATGGAGCCCAATTTGCTATTCTCTCTCTGTTGCCAAAGGGGTTACTATGGGGGCCCACCGCCAAGATATGTATCTGACCCTTCAAGAGTATTTTGAAAGCCTTCGCCAAAATCCTCATGCTTGGGGCAAACCTACCGCCGCCCTCTTAGGTGCCTACCAAGCACAAAAGGAATTAAATATTGCCGCCATCGGTGGCAAGGACTCCATGTCCGGCACCTTCATGGACTTAACCGTACCACCCTAGCCTGGTATCATTCGCAGTCGCTACGGCACCAGTTGACCGCATTATCAGTCCAGACCTCAAAGAAGCTGGCCACCGCCTTATTCACTTAAAGTTGCCTCGCACCTTTGATGAAGCCCCTGATTGGAGAGCTTTCAAAGCTAATTGCGACCTCTTACAAAAAGAAATCGACGAGGGCCGCGTCTATTCCGCCTACACAATCGATGAAGGTGGCCTAGCTGAGGCTATCACCAAGATGGCCTTAGGCAATCGCATAGGGGTCAAAATTGATGCCTATGCAGGGGCCTCCCTATTCGACGCCAACTTAGGATCTTTCCTCTTCGAGGTAGATATCACGGCAGTTAACCACCTCCTTGAAAAAGAGGGACGCAAGTAATTGGCGTAACCCAAGAAGAGCCGGTCATCCAGTGGAAGGACCAAGTCATTAGCTTGGATCAAGCTCAAGCAGCCTACGAGAGGACCTTACAACATATCTTCCCACTAGAAGCCCCCTCCACCAAAGAAACTTGCCCACTGCCTCTTTACGAACAAACAAGTGCGCCTATTGTTGGACCAAAATCCTTAGAAGGCGCTAAACCCTAAGGTCCCTCATCCCCGTATTCCCAGGCACCAATTGCGAATATGACTCTGCCCTGTGCCTTTGAACGCGCTGGCGCTCAAACAGACATTCTTGTCATTCGCAACCAAAGCATTGCAAACTTAGAAGAGTCTATCCAAGCTATCAAATCCAAGTTGGAGACATCACAAATTATCTTCTTCCCTGGCGGTTTCTCTGCTGGCGATGAACCAGATGGATCCGGTAAATTTATGGCCACCCTCTTCCGCAATCCTTACCTAGCAGAAGCTCTAGAAGACCTTCTCTACCAACGCGATGGTCTGGCTCTAGGGATTTGTAACGGCTTCCAAGCCCTCATTAAACTAGGGTCTTCTTCCAGGAGGACACGTGAGCCCTCTCAGAGAGATTCTCCGACTTTAACCCACAATCCCATCGGACGCCACCTATCTGGCATGGTAAACACCAAGGTTATTTCCACCATGTCTCCCTGGATGTCAACCCTAAAAAGCCGGTGACATCTTCACCGTTCCTATTTCTCATGGAGAAGGTCGTTTTGTAGCAAGCCCAGACCAAGTAGTTAGGTTGGCTCAAAATGGCCAGATAGCTACTCAGTATGTGGACTTCCAAGGCCAAGCTACTATGGATGCCCGCTTCAACCCCTAACCAATCCGTCTGCGCCATCGAAGGGATCTTTAGCCCCTGACGGCCGTGTCTTTGGCAAAATGGCCCACAGCGAACGCTGTGGACATGGAATTAGTAAGAATGTTCCTAGTAATCACCACATGCCTATCTTCGAATCGGGTGTCATCTATTTCAAATAAAGATTTTTTTGAACCTCCTATTATAATTACTCTATGGATATAGTTATATAACTTTTAGTATATTGATTATTATCGAATATGTGCGTAAAAATAGTAAGGTAATCTATTAAGAACGTGAGTCTATGGACTCCTACTATTGAGAGGTCTATTCCCAGAAAAGGATTTCCCATGAAATTAGCACAACAAGTTACAGAACATATCTACTGGATTGGCTCTAACGACTGGAAGACAGAACGCTTCGAAAATCTCTTCCCATTGCCAAACGGGGTAACGTACAATTCCCTACTTCATCGATGATGAAAAGACAGCTATCATCGACACAGTAGATGAATCTATCCGCCGCGAGTTCTTTGAAAAATGTCATCAAGCTTCTCGATGGCCGCCAATTGGACTACTTGATTATCAACCACATGGAACCTGACCACGGTGCAGGTATCATGGAATTGGTACGCCTCTATCCAAATATCAAAATCATTGGCACTGCCACTACCTTCCGCATGTGCCAACAATTCTTTAACGAGGATTTCAAGAACAATCAAATCGTTGTTAAAGACGGCGATATCACAGACCTTGGCAAGCATAAGCTCGTAACTTACACCATGCCTATGGTTCACTGGCCTGAAGTAACAGCTACCTATGAAAGTACAACAGGGACCCTCTTCTCTGCTGATGCCTTCGGATCCTTCGGCGTTTTTACACGGCAATATCTTCGCCGACCAAATTGACTTCAAGTCTGAATTTGAAGACGAAGCCCGCCGCTACTACACCAACATCGTAGGTAAATACGGTCCACAAGTACAAAAATGCCATCAAGAAGTTGTCCACTTTGAAAATCAATACTATTGCATCTCTTCATGGTCCAATCTGGCGCACACCTGAAACCGTACAATACATCCTTGAAAAAGTATATGTACTGGTCTACCCTACAACGCAGAAGAACAAGGGGTTGTCATCGCCTTTGGTTCCATGTACGGCAATACAGCCAACATGGCCCAACACTTGGCTAAACTTCTCGCCCTTCGCGGCATCAACAATATCAAGATGTACGACGTATCGAAAAACAGATCCATCCCTACATCATCTCCGATGCTTGGAAATACTCCAACCTCATTTGTGTATCCCCAACCCTACAATCTGAACCTCTACCTATCCATGGAAAAAAATTCTTGCATGAATTATCCGCCTTGAATTTCGCTAACCACCATGTATCCATCGTGGGCAACCACACATGGGCGTCTGCAGCGGCTAAGCGCATGGTTGAACTCTTCACTAACGACTTCAAGAATGTAGACATCGTAGGAGAAGTACTAGATATCAAATCCGCCTTGCATGAGGCCGACTATCCCTAAATTCGAAGCCCTCGCTGATGCCATTGCAGAGTCCGTAAAGACAACTGAAATCCAAAATTTCTAAGTTTACGTCTATCCCTACTCTTATCAGCAGGCTGACTATAAGAGGCTTTTCATACATCGCCCTTCCTCTGGAGGGGCGATTTTTTTCATAGGACCGTGCTATACTAATACAGATATAAATATACTCAGAACCCATTAAGCAGAAAGAAACCGATAATGAAATTTTTATACGGACCAGCAAAAACACGATGTTCTGGACCAACCCTTTGCCCAGATTTATCGCAAAATAAATGTCCTCCTCACCGTTGGAGAACTTCTAATGGAAAATGGGGCCAATACCTCCTATATGATTCAACAAATGAATAAAGCTTCAGCCTTTATGGGAATCCCTAAGGAGTATTTGAGCATTCATGTAACCTATACGACTCTCATGATCAATGTGTCCCATGAAAAACACTCCTATACATCCTTTAGAAAGACCCCTAAACACGGTGTTAATATGACTGTGGTTTATGCAGTAACCAATGTCCTTTGGCGGGCACTCGAACGGAATTACTCTTTAGAATCCTTAGAACACGCCCCTGGCCCATATCCAACAATACCCACCGTCCTATTCCGTCCCTGTGAAAGCCTTGGCTTCTGCAGCGGCCTGTGGTGGTTTCTCTATTCTCTTTGGAGGCACCATGGCCTCAGCGCTCATGACCATCGTATGTGCCTTTCTAGGTTTTATGGCTCGCCACCTGTGCTTTAAAAACCATATCAATCCCTATGTAGCTACCATGGTGGCCACCTTTGTCTGTATGGTATCATCCTACGGTTTTTATAAGATCATCCCCGATCAATCACTAGTCTATACCATCATATCCTGCACCCTCTTTATGATTCCGGGAATCCCCTTAATCAATGGGATTATCGATATCATCTCAGACCACTTCATGGCCGGTGTCACCCTGCCTCATGTCAACCCTTCTCATCATGTCATCCATGTCCCTGGGGATTGCCATCATGCTCCAGTTCAATATTGATACAACCTTCTTCTTCGCAGGTATCAAACCAAATTATGTCCTTATTGAGCAACTCCTAGCAGGTTTCGTCGCAGCTAGCCTCTTCGCGGTCATCTTTAATACCCCGTACCGCCTCTTGCCTTATATAGGTCTAGGAGGTATTGTCTGCGTGGGTGTCCGTAATATCCTCTTTATCGATGTAAACTTACCCCTCGCAGCTGCTTCTTTCATTGGATCGGCTGTATCAGCCCTCCTCATAGCCCGTATCACGGCTTATCTCAAGGGGTCGACTACCATCATGATTATTGCCTCTGTCATCCCTTTGATTCCAGGCGTCCTCCCTATACCGCTTCATCTCTGATGCCTTCCAATTTTTCTACCTTATCCATAAATGATATTCAAGCTTGGTTACAAATTGGTATAACGGGTTTCTTAACAGTTATCGGCATCGCCTCTGGAGCTGCCGTTCCTAACATACTGGCAGATCGCACTATCAACCGTCTCCGTCAGGCCCGGATTGACTCAGCTCTCAAACATCGGCAGGAACTCAGTGAAATGACAGAATGCTCAAGTAGACAAGATGGCCACTTTGTATGCCGCATTCCATCTAAGGGCAAGGAGTTCATAACCTCTGAGGCAGGTCCAGACTCCGTTCGTGAATTGGTGGATCAGGAGTTGAATACAGCTTTCTCACAATTCATGGAAAAATACACCTAAGGATAACTAATTATTTATAAAATTCCAGATAGCTATCAATCATCACAAGAACTTACATAAGAAAATGCCCCTACAGGATTCTCCTGTAGGGCATTTTTCTATCCTATATAAATTTTTCTATATAAATATCCTTAAATACGTTAATTCTCATGAACTCTCATAAACACTAGTTCTGCCATAGGCTTCTCAGTATTTTAACAAATAAAAATAAGCAATGACAAAGTCATTGCTTATTTTTACTTATGGCGGAGAGTCAGGGATTTGAACCCTGGGTACGGTATACGCCGCACACATGATTTCCAATCATGCTCCTTAAGCCACTCGGACAACTCTCCATAGCGATTACTTTGCTTATAATATCAAATCTATGAATTACTGTCAAATAATTTCTATGGATTTTACCTAGGGATATGATGAAGAAAAACTATCTCTCCATTGGCTCTGTAGCCACTGCCGCCTTATGAAGGCCACAGAGGCGGTAAGCAAGAGCTACAAGGGCCATGAAAGCCCAAGCTACAAAGAGTGAAATACGAGATGCTGGATCTATGAGCATTCCGATAGTAACCAAAGCTAAGAAACCCTATACAAGCATAATTTACATAAGGAAGCAGATAGACTTAAAGGGATGGTCAGCCATGGCCTGTGGTCCCCAGTGCCTACGAAAAACGTGCTTGAGAAGCGCAGAGAACAAACCAAGTCACCATACCAGGGAAGACAGAGGCGGAATAGATATAGCGGAAAAAGATCAGACCCCGGCATGAGGAAGTTTAAAAAGGACTCCAAATGATAAAATAAGAATCGTCGCTATAAGACCATTTTGTGGTACACTCTTTTTAGACAGCTTAGCAAAGACCTTAGGTGCCTGCCCCTGCTTGGGCAAGGTATAGAGCATACGGCCGCAGGAATAAATGCCCGTATTAGATCCAGATAGGGCAGCTGTGAGAACGACGAAATTAATAATTCCCGCCGCTGCTGTAATTCCCACCTTAGAGAATGTCGTTACAAAAGGAGAACCCACAGTCCCTAACTCATTCCAAGGATAGACAGACATGATGACAAAAATAGCACCGATATAGAAGATCAAAACCCGCCACACGATGTTCTTAATAGCTTTTTACTAAGGTATGCTTAGGATTTTTGTGCCTCCCCAGCGGTAATCCCAATCACTTCTACCCTTTGGAAAGCCCCTGCTACGATACAGAGGGCCGTCAACATACCTCCCTATCCCATTGGGGAAGAATCCATCGTGTGCCCAAAGATTAGAAATCCCTATAGGGATACCATTATTCCCTAAGCCAAAGACAATCATACCAATCCCCACTAAGAGCATGATGATAATGGTGGCCACCTTTGATAAAGGCAAACCAGAATTCGAATTCTCCATAGTACTTAACGGAAATGAGGTTAGCTGCAGCTAGAATGGCCACTGCCCCTAAAGCCGACCCCCAATGGGGTATGTCAGGAAACCAGTAGGCCACATAGAGGGCTACCGCCGTAATCTCCGACAAGGCTACCGTAGCCCAAAGGAACCAATAGCACCAAGCTGTCAAATAGCCTGCAAAGGGGATAAATAACGGTAGCCATAGGTAGCAAAGGAACCTGTCACTGGCTCTAGGTAGAGCATTTCCCCATAATCCGCATAACCATGAACATAACTAGTCCTGCTATGCCATAACAAATTAGCACTGAAGGCCCTGCCATTTGAATGGTGGATGCAGACCCTAAGAAGAGGCCGACTCGATTGTGCCCCCTAGGGCAATCAGTTCAATATGGCGGGGTTTCAGTTGTCGTTCTAACTTAGATTCATTCACTGGAAAGCTCCCTTTCTAAGCATGCTGAATGTGATGCATATTTTTCTGTTATTATACCACCTTACTCTTTAATGAAACATACAATACTCCTGCAAGTTAGATTATAAGCCTCCCCTAATTTTTGAGTTCCCTTCCAGGGCTCCCTGTGCTAGGATTAAGAGTGTTAAAAAGTTATATAAGAGCCTGCATAGGCCCTATCCATAAGGAGATTCTATGAAACGACATCTTATCGTAAGCCCTAGCCCTCACCTGCTTAGGTGTAGGGATCAGCCTAGCACAAGTCCCACAAGAGGCACAGCACATATCCCTCAGACCCATTCACCCAGTTAGCTATGTAAGACCCATTGTCACCCATAGCGCAGGCTTCTTAACAGCCAATAAGACCCCTCCAACTACGATGGGTCCTACCTCAACTTACGGCCCCCAATATACGGAGCCCAATGTAGATGATCTTCCCTACTACAATCCAACTAAGGATAAGACACCCAAGGAGCATGTAGCAGTTAAGGAAACTCATTTTTCTCTTTCGGGGCAAGCTTCAAGTCCGGCCAGAAACAGACCACATTGTTATCCACCATGTAGCCATCCCTCCGGAGACTATTCGGCCCAACAAATTCACCGCTACCACCAAGATCATAACGGTTGGGCAGGCATTGGTTACCACTATGTGATCCGCCGAGATGGAAGCATTGAACGAGGCCGTCCATTAGCTACTGTTGGAGCCCAAGCATCGGGAGAAAAACCTCCACTCTATAGGCATCTGCATGGCAGGGAATTTTTGACCAAGAAAAGGTAGAGCAACAGCAGTACAATAGTCTAGTGAAACTCGTGGCCGACCTAGTAGAAATCTATCAATTACCTCTGCGGCGAGAAATCGTAGGTCACCGAGACTATAACGATACCTCCTGCCCTGGAGAGAACCTCTATAACCTTCTCCCCAACTCCGCCAGGACGTAGAAAAAAAGAAGTGCTAGCGGACCGAGCAGCCGGTCGGTCTATCACCAGCAAGGAAGCCCTTGTGACACAAGAAAGAGCCCGACAAGCAGCCAAGAAAAAAATCAGGCCAAACGAGAGAAAGCTAAAAAAACAAACTAAGACTAACAAGGCCCTTCAAACCCAACTTCATAACTAAGACATGTCTCTGTAAATCTATAGCTATCATTCGTTTTTATAAGTTAAAAAGAGCTCCAGCAATTGCTGGAGCTCTTTTAGTTAGTTTATATAATCAATCATTTTCCCACTATGGTTTACCTAGGGAAAACCGATTAGTCCAAGATACTTTCTTTGGAATCTTCCATCATTTGGGCGCGACGACGACGGATGCAAAATCCGTTCTTCTTCGTGACGAGCTTTCAAAAGATAAGTCCTTAGCTGTACCAACAAATCGACCATAGAGGAAGAAGTAAACTGCCAATGCGAGGAGGGCAATGACTACAGTGCCTTGGAACATGTAAGTGTAACCTACTACTTCTTTTACTGCACCGAGGATAAGGACCAAAGCCAAGACCCTACATCAAGAGCGATGAAATAAGTAGAGGTAGCAACACCAATACGGTGAACTGGAACAATCTTAACAGATACGGCTTGACCATTGGACATGAATGTACCATAACCAAGGCCTACGAATATAGCAGAGAGAAGAATAATCCATGTATTAGATGCGACGGACAAGAGGTAGATACCAAATGCCAAGCAGACAAAGCATGGGTACATGACCCAGTTTTCACCTTTGCGGTCGAAGATAATCCCCAATAGAGGACGGGTAATGGTAATGATAACCGCATAGACTACGAAGAAGTATTTACCTGCATCTGCCAAGTTAATATCCCGTGTATAGGCAGCCATAAAGCCGATAACACCAGAGTAAGCCGCTTACGAGTACAGAGGTAAGAGAAATTGAATTCATCCGCGTTTCGATGTATTCCTTAATACCTGTATCAGTTTTATCGGCTTTGCAGGGCTGGTGTTAAGTTCGGTTCTTCAAACTTCATAATGAAGGACCCCAAAATACAGAGGACCAGCAATACGACGCAGAACAAGATAACGAATTGGAAGGAGAAGGCATCCAAGAGCAAAATCCCTAAGAATGGGCCAATAGCTGCCGCCAAGGATGTGGACAAACCATAATAGTTGATACCTTCACCCCGACGAGACTTAGGAATAATAGATGCAATGATGGTTGATGTTGCTGTAGATGTGATACCATAAGCGAAGCCGTTAATAAAAACGCACTGCGTAGAGGGCCATAAGACTTGGCGTATAGAGATAAGCAGCCGTAGAAATAAAATAAATAGCGAGGCCAAGATAGAGCATCTTACGGCAGCCTAACTTACCAATAAAGCGACCCGCTAACAAACGGGAGAATACCGTACCGATAATGAATACACCAACAGCAAGGCCTGCTTGCGATGCTGTTGCTTGTAAGTTATCCTTCGCAACAACAGCGATGATAACAATTAACAAATAATAAATTAAAAATACGAGTAAATTAATCGCTGTGTCTAGGGAGAAAGGCTCCTGTCCACAATGGCTCTTTCTTAGACGCCACAAAAATCAACCTCACTTTTACAAGATATAAATTATATAATTTGGGTTACCGATATATTATAATCCTCCCATAACAATTGTGTAGCGACAAAAAGAAAAAAAGCATATCATTTTTATGATATACCTCTTAATTTTTGTTAGAAGTTTCTAATCTGCGATTAAACCGCAGTTTTTAAAAGAAGTCTCTATAGGCTTCCGCCTTCTTGACCAGGGACAAAGGGATAGGCCCTAGAAGTTGATGGAAGGCGAGTTAATGACAATTCACGACCATCATAAACAAAATTAATAGTTTCATTAGTCTTAGGTAATTTTACCTTTTCAGGCAAGAGGCCTAATAGGATTTCCGTAGCCTTACCACCAGTGGTGCAAATATGGGCTACATCTGGAACTTGTCCCAGAATATCCTTCAAGTTTACCGGTTCCACTACCTCTAAAAAGGCATCTGACGCATTGCCGTGCCCCCGAATAGCTTTTATAGACCGTTGGGCAAGAAGCAATCCCCTTTTGGTCCAAAAAGCTTTAATTCTTTCTGGATCAAAGGCCTTCTCGTCACCCTTTCTAAAGTGATCCTTATCATTAAAGAAAATCAGCCCATAGACCCGCCACATATCATTTTGGAAGTTAGGATAATGGAATTCCATGGCCTCGTTTTTCCGCTGCTGGTGGAAAGGTCCCCATCATCATGACTGTAGCCTTCTTAGGCAAAAAAATGGAGGGAACGGTCTTGTTTCAATTTTTGTTCCATAAGAGTGCCTTCTTTCTATTGTATTTCAAATATATATTCATCATATATCATAAGTGGTCAACAATAATATACTTAGAGTCACAATTTCCCTCGATCTATGGATTTTTCTTTATCTCCTCAGAACTGGGCCCGTCCCTATCACCTCGCGTCAAAAGATTCAACCTATCTCTAGAATAAAGAAGAAAAACACCTAGCTAATGCTAGGTGTTTTCTAGTAAAACATAGAAGGCTATTACATGTAGAGGTAATTACATATAAATTTTTATGTAGATTTAGACAGTTATAAGTAGATAGTAAGTAATTATGAATAGATATAAATGATTATGATTGTTTTTAAGTGATTAGGAGTTCTGTAAATTACTCAAACTAGAACTTATAATTTAATTCTGCTCGATAGAAGTCAGATAAGTTATGACCCTTTTGGTCCTTAGAGTCGAATCCATAGTAGGCAGATAAACCTACATTCTTAGCCAAGGTATAATCTACAGTGGCCATCCAACCCTTGTAGCCATTATGACCATCCAAGGCAGCTAAGTTCTTTACTGTAGCACCAAGATCATAAGCTTGATTCCAAGTGGAACTTACAATAGGGGCCAAGGCCTTTTGGTTGAAGTACTGAGCCTTCACATCCTGGGCACTTTCTGACTGGTCATAGTTGCTGCAGCCAATGCCAGCTACCCAAGCAGAAGACCCCAGTCTTTAGCGGCGTTATGACTCATATTTCCCTTGATCCATCTCGCCGCCAACCCAGATCTTATTATAGTTGTAGTTAGCATTGAAACCATAGACAGCCTTCAAATCATTAAGCGCCTGCACTGATGTATTAAAGTGATCGGCTACACCTAAATAATAAGCGCCTACCGTTTGGCCCTTAGCTAGGTTACCAGCTGTAACTTGAGCCAGGCTAACACGTGCATTTTTTCTCTGCATCGAGACCTGCATCTCGAACGAGGCCTTCAACCATGGACCCATAACCGACAACACCTGTTACATGCTTACCATCTGTGAGAACAGCACCAACCCCATCGAAGTTATCATCATAAGCAAGGCCAGCCCCTACAGTTAATGGGAACCGACCACCGATCAGTGTAGCTTTTTTACCAAATTGATGGGCCACATAAACTTGATCAAAACGGGCTTGACCAGATTTATTACCGGTAGCATCGCCGAATTCCATATCATCGGAGGTCAAGCGGATAACTGCGGAGGTCTTGTCATTAACCTTAGCATTAAATTGTACGCGACCTCGCATATCGAATTTGGAATGCTTGTCATAGGCATCATAGTGGCCATTATTCTTATTATTGCCCACATAGCGGAGTCGAACATCGCCAGTAGCCTTGATGTTACCTATGCGGTCTTCCAAGTTAGAAACGCGTACACCCAAATTGTTGAGTTCAGAAGAGAACTCATCAGCCAAGCGGTTAATCATAGCTTGTTGTTCCGCATTGGCCTTGTCTTGATTAGCCATAGCTTTGGCTACCATTTGTGCCATTTCGTAACGAGTGATGTTATTTTGGCCCTTGAAGGTGCCATCTGGGTAGCCGTTGATAATACCGGCATTAGCCAATTGTGCCACCGATTGATAAGCCCAAGAATCACTGCTTACATCAGAGAATGGATTTGCTGCAAAGGCAGTGGTAACCCCTACTAAAGCAGTAGCTGCAAAAGAGAGCTGCAAATTGTTTCATTATGATTCCCCTTTCGATCCAATGGATACTCTCACAATCCATCTTTCGAAACACTAGTCTCCTCAACATATAGGCCTTATTGAGGACTTGTATTGAATCCAGTGGTACAAGAGATATATAGACAAACAAGCACATAGTTCAAGGGGAGTTTCCCAGTTTTTCTCTCGCCTCGATGCGCGCACATGTGATATTTATCACGTTTTTCTCTTGTTGGACCCTATCATAAACCTAAAATTTCCCTTTTGTAAACTATACTTGTATAGTTTACTTAAACATATGTTAAAATTGTGTGCAACCATTAAACCTCAAAACCCATTAAAATAAAAAGAGCATATGACCTATTACAAAAAAAGTCATATGCTCTATTAATTATACATTAGAAATCCTAGCGTCTCCTCATGGCCTTAGGCCTATCTAAGACCATGGACCAAAGGATCCCCTGGCGGAAGGAAGCCTTAGACAGGTCCCTTACTCCACCTATTTGCCCCCTCTTGATGAAGTCATCTCCACTAGTATTTTCTTGGGAGGCGGCTTTTCTTGATTTTTGAGCCATCTTAGCCCGCAAAGCTTGTTGACGGGCTAATTCTATCCCGATCCGCAGAGGCTTGGGCCGCTCGTTCAGCCGCCTGAGCGTCCCGATGGCGACGAAGGTCTTCTCGACTCAAGTATTGGTCTTCCGATTGAGCCTCAGTCTGTGTCTGTAAGCCACCATCATAGGACCCCTCCATTTCATCTGCTTGATAGGATACACCAGATGGGTTTTTGTGGCTCTTGGGATGGCTTACGCTCGATCTTAATGCCATATTCTCGTTCCATATCTTCCCAGGTCATCTGATTCCCAGCAGATGGTTTTGAAGAAGGCTTGGACTCCTTCTTACCAACCTTGCCTACCAGACTGACAATAAGATAGATAATAGCAAAGAGAATGGGCAAGTAATTCAATACATCTTCCATAGAAGCCCTCTTATTTACCCTCTTGGTCTTGACCAGAGAGGCTTTCACGCATCTTGGTATCAGCCATAATGTTATTCATATTGTAATAGTCCATGACTCCCATATGGCCTTGACGAAGGGCCTCAGACAAAGGCTTGTGGCACTTCTGCTTGTGCTTCTACAACCTTAGCTTGCATTTCTTGGGTGTAAGCCTTCATTTCTTGTTCCTTAGCAACCGCCATAGCACGACGTTCTTCCGCACGAGCCTGAGCGATTTTTATCGGCTTCTGCCTGATCAGTCATGAGTTCAGCACCAATGTTACGTCCTACATCCACATCAGCGATATCGATGGATAAGATTTCAAAGGCTGTCCCTGCATCCAAGCCCTTAGCCAATACCGTACGGGAGATGTGATCTGGATTTTCTAAGACATCCGTATGTTCTTCAGAAGAACCTACAGTTGTTACAATACCTTCTCCGACACGGGCAATGACGGTTTGTTCACCGGAGCCACCAACCAGACGATCGATGTTAGCTCGTACGGTAACACGAGCACGTACGCGCAGTTCGATACCATTCTTGGCCACCGCAGAAATGATAGGCGTTTCAATAACCTTCGGGTTGACGGACATTTGCACTGCTTCCAATACATCACGACCCGCCAAGTCAATGGCAGCAGACCGTTCGAACGTCAAAGGAATAGAAGCCCGTTCCGCCGCTATCAAGGCATCCACCACACGGTTAACATCGCCACCAGCCAAGTAGTGGGCTTCCAACTGGTTGACATTAACGGACAAACCAGCCTTGTTAGCTTTCACCAAAAGGCAAGACGATTTGGGTTGGATTAACCCGACGAAGGCGCATGCCGACGAGGGTAAAGATACCAACGTTAACACCGGCCGCCATAGCGGAAATCCAAAGGCCCAGTGGCACGAAATGCAAGAAAATCATGATAGCTACAATAAATAATACTGCGCCAATCAGTAGAGATGCTCCTATAACCATATTTAGTCTCCTTTTACAAGATTACCTTAGTCTTCTGCTAGAGGTCTTACGATAGTTCGGCCTCCTATGACCTTACTTACCACAATCGGTGTACCCGGTTCAACAAATTCCCCTTCGGTCACCACATCCACAAATTGACCATTAATGGATGCAATCCCCGCTGGTCGCAAGGTAGAATGCGCTGTCCCTCGCAAGCCCACTAGCTTGTTTTGCGTATCATTGGATACATAGCCATCAGCTGAATCAGACCGAGAGAGAATTTGACCGGGTACACCGATTGTGGTAAGTAGGTCGCGAACTCCATTATGGTGAAAAGACTAGCAACCATAAGGCGTCGATGACTGATATTGTAGCGCATGAACGCTGCTGTTCTGCCGCGGATGGCGGCGTGCGGTGGTATCTTACCCTCGTCATCTCCGTAACAGTGTCTGACTGCAGCCAACCGTGACGGCGCGGCTTCTGACCTGCAATAGCACTCGTCGTAAATGACGCTTCTGAAAAATCGTGACGTGAACTCCTGTTCAGGCGTCGCCAGCGATGACCGCCGCCAGCCGTACCAACTGTACCTGGCATCGACTTCGTCAGGCATGAAGTCGCCAGACCGAACAGCGTGACTCTGGGCTGGTCACAATATAAAGGGCTTCCGGGAAAACGTGCCCCTTCTGGCAATATCTTGTTCTGGCCGTGCGGCCTCCGACGAAATGGCATTAAAACAACTGCGTGCTATCCATCAGCGCTGAAGATCTGACCAATCCTGCGGTCATCGTCCGTGCCGTCTTGCGTGTGCTGTGGTCGGAAAATCACAGTCTGATGGCCTGAATGATGGACAGTGTTTTTGGGCATGGGCTATGTGGTTTTGTATGTTTAGGTATGTTACAAGGGGGCCATTAGTGAAACGTGGGCATCGGCCTGACTGGCCGCACTGTTATTGGGCAGTTGGATCGGTGTTGCGCTGCGCCTGCGACACGCGCACGGCTGGGTGACCTGACGATTCTTTATCGATGGCAATATCGGCGTGACCTTCAGGCATACGGCGACAGCCATCAAGAACGTGGCTGGCGGTCGGTCGTGGTGCGTTTGATTTTGGTACTATTCTATGTACTCAATTCGTTCTTGGCATGAGCAAGGTTACTCAGAACGCGACTCGACGAACTCGACCTGCCCGTAAGTTGTATGACGCTCAGTTTTGGTACGATCTGGCTGACGTATTCTGGGGTGTGCTGATATAAAATTGTTATGGTCGCCTCGTCGGTCGTCTCTTTGAAATGCGTCTTGACTCGGCGGCTGTTAACAGACGGAAGCAGTATTGGTGACGGTCACTGTCCGGAAGCGAGGCGGTAGCAACAATATAATGGATGGGTTGACGACGATCGAAATCGTTCGCTGTGTGGCGTTGACCCGGCAACGGGCGGGCCGACCGCGGTGGTTACGAATCGAAGCCTGGTGCTGATAGTGGCAATTATTGTGTGGTGGTTGGTGCTGCGGCAAGAAGTGGTTGCTGGTTCGACTGGATTGAAAATAGCGATCAGAATAACGATCGCAAATGATATTGCGTCTGTTCGCATCTGCTTGCGCTGGTCATTTCAGGCGCCAATGGCTCCCCTGACCAGCTACGCTGCTGGCGTTGGCTGGTTGTTCTGCGTAGGTTGATCGGGCCAGTTGCGAGATATCCGTAGATCGGCCTAAAGTATTGTTGACCTATTTAAACGTTTCTTCGGCATCTTCTGACCGTCATCAGAAAGTGTCATGTTCGGCGACTGACGGTGGGCTGTGGCGCGGTATTGTAACTGTGTTTTTGTTGTGATGTTAACTCTTTCGAGCCTCCTACAAACTGCATCACGGTGCTGGCTGGTATCACTTGCATGCTACTGTCACTTCCAGTATGGGAAGAACCATCATTGATGAGGTTGGCTGTGGCGTCTGAAAAACCGTTCTCTGAACCCGGTGACTGGGGAAGGGCGGCATGCGATGCTGTTCGGTGATACTGACCCTCTGTGCGTGGCTTCTCGCTGTGCAGTGGCGTATCCGTATCGGCGACCGGCTGGTTTCTTTCTTCCAGTGTGATGCCGCGGTTTTGGCGTGACCCGCAGCCGTGGCCTGTGCCCATCGCGCGGCTGTGGTCTGCGGCGGGCCTGCATGATCGCTGCGTCTACCATTGATCTGTGATTATTCTTTCTCCTGCTTTATCTTGCCTGTTATCGTTCGCGGGCGTAGCACATTCGCTCCCGGCAACTTCGGTTAACTACCTGTTCGTCGCTCGTCCATCGTGCGGTAAAAATGCCTGACGCATTGGCTTATCGGCAGGGGCAGCTGCGTGCGGCATCTGGCAATGGAAGGAAGATATCTTCAGACAATATTTTCTAATGATGATTATAACCCAAAGAGCTCAATTGGCGGGCACAACAGGCTGGATGACCTTGATTTCGGACATTGGCCTCGGCAATCAAAACGATGCGAAAGCCGACCGGCTCACAGATGACCAGAACAGAATATTGACCGCGGTGTTCTGATCGTACGACCGGGCGGTTTCAGGCCTCCAACAATGACTTCGGCATCGGCTGACCGATAACGGTGACGGCAGGCCAGCTGGTCTGGCGGTTGTATTTCTGTTGCCAGCGGGTGTTGTCGCAGATGAACTGTAACGAATGCGGGCTTTCAGTGGTCGGTAACTTATTGTGCTGCATGCTGTGGTCTTACAACAGATTGAATGAATACGGTTAACGCTTGGACGCCTCCGCGAAGCTGAAGCGATAAGATGTTCGCTCCTTATGGATCGTTTCTTATATGTTTTCTTGCTGGCAGCTCAGGCTCGCGGGGAAGGCCAACGGCATGTTCGATGACAGGCCCTAACAATACGTGTTGTAAAGGCGAACATCTGGCGTACGCTTGCATATTCAGGCGTATTTGTGCATCCGCCGTCAGGACCTTCACAGCAAACAACTTCCGAAACAGCATCATTGTGCGGATTCGTCTACCACCTGACCGGTGTTTATCCCGGCACGGCTGGCCGGGCTGCGACTCGTTGACGCTGTGACTCGCTGGGCGAAGGCAACCATTCAACTGCAGCGGTATATTCGGCCGCACCGTCTCAGCGTAACCCAGCAATGGTAATCCGTTTCGTCTGTGGGGATGGGGACTCAAACTGACGTACCTGAGGCTAAACGCGCAGCAGTGGCGTGACGGGTTGTTCGATGCTTCGTCTGGTTGGTGTGACGTGTTCGTCGTTCGCTCTGGTCTGAGCGTTAGGCCATGCCCCGCTGGGCAAAATTAGCGCCGCAAATGATCTTCTGCTCTGTGCGAGATTCACCTGTTCGCCTCTGATACCGTTCTCAACATCCATCTGCTTCACCAAATTATCGCTGGCAGGGCACAGCTACTATCGTTGCTCGCAGATCGGCGTCTCGCCTTTGCTCTTTGTGTTTCGACCGCTTCTTCTGACCAATATGTTCCCGGGTAATGTCGCGGAAATCCGTAAACGGCAACAGATTATTGGCTGGCGTCGCTGTCGAGCGGGCGGCGATTGTGCGGTTCTCGACTCCATATGGCAATGACCC